>Ga0299906_10000457_pt1 | contig 38226 bp, 34 predicted proteins | sample RVTome_14_FD_200259 | JGI IMG/M metagenome (GOLD analysis project Ga0299906, IMG submission 200259) | Soil microbial communities from uranium-contaminated site in the Upper Colorado River Basin, Wyoming, United States - RVT145D125 (version 2) ... | reverse complement strand
TAATGAGGCGACGGCATGGCGGACGCCGGGCACGGGTTCGCGGTCGAACCAAAGTGGCTGCCGACTTCAACCTCCTCGCTGCCGCTCACAATCTGGCGCGCATCGCCGTGCTTGGGATCCGGTGGACTCGTCCGCCTATCTTACTGCTCTGCCGTACTTTACGCCCATCTTGGAGGCGGCACGACGCATCTGGGCGAGCGCGGTATTACTTTTTCGACCGAGCGGTAGGTCTTTGCAAATTCGAGATAGTTCCCCCATCCGCAATCGTCTCCGCGTACTCTCTTGTCGACGTCGGAGCGGCCCGTGACATGGCGTCGCGAAGCTGCTCCGGCAAAACCCAACCCGCCCGGCTCGACCGGGCACACAGAAAGGAGGTAGCCGTCATGGCTTCCAAGACCTCTACGGAGGTAACCGATCTCGGGGTCTCGTGCGACTTTCTCCTCACGGCTCTGGTGCGGCAGGGCCCGGAGGTGGCAGAGATCCTCACCCAACTCGTATCTCCGCACCGCGAAGACGGAGACGAGGAGCCCGCGTTCCTCGCCTCCACCACCGCCCGCGGCCGCAGGCTGGGAGCATCCTTCAACCAGTTGGTCGAAGCCGACCTGCAGGTCTATGCCGTCAACTCCACGTTGACGGTGCTGCGCTTACAGCGCGATGACCTGACGCCGGCTCTGGCCAACGAGATCGTCCGCCTGCGCCGCAAGATCCAGGGGCACTACCTGGCTCCCAACATGGACGGGCTGGGCCTGCAAAGCCCGAGGCTGCGCGTGTCGAAAGTGCTGCTGCGCCAGGGCGGCACGATCGACGAGAGGTTCGGGCGTGACGACCTGGACGCGATGCTGGGGGCCAAGGCCGACGAGGACGACCCGTTCGATCCTCGCCAGGCCGCGGCTGCGGTCATCGCGACCACCGGCGAGCTGCAGACGACGGTCAAGCTGATCCGCGCGGCTCAGCGCGATCTCGAAAGGGCGAGGATCGAGAGGGACCGGATCAAGGCCGAGCACGGAGAGCTCTTCGTGTACACGGCGCGGTCCTTCGAGGCCGATTGTCGCCTCGCCGGGATGCGGGAGCTCGCGGCGAAGGTGCGGCCGTCCGAGCGGCAGCCGGGCCGACGGGCCGAGGAGGAGGAAGAAGCGCCTCCTCCTCTCCCCGAGGAGGAGGGCCCCGAGGCGATCCCAGGGGAGGAGGACGCGACAGCGTAACCTTGCCAGGATAGGATACGCTAGTAAAGTATAGACAGCCGGAGGGCCGCTCTTGCACGCGGCGTGAAGCCGGGCGGCCCTCCGGCCCTTTTCGAGAACGAGCGCAGTCTCACGTCGCTGCGCACCCTGATCTCCAAGTGCCGCCGCGAGCTCGACCTCGAGAAGGACCTGCGTGGCAGGACATCTTAGCCCGAGAGGATCCGAGTCTGAGGGCTATTCATTGCAACAATTTGCCATCTCTGGCAAGATGCCTGCATGAGGTTTGAGGATCTCCTTGCCGAGGTGGCCGACGAGCCGGTCTTCGAGACCGGGCTCCTCCTTGCCGGAAATCGCGATCCAGACGACGTCCGGCGTCAGCTCTCGCGGTGGGTCAAGGCCGGGCGGCTCCATCAGCTCCGCCGGGGACTCTACGCCCTGGCCCCTCCGTTCGCGAAGGTCCGGCCGCATCCGTTCGTGGTCGCCAACCGCATCCAACCGGGCTCCTACGTGAGCCTGCAAGCGGCCCTGTCCCACTTCGGTCTGATCCCGGAATACGTGCCGGTGGTGACCAGCGTCGGTCGGGGGCGTCCTCAGCGCTTGGAGACGCCGCTCGGCGTCTTCGACTTTCGGCACCTGCAAGAGGATCTCGTGAGCCACTACCGCTGGATCGAGGTGGACCGGCGGAGGTGTGCGTACGTGGCCGCGCCGGAGAAAGCGCTGCTGGACCTCGTCTACCTGGAGCCCGGAGCCGATCGGCCCGAGTACCTCCGAGAGCTGCGCCTACAGAACGTGGAGATCCTCGACGCGGGCGAGCTGGAACGGATCGCGCGGGATCTGGGCAAGCCGAAGCTCGAACGGGCGGCGCGACGCCTGGCCGCGTTGATCGAGACCGAGCTCACGGCGTACGAGGCGCTATGAAAGAGTACCTGCGCGCCCAGGTAAGCGCCGTCCCTGACCGCCTGAGGGGACGCCACGTGGTCCGCGAGGTCCTCCAGGCCAAGATCCTCGCTTCCCTTCAGCGCGCGGGCGCGATGATTCCTCTGGCCTTCCACGGCGGCACGGCCCTGCGGTTCCTGTACGCCATCCGCAGGTTCTCCGAGGACCTCGACTTCGCTCTCGAACGGCCGCGGGCGGATTACGTTTTCAAGGCCTATCTGCGGACGATTCGCAGCGATCTCGCTCGAGAGAGCTATGTGGTCGACGTCAAGATGAACGATCGCAAGGTCGTCCACAGCGCGTTCATCCGTTTTCCGGGACTGCTCTTCGAGCTGGATCTCTCTCCCCACAGGACGGAGGTCCTGGCGATCAAGCTCGAGATCGACACCAACCCGCCGGCGGGCGCCGGCTTGGCGACCACGGTCATCCGGCGACACGCGACGCTCCAGCTCCAGCACCACGATCGAGCGTCCTTGCTCTCCGGAAAGCTGCACGCCGTCCTTCAACGCACGTACACCAAGGGACGAGACCTCTACGACCTGATCTGGTATCTGAGCGATCCCGACTGGCCGCCGCCGAACCTGGAAATGCTCAACAACGCGCTGCGTCAGTCCGGCTGGTCAGGACCGGAACTGGAGGCTTCGAATTGGCGGCGGCACGTCGGCGACCGCTTGCGGGAGCTCGACTGGTCGCGGGCCGTCGCCGATCTGCGTCCTTTCGTCGAATCGGAGGCGGACCTCGATCTGGTGACAATGGGGAACGCGCGGCGTCTCCTCGATACATGAGATTCGGGTGCAACTTGCGTTGTAACGTCGGCTCAGTTCACCCAAGGACCACGGTGGACGTCGTCGTCCTTCTTGACGACCTTGAAGCGACGGCGGCGCCGCTGCATGCGCGCCTCGAGGATTCGGCGCTCGAGCCGCAGCCGGTACTCGCGCAGCGCGCGGCGCAGGCTCCCCGAGGTGAGGATCGAGTAGGTGGTGCCGACCGCCACGCACACCCCCACGAACCCTGCGAAGTCCTTGGTGGGCAGGAAGGCGAGGAAGGCGAAAAGGATCTCCAGCCACAGGAACCACCGCGCCTGGACCGGGATGACGAACATCAGCAGGATCGTGGCGTTGCCGTAGAGGGTGGCGAAGGCCGCGACCAGGATCGTCAGCAGCATCGACGAGCCCTGCATGATCAGGAACGGCGCTGGCGACATCCAGCCGACCGACCACATCAAGATCTGCACCAGGACCGCCACCACCGACGCGGTCATCGCCGCCCACAGGATGAGCCGCCAGAAGTGCCGGCGGCCGAGGACGCGGAAAACGTCGCGGCCGAAGAAGAAGAGGATCGCCACCGAGATCACGAACCAGATCGGGCCCGCCTTCTGGGCGACGAAGGCGTAGGTCGCGAGCTGCCACACGTAGCCCCGCCGCCAGACGTTCGGCGACAGTTGCAGCAACCCCAGCAGAGACGCCGTCGTCTCGAAATAATAGAGCGAGTAGGTGAACAGCAACACCCCGAGCAGGACCCACAGGTCCTGCGGGAACGGTCCGCCGCCGCCGAAGCCGATCGGCTGGCGGACGTAGCGCTGATTGCCGTACACCGTCGTCCCTTCCCTCGCGGGCGGCTCAGCCGCTGTGCGGCGATCCTCCCTGAGCGTCCGTCGGCTTCGGGGCGAAGATGTCCTTTTCCATGATCTGCACCACCTGGGCCTCGAAGGTCAGGGCGCCGCGCGGCGAGCCCGGCCACTGGCCGCCCGCCACCGCCGCCGGAATCCAGATCAGGCGCTTCTCGCCCACCGTCATCTGCTGCAAGGCGTCGGCGAAGGCCGGCATCACCTTGTCCCACATGAAGAGCGTCGGCCGCTGGCGCGGCACGGTCGAGTCGAGCACCTTGCCGTCCTCCGTCCACACCGTGTAGTGGACGAGCACGCCGACGCCGGTCACGGCCTGCGCGCCCTCGCCCTTGTCCAGCACCTTGGTGAAGGCGCCGAAGGCGGTGCGCCCGGCGTCCGCGGGCGGCTGCAAGAGCCCCGGGGGCGGGCTCGGCACGCGGAACACCGCCAGGAGCTCGACGTCGAAGATCACGTCGCCGGCGGGCCCGGCGTTGGGGGTGGGGGGTGCCAGCCTGGCCGGGATCCACAGCCGGCGCTTCTCGCCCACGGCCATCAGGCGCAGGCCTTCCTGCCAGCCCGGCGAGACCTTCTCGAGCGAGACCTGGACCGGCTGGCCGCCCACGTTGCTGTCGAACTTGAAGCCCGCCGGCGACCAGCCGGTGTAGAACATCATCACCCAGTCGTTGGCGTCCGGTGACTCGCCCGAGCCTTCGCGGAGCACCTGCGACGCCAGGCCCGAGGACGAGCGCACGGCATCGGCGGGCGCCTCCTGGGGCGGCGGCTCGGAGTCGGCGGCGACGGCCGCGGCGGTCGACACGGCCAACGCCGTGGCGAGGACGACGCGAAGAAGTGGACATCGAACCCTGAATCTCGTCATGGCGGGACAAACCTATCCGGTTCGCCCGCGCGCCGCAACCCGCCGGGGCCGGACGTCAGGGTCCGAACGAGGCCTCGAGGCCGCGCCGGCGCAGGATCACGGCGATGATCACCGGCGCGCCGAGCAGAGCCGTCACGGCATTGAGGGGCAGGCTCGAGGCGCTTCCCGGAAGCTGCGCCACCAGGTCGGAGAAGAGCGCCACCACGGCGCCGGCGAGCGCCGTGGCGGGCACCAGCGCGCGGTGGTCCGCGGCGTGGAAGAAGCCGCGCGCCAGGTGCGGCACGGCCACCCCGATGAAGCCCACCGGGCCGCAGAACGCCGTTACGCCGCCGGCGAGCACCGCGGTCGCCAGCAGGATCGCCAGGCGCGCCCGCCGTACCGTGAGCCCCAGGCTCTGGGCGTAGCGCTCGCCGAGGAGGAGCGCGTTCAACGGCTTGGCGAGGACGAACGCCGCCGCCAGGCCGAAGGCCAGGGCCGGCGCCAGCACCGCCAGCTCGCTCCAGGTGACGGCGCCGAAGCTGCCGAAGGTCCACGCCAGGTAGGCCTGGATGCGCTCGGCGGCGCTGAAGTACACGAGCACGGTCACCAGCGCGCTCACCGCGTAGCCGAAGAGCACGCCGAGGATGAGCAGGGTGAGGTTGGAGACGCGGCGCGCCGCCAGCAGCACCAGCGCCAGCACGGCGCCGGCGCCGAGGCTGGCCGCCGCCACCAACCCCAGCTCGCCCGCCAGGCCGAGCCCGGCGAGCAGCCCGGCGCCGGCGCCGCCGGCCGCGGCGAGCATCACCAGGGCGGCGCCGAGGCTGGCGCCGGCGGAGAGGCCGAGCACGTAGGGACCGGCAAGGGGATTGCGGAAGAGCGTCTGCATCAGCAGCCCGCTGACCGCCAGGGCGGCGCCGGCCAGCAGCGCGGTGACCGCCCTGGGCAGGCGGAACTCGTGGACGATCGTCGTCCAGCTCGGCGGCCCGGCCTCGCCGCCGGCGAGGATGCGCAGCACGTCGGCGGCGGGGATCGCCACCGAGCCGCTGGCGAGGCTGGTCACGAAGAAGACGGCGAGGAGCGCGAGCAGCGCCGCGAATCTGAGGGACGTCTTCCGCGACGCGGGGGAACCCTCACCCCCCGTCCCCCTCTCCCAGGGGGAGAGGGGGAGTCGATCCGGATCCCTGCCTTGCTCCCCTCTCCCCCTGGGAGAGGGGTTGGGGGTGAGGGTTCCCCTACTCATCGAGACGCCGGTGGTAGACGAGCTCGTGCCCGGGCACCAGCTCGGGGTGGAAGATCCGCAGCAGGTCGGCGAGCACCACGTCGGGACGCGCGATGCCTGTCTCCCAGTAGTCGTTGCCGCCCACGCCCTGGACGCCGACCTCGTTCATGCGCGCGTCGTTGGCGTAGACCCGCCGCTGCCCGAAGGCCGCCAGGGCGGTGAAGCGCTCGTCGGCGGCGGCGAGGGCGTCGAGCGAGCCCCACAGCCCCGGGTGCAGCCAGAAGTCGGCGTTTTCGGCGCGCTCGTAGACGCTCTCGATCGCCAGCGGAACGCTGCCGGCGACCGGCTGATCGTCCCACAGGTAGCGGCCGCCGGCGTCCTCCACGAGGTGGGCCATGAAGCTCTCGCCCCCCGGCACGTGCCAGACGTCGCCGATCGGGGCGCCGGTGAAGACGGTCGGGCGCTCGCGCGCCGTCCGCCCCAGCGCGGCGAGCTCCTGGTAGCGTTCGGCGACCTCGGAGAAAGGCCCGGCGGCGGCGTCCTCGCGGTTGAAGAAGCAGGCGGTGAAGAGAATCCACTCGGCGGTGCCGAGCGGCGTGGTCTCGAGGTAAGACGGAACGTAGGCCACGGCGACGCCCGCCTGCCGCAGGCGGGCATCCGACCCCGACTCGAAGCCGCCGAGCGTCGACATCAGGACCAGCTCGGGATCGACGGCGAGGAGGATCTCGAGGTTGAGGCGCGTCTCGCGCCCCACTTCCCGCACCTGGCCGGCGGCGATCCGCCGCCGGACCTCGGGCGAGCTCACGTAGTCGGGGTCGTCATGGCCGACCAGCCGGTCCACGAGATCCAGCGTCACCAGGTGCGGGAGCTCGGCCGTCGAGGTGGTGACCACCGTGCGCACCGGGATCTGCACGAACTCGGCGTCACCGTAGCCCGCGGGCCGCGGCGTGCCGCACTGGAGCAGGAGATAACGGAACGAGCGGCCGTCGGGAAGCGTCACCGTGACGAGCTTGTAGTGCGGGTAGTACTCGACGGCGAAGCGCTCGGCGAAACGGGGCGCGGCCTTGGCGGGGAAGTAGTCGGCCGCGGGATCGAAATCCTCGACGCAGGACTGCGGATTGCGGAAGTCCGTTCGCGCGGGGGTCGGCTCCGGCGTCGTCGGGTCGGAGGGGTGTGGGGGCTGGCAGGCCGTGGACAGGACTGCCACCAGGCAGGCGAGGACGGCCGCGCGCCTTAGGCGCGGAAATCCCCCCTCGGTCCCCCCTTTTTCAAAGGGGGGAAGGGGACTCCTCGCTGGCGCTTCGGGTCGGCGCCGCATCGGCCTAGAACCGTACGCCCAACCCCACGACCGCCAGCGCTCCCGTGGTGGCGAAACCGCCCACCTCTTCGTAATCCTCGTCGAAGAGGTTCTCCACCCGCAGGTAGGGCTCCAGGTGCTCGTTGACGCGGTATTGCACGGTCACGTCCACGCGCTCGTAGTCGTCGAGGACGCGGCCGTCGCTGTCGATGCGGTCGGCGACCGCGATCAGCGTCGCCTGGGCGCGCCAGGGTCCGGCGGGCTCGAAGAAGAGGCTGACCACGCCGCGGTGCTGCGGGCGCCGGGCGAGCTGCAGCCCCGTCGTCCTGTCCTCGGTGTCGGTCAGGGTGTACGACGCCGCGACCTGGAAGCGCGGGGACGGACGGACGTCGAGCGCCACCTCGACGCCTTCGGCCGTGGCCTCGGCCACGTTCTGCGGCAACGAGGTCACGAAGTCGAAGACGATGAGGTCGTCGAAGCGGGTCGTGAACCAGGTCACGTCGAGCGTCACGTCCTCGCCGAAGCGGCGCTCCACGCCCAGGTCGGCGCCCTGGCTGGTCTCCGGCGCGAGCTCGGGATTGCCGAAGAAGGGGAAGAAGAGGTCGACCAGGGTCGGCGCCTTGAAGCCGGTGCCGAAGCTGCCGTGGAGCCGCGTCGCCGCGCCGAGCTTCCAGGCGCTCGCCACCCGGAAGGTGGTCTCGCCGCCGAAGTCGGAGTGGTCGTCGTGGCGTGCGCCCGCGGTGAGGAAAAAGCGCTCGCGCCACGAAAACGCGTTCTGCACGAAGAGCGACTGGAAATCGACGGTCTCGTCGAAGTTGCCCGCGCTCGCGCCTTCCCGGCGCTCGTAGCTGTAGCCGAGAGTGAGGACATCGGCCTCGCTCACCGTCACGTCCGACTGGGCCGTGAGCTCGGCGGCGCGGCTGTCGATTGCGAAGTTGCTGAAGACGTCCACCGGATCGCGGCCGGTGAGCTCGTCGTCGTGCAGGCCGAGGACGAAGGTCTGGCGCACGCGCCCGAAGGTCTTCGTCGCCTGGACGCTTCCCGTCACCGCGTCGCGCTCCTGCACCCGGTCGAGGGCGTCGACCGGGCCGGTCACGAAGTCGAAGCCGTCGACCGCCACGTCGCCCTGGAAAGCGCGCAGGCTCACGTCGACGCGGCCGTCGCCGGCGAAGCCGAAGCCCAGGCGCGCCGCCGCCGACGTGTTCTCGTGCGGGTCGTCCTCGGTGCCGCGCGAGGCCGCCGACACGGCGTCGGTCTCGAGGCGGGAAGCGGCGACGCTGTAGTCGAGCTCGGGCGTCGCCCCCTGGAGTCCCAGGCGCAGACGCCGGTGGTCCTGGCCGCCCGCCTCCGCCGCGCCGTGGACGCCGGGGCCGTCGCCGCGGCCGCGGCGGGTGGTGATCGCGATCACGCCCGCCATCGCCTCGGAGCCGTAGAGGGTGCTCTGGGGACCGCGGACGATCTCGATGCGCTCGACCATGTCGGCCGTCAGGTCGGCGAAGTCGAAGGCTCCGGTGGTCGCGCCGTTGACCCGGACCTGGTCGACCAGGACGAGGGTGTGCGACGAATTCCCACCGCGCAGGAAGACGCTGGTGACCTGGCCCGAGCCGCCGCTCCGGACGACCTCGACGCCGGGCACGGTGCGCAGCAGGTCGGCGAGGGTGACGGCGCGGCGCGCCTCGATCTCCTCGGCGGTGATCACCGTGACCGAGCTGCCCACCGCCTCGAGCGGACGCTCCCGGCGCTCGGCGGTGACGGTGATGTGGTCGGCGATCGTGGTCTGGAGTGCTTGGGGTGCCTGGGGCGCGTCCTGGGCCAGTACGGGGACGCCGAGGCACATCGCCGCGAACGCGGCGGGGACACGGGTTCTCAGCAACGCCATGGCAAGGCTCCTTTCCCCCTCGGGAAATCTGTTCGAGCCCCGGGTCCGGTATCCTGGCTTTCGTTCGACCTACTCGCCGCGCCTTCCCGTCCGCGGCCCCCATGGGGCTCGGCGGCCAGTGGCTCGTGCGGCTTTCGTCCCGATTACAGTCGCGGGGCGGCGGGAGCTTCGCACTCCACTTCCCTGGCGACCCGGAGCGGCCTCAACCGTTGTCAATGAGCGAGTCACCCGCGATGGGGACTCTTCGTTGGACGGCAATTTCTCAGGAGGGAGGCACGGATGTCAAGCGGGCGGTTCGAGGAACCTTCCGAGTCGCGATACATTAGGCCCATGAGCGTCTTGAAGGTGATCCGCCACGCCCAGGCCTCGTACTTCCACGACGACTACGACCAGCTCTCGCCGCTGGGCCACGAGCAGGCGCGGCGTCTGGGCGAGCACTGGGCCGAGACCGGGGTGCGCCTCGACCGGGTGGTGGTGGGGCCGCGGCGGCGCCACCGCGAGACGCTGGACGCGGTGGCCGCCGTCTACCGCGAGCGCGGCCTCGACTGGCCGCGGCCCGAGCCCCTCGCGGAGCTCGACGAGCACACCGGGCAGCAGCTCGTCGACCGCGAGCTCGCCCGCCGCGTCGCCGAGCGTCCCGAGCTCGCCCACCTGGCCGAGAAGAACGCCGAGAACCTGCGCGCCTACTTCCGCGTCTTCCGCGAGATCACCCTCGCCTGGGCGCGCGGCGAGCTGGCGACGCCGGAGGACCTCGAGAGCTGGACCGCCTTCCGCGACCGCGTGACCGGCGGCCTCGAGCGGCTGCTCGACGGCCTCGGCAACGGCGCCAGCGTCGCCGTCTTCACCTCCGGCGGCCCGGTGGCCCCCGCCGCCGGCATGGCTCTCGGCCTGGCCGACGAGAAGGTCCTCGAGCTGAGCTGGCGGGTGCGCAACACGGCCCACGCCGAGCTGCTCTTCTCCGAGGAGGGCCTCACCCTCGACGCCTTCAACGCCCTCCCCCACTTGAGCGAGCCGCGGCTCGTGACCTACATCTGATCCGGAGCATGCCATGACCGACACCGCCGAGCACATCGACGACCTCGTCGAAGAGACCCGCCGCTTCGTCGACGGCGAGGTCATCCCCCTCGAGCCGCTCTTCTTCGAGAAGGGCATGCGCCACCTGGAGCCGTGGGTCGACGCCGGACGCCGGCGCGCCCGCGAGATCGGCCTGTGGACGCCCCAGCTTCCCAAGGAGCACGGCGGCCTCGGCCTGAGCCTGGCCGACTTCGGACGGCTCAGCGAGCAGCTCGGCCGCAGCCCCCTCGGCCACTTCATGGCCAACTGCCAGGCCCCCGACGTCGGCAACATGGAGCTGCTGCTCGAGCACGGCGGCGCCGAGGTCCAGGAACGCTTCCTGGCGCCCCTGGCGCGCGGCGAGATCCGGAGCTGCTTCGCCATGACCGAGCCCGAGCACGCCGGCTCCAACCCGGTCGTGATGTCGACGCGCGCGGTGCGCGACGGCGACGACTTCGTATTGAACGGCCACAAGTGGTTCGCCTCCTCGGCCGACGGCGCCGCCTTCGCCATCGTCATGGCCCTTACCGACCCGGAGGCCGACGACCGCTACCGCCGGGCGAGCCAGATCGTCGTGCCCACCGACACGCCGGGCTACCGCTTGGTGCGCAACATCCCGATCATGGGCGAGCCCGGGAAGGACTACTTCAGCCACGGCGAGATCGTCTTCGAGGACTGCCGGGTGCCGGCGTCGAACCTGGTGGGCGAGGAGGGCAAGGGCTTCGCGCTCGCCCAGCAGCGACTCGGCCCGGGCCGCATCCATCACTGCATGCGCTGGATCGGCATCTGCGAGCGCGCCCTGGCGATGACCTGCGAGCGCGCCGCCGAGCGCGAGCTCGCGCCCGGCCGCGTGCTGGCGGGCAAGCAGGTGATCCAGCACGGGATCGCCGAGAGCCGCACGGAGATCCACGCCTCGCGGCTGATGGTGCTCGACGCCGCCCGCAAGATCGACGCGGAGGGCGCCAGCGCCGCGCGCATGGAGATCTCGATGATCAAGTTCTACGTCGCCAACGTGCTGCAGCGCGTGCTCGACCGCGCCATCCAGGTCCACGGCGCCCTCGGCATCACCGACGACACCCTGCTCTCCTTCTGGTTCCGCCACGAGCGCGGAGCGCGGATCTACGACGGTCCCGACGAGGTCCACAAGTCGGTCGTCGCGCGGTATGAATTAAAACACTATGGGGTCGACGTCTCGTTGTAGACGTTCGAAGCCGAGCTCAGCGACCGCCATGGGCGTCGGTGCCCGGCCTGCTCTGACCCGGCCGGGCTACGGCTCGCGCTTGACGAGGGCGCCGCCGCGCACCTGCACCAAGGCGTGCTGGCGGGCAACGTCCGAGCGGCGCTCGGCGAATTCGCGGCGGACGGCGTCGAGGGCCTGGTCGAGGTCCTGGCGCAGGCGGTCGAGCTGCTCGCGCATGTTGAGGATCACCTCGACGCCGGCGAGGTTGACGCCGAGGTCGCGCGTCAAGGTCAGGATGATCTCCAGCCGCCGCAGCGTCTCCTGGTCGTAGAGACGCGTGTTGCCGCTCGACCGCGCGGGCCGGATCAGACCCTCCCGCTCGTAGAGACGGAGGGTCTGCGGGTGGATTTCGAAGCGCTCGGCGACCGCGCTGATCATCAGGAACTTGGTCTGCTTGGTGGCGCGACGCGGCATGCGGCCTCCTTTCGCGGCTCTCAGGAGACGAGGACGGAGCGGACCCGGGAGAGACGTCGCGGGTCCGCTTCGGAGGTCACGACTTGTCGACGTCGACGTACTCGGCGTCGATCACGTCGTCGCTCTCGGGCGAGCTCTTGCCGCCGCCGGCCTCAGGTCCCGGCGCCGCGCCCGCGCCCGGCGCCCCGGCGCCGGGGCCCGCCTGTTGGTAGAGCACCTCGGCGAGCTTGTGCGAGGCCTTGAGCAGGCGCTCCTGGGCGCTCTCCATGGCCGCCAGGTCGTCGTTCTCGAGGGCCTTCTTGGCCGCTTCGAGGGCCGAGTCCAGCTCGCCCTTGTCGGCGGCCGAGAGCTTGTCCTTGTGCTCCTCGACGCTCTTCTCGGTCTGGTAGACAAGGTTGTCGAGGTGGTTGCGGGTCTCCACTGTCTTGCGCCGGTCCGCGTCCTCCGAGGAGTGGGACTCGGCGTCCTTGACCATGCGCTCGATCTCGGCGTCGTTGAGGCCGCTCGAGGCGGTGATGGTGATGCGCTGCTCCTTGCCGGTGCCCTTGTCCTTGGCCGAGACGTTGACGATGCCGTTGGCGTCGATGTCGAAGGCGACCTCGACCTGCGGCACGCCGCGCGGCGCCGGCGGGATGCCCACCAGGTGGAAGCGGCCGAGGGTGCGGTTGTCGCGCGCCATCGGGCGCTCGCCCTGGAGCACGTGGACCTCGACCGAGGTCTGGTTGTCCGACGCGGTCGAGAAGGTCTCGCTCTTCTGCGTCGGGATGGTGGTGTTGCGCGGGATCAGGGTCGTCATCACGCCGCCCAGGGTCTCGATGCCCAGCGACAGCGGCGTGACGTCGAGCAGCAGCACGTCCTTGACGTCGCCGCGCAGCACGCCGCCCTGGATCGCGGCGCCGATGCCGACCACCTCGTCCGGGTTGACGCCCTTGTGCGGCTCCTTGCCGAAGACCTCGGTGACTCGCTTCTGGATGTAGGGCATGCGGGTCTGGCCGCCCACCAGCACCACCTGGTCGATGTCCGAGGCCTTGAGGCCGGCGTCCTGGAGCGCCTGGCGGCAGGGGCCGAAGGAGCGCTCGATCAGCTCCGAGACGAGCTGCTCGAGCTTGGAGCGCGACAGGCGCAGGTTGAGGTGCTTGGCGCCCGAGGCGTCGGCGGTGATGAAGGGCAGGTTGATCTCCGACTCCTGGGTGGACGACAGGCTGATCTTGGCCTCCTCGGCCGCCGCCTTCAGGCGCTGGATGGCCATGGCGTCTTTCGACAGGTCGATGCCCTGGTCCTTCTTGAACTCGGCGAGCAGCCAGTCGATGATGAGCTGGTCGAGGTTGTCGCCGCCCAGGTGGGTGTCGCCGTTGGTCGACTTCACCTCGACCACGCCGTCGCCGACGTCGAGGATCGAGATGTCGAAGGTGCCGCCGCCGAAGTCGTAGACGGCGATCTTCTGGTCGGCCTTCTTGTCGAGGCCGTAGGCGAGGGCCGCCGCGGTCGGCTCGTTGACCAGGCGGCGCACGTTGAGGCCGGCGATGCGGCCGGCGTCCTTGGTGGCCTGGCGCTGGGCGTCGTTGAAGTAGGCGGGCACGGTGATGACCGCCTCCTCCACCTTCTCGCCGAGGTGGTCCTCCGCCGCCTGCTTGAGCTTCTGCAGCACCATGGCCGAGATCTCGGGCGGCGAGTAGGTCTTGCCCAGCGCCTTGACGCGCAGGCCGCCGGTGTCGGTCTTCTCCACCTCGTAGGGCACCATCTTCATCTCTTCGGTCACCTCGTCGAAGCGCCGGCCCATGAAGCGCTTGATCGAGTACACGGTGTTGTGCGGGTTGGTCACCGCCTGACGCTTGGCGACCTGGCCCACCAGGCGCTCGCCGCCCTGGGTGAACGCCACCACCGAGGGCGTCGTGCGCGCGCCCTCGGAGTTGGGGACGATCTTCGCCTCGGTGCCTTCCATGACCGCCACGACGCTGTTCGTCGTCCCCAGGTCGATGCCTATGATTCTGCTCATGTGTCTTGCCTCCTTGTGAAACGGCTGGTCTCCGGGAATCGAGGCCTTCGGTGTAGGGGCGCACGGCGTGCGCCCGCGGTGGGTCGTCGGCGCCTCGGATCGAGTCTACAGACTTTAGTCCGCCGCAGTCAACCTTCGACCCACACAATATGACAAAATCCGACTCAGATTTATTCCCGAACGGCCGGATTTCGCCCCCGGCAGTCGCGGGAGGCGCTCAGTCGAGCAGGACGAGGGGGTTCTTGACCACTTCCTCGGAGAAGTAGTCGCGGTCGAGGATGAAGTCGCCGGTGATCGAGCCGCCGCGGGTCTCGACGGTCCGGCCGGCGGCGACCAGCTCGATGAGATAGCTCTGGTCCTGGGGCACGTAGCGCAGCGCCTGGCCCGCCGCGTCCCAGGTGTCGGTCGCGGCGAGGAGGCGGCGGTCCACCAGGTCGTCGAGGCCGCGGGGATACTGGAACTCCATCAGGTAGTGGGTGCCGATGGCGCGGTCGAGCTTGCGGAAGAGGGTCTGTCGGATCTGGCGCTCGAGCGCCTCGCGCTGGCTGCGTTGCCAAGGGAACGGGAGGAGGAAGGAGCTCGGTCCGCTGGCGAGCGCGAAGAGCGTCACCAGCAGCAGGACGGCGGCGAGGCAGGTCCCGATCCAGAAACGCGGCGTCCCCGGCGCGGCCGCCGCGACCACGGGACGATCGTGCGCCTCACGCCGAGGCTCCGTGGCACGCACGCCGCTCGCCGGCTGAGGCGCGGGCCGCGGCGCCGGCGGCGCCAGCGCGATCGGCGCCGGCTGGGCGACCGTCGCCGGGATGGCCGCGGCTACGGGAGGTGCTAGCGGCGCCGGCCGCGGGACGGTGGCGCTGGGCGCAGCGACGGCGGGAAGCTGCGCGGTGCCGCCGCCGGGAGCGGCCCGGCCGGCAGAGGCCCGGCCTGTCGCGGCGCCACCCGTCGCGGCGCGGGCTGTCGCGGGGCGGGCTGTCGCGGCCCGACCGGGGGCGGCTTGCGCGAGCTCGATCAGGTCGTTCTGCAGCAGTTGGTGAAGGCTGAAGAGCGTCCGGAATCGGCCGGCGCGCAGCGCGCGTGCGACGTCGTAGGCGCTCGTGCGCCCGTCCATCTTCTCGAGGAACGCCTGCTGGAGCTCCGTGAGCCAGATGCCTGGGCCGCCCGCGCCGTCGCGTCGGAAGACGCGGATCGGGCCGCGCGGGGGCACCTGGCGGTAGATCGCGTCCAGCCTCGGCACCTCGCCGCCGACGCCGCTCACCTCGCCGAGGTCGGCGAGGGCGCGGATCAGCATTTCGTCCACCGTGATCGGGGTGACGCCCTTCTCGTAGGAGACCTCGTCGCCGCCGTAGAAGCGGAACTCGCCCTGGCGCCAGGTCAGCACCTGGAGCATCAGGCGGTAGGTCTGGAGCCGCAGGCATTGGAGGAGCTTGTCGCGGGTGATCAGACCGAGGCTGATCAGCAGGTCGCTGAGGGCGGTGCCGCTCGTCTGGTGCTCGGCGGCGACCGAGGCCAAGGCCTCTTTCGACACCAGGTCCTCGTTGACGAGGAGGGCGCCGAGGCTCTCCTCCTGGGTGTGGTTCAGCGAGTCGGCGGTGACGATGTGGCCGTTCAGGCAGGAGACGGCCACGATGTCTTCCTCGCCCTGGACGGTGAGGATGCCGGTCGACTGCTGCACCGCCAGGGTCTTGAGCACCTGCGGCAACGCGACGTCGCGGAGATCGCCTTCGAGGTTCTGCGCGGTCGGCATCGTCCTCAGGTCGTCCTCCGCCCCGCCAGGTAGAGGCGGAACGCGAAAAGAGCCGCGAGGCCGGCGGCGCACAGCCCGGTGGTCAGGCCGGAGCCGGCGTCAAAGCCCAGCGGCGCCCGGTAGCTCCAGATCTCGAGCACCGGGATCAGCGCCAGCGCCATCGGCGCCAGGATGGCGAGCAGCGCCCGCGCGCCCCGGCCTTCGAAGGTCGACGTCCAGCCCGGAACCAGGCCGGAAAGCCAGCGGCTCCCGGCGACGGCCGGCCGGCCGGTGAACTTCTTCGAGGGGTAGCCTTTGTGCTGTCGCAGGAGGTGCAGCGCGACCGCCAGGGCGAGGGCGGCGAAGGCGGCGGCGAGCGAGAGGTAGCGGCGCGCCGCGATGCTCTCGAGGGCGCTCTCGCGGCCGGCATCGTCGAGCGCCCGGCGCACCTCCTCGGCGCGGCGCAGCCCGCCGTCGATCGGGATCACGTTGCCGTGCACGCCGCCCTCCGAGTCCTCCCAGAGGGCCACGCGGACGCCGTCGATCTGCTTGGCCGCGGCCAGTGCCTGGTGGGCTTCGGTGAAGTTGAAGCTCTGGCTGTAGGCCTGCGAGAGGTTGAAGTACGCCTCGGCGAGCGTCGGATCCGCGGCGATCGCCTCATGGAAGGAGCTCACCGCGGTGCCGTAGTCGCCCTTGCGGTGGTAGTAGACGCCGAGGTTGTTGAGGGCCGGCGCCGTGTCCTTGCCGCCGGGGTGGTCCTCCACCAGCCCGGTGTAGATCAGCCGGGCGTGCTCCCACTGGCCGAAGCTGCGGTGGAGGTCGGCGACGAGCTCGGTGGCCACGGTGGAGTCCTCGGCCAGGTTGCGCAACACCTCGAGGTCGAGCAGCAGTGAGCCGTAGAGCCGGCCGGCCTTCAGGTTCTCGATCGCGCGCACCGGCGGCAAGAGCGCCTTCTGGACCTCGCCCTGCTGGTAGGTGACGGCGATCGGCGTGGCGCCCAGGGCCAGCCAGAGCACGATCAGGACGGTGCGCTGGCTCGCCGAGCCGTATCCCCAGAGCAGGATCGACCAGTAGAGCGCCAGCCACAACAGGCCCGAGGGCAGCAGCAATGGCCACAGCAGCAGGGCGAGGGCCACGGCGTCCGCGGCCAGGCGCTCGAGGGGCGGCGACACCAGCCGTCCCAGGTCGTGGAAGAGGTCGGCGCCGTGCCGGACCGCCAGCAGCAGGAGGAAGACGACGCTGGAGAGGATCACCAGATAAAGGAGCCACACGCCCAGGTTCTGGCGCCAGATCTGCCCCTCGAACGGCAGGTTGAAGAGCTTGGCGTAGCCTTCGAAGCTGGCCACCAGCGCCCCGGGGTAGTTGCCCGCCATCCGCTCCACGGTGGCCCTGGCGAAGGCGGGCTCCGGGCGCTCCGGGTCGAGCCGCCGCGCGCCGTCGATCACCCATCGGGCGCGCGCCACGTCACCCTCACTCGCCGAGCTCACGGCGAAGGCCGCCGCGGCGATCGACAGGTCGGGGAGCTTGGACATGCCGAGGTTCTCGGCGATGGCCAATTGCTGCGCCAGCGCCGCCTGCGCCTTCTCCTGGTCGTTCTGGTAGTAGGCCCGGGTCCACGCCTCCCAACTGTCCTGGAGACGCCGCAGCTCGAGCCGCACCGACGCCGTGAGCTCGATCTCGCCGGTCTCGAGCGCCGCCGCGGAGGCGGCGCAGGCGATGGCCACGACGGCACACGCCACGGCCGCGCGCCGTCCAGGTTTCCCCATCGGGGGCCCGGGACGTCGAGAGCCGTGCCGGCACCGAGCGCGCATGCCGCCTAGAATCCCCGCTGGCCGGAGTAAGCGAGCCGCAGACGGTAGAGCACGTCGTCGAGAACGGCCTGCTCCTGCGAGCTCAGATTGCCCGCCGTCTTGCTCTTGAGCACTCCCAGGAGGTCGATGTGCAGCTTCGCCAGCTCGAGGTGCTGCAGGGGCTCGTCGGTGCCGGGAATCGACGCCTGGCGAAGGTAGATCGAGGCGTTCTCGGCCAACAGCGACACGAGGTCGAGCAAGCCCGGCTGGTCCGGGTCGGGCGCGGGCGCCGGCGGCCGGCGTTCCTCGCCTTGGCGCTCCGGCGGCCGCGGCTCCGGTGGGGGCTGGGGCTCCTCGGGTGCCGGAGACCCGGCGCCGTCCTCGATGTGGCGATACTCCTCCCGCAACTCCCCGTCGGGCGTGAACATCCGGCGGTCGGTGACCTTCACCGACTTCTCGCCGGAGGAATCTCGGTTCTCGTCGCTCAATATTCCGTCCTCGTCTTTCCTGATTCCGGCCCCTCGGCTTGCTCCGAGCGCTCCAAGTGGGAGAACATTACCGACCCGGCCGGCTGCGAGTGATCTTACCCTCAAACGCCGTATTCTCAAATGGCGGTAAGCGTATGTCCGCGGAAGACCGTTCTTCATCCCAAGACGCATCTCCCCCCGAGATCCGCAAGCTCGTCGACTTGGTGGCGCGGCTGCGCGCCCCAGACGGCTGCCCCTGGGACCGCGAGCAGACGATCGACGACCTGCGCGCCTACGTCGTGGAGGAGGCCCACGAGGTGGCGGCGGCGATCTCGAGCGGCGACCGTGGCGAGCTCGCGGGCGAGCTCGGCGACCTGCTCTTCCAGATCGTCTTCGCCTGCCGGCTCGGCGCCGAGGAAGGCGCTTTCGACCTCGGCGCCGTGATCGACCGCGTCCACGCCAAGATGGTGGAGCGGCACCCGCACGTCTTCGGCGCCGAGCGGCTCGCCGACGCCGACGCCGTGCGCCGGAGCTGGGAGCGCGCCAAGCTGGCGCGCAAGGCCGCCGCTCCCTCCTCCGGCGCGGCGCCGTCGCTGCTCGACGGCGTGCCGGCGTCGCTGCCCGCCCTGGTGGCGGCCTACCGCATGACGCAGAAGGCGGCCGGCGTCGGCTTCGACTGGCCCGACGCCGCGAGCGTGGCCGCCAAGGTGCGCGAGGAGCTCGGCGAGCTCGAGGGCGCGCTGGCCGGCGACGGATCCCCGGAATCGGTGCGCGAGGAGCTCGGCGACCTGCTCTTCGCCGTCGCCAACCTGGCGCGCCACCTCGGCGCCGACCCGGAGGCGGCGCTGGCCGCCTGTAACCAGAAGTTCCGGCGGCGCCTCGCCGCCGTCGAAGCAGACCTCGACCGTGAGGGCCGCACCCTCGCCGACGCCACCCTCGCCGAGATGGACGCCCTCTGGGACGAAGCCAAACGACGCGAACGAAGGAGAGACCCCGCATGACGATCGACCGCGCCACCTTCCTCATCGCCCTTCTCGCCGGCCTGCTCGCCGCGTTCCCCGCCGCGGAGGCGAAGAAGAAGGCCAAAGACGCCGACGCCGAAGACGACAAGGACAAGAAGGAGGCGTCCTGGGACGTCGAAAAGCCTCCCGGCGAGACCTACGAGGTCGCGATCGACGTCGAGTCGGGGACGTGGATGAACCTCGACGTGTCGCCGGACGGCGGCGAGATCGTCTTCGACCTCCTCGGCGACCTCTACGCGATCCCGCTGGCGGGCGGCGAGGCGCGGGCCCTGACCTCGGGCCTCGCCTGGGACATGCAGCCGCGCTACAGCCCCGACGGCGAGTGGATCGCCTTCACCAGCGACCGCGGCGGCGGCGACAACGTGTGGATCGTCAAGAGGGACGGCTCCGATCCACGGCAGGTGACCAAGGAGGACTTCCGCCTCGTCAACGACCCGGTGTGGAGCCCGGACGGCGACTTCATCGCCGTCCACAAGCACTTCTCCTCGCGGCGCTCCCTCGGCGCCGGCGAGATCTGGCTCTACCACGAGACCGGCGGCACCGGCCTCCAACTCAACGAGAAGCCGAACGATCAGAAGGACCTCGGCGAGCCGGCGTTCTCCCCCGACGGCCGCTACGTCTACTTCAGCCACGACTCCACGCCCGGCGGCGTGTTCCAGTACAACAAGGACCCCAACGACCAGATCTACACCGTCCACCGCATCGACCGCGCGAGCGGCAAGGTCGAGACCTTCATCGACGGCCCCGGCGGCGCCGTCTGCCCCACGCCGTCGCCCGACGGCCGCTGGATCGCCTTCGTGCGCCGCGTGCGCTTCAAGTCCGCGCTCTACCTCCACGACGTCGTCACCGGCGAGAACCGTATGCTCACCGACGTCCTCGAGCGCGACCAGCAGGAGACCTGGGCCATCCACGGGGTCTATCCGAACATGGCCTGGTCCCCCGACAGCCGCTGGGTCGTCTTCTGGGCCGGCGGCGGGATCCACCGCATCGACGTCGAGACCCGCGAGCTCGTCGACATTCCTTTCCACGTGCGCCAGACCCACCGCATGGCCGAGGCCCTGCGCTTCCCGGTCGAGGTCCTGCCCGCGGAGCTCGACCTCAGGATGCTGCGCTGGGTCCAGGTCTCGCCGCGCGGCGACAAGGTGGTCTTCGAGGCCCTCGGACGCCTCTGGTTGCGCGACCTCGACGGCGACGGCCAGCCGCTGGGCGAGGCGCGGCGCCTCACCGGGCAGGACGACTTCTTCGAGCTCTACCCGTCGTGGTCGCGCGACGGCCAGCAGATCGCCTACGTGACCTGGAACGACGACGAGCTCGGCGCGGTGCGGGTGGTCGAGGCCGAGGGCGGGGGTACGGCCAGCCGGGAAGGTCGGGTGATCACCAAGGACCCGGGTCACTACGTGGAGCCGGTCTTCGCCCCCGACGGCACCTTCGTGGTCTACCGCAAGACCGGCGGCGGCTTCGTGACGAGCCCGCTCTGGTCGCGCGATCCCGGCCTCTACAAGGTCCGCGCCAAGGGCGGGCCGTCGGTGCGCATCAGCGACCACGGGCAGCGCCCCCACTTCGGGCTCGGCAGCGACCGCGTCTACTTCATGACCGTCGAGGGCGCCGGCGACCGGCGCGAGCTGCACTCGGTCGGCTTCGGCGAGGACCTCGACAGCCGCGCCGAGCTCGTCCACGTCGGCAGCGAGGCGGCGAGCGACTTCCGCGTCTCCCCGGACGGCCGCTGGCTCGCCTTCACCGAGCGCTTCAACGCCTACGTCACCCCCTTCCCGGCGAGCGGCCGCACGGTCGAGCTCGGACCCAAGACCGACAAGCTCCCGATTCGCCAGGTGTCGCGCGACGCCGGCGAATACCTCCACTTCTCGGGCGACGCCGCGAGGCTCTTCTGGGCGCTCGGCCCGGAGCTCTTCTCGCGCGACCTCAAGGACGCCTTCGCCTTCCTCGAAGGGTCGCCCGAGGAGCTGCCGGAGCCGCCCGAGAAGGGCGTGCGCCTGGGCTTCTCGGTGCCCACCGACCGGCCTGGCGGCAAGGTGGCCCTGGTGGGGGCGCGGATCGTGACCATGAACGGCGACGAGGTCATCGAGGACGGCACCATCGTCGTCGACGGGGCGCGCATCGCCGCCGTGGGACCGCGCGCCGAGGTCGAGGTGCCTGCCGACGCCTTCCGCCTCGACGTGGCCGGGCGCACCGTCATACCCGGCATCGTCGACGCCCACTGGCACGGCAGCCAGGGCAGCGCGGAGATCGTGCCGCAGCGCAACTGGTTCAACTACGCGGCCCTGGCCTTCGGCGTCACCACCGTCCACGACCCGTCGAACGACACCAGCACCTTCTTCGCCGCCGGCGAGATGGCCCGGGCGGGGCTGATCACCGCGCCTCGTCTCTTCTCGACCGGCACCATCCTCTATGGCGCCGCCGGCAGCTTCAAGGCGATCGTCAACAGCCTCGACGACGCGCGCTCGCACCTGAGGCGCATGCGGGCGGTCGGGGCCTTCAGCGTCAAGAGCTACAACCAGCCGCGGCGCGACCAGCGCCAGCAGGTGATCGCGGCGGCCCGCGAGCTGGGAATGATGGTGGTGCCCGAGGGCGGCTCGACGCTGCAGCACAACCTGACCATGATCGTCGACGGCCACACCGGCATCGAGCACAACGTCCCGGTGCCGGCGATCTACGACGACGTGCTCCAGCTCTGGGCCGCCAGCCGTTCCGGCTACACGCCGACCCTGGTGGTCTCCTACGGCGGCATCAGCGGCGAGCGCTACTGGTACCAGCACACGGACGTCTGGGCCAACGAGCGGCTGCTCTCCTTCGTGCCGCGCGAGGTGGTCGACCCGGCGTCCCGGCGGCGCACGATGGCGCCCGAGGAGGAGTACCACCACGTCGACGCGGCGCGGGTGTGCAAGCGGCTCACCGACGCCGGCGTCAAGGTCAACGTCGGCGCCCACGGCCAGCGCGAGGGGCTGGGAGCGCACTGGGAGATGTGGATGCTCGTGCAGGGCGGCATGACGCCGCACGAAGCGTTGCGGGCCGCGACCTGGAACGGCGCCCATTACCTCGGCCTCGACGGCGACCTCGGCTCGCTCGAGGTGGGCAAGCTCGCCGACCTCGCGGTGCTCGACGAGAACCCCCTGGAGGACGTCCGCAAGTCGGAGTCGGTGCGCTACGTGATGGTGAACGGCCGTCTCTACGACGCCGCCACCATGAACCAGATCGGCAACCATCCCGAGGAGCGCCGCAAGTTCTTCTGGGAGGACGCCCAGGCCGTCGAGCTGGGCTGGGAGCGGTGACGACGGAGCAAAGGCCGGAGCGCGTCCGGCCTTGCGCGAACGCCTGCTCTAAAGATGTGCCTGCTTGCGAGCAAATCCAACGATCTCGATGAAGACCGGGACTCCGGCGACGCTTGCAGGCAACGCCACTTCTGGTGCGGGCTTGTTCTCGAGGTTCACCTTCACGCCGTAACCCCCGTCTATCCGCGTGATGCCCACCCCGACGACCTTCGCCAGCCCGTTGAAGAGATCCAGGGCCTTCGACTTGGCGGCGCGTGCCTCCTGCAGAGTAGGGGGGGTGTGCATGACCTTCAGGATAGCAGATCGACGGCCAAGGTGTCCAACGTCAGCGCCAAAGGGTTCGCGTAGGTCAGCCCCTCTCCGCTTGCGCCGCCGAAGTCCGTACCTGCGAAGAGCAGGCCGACGGCGAGGCACCCCGCATCCACGATCAGAGATCCGCTGTCGCCTGCTCGGCTGAAGGGCTCACTGCCCACGCCCTCGATCTCAACTTGGCGGTCAAACCGCAGGTATCCTTGATCGAACCAGACTCCGACGTTGTCTACCTCGAATGCGGTCACCCGCCCTCGCGAGATGCCGGTAGTACGGCCGATCTTGGCAACCTCGGTGCCTTCGTCCAGGAACGGCTCGCCAAGGCCGGCCAGCCGGCCGTGTTCGGTCAGAGTGCAGTGGTCGGACTCCACGTCCTGGAGCGAGGCCAGGGCGGCGTCGACGTGGTTGACGCCGTCACTGGCAAGAGAGATGAAGCGCTCTAACCTGCCGACAGTGTGCCGCGATTCCCTGCCGCCATCGGCCCGTGCAGGCTGCAGGATTGCGTCTCCTGGGCTTCCCAGGTTTTCGCGGGCCAGCACGTGGTTGTTGGAGAGGACGAGAACTTCTTGCGTGGCGCGATCCCGGACGAAACAGCCCAGCGTTCCGGCTTCCGCCGCCGAGTGACCGAGGGAGCCCCCGATCAAGAGCGGCCGGTTGGCCCGCCGGAACCAAGGGCCTGACCTCCTGACGATCCGGCCGACAAAGCGTACGTCCACTTCGGCACACGCCTGCCGGCGGATATCTTCGATCCTGTGCCGAGCGCGCTCACTCCGGGATTGTACCCGCACCGCCAGAACGTACTCTCCATGGCGTTGCCGCGTGATACCGAGAGCAATGGGGGCATTGTCCGCCGCCGCCACCGGTGGCTGGGGTTCGCGAGGAATCCCCCGCGTTCGCACCACGACCCGCCCCTCTGTGTTCGGAGCCGATTCCAGAAGGGCCTGCTTCAGTTCTCTCGCAGACTCGAGAAGCACAGTTCGACACTCTCCTGCGCGACATTGAATGGCCGCGCCGAGCTTACAGAGAGTCTGCGTTGGCGTCAAACACACGCAATGATCGCCGCGCCCACGGCGGCGATCCGGCACCAGCTCATGGAGGTGACAGTCCATGGACGGGCGACCCACGTCGCCTACTTCGAGCAGCCGCGCTTCGCGTGGGAGTGACGGCGGCGTCGACGGTGGCAGCCGCGCTTCGCCTGACGGTGGCGCGCATGCCAGCCGGTACGGCTTGCGGGAGCCGGTCGCCGTTGATATCTTTCTGAGGCGAGGTCGCCGATGCCTCCCGCAAGAACGAGATCTCGAAGGCGGCCTCCTACAGACAAGCCGTCAGAATCATGCGAAGGCCGCTGGGCTGGAACCGGTGAGGGAGGAACGACGGCCCGAGCGCGTCCTCACTTGGACGGACGCCGTCAAGAAGCTGCTGCTCCCTCCGGCCGCCCTGTACTGGCTCGGCTTCCTCGGGCTGGGACTACTGGCGGGCGGCCTGACCGCGGCCGGCGGCGCGCTCGCCACCGCCGCCCTGGGCGCCCTCTACCTCCTGGCGCTGCCCGGCGTCGCCGGCTGGGCCCTGGAGCGGCTCGACCGCTTTCCGCCGCTCGAGCCCGCGGCTCTCGACACCTCCGTCGTCCCGACGGCCATCGTCGTCCTCGACGCCGGCCGCCGTCTGGGCGCGCGCGAATACGGCGGCGACGGCGTACGGACGCTGACGCTCGAGCGCCTCGCCTACGCCGCCTGGCTGCGGCGCCGCACGGGACTGCCCATCGCCGTCACCGGCAACGGCGCCGGGCCGCTCATGGCCGACTGGCTGCGCGACGTCTTCGGCGTGCCGGTGGCGTGGATCGAGCCGACCAGCCACAACACTCACGAGAACGCGGACGCCACGGCGCGTCTGCTGCGCCGCGACGGCGTCGCGCGCGTCGTGCTGGTGACGCACTACTGGCACCAGCCGCGGGCCGTAGCCGCCTTCGTCACCGCCGGTCTCGACGTTGTCCCTGCGCCGATCGGCTTCAGCCGTCGCCGTGACGCCTGGGAGCGCGGCGTCTTCACGTTCGTGCCGAGCGTCGAGGCGCTCGTGCGCAGCCACCTGGCGATCCACGAAGGCGTGGGCCTCTTCTGGTATCGCCTGCGCCACGGCCACCGGACGGGGGCGGGGGGGTGACGGCCGCCCCTTGAAATGTGGCGCACGTGCAGATATGTTCGCTGCATGTCCCAGATGATCCGGATCCGCAATGTCCCTGACGAGCTGCACCAGAAGCTCAAGGCCCGAGCGGCCCTTGCGGGTCGGACTCTGTCCGACTATCTCTTGAACGAAATCGAGCGTGCCGCCGATCGGCCGACGGCGAAGGAGATCCGCGAACGATTACGCCAGCGCGCGCCGATATCGCCCCGTCTATCGCCCGCCGACGCCGTCCGCGCCGAGCGTGACGGGCGATGATCGTCGTTGACGCTTCGGCGATGATCGAGGTGCTTCTTGCCTCCCCTGCCGCCCTGGCGCTCGGCCACAGCGCCAGGGTCGAGCCGGTTTGACCGTTCGGCATCCGAGCTCATCCGTGGTGACCGCATTCACGCCCGCGCTGCGCGAACGCCTGCGCGGCCACCTCGCAAGCTTCGAGCCCACACCCGAGCCCGCCGCGGGACGCCGGCAGGCGGCGGTGGCTGTCGTCGTGATGCCCGGCGACGACCGCCGCGCATCGGTCCTGCTGACGCTGCGCGCCCGCGGGCTCAAGCGTCACGGCGGGCAGTGGGCCTTCCCCGGCGGACGCCGCGACAGCGGCGAGACGGCGGCGGAGACGGCGCTGCGCGAGCTCGTCGAAGAAGTAGGGCTGGAGCTCGCCGCGGACGACGTCCTCGGCCGGCTCGACGATTACCCCACCCGCTCCGGCTTCGTGATCCGGCCGGTCGTCGTCTGGGGACGCGAGGCCGAGCTCGTGCCGGACCCGCGCGAGGTGGCGTCGGTCCACCGGGTGCCGCTCGACGCCATCGGCGCGCCGCGGTTCCGGCGTCCGCCGTTCGGCGGCGGTCCGCTGCTCTCGCTCGAGCTGCCGGCGTCGATCCGGCCGGGCCGCTTCGCGTCGCTCTACACGACGATGTACGCGCCAACGGCGGCGATCCTCCACCAGTTCATGGAGGTGGCCGTCCACGGGCGCGACACCCGCGTCGCCCATTTCGAGCAGCCGCGTTTCGCGTGGCGGTGAGATCGCCACTCCGGTTGTACAATGGTCCGGATGCCCTCAGCCCGGCCGGCCGCCTCCGAGCATCCTGACGCCAAGCTGGTCATCCGTTCGCTCTCGCCGACGTCCCTGGAGCTCGAGGCCCGCCGGCCGCTGGTCTTCCTCAACGCCTGCCACACGGGGGTCACCGGCTTCTCCCTGACCGGCATCGCCGGCTGGGCCGAGGGCTTCCTGAGCGCCGGAGCCGGCGCCTTCATCGGCGCCTACTGGGCGATCGAGGACGCGCCGGAGGCACGGTTCACGGAGGTCTTCTACACCGCCGTCCTCGGCGGGTCGCCGATCGCCGCGGCCCTTCGCCAGGCGCGGCTGGCGATTCGCGAAGAGTTCCCCGGAGACCCGACCTGGCTGGCCTATACGCTCTACGCACACCCCCTGGCGGTCAGTGAGGACGTCGAGGACGCGACGGCGGAACCGGAGGAGGCTGCGATCCCCTCTCCCGGGCGGGGCGAGCGGAGCCGGGGACGTCCGGTTCCACCGGGCTCGCGGGCTGCGACGCAGAAGCGGGAGCGACTCCGCTTGGCGGCCGCGGCGATCCTGGCCGCGGCGTTCGTAGCGATCGCTCTGGCGACGCGGCTATGGCCTGCCGCCGTGCCCTCCGCGCTCGAAGAGGCTCTCGCCATCTTCTCCCGACTCGGGATGCGCCTGCGGGAGGCGCGGGACCTCTACCTGCAATCCCGGCGGGTCGCCGAGGACCTCGGCCGGCGGATCGACCTGGCCGCGAGCCTGACCAATCTCGGCGAGATCGCTTTCCTCGAAGGCGATCTCGAAAGAGCGCGGGAGCTGCACGAGAACGCGCGGCGCCTCAATCAGGAATCGGGGGCCCGGGAGGGCGAGGCCTACGACCTCTTCCGGCTCGGCATGGTCCGGATGGCCAGGGACGAGCTCGCGCACGCCCGGGCCTCGTTCGAGGAGGCCCTCGGCATCCTCGACGGCGTCTTCCCGGTCGAGCTCCATCAGCTCCAGCGCACGGAAGTCCGGCTGGCGCTCGCCGATCTGGAGCTCTCGGAGGAGAACTTCGGAGACGCCCGCAAGCTCGCCCGCCAGGCCGAGCAGAGCTTCCTGAAGCTCGGCTCCGAAGGTCGGACGATGCTCGCTCAGACCGTGCTGGCGCGGGCCTTCTTCGACCAGGACCTCGGTAAGGCTCGGGCCGTCGTCGACCAGGCGCGGCAGAATGCCATGACGTATCGGCCGCCGGCCAGGCGGCGCGCGCCCGCCCGCGCTCGAGCGAAGCGTTCGCAGAGGCGAAGGGCAAGGGCTTCGTCATCGCCGCGACGCGGGCAGAGAAGCTGCTCGCGGGCTTCAGCCTCCTGACGCCGCCGGGAGCGCGGCCGCCGTCATGAGTGCCGGCCGACGTCCATGACCAGACCGGGTCCTGTCATGGGTTGCCGGTCGTCATGCGTGACAAGACCGGGTCTTGTCACGATTGTCGGTCGACATCCATGACAACGCCGGGTGTTGTCACGTTTGTCGGTCGACATCCATGACAACGTCTGCCGCTGTCATGGTTGTCGGTCGACATCCATGACAAGACCGGCCAAGGTCATGGAAACCTCGCTTCGGCGAGGGCGGGAACCGTCGCCGACGCCCGCAGCGTGCTCGGGCACGCGCTCCTCGCCCAGGGTCGCCGGGACGAGGACGTCGCCAGCCTCCTCACGGAGGCCCTGCCGATCATCCGTGAAAAGACCGGCAAGGGCTCCCGCTACACGCGCGAGGCGCGCGAGCGCTGCGACGCGTACGCTTCTTCTCACGACTCCTGACAAGGCACACCGACCTATCAGGCGTCTCTTTTCGTCCAAGGAGCGACGCTGCCATAGTCAATCTGCTCCTTGGTCCGCACGCGCAAGATCAGGACGCACTGATTCTCGGCATCCACTTCGTAGACGATACGCCAGCGTCCGGCCAGCCAGATGCGGAAGAGGTTGGGTTGACCGCGCAGCTCCTTGGCTCGGGGAGGCCGAGGATCTTCGCCGAGGGCCGAGATGAGCTTCAGTGCTTGGGATCGAAGGTAGCCCGACAGCGCTCGGATCTCGGCCTTTGCGGGCGGCGTCAGCTCAGTCCGGTAGCTCACCGGCGGCCTCGGCTTGGGCGAGCTCCTGCTGGAAGTCTTCCAGACTCGTGAGCTCGCCGGGAGAGTCCCGGTATCTGGCGCTCAGCTCCAGAGCGTCACGGGCCAGGATCTCGTCCCCTTCAGGATCGTCCGGACCTTCCTGGCGCCAGTCGTAGAGGATCGCTAACGGATCTTCTCGCAGACGCCGGAGCTCCCGCCGCACTTCCTCCCGTATGACCTTCCGAAGCATCGCTTCCAGGTCGGTAGGACTCAGAGCAATCGTCGCGCTACTCACGTCGGCCTCCGGGACTCTTCGACACGGCCGAGATTATACCACCCACGACGCGCTTCGCGCGGCGCGGGACGAGTCGGCTAAGATGCCCCCATGATCGGGCGCGCACCTCACAGTACGAGGATCGACCACGTCCTACCACCGCTTCGAGGAAGGCGCCGGCACCGCGCTCGCCGAGGCCGCAGCTTGGCAGCGGCGCGAGCGCCTGGCACTCTTCAGCGGTCCGCCCGGACCCGCAGCGCGGCGCACAGGATCCACAGCGGAACGCCGACGAGGCCGCACGCCGTCCACAGTACGTCGCCGCCGAAGCGCTCGAGGACGCCCAGGCCCACGACCGGCGCCAGGATCAGGGCGACCGAGAAGACCGCCGAGTACATGCCGATGGCCGTTCCGGCGCGCCCGGCGCCCGCGTACTCGGCCACCAGCACGTTGGAGAACGGCAGCGAGAGCATCTCTCCCACGGTCCAGACAGCGACCGTCAGGGCGGCGTAGGCCATGCCGCTGCCGAACGGCAGCAAGCCGAAGCCGGCACACATCAGGAACATCCCGAGACCCATGACGACCTCCGGCCGCCGTCGTTCCAGGTGCTTGATGAGGACCATCTCGAAGACCACGATCAGCGCCGCGTTGAGCGCGAAGATCAGGCCCACCTGGGTCTCGTTCAGGCCGTAAACCGAGGTCAGGTAGAGGGGCAGGGTGGCGAAGACCTGGTAGAGCACCAGGGCCAGGACCAGCACCAGGGCGAGGAGCGCCAGGAAGCGCGGGTCGCGCCACAGCGAGCCGGCGCCCGTGCCCGGCGCCGGGCGCTCGATAGCCGACGGCGTCTCCCCCCGCATCGAGAACGACAGCCACGCCGCGGCGGCCCAGCAGGTCACGGCCTCGCCGACGAAGATCCAGGCGTAGTCGATCCCGGCCAGCAGACCGCCGACCGCGGGACCCACGGCGATGCCGGCGTTGGCCGCCAGCCGCATCAGGCCCATGGCGCGCGGCCGCAGCTCCGGCGTCGAGGCCTCGACGATCGCCGTGATGCAGGCCGGCCGGTAGCCGTCGCCGATCGCGCTGACCAGGAACATGCCCGCGGTGAGCGCGAGGAAGCCGCGGAGCTGGGAGACGAGGAGGAATCCGGCCCCGGCCAGCACCAGACTCCAGATCTGGACCTGCAGCGTCCCCACCCGGCCCGCGATCACCCCGCCGGCGTAGGAGCCCGCCACCGACCCGAGGCCGAAGGCGGCGAGCGCGGTGCTCGCGGCACCGGCGTCGAAGCCCAGCTCGCGCACCAGGTAGAGACTGAGGAACGGCAGCACCATGGTGCCGGCGCGGTTGACGAAGAGGCCGATGGAGAGCCGCCACACGGGCGCCGGCAAGCCCCGGAAGGCGTCGGCGTAGAGCTGGCCGATGGCGCGGACCATGAGGCGATACTACGCGGCCGCGTCGGGACGGATTACTCCGTGATGCCGGCCAGGTCGAGCAGGAAGGCGTACTCGAGCGCGGTCTCCCGGTGACGCTTGAAGCGTCCCGTGGCGCCGCCGTGCCCGGCCTCCATGTTGGTGTGGAGCAGCAGGCGGTTCTCGTCGGTCTTCAGCGCGCGCAGCTTGGCGACCCACTTCGCCGGCTCCCAGAACTGCACCTGCGAGTCGTGGAGACCGGTGGTGACCAGCAGGTGCGGGTAGTCCTTGGCCTCCACGTTGTCGTACGGCGAGTACGAGAGCATGTAGTCGTAATACTCCTTCTGGTTCGGGTCCCCCCATTCGTCGTACTCGCCGGTGGTCAGCGGGATGTCGGGGTCGAGCATGGTGGTGACGACGTCGACGAAGGGCACGGCGGCGACGACGCCGTGGAAGAGGTCGGGCCGCAGGTTGGCGACGGCGCCCATCAGCAGCCCGCCGGCGCTGCCGCCTTCGGCGAACAGGCGGTCCTTGGAGGTGTAGCCGGCGGCGATCAGGTGCTCGGCGGCGTCGATGAAGTCGGTGAAGGTGTTCATCTTGCGCAGGAGCTTGCCGTCCTCGTACCAGTCGCGGCCCATCATCTGGCCGCCGCGGACGTGGGCGATGGCGAAGACGAGGCCGCGGTCGAGCAGGGAGAGCCGCGCCGAGTTGAAGGTCGGGTCGAAGGTGGCGCCGTAGGAGCCGTAGCCGTAGAGCAGCAGCGGATGGCTGCCGTCCTTGGCGGTGCCCCGGCGGTAGACGATCGAGACCGGGATCTGCTGGCCGTCGCGGGCGGGCGCGGCGAGGCGCTCGGTCACGTAGTCCGCGGGGTCGAAATCGCCCACCACCTCGTCCTGCTTGAGCAGGGTCTTCTCGCGCGTCTCCATGTCGTAGTCGAAGGTCGACCACGGGGTGGTCAGCGAGGTGTAGCGGTAGCGCAGCACGCGGGCGTCGGGGTCGTAGTTGTCGCTCGCAAAAGCGAAGTAGGCCGGCTCGCCGAAGTCGAGGTAGTGCTCCTCGCCGCCGCCCCACGGCCGGATGCGCAGTTGCAGCAGCCCGGCCTTGCGCTCCGAGACCACCATGTGGTCGCGGAAGAGCTCGACGCCGTTCAGGTACACGTCGTCGCGATGGGGGATGACCTCCTCCCAATTCTCCATCCCGGTGGCGCCGACCGGCGTCCTCATCAGGCGGAAGTTCTTCGCCTCGTGGTTGGTGCGCACGTAGAAGTGGTCGCCGTAGTGGTCGATCGAGTGCTCGTGATCGCGTTGCCGGGGGAGGAAGACCCGGAGCTCGCCGGCCGGATCGGCGGCGTCCAGGTAGCGGTACTCGTCGCTCAGGGTGTGGGACGAGGCGATGATCAGGTACTTCTTCGAGTCGGTCTTGAAGACGTAGGTGGAGAAGGTCTCGTCGGCCTCCTCGTAGACCAGCTCGTCGTCGGCCGGATCGGTGCCCAGGAGGTGGCGGTAGATCCGGTACGAGCGCAACGTCTCGGGGTGCTGCTTGCCGTAGAAGACGGTGCGGTCGTCGCCCGCCCAGGCGACGTTGCCGGTCACGTCCGCGAGGGTGTCGGGAAGCAGCTCGCCGGTCGCCAGGTCCTTGACGCGCACGGTGTAGAACCGCCGCCCCACGGTGTCGACGGCATAGGTCAGCAGGTTCTGGCCGGAGCTGACCTGGAGACCCCCGAGGGAGAAGAACTCGTGGCCTGCCGCCAGCTCGTTGCCGTCGAGCATGATCTCCTCGGCGGCCTCCAGCGTCCCTTTCTTGCGGCAGTGCAAGGGATACTCCCCCCCTTCGACGTAGCGCGCGTAGTAGTAATAGTCGTCGCGCTTGTAGGGCACCGTGTCGTCGTCCTCCTTGATGCGGCCGACGATCTCCTGGTAGAGCTTCTCCTGCAGGGGCTCGGTGTGCTCCATGACGGCGCCCAAGTAGGCGTTCTCGGCCGCCAAATAGGCGGTGACCTCGGGGTTGTCCCGCTCCTTCAGCCAGTAGTAGTCGTCCACCCGCACGTCGCCGTGCATCGACAGCTCGTGGGGGACGACCTTGGCGACCGGGGGCCGCGCACCGGTCGCCGGCGGAGCGGAGGGCGTGCAGGCGGCGACGAGGAGGGCGGCGGCACCGGCGAGGACAGCCGTGAGGATCGCGGATCTTGAGTGACGCATTTCGGGTTCCTTTGGGACGGAAGTGAAGGGGGCGAGGACGCACCGGGCGCTCGACGGCCGGAATGCTATCAGGCCGGCGCCGGCTTTTCACTCAGCCGGCATCAGGGTGAACGACGAGACCTCGGATTCCGCCGAGCTCCCGTCCACCAAATCGACGGCGACGTACCAGAAATACGTCGGGCCCGGGCGGAGGTTCAGGCCGGCAGGCGAAGCGTCCACGGCCCAGCGCGGCTGCGCGGCGGTTTCGCGGAGGACGATGTCGCCCATCGCGTCGAGGAGGGTCAGCGTATAGCGGCGCGCTCCCGCCACCGCGCTGCAGCGGAAGTCGATCGCCGCCGCCGGCACGGCGCCGCCGTCGGCCGGCGCCAGGGCCAGCGGCGCCGCCAGGCCGGGAGCGTCGAGCCGCAGCGTGTCGTCCGGCGCCTCCGGCGGGGCGAGCTCGAGGAAAATCGCCAGGCCGAGCGCCGCGGTCACCACGGCCGCGGCCGCGGCCAACCAACGCCCGTGGCGGGCACGCTCCGGCGGCCTGGCAAGCGCGCGCGCCGCCTCCTTCAGGGCCTCGGACGCGCGATAGGGCGGCCTGTCCTCGCCGGCGCGCGAGGCGTAGAGGACCACCAGCCGGTTCCGGCAACCCTCGCAATCGCTGAGGTGCGCCTCGGCGCCCTCGCGCTCGGCCTCCGCGAGCCGGTTCCCGAGGTAGAGGGTCAGCCGCTCCGGCGTCAGGCAGGAGGCTTTCAGCACGCTCGTCCTCCGGCCGTCGCTGCGGTCTCGCGGAGGGCTTCACGCAGCTCGTCGAGGCTGGCGCGGATCGAGCTCTTCACCGTCGACAGGCCCAGGTTCACGATCTCGGCCACCTCGACGAGGCTCAGGGCGTTGTCGTAGCGAAGCCTGAGGATCAGCCGCTCGCGCGGCGACAGCTTCGCCAGCGCCTGCTCCAGCGTCTCGCGCCGCTGTTTCGCCATCAACGTCTGCTCGGGGTCGTCGCCGCCGGCGGCGGGCTCGAAGGCGAGGCCGGTCTCAGGGTCCTCGCTGGCGATCGCCAGCGCCGCGCGGTTGCCCGCCAGGCGGCTCATCAGTCGCCAGGTCTGGTCCCGGCTGAGCCTCGCGAAGACGGCCTCGAGCGCGTCGTAGACCTCGGTGTAGCTCACCTCGGCCTGCTGCTCGACGCGGAGCTGCTCGTGGACCCGCGAGGGCGTCAGGCCGTGCCAGAAGTAGAGCTCGAAGACGCGCTGCTCGCGCCTCGGCAGCTCGCCGATCGACTTGAACAGCCGCCGGCGGCCGTCCACCGACCAGGCCCAATTGATCGCCAGGTGCCGGACCACGGTGCGCAGCCACGGCGCGAGCTCGCCGCGCCGGCCGGCGAAGCGGATCGTCCTCAGGCGCCTGAACCGCTGCTCGCAGAGCTTCTCGCAAACGTAGATGAAGCGGTCCATGGCCTGGTCGTGGTCGAAGCCCAGGTCATGGAGGCAGAGGAGGATGAGGTCGGCGTAGCGGTCGATGAAGACGTCCCAGGCGTTCTCCGGCTCGCGGCCGAAGAGCGAGAGCAGCTCGGCGTCCGTGGGCTCGCCGCTGGCCGGCCTCGGACGCCGCCGGTGGAAGGTGAGCACTGCCAATGCCGGGATCTCCCGCCGCGACTCTATCAACAGGAATGACGGCGGGCGGCCGTCAAGGAACCGAGAGGGACCACCGGGAGACGTTTCCGGATTCGAAGCCGTCCTCGAAGATCACCGCTCCCTGCGGCTGCGGCGAAAGGAAGCCGCGGAAATCCATGACCAGCTCGATGGCGTCGAGGCCGCTGCCCAGGCCGGGAGTCACCGTGCCGCCCGTGAGCTCGGCCGACAAACCGGTGCCGCCGGGGAGCCGCCCGAAGGCGACGCCGTCGAACTCCAGGCGGCGGCGCGCTCCGAGGTCGTCGATGCCGACGGCGCTGAGCTGGATGGTGTTGACGAGGTAGTCGATCCCGTCGTCGTCGCCGACGGTGACCCAGGCCCCGGCGAACGGGGCGCTCTCGAAAAAGCCGGTGGGCGCTCCCGCCGTGGGCTGGTGGAAGACCCTGGTTTCGAGGAGCGGGTTGCCGGCTCCGGGCGTGAAAGTGATCTCGGCGTAGATGTCGAAGAAGGAGTCGACCTCGAAGGACCCGGGGAATTGCAGTTGGATGCGCCCCCGGTCCGCCGTCATGGCCCCGCTGAAGGCGGCGGGCGGATCGGCCGGCACGCCGTCCTCGTGCAGGGTGGCCAGGGTCACCTCGGCGTCGACCTCGGGCGTGAAGCCCGGCCTCGGCGAGCCGGTGAGGGTGAGCAGAGGCCGTGACGGGTCGCCGGGCGGCGGGAACGTCGCCACCTCGCCGGCGTCGTCCCAGCCGTAGTCGGGAGCCGCGCCCACGTCGGCGGCGGTCACGAAGCCCGAGCAGGCCAGGCCCGGAGTGGCGTCGGAGAAGTCGCCTTCGAGCACCAGGGTCGAGCGCGCGCAACTGCCGTCGGCGCACATCCCCCAGTGCCGCGAGTAGACCGGGACGTCGATGGACTGGCCGGGGCCGATGACGATCGTCCGGGTCAGGGTGGGGACGGCGGGATCGAGCGGGTTCGCGGGCAGCGGCACGCAGCCGTTCGCGTCCAAGCCGTCGTCGAAGGCGATCGGGAAGTGATCGCCGAGGACCGGATCGGAGAGCGAGATGACCGCGGTGCCCGGCGCCATCGGGCCGCTGGCGCCCGGCTGGCGCGCCTCCTGCACCATGTCGACGTCGAGCACGCCGCTGTAGCTCGCGGACGGGTCGTTGTTGGTGACGCGGTAGACGTGGACCGCCTGGTCGCCGGGATGGGTGCGGGCGATCTCGCCCCCCGGCGGCCCCAGCAGCCGCAGGTCGAGCCGCGGAACGGCCGTCGTCTTCGCGGGCGCCGGCTCGCCGAGGCAGGCCACGCCGTCGGCGGTCTCGGTCAGGGTCATGCCGTCGCTGAGGGCGAGGGTGGCGGTCGCCTCGAGCAGGCACAGGCGGGGAGGCCCCGCCGGCACCGTCACCGCCACCGTGAGCTCGTTGAAGCCGGGGACGATCGCCGCGCCCAGGAGCTCGCCGGAGCCGTCCGCCGGGCCTGAGCAGTCGGCGGTGATTGCCACGTCCACCGCGTAGGGACCGGCGGGGCAAATGCCCGTCCCGGCCGGGAAGTCCAGGAGCTGGAAGACGACCAGGGCCGGCACGTCGAAGGAGCCCCCCGAGGGTAGGAGCACCACCGGCGGGCCGGCGAGGGCGAGCGCCAGGGCCTTGGTACACGCCGGCTCCGGCGGCGCGTGGGTACACGCCGGCGCGGGTCGCGGCGTCAGGGCGAGGCAGAGCCCCAGGGCGAGGGCGAGATCGAAAACGAGCGGCTTCCTGCGTTTCATCGCGTTTTCCTCCATGCGTAGCAGGTGAAGTGCCGTGACCCTCCCGACACGGGTCATGAGGACGTCTCGCTCTCCTCAACAGACGCCGCCCCGGAAACGGCCGGCTTGGGGGTTGGCCTTGCGCGCGGAACGGAGGACGTTGGAGCGTCCTCGTCGGTCGCGCGTTGTAGGATCAGCCCCCTGGCAGCACCAGACGGCCGAGCAACCGGTCGGCGCCCTGCTCCAGGAGATGCGGCAGCAGTTCACGTTCCTGCTGAAAGCCGGCGACAAGCTGAAGAAGCTGAGCGGCGTGGCGGTGGAAGCCGGGCTCACGATCCTCGGCGAGCTCGCCGACGCCTTGAGCGTCCTCCACGGCGGCCCCAAGACCGGCGCCGGCGCCGCCTTCGGACGGATCCGCGACGTGGGCGAGGCGTACGACAAGCGTCATTTCGAGACCCGTCACGACGCCCAACGTCTTCAGCTCCTCTTCGAGCAGGCGGTCGACCGTCTGCTGCGTCCCGAGCGCGACGACGACGACGCCTTCGCCGCCGGTCATCACGGCACCGGCGTCCTCGGCCACGCCGACGAGACCGCTCAGGAATACCTCGAGAAGCTCTTCCAGACCACGTTCATGGTGCCCGTGCCGCGCGCCCGGCGGAAATACGTGGAGAGCCTGCTCGACTATCACGGTCTGGACGCCGGTGTCGCCGACAAGGTGGTCGTGCTCGCCGAACCGAATCCGCGCAAGCTCAAGAGCTTCGTCGCCGGGCTGGCGGCGGGCTGGCACGTCTACGGCACGGGACGCGGCGCGGCCGAGCTCGATCTCTTCCTTCTCGTCCACTACCTTCGCGCCTACCATCCCGACGAGTGGAGGTTGAATTGCATTCCCTTCAAAACGTTGAAGTAATTTCCAGGACTGTATAGGATGCCATCGTGGAGGAGGCCCAGGGCTGTCCCATCGGTATCGCGGAGCTGCACGAGGTGGAGTGATTCGAGACGGGCACTCTCTTCCGGGGAGAGGACTCCGCGGGCGGCCTGCCAAAGCTCGTCGTCGGAGAGCAAGGATAGCCTCTCGACGGCCTCTTCGAGCTCCGGCGAGAGCATCTCGTCGACCGGTGCCGCGGCGGCGACGATTCTCAGGAGCTCCGCTTCCAAAGTCCGTCGGGCGTGCTCGGCCTGCTGCTGGAAGTACTCGTAGAGGGAGTCTGGGAGGTGAAGTGTGACGGCGTGAGCAGGCATGGCGGAGTACCTCTCGGCTCCGAATGATGGTAACACGGCCGGCGCCAAGATCGTCTTGAGTCCTTCCGGCCCTCAGGGCGACCGTGATCCCCTTCCGACTCTGATCCCCGCGGACGGCGTTTTCGGCCGCCGTCCCGCCCTCGGGGCCCGCTGTATCCGTCCGCGGGTCCCCTTTTTCGGCTGACTATCCGTTTTATGGCCTCTCCAGGCGAAAATGAAGTCCCCGCCAGGAGGATTGGCCTCGAAAAGAGCTTCGGGGGAAATCTCGGCGCCAAATTGGCAGAGAATCCTGGCCCTGGGGAAATTTCGGCGCCAAATTGGCAGAGAATTCTGGGCCTGGGGATTTTTTCGCGGAGCTTTCGAGGCCAAAGCTGTCCATGGCGAAGTCGGCTATCCATTCTTCTCCTCCAAAATTTCGTTTGGTTGAATCGACTCTCCGTTTTAGGGGCAAAGACGGCAAGAAAAATTCCCCCGAGCCAGCTTTGGCGGCCAATCGCGGGCGATTTTTTCCCAGGAACAGGATTGGCGGCCAAGAGAGCCCCAGAATTTGCCCGGAGCCGGCCTTGGCCGCCAAGAATGACTTGGAGATTTGCCCCGAGCCGGCGACGAGACCGTCACGCTTCCGAGTATCAGGTTACCGGTGCCGTAGCCTGGACCACCTCCACCAACGGCACCTCCCACCGCTCGCACCGATACCGCGACCGAAACGCCTCCTCCGAGTCCTCCGCGCGACGGTCGACGACCGCGACCACCCGCATCGACTCGACGTCCGAGAGCCGCTGCGCCCACCCCCGCGCCGCGTCCCGCGACAACGCCCCGACGACGCCTCCCGCCTCATCCACCAGCCACACTCCGCCGTCCCTGACCGCCCGAGGACGCACCACCGATCCCGGACGCAGCGCCGCAAGCCCGCGATGGATCGGCGCGTCCGCCGGACGCCGGCCCGCGAAGCTCAGGTGTACGTCGCCCATGCCGAGGAGCCGGTACCGTCGGCGGACGACCGCGTCGTCCGGACGCGGCACGTGCGGCGCGCGACGCTCCACGCTCTCGCCCCCGAGCACCACGACGTGCGGGTTAGGCTCGTCGCGGCGCTCGACGAGGTGCAGCGTCTCGCCCTCTTCCGCGACCCCGACGCCTTCGCCGCCGAGATCGCCCGCCCCGCGGACCGCGAGCGTCTGGCCGCGGAGTGGCGCCAGGTGTTGGACTCGCCGCTGTCGCCCCTGCCGCTGGCCGAGGCCGTCCTCGCCGACCCGAGCTGGGACGAGCTCGACCTCTCCGCCGACGCCATCCTCTCTTCCGCCGAGGCCCGCCTCGACGAGATCGAGCACATGGAGGACGACGAGCCCAAGCCGGGTGGCAAGGTCAAGTCCAAGCCGCAATCCAAGAAACGCTGACGGTGGGCGGCGTGTCTCGGCGAGTCACCGGAGCCGCACTTGGCCTTGCGCGCGGAGCAGAGGACGTTGGACCGTCCTCAGCAGTCGTGCGCGGCACAGCCCTGCTGCGTCGCCATCGTCCCGTCATCTGACGTCCCAGCTTCGAGCGCAAGGCCAAGTGTACTCCGAGTGAAGGACCGAGGACGGGCGCCGATTGCCGTCATCGTCTTGACGGGTTCTTGCACTTGACCTTGCCACCCGCCGGCCGCGTCTTGAGCTGGCGTTTTCCCCGTCACGATTTTCCGGCCGTGAGGAAAAGTGAGGGTTCACCTTTCAATGACGGACACTTCCGACTCCTGAAGCCGCTCGAGGCCCGTGGTGACGAGGAATTCCGGCGTCGAACGTCGCTTCAGGTCCGCGGTGTTCGCGTCACCTCGAACCGCGAGCGACTTCAGGCTCGAGGTGTTGGCGTCACCTCGAACCTCGAGGAGCTTCAGGCTCGAGGTGACGCGAACACTTCGAACCTCGAGGAGCTTCAGGCTCGAGATGACGCGAACACCACGAGCCTCGAGTCACTTCAGACGCCGGATGACGCCGTCAGTCGAGGGCTTCAGCCAGTGGAAACCCTGACAGCCCTCGTCAGGCGTCGTCCCCAGCGCGGACCGACCCGGCGACTGGACGGATCGTCCTGGCAAACGGCTTGCTATGCTCGTGTACCGGTTCAGGTGAAAGGCGACTCCAACCTGCTCCATACTACGGAGCCGAAGGGAGTCCCCATGAGCCAACGTCGACGTCGCCACTTCAGCCCCGACGAGAAGGCCACGATTCTGCGCC
>Ga0299906_10000456_pt1 | contig 38299 bp, 46 predicted proteins | sample RVTome_14_FD_200259 | JGI IMG/M metagenome (GOLD analysis project Ga0299906, IMG submission 200259) | Soil microbial communities from uranium-contaminated site in the Upper Colorado River Basin, Wyoming, United States - RVT145D125 (version 2) ... | reverse complement strand
GGAGGTCGTCAAGGGCTCTTTAATGACGGTAACCAGTTGAGATTCAGGGCAGTCTTGGAGAGCTTTCTCTACTTCAGCAGCCCACTGGTCTCGTAGTTGCTGCAAGGCAACATCAACATCAAGACTATAACTCCCAATTAGGCCTGCGTTGACGGTACCCTTTCCTTGAAGTACACCCCGAGGTTTAGACATCCCGGAAAGGCATAGTTCAACCACTCTTCCTCTCGAGACCGACCCTTGTTCAATGACTAGGTGTTTTCTATGGGTCTCTGGAAGGATATACTTCGCGTCAACAATAGGGGGAATGCCTATGCAAGCAGAGGTGGCAGTTAAAAACTGGAGGAAACTTCGACGGCGCATACCAAAAAGAATACACCGTTAGCAAGAAATGACAAGTCGGGATTGGTTCTTAACCTACGGCTCGTGAGGGTCAATTCCAAGAAGCCGGTAGATACTTGGAGTTTTTTTAGCTTCTCTAGGGACTCCTAAGAGGGGTTCCTTCAGGTTATCCCCTAGGTCCCCGCGTTCCAAGTCTTCCTGCGTATTCTCGAAGATTTTGCGGAGTTGGGAGGACATGTTGAATCGTGCTTGATTGATTTCAATACTTCTCGACATGTCTCCGTCCTCATGACGGAGAGTGCTGGCCTTCCAATCGATGAACATCTCTAGAAGGTCCAAGAGGTTCATCCCGTCGATACCATCGGCAAAGAACTCTGGGTGGTGTCGATTGCAGACGTAGTGATGTTCCAAAGCGGGCGCCATTTGCTGTAGGCACTCCTTGTACTCATCACTTCCGTAAGTCGTTGTTCTCAGTTTGGGGGTGAACTCGGTAAACGTCTTGCGTTCGAAGTCACCCAGCTTCGAACGATCGTGGGATTCTCCTCGTTCTAGCAACTTGAGAGCAAAAACTCGCAGTAGTCTGCGAATGTGTTCTAAGTGCTCGTACGTGGCTAGGTTTGCTTCGAGTTCTTCCTTGGTCAAGTCCATGGTGCCATGTACACCACTACTACGGGCTCCTCAAAATGTTCGTCGGTCATAGTCATAGGATGCTGTTTTTTGGTATTTCCTCAAGAACGTCAGGGTATGCGCGGCGTCGGCTCGTTGAGATGGGTAGTTCTTCAAGTTCTTGGACTCTATCTGGAGTTCCCCAATAGCTCTTCTCAAGCTCTCCTCATCTATATCCCCTTGACCCTGCAGCTGTTTAGCTACTTGTTTCACGGCAGTACCAGCCCATCCCAAGTTTTCAAGAGCCTTGCCTAAGCTCTTGTTGGGTTTTCGATTGGGTTGGACAGTGTGCTTTGAGGCGTCTGCTTGAGGGTGCTCTTGTAAGTACTTCTTCAAACCCTCGGGGGTTGCAAATTCTTTAGAGGTACGATTCATGCCCTCAAAGTTTAGATAAGTAGATATTCTTATTCAATTCCAAGAAGCCGTAGGGGACGAATCGGCCTTCGCGGATGGGGTCCTTGGGCCAGGAGGGGTTTGATGTCCTTTTGGGCAGGATAGCCCTTTTTGAAAATCTCCACCACCTCCTTGGTGGTGTGATTTGCGGCGAAAGGTATCGAAAATCCTCCGGTTAGGTCACCTTCCTTCAAGAAGGCCACAACATTACAGTCATGCCCCTAGACTAGACTCGCCCCCTAAAAGTGCGATCCCGGGAAAATAACGTCGTCTCGAACCCCAGGACAGAGAAGAACCGGTGTAACCCACTTTCAGTGGTTGAACGTTACGAATGGCGAGGGCCGGAGGGGGTGTGGGACAACCACCGGCGCTGCTGGGTGACTTGGCAAGGAATTGGGGGCGGTTGGTATTGTCACGAAGACTTTCAACCCCTCATGATGCGTGCAATCAATTCAGACCCGGGGTGCTTGTCGTGGGAAGTTGGCGGCCTGGGCATTCGAGGCATTCGTGACCCCGACGCCCCGTGTGTGGACTTTGAACCAGATAAGTCAAAGTTAGTAGCTAGCGAATGCGACGGCGATGGGCACTACCTGTGCCGCGACTGCGTTCATTACTCCGGAGAAAAGGGTGATTGAAGATTGGGGTCTTTTTTTTGGAGGTACTGGTGTATGGGGCTTCCATGAAACTCAATCAAGTCTTGGCGACGCATACCGATATCCGCGATCGCGGTATGCGAGCACTCACCACGTCGTATCACGACGGACAACGAGCCCAACAACTCGAAGGGCTCGAGCGCACGTACCAACCCGACGACGACGAGGGAGAGAAATTCCCCAGTGAGGGGAAGGTTCTCCAGACTCGCATGAAGGAGGTGATCGAATCTATCCATGGGGACGTCATCGTAATGGCCCAATCAGCTGCGTTGCGGGATGCCGGCAACTGCGTGGCCAAGGCCGATGTCGTAATCGACGGAGAAGTCATTCTCAAAGATGTGCCAGCCACATACTTGCTCTGGCTGGAGAAACATCTTCTGGCCCACCTGAAGACGTTCGCGAGCAAACTCCCGACCTTGCCAACGAGCGAAACTTGGGAGTGGGATGACAATCGTAACTGCTATGTCAGCCGACCAACTCAGACCCTCAAGTCGAAGAAAGAGCCTCGAGTCATCACAAAAGCCGAGGCGACCGAGCACCACCCAGCTCAAGCCGAGATCGTCTACGAAGACCGGCGGGTTGGTGTCTGGACTAGCATCAAGTTCTCGGGTGCCCTCCCTCAAAAAGAGGTGAAGGGCATCCAGAACCGAGTGCAAGTCCTGATCGAAGCCGTAAAAAAAGCCCGAGAGGAGGCGAATTCCATTGCGGTCCCTACCATACCAAACTATGGTAGCCAAGTTCTTGGTTTCATCTTCGGATGAATACCAGGTTTGAAGAGACTAGACTCAACTTCATTTAGTCATTCATAACTTCACCCATCCGACAGTGTTCGTTCGAATCGAACTCCCGCCACCAAAGACAGACTCAGGTGGGATAGCCCAAGTAGGCAGAGGCAGGATATGTGGACTCAGACTGATGTGTCGATCTCTAGACTCCTCACCTAGCCGTGCCGGATTAATCAATGATTGGATGACCCCTCTTGTCAAATGCGGGTTCAATTCCTGCCGGGCGCTCAACTTGCTCAACAAGTCGTTTTTTGTGCCCGTAGTTCAAAGGTAGAACGGACAACTTTAGGATTAAAGTCATTCACGACTGTGTAATTCGGACCTCACAATTTCGGCTAAAAACCTAGGGGGCCTCACAAGGGTATGTGGGGTCCCCTTCTAACTTTGAGGCAACCGCGCGTCAAACCGGAGTATGGTTCGCATCCACGAATTGTGAGTCTAGACTACCAGCATGAAACTAGATGAGTTTGAAAAGGCGATCGGGACCCAAGAAGCCATTGGGACCCCTGAAGCCGCAGCCGAGCTGCGGAGAATTTCTGCTGAAATCCGGCAAATAGCTTGGAATTACAACGCCTTGGCGAGGGCCTGTAACCTGGCCAATCAAGCCGACGAGAGTGCTAGACTCAAGAACTGCCAAGGCCGCCTCCCTCGTTTCCAGGCAATTGTTTCTGGGGGAGTGATCACTGAAAGTGTGAAGTGACCCCCGAGCAGCAGCGCGAGGTCTGGGAGATGCTCGACCGCGATCACCTGGCCGAGGTGGTGCGCAAGGGACCGGAGCCGATCTTCGCCACTGTCAGCGGCGCTCACCTCTACGGCTTCGCCTCGCCGGACAGCGACGTCGACCTGCGGGGCGCGTTCATGCTGCCGGCGAGCGAGATGCTCGGTCTCCACCCGCCCAGCGAGACCATCACCATCGAGGACAGGACCACCATCGACCTCGACTGGGTGGCGCACGACATCCGCAAGTTCGCGCGCTTGATGGCGAACCACAACGGCTACGTCCTCGAGCAGCTCTTCTCTCCACTCGTGGTGCTGTCGACGCCCGCACACGAGGAGCTGATCGCGCTCGGCAGAGGATGCGTGACCAAGCCCACCGTACGGCACTACCAGGGCTTCGCCCGGGGCCGCCGCAAGCGGCTCGCCGAACGCGATCCGACCGTCAAGCACCTGCTCTACGCCTACCGCGTGCTGCTCACGGGCATTCACCTGATGGAGACCGGCGAGGTCATCGCCAACATCCAGATGCTCAACGAGCGCTTCCGGTTTGCTGAGATCGATGAGCTGGTCGCCCGCAAGCGTGCCGGCGCCGAGAAGATGGCGCTCGACGATCGGGACATGGAAGAACACGGCGGCCCCCTCGACCGACTGGAGGCGAAGCTCCAAGAGGCGCACGACGCAAGCCAGCTTCCCGACGAACCGACCTCCGTGGCCGCGCTGCAAGACCTCGTGGTGCGCCTTCGTCTCGACGGTACGCGATCGGAGGGAGCCTGATGTTCCCGCTAGAGCAGCACACCATCTTCCTCACTCTTGCTGGTAGTCAGGCCCACGGCACGGCGCGAGATGGCTCCGACGTCGATCTGCGTGGTGTCTGCATTGCCCCACTCTCGGTGAGGTTGTCGCTGTTCCGCGCCTTCGAGCAGTACGAGGGTGAGTTACCCGAGCCGCTCGCTGAGACGGTCGTCCCTCGTATCAAGGCCCACCCGACTGCGTCGCGCGCCATCGACATCAAGACCGAGTGCGTCGTCTTCGATGTCGCGAAGTTCGTGGGGCTCTGTGCGGCTGCGAACCCCAATGCCCTGGAGATTTTGTTTGCCGACGAGCGGGACTGGGTCTTCGGGACGCCAGCGTGGCGACGCCTGCACAACGAGCGGCAGCGGTTCCTCACCAAGAAGGTGCAGCAGACCTTCCATGGCTACGCGATGGCGCAGCTCAAGAAGATCAAGACGCACCGCTCGTGGCTCTTGAACCCGCCCACGAAGAAGCCGTCCCGCGAGGACTTCGGCCTCCCCGTCGCGGGCGGCACTCTCAGCCGGGACGATCAGAACCGCATCGAGCAGAGCATCGCCGACAAGATCCGCAGCTACGGCATCGACAACATCGACATGCCGAAGTCCTCGCGCATCGCCGTTCAGGAGCGCCTCGACGCGTTCTACAGGGACGTACTCTCTGCCTCCGAGGATGAGCTAGACGAGCGCATGCGAGCTGTCGCCACCCACGGGCTCCAGGTGCCACCTGACGTCGTTTCGGCCCTGAACGCCGAGAAGAAGTATCGGGCGGCCATGAAGCACTGGGACTCGTACCAGACCTGGAAGACCCATCGGAACCCGGCCCGCGCCGAGCTCGAGCGCCAACATGGCTACGACACCAAGCACGCAATGCACCTGATCCGACTCATGCGCATGGGTCTCGAGGTCCTCGAAACTGGCGACCTCCGCGTACGCCGCGACGACGCTGACGAGCTGTCGGCGATCCGTGATGGGGCGATGTCGTTCGACGAGCTGCTAGCACAAGCAACTAAGCTTCAGAACTTGATGGGTAAAGCAGCAGCGACGAGTAGCTTACCAGCGGATATCGATCGCGGTTGGGTCGATGACCTTCTGTACAACGCAGTCCGGTATTGCGTTGATTAGGTGTAACCTAACTCATACTGGCCATCCCCTCGCCCGGGTCTCTTTTATGGGTTTGGGCGAGGGGACCCTACAATCTCAGGTTTGGTGACTTTTTTTTTAATGGCAGAGGTAGGCTATGTACAACTATAACCGGTCAGTGACTAGCGCAGAAAAAATGACAGCGCAGGAGCTCTTGGAGCGATACGCAGCAGGTGAGCGTGACTTTATCAGAGTCGACCTACGTGGAGTCGACCTACGTGGAGTTGACCTGCACGGAGCCAACTTACGCGGAGCCAACTTATCCAAAGCCAAGTTGCTTGGAGCCAAGTTGCTTGGAGTTATCTTGAGCTACGCCGACTTGAGCTACACCGACATGCGTAAAACCAACATGCATGGAACTAAACTAATTAACGCTGCCATGATTGGAACCAAATTAAACGGAGCCAAATTAACTGGGGCAGACATGCGCGGAGCTGTCTTGAGCGGAGCCGACTTCACTGGAGCCGACCTGAGGGTAGCTGACTTTACCGACGCCGACATCAAAGGTGCAATTGGTATTCCAGATAAATACTTGAGGTAGCACCGCTGTTGGGGGACGCGGCAACGGGTTTGGGGCGAGGGGACCCTACAATCTCAGGTTTGGTGACTCGCTATCTGGGGCCATATTGGGTCACGAAACTCACCCCCAGGATCCACCCAAAATAGGCCCCCAGAAGAATACAACCAAGGACCGGCCACAAGGGGGACTTACTTGCTGGAGGAGACCCTACGACATAGGAGATTCCAAGGTCTTCCGACCGCTTGAAGTAATGGACCCCTTGCCGTTTGAGGTCTCGATACAAGGAGCGCCTCTCGAAAGCGGTCAAGGGGAGGTTGTCTAGATAGTCGTAAAATGTCATGGGATGGAGTGAACCACGAGAGGTGGGGTAGTTGTCAACTTTTTAGCGAAAAGCTACGTTGACGACTTTCCCCCGCTTCGAAGTCGTCTTGGTCTTGGTTTTGGAGGCTGCGCGGCGACCCCTCTTTTCCAGGGCCAGTACACATCCCGTGGCGATGGCATTGATACCTACCAAGTAGACTAGTGCCAAGACGGAGAGCCACTGAATTTGACTGACTACCATCGTCCCCTCAATCAAGAGGACGAACCCGACCGCCTTGACGGGGCTCTGGAAAGCTTTTCTAGCCCATTGAAAAACTGTCAAAGCGCTGTAGAGCAGTCCGCCCAAAACTAGAGCCGAGGGAAGGGCCCAAATTTTACCCGAGTGTTCGTAGTGAGCCACGGTGTAAGTGGCCACGGGGACAAACCCTCCCAGAAATGCACCGATGACGGCCGCCAGGCGGTTGTTGGCCCTGAACGCGGTCTTTACTTGGGCAACGACGCCCATGGTATCATTGTTGTTCATCATAACTTGAGACTAGACTTTGGAGTCTGGATTGCGAGCAAGAAAATGAATATCTCTGTCAAGGTTCTCGACCACGGGTAGGTATCAGAGTAGGGATGGTACTGACCCCTTGACTCTTACCCATAGTTGGCCATACTAGTCCCACATGTCCAAGCTCGTGCCTATATCAACGGCGGCAGAAGTGCTCGGCGTTTCAACGAAGACGCTCCGGCGCTGGGAGAAGGACGGGCGCCTGTCGTCTACTCGGACGGCGAGCAACCATCGACGGTACGATCTCGCTGTCATCGACCCGTACTATGCTGCTGTCACGGCAGATCGGAAGACCTACGCCTACGCGCGCGTCTCCAGTCATGACCAGAAGGACGATCTAGCTAGACAAGCGCAAATGCTAGAGTTGAGCTGTGCGTCGAACGGATGGACCTACGAGGTCATCACGGACCTCGGCAGCGGGATGAATTATCACAAGCGGGGCCTCAAGCGCCTGCTGGCGGACATCATGGCCGATCGCGTAGAGCGGCTCGTGATTGCGCACAAGGGTCGTCTGCTCCGCTTCGGCGCGGAGCTTATCTTCGCCATTTGCGAAGCAAAACATGTCGAAGTCGTAATCCTAAACCGCGGCGAAGACACGACGTTCGAAGAAGACCTTGCGAAAGACGTGCTCGAGGTCATCACGGTCTTTTCGGCCCGTCTATATGGGAGTCGGAGCCTCAAGAACAAGAAGATCCTGGCCGCAGTGCAGAAGGCTGTGGAAACCGCGTGAAGGTCCATCAGGCATACAGGTTCGAGTTGGACCCGAACGACGCCGCACGCACGTCGCTTCGCAAGGCCGCGGGCGTGGCTCGTTACGCATGGAACTGGGCGCTTGCGCACCGGATCGCGCTCCTCGCGCAGTATCCGGACCACACAGACAAGCGCCGTTACGCGAACGCGATCGAACTCCACAAACTGTGGAACGTCCACAAGGCAGAAAAGCCATGGATTTACGAGTCGTCGAAGTGCTGCGGCCAAGAGGCGTTCCGAAACCTCGACCGCGCGTTTAAGCGGTTCTACAAGTGGCGCCGCGACCACAAGGGCCCGCGCGTCGGATTTCCGAAGTTCAAGCGCAAGGGCAAGAGCCGCGATGGCTTCCGCCTCACGGGCACACAGCGCGTCTCGGGTCGCTACGTCGTCCTTCCAAGGCTCGGCAGCATCCGTCTCAAGGAGAAGGCGCCGAAGATCAAGGGACGTATCCTCTCGGCTATCGTCTCACGCATCGCTGACCGCTGGTTCGTCTCTTTTGCAGTCGACCGTGAGCGACCGGAGCCCGTTGCGCCCATCGGGGCGGTTGTCGGCATTGATCTCGGGATCAAGCACTTCGCTACGATTCACGACGGTGAGAAGACCTGGACGGTCGATGCTCCAAAGCCGCTCATTACGGGCATGAGGAAGCTCCGCTCGCTCAGCAAAGCGCACAGCCGCAAGAAGCGTGGCAGCGCGAACAGGCGCAAGGCTTCGGTTGTGATCGCGTGTCATCACGCGCGCATCGCCAATATCAGGAATGACTTTTTACATAAACTCACAACGAAGCTTGCAAAAACCAAGCAAGCAATCGTTGTCGAGGATCTCTGTGTTCGAGGACTCGCACGCACACGGCTAGCCAAACATGTGCTTGACGCTGGATGGTCCGGCTTTCGGCGGATGTGTGGCTACAAGTCCGAGTGGTACGGGTCGCAGGTAATCGCCGCCCCTCGGTTCTTCCCTTCGTCGAAGATCTGTTCTGGCTGCGGCAACAAGAAGGTGGACCTCAAGCTCTCCGACCGGACGTACGAGTGCTGCGCTTGCGGCCTCGTGATCGACCGAGACGAGAATGCGAGCATCAACCTGCAACAATTCGGACTCGCCGTTATTGCGAACCCGACGACCGCAAGTTCTGCGGAACGTAAAGCCTGTGGAGAGGAACGCTCTGGTCGCGGTTGCAAGGCCACGACGAAACGGACCTTGGTGAAGCAGGAACGCGGCGCCAAGCCTGATGTCCAGGCTTGGGTAAGTCCGTGAGAACGGTGATGGACCCTCCCAACATTGAACATCGACGTTGGCGGCACAAAAAACTTGGGTATGAGGTCAAGGTACTCGGGGTATTCAACTACGGGAATCAACCTCCTTACCGTCGGACTGTTTTGGTCGACCGTACCCAGTTCACCAAAAAAGAAAAGACGTGGGCCGCTACTCGGTTCACAGTCGAGTTTGAACCTCTGGGGAGGAGGTCTCCTAAGTTCAAGAGCCTCTGGAACCATCTGAAGTAACTTATGGAAGAAGAACTTTTGCGGGAAATTCTCTCGAATCTGGAGGAATCCGAGCAGTGTCACCAAGAAGCTGTCGAGGGTGAGATGCGGGAAGGGGGCTTGGAAGCAGTCACGGCAGCCCGTTTCAAAGCGCACAACATCATACGTGCCCTGATTCTACGACTGCGTGATAAACTCGACGTAGCAACCCCGGAAGGGGAGTGCAAAGAGGCGTCCTTTAGGGTGTCCGAGGTCACGAAATTAGGGAAGAGAACCCTGGAGCAACACGAGAGCTACGGGAAAATTGCTGTTACCAGGGTAACAGATGACAGCATCCGGTTGGTAGGGTCCATGTTGAAGTCCCTACCCACCTACAGACGCCTCACCGTGCATCGGGCGGACCGCGTCATCGATCAGGACTCACACACAGAGACCTATTCTAGTAGGGGTCCTGCCCTGATTGACGTCTGCCTCAATTCGTATCAGTGGGCCGAGATGATCAGCTCCAGCCACGGGATTGGGGTCCCCTGTACTCTAAAGAGAGTAATGGGGGTGCAGATGGACCCCGTACCAGAAGACGTGAAAACCTCGTTAGAGGAGAGTCTAGATGACATGAAGAGTCAACTTCGATCCCAACTGAGTAAGCGTGAAAAGGTCTACCTAGAAACGTTGAAAGAGCTCCTCCTTAGGGTTTCTGTGCTTTCAATACGGAAGGGAAAACGTCAAAGCATAGAGACGCTATTGAAGCGGTTAGAAGGCTACTCCACGCTACCTACCGAGAAAGTGGAGTGGGCAACTAAAAGGATTACGGAAGACTCTCATCGAGCCAAGATGGAGATTACGGCTGCTCTTACGGCTGCTCTTACGGGTCTCACTCAGCAAAAAGAGGCCGGGGAATAGCGGGTATGAGGCGGGCTGTCGTAGTTATCGTGAGGAACGACTTAGGACAGGTACTCTTGTTCGAGCGCCGGGAAGACTGTTGTTTCTTAGGTAAGACTGTCAAGAACCAAAGTCTCCTCAAAGTTGCCTCGTCGTTGACACGCGAGATGGGTTTGGAAGTTGAGGCCTTCAATCCTCTAGGGGAACTTCAAATCAAAGACTACACCATTCACGGGTTTTTGGCACCCTTGTCTGGAGGTAAACTCGTCAAACTCCCTACAGACCAGTACGTGAGTGCAAGCTGGGTCGCGCCATCCCTAGCCGTAAAGATACCTGGGGTACATACCGTAATGCAAAGTTTTTTAGAGCGGTTGGTATGGGTTTAGGGAAAACTTCGAGAGGAGAAGATATGAACGAAGATGCGTGGGAGAAAGTCGTCGAACGTATTGCCCATATAGGTGTGCACGTGCAAGACCATCTGACGTTGACCGAGGGAGAGAAGGTTAATGTCGTTTTCCTTGGGGACCCATGGGCCTACGAGGCAGCGTGGTGTGTTGAGAGGAAGCAGTGGGTACCTTACCTCTCGCCGTCACCGATAGGTCCAACTCTGCGCGTTCGCATAAACGTCTACATTCCAGAAATGGATAGGTTGAAGTGGTGGGAGATGGATACCCCCACGTTCCATGGCCTCTGGGCGTGTCGCGATAAGTACGGCCTCGATAAGTGGGTGTTTGAGATTGAGGCCAAAAGTGTGTCACGAGATGGTTCGTGTGGGGTGTATGCTATTTTACCAGAGGATACACTGGGAGCTTCAGACCTGGCCCGCATCGCGTGTCGCCCACTCTTCCAATGGAAAGAGGCTGCGGGACAGAGTCCCACTCCCCTTGAGCATGCGCAAGCACCCGCTTATAAGGACCTCCTTTACAAGAGAGGAGGTGAACTCTTTCAAACCATCGTTAAAGAACTGAACGAATTATTTCCGGAGGAACGCACCAAAGAAACTAGGGTGCAAGTCTGCGTTGCTCTTGCTCTAGCAGAGGCAGGCAACTTCAAGTTCCCGCGGTGAAAAGTTTCCTAGCCTGCCACTAGGTTTCAACAGTCCTCCGGGTTCTTTGCTCGGTAGTCCTCGATGACTTTGCAGTTGGGTGCCGCCAAAACACATCGAGGGTTGACGTCGAACCCTTGCTCTTGGAGCTCCGAATAGAAGTCTTCACAACTCTGGTTGGGGACGTCTTCAGGGCCTGGGAGGTTGTCGTTGTAGACGTCCCGACCTTCGTCACACTGTAGAGCCTCGAGGTAGGCGCACATTTCCCCGATCCTGTTCAGGTGTGGTGCGGGCCCCGGTTTCGGTGGGAGGTTGGGGCCACAGCTTAGAAGAAATAGCGCAAGACATGCTTTTGACATTGGTTTAGGGTTCCCTTGGGTTAAAGCGTGATAGATTACTTTTACTCCAACTCGTTTGATGGACCTAGACGAATTCGGTTATCTTCCTGACCCTGAGAAAAAACTTGGGGAAAAACCGGATTGGAGTTTTCAAAGTGATATGGTCCCCAAACTCCAGAACGTACTCTCCGGGGACGTAGATTTTCGAGGGCATTGTACGGATACCCATCAAAGAAGTATCCCCGCCTGCGTCGGTAACGCGAGTGCTGACGCGGTTGAGGTCTTGAGTTCCCTCCAGGGTTACCCCAAAGTCGAGTTGAGCCGGATGTTTGTCTGGACCCTCGCCCGCAATTACATGGATCGGGATAGAGACAACAGGGGGGACTACGACAAGAAGACGGGGACCTACTTGCGGTTGGCGTTTGATGTCCTGAGTCACTTCGGTATTTGCTTGGAAGAGCACTGGCCCTATGACGTGTCGAAGTGGAACCGTCTCCCTTCACTTTCGGCGATGCGAAAAGCTACGAGGCGAAAGGTCAAAGAGTACTACCGTATCACGGAGACGGGGTCAGATCGCCCAGATGCCGTACTCACGGCTTTGCGGGCGGAGCACCCCGTCACGTTTGGGACGGACATCGACGAAGCCTTCATGACCTACGACGGCAGGGGTTCCGTCGGCATCCCTACTGGGAAGATTGTCGGAGGGCACGCCATGCTTTGCGTGGGGTACGACTCCCAACGAGGTTTCATCGTGAAGAACAGTTGGGGGAGCTCTTGGGGTGACGGGGGCTACGCTTACTTTACCCCCGAGTACATGGGGTGGAAGAAGACCTGGGACCTTTGGGTCCCTACTTTAGGAAAAAACTTCAATGTATGACTATGACCGTTCGAAGATAGCCCGGGGCGAGGGACTCGATAGTGGGGTCCGGGTCAAGGCCAATCAAGTTTTCAACCGTATTGGTTTGGACGGCAATGGCAGATTTCGTAAAGTCGGGGAGGCCTTGTCCAAGGCTTTTGAGGCGCTTGCCAAACTTGGTATCGAACCTGGTGAAGTTTTGAGTGCCCACAAGTTCTCTGGAAGTAAGGGATCCTACTCGATTGATTTGGCGTTCGGCAACGCCTTGGACCCCTTCAGCCCAACCTCGATCTCGAATTCGACTTTGTTCTTGCAATGGCAAGAGTTGTCCCCGGGACGATTCGAAGTCGTCGGATATCTTTCCTGAGTCATGGCTACGCCCCGACAAGCAGCCTACTTCGAGGTGGGAGACCTCGTGGCGTACGGAAAGTACAAGAATAAAAAGGGTAAGGTCGTCGGTTTCGGGCTCGATGACAAGGGACAACCTACCGTAGAGATTGAACCAGTCCCCAAAGGTCAGAAGAAGAACAAGACTCTGACGCTCTTCAAGATTCGTCGCCTCTCGAAGACGGCTTCCAACGTAGCCATCCGCTACTCTCTATCTCGTAAAGAAATTCGGTGATACCGTGCAGCAAGGCATTCTATCGGGGCATGAGATACGGAGGGAGGTCCAAGAAGGCACGATCCTCATCGAACCCTACAAAGACAGCCGAGTCAACCCTGCCTCCTATGACTTGAGTCTGGGGGCAGGGGTCAAGGTCTACAGGAGAACCTGTATCTACACTCCTTCGGAGTATGAAGACGGGACGAGTATCACCCCATCAACTAAGAGGTTGGTCCTGGATGCCAAAGACCCCCAGTCGTGGGAAACCTGGGACTTCGAAATTCCCAGAGGTGGGTGGATGCTACGTCCCGGGATCTGTTACCTGATGCATACGGAAGAAAGAATCAAGACGGATATCTTCGTACCGATCCTGGACGGGAAATCGAGTCTCGGAAGGATGTTCGTCAAAGTTCATGAGACGGCAGGGTACGGAGACCCAGGATTCGACGGTCAATATACCCTCGAAGTCACGTGTCAGTTTCCTGTGAAGGTCTACGCCGGGATGCGGTTTTGCCAGATCCGATTCCACACCCTTCGCGGGGAACCCCTGTTGTACCAGGACAAGGGACGCTACACGGGGACTCGGGCTCGGGGGGCGGTCGCCACCAGAATTTATGAGCAGTTTGATTGAAGTATGATCTGGTACTCTTTCCAAGAAGGGGGCTGGGCCATGTGGGTCATCCTAGTCTGGCTCCTCTGCTCTTGCGGCGTCATCGTCGAACGGACCCTGTACTTGTTCGGGGCCCATCAAAATACTGACGTGTTTCTCGCAACCATCCTACAAGCCCTCAAAGGCAGCTACAACTCCCACAAAGCCGAGGCCCTGTGTACGTCAGCTCAGACACCTCTCTCGAGAATCATTCGAGGGGGGCTCCTCCGGGTGGGGCAGGGCCCTGAAGCCGTCCAGGCCGGCCTCGATGAGCGGGCCCTAGACGAGTTCCCCAGGCTTCGGAGAAGAATCAGCTACCTCCCCCTGTTCGCCAACCTCTCCATGCTCTCCGGCCTGTTCGGGACTATCGTCGGACTCATCAAGTCGTTCGGTGCAGTCGGGGGGGAGAGCGTCGATCCCAGCCAGAAGGCGCGTATTTTAGCCGAGGGTATCAGCGAGGCGATGAACTGCACGGCCTTCGGTCTCCTATCAGCTATTGCGTCCCTCGTGGGGTACGGACTACTCTCGAGCTACTGCAGGAGCCTCGAAGAAGCTATTCACCGAGAAACCGTGCGCTTCTATAACGCGACACAAGGCCCCCAAAAACACAACCGTAGGAGGTCGTGGTGAGCCCTGGGGGGAGTCCGGGATTCTCCAGCGACAGCGACAGCGACACAAGGCCCCCAAAAACACAACCGTAGGAGGGTGCCGTCTGCGACGACGCGCGGCGCAACAGCCCGGTGCGACACAAGGCCCCCAAAAACACAACCGTAGGAGGCCGACACGTGCCGGTGTCAGGCCATCCCCGTGATCCCGCGACACAAGGCCCCCAAAAACACAACCGTAGGAGGAGCTCCGCTCTACTCCCAATGATTTCGCATACTTAGAAGGCGGTATGCGAACGCCTAAAAATTCTTCGAGGACCTCTGGCCTGGCCAACGATGGGCGGGGCTCTAGATCAACTCGAAAGTTGAACACTATTCTTCAGTTGTCAAAGATCGAGCGCTTCCAGGAGTTTCGGCAGCGCTACACCACTCGAATACACCGATGCCGTGCTCCAAGACAACAGAGAATACACGTTCTTTGACTTTTTCGTAGAACTCGTCTGTAGGATACCAGCTATCTTCCGGCAGCACGATTCCTGTAAAAGAGGTTCGCACCCCTACGAGGGGGAGCTAGTCTGGGGGGTATGTTCGATATAGCCCCAAAAGCGGAGGCGATCGCGTCTCTGCTAAGAGAGAGAATTCCGCCGCACTTCGCGGTTTTTGACGATGTCAGGAAGAAGTACGATATCCGAGTACAGTTCCGACCCGTGTACGATGGGCTGGAGGGGAGGATAGCAGTGGTGATGTACCCACATACCGCCACCCCCCACACCACCCCATCCGGACCATGCAAGGTCCTGGTTTTCGGGGAGGACTCGAACTCGGACCAGATCCTGGTGCAGGACTGGGAGATACTGGACCTGCACGGGCAAATGGTCACGCCCGACCGATCGAAGGGGCACAGGATGCTCTACTTCCGGCCAGAACATCTTACAAAGGCGGTCGATGCCATCTTCGCGAGCCTCCTTGAGGCTTACTTGGATCTGAGAGGCGAGCCCAATCTGTCTCTCTTCGAGCAAGTAGAGGGAGGGGGAGACTAGATCGGAGTACGAGGGCTCTTTGCCGGCGCTAGAAGGCGTCTGCGAGGAGGTTTCTTCACTGACCTCCACACCGGTGGCTTAGAGGTGCTCTCGACGCTCAGGAGGCGTTCAGGTGGGTTTATAGAAGCATCGCAGCTGAAGCCCACGACTCGGAAGGTTTGATCTACCTCGAGGAGTTCAGTTCTCCCCGAATTCTCTCGCGTGATCCGGAACCTCAGGTGCACTGGATCTCCGATCCTGAGATGGGGGAGCGTATCTAGCCGGATTTTCGGCTTCCCAGTGACGTCGTTCAATTTTACAACGGTTCTATCCATCGTCCTAACAAATCCCTTGATCCTGACTATTCAGCCGTGTAAGAGGGCTACACCAGTTTCCAGGGCTTCTGTTCAAAAAGTCTGGTTGGTCAGAGAAGTCATCCCCGGGTGACTTCGTACTAAGAATCTCCCGAAGATTCAACGGCTGGTGCGGGTGGACGGATACCCAAAAAGAGACAGTCGAGCAAGTAAGAAGAACTGGTAGATGAAGTTCCTAAGAAGCAATCCCCCTGCCCCACTTTTGGTGGAAAGAGATCGTTTCTCCCTTCTGATTACCGGGATCTCATTTAGATCCCTCATTCTTCCCAAATCTGATCCCCTACTAATCATTCCACCTCTTCCACTTCCACCCCCAGTAGTACAAACGTTACACTCAGTAGTAGAACGAGAACGAGTACAACAACCCCCCGTAGTAATTCGACGAGCACACTCACAGCGATGAGTAGCGTCACAGGTAGCAGCGCAACGAGCAGTAGTAGAGCAACGAGCAGTAGCAACATGTCAATCAATGTGGGAAGAAAGACGCGGCAAATGTCCACTGAATCACGGGACTGGTCTCTGTCCCGTGTTGTGATCCGAGAGTAATGGCGCGCAGGTAAGCTTTTGCTGCTTCGTCCCGCTGATCAGCGAACAAGTGCTTCAAAGCAGCAGTCCAGTGACTCAAGACCATGGAATCTATGGTTTTATCCAAGTTCAACCCTTCAAAGCGTGGGATCTCCTCACGAGAAGCCCATTGGATCCAGGAATGACAGTGCAGAGCGACCACCCCCTCATAGTTTTTGGGAGAGGGCTTACTGAAGACGTCCCCTCTGAGGATTAATTGCAGGGCTACGTCTGTGGCATCTCCGATGGGAGACTGAGGTTGGTTGTACCGTGTGCGATAGTCACCCACTAATTCACGAGCGTTTTCTACGCTACCCTCCCCCCTCACAGCTGATAAAACGCTCGTGAGTGCCTTGGACTCAGCCACTAATTCTAGAATTTCTTTCACAAATTTTGAAATACACCGAGAGAGGGACCCCATGTCGTCGTCTGAGATACCTAGAGATTTTGATGAGTTAGTTACGCGGTACAGGTCTGTGTTGGTCGAGGAGGGTGTCCCGGATACGGATGTCTCGGTGTACAAGATTGCTTCCAGGTTGATCCAGGAGAGGCAGGTGCTCCAGTACCGTTCACAGCACCTGACTGTCTCGGGGCGGGAGCTAGCGGCTTTTGTGGGGATCCCGTACTCTGTGTGGGCTGTGTACGTCGAGTGTGAGCCTCACAGCGAGTATCGTCCTCAGCCGCTAAATGGGGGGTCTCTCGTGGACGGTCCCTTCAAGCTGGAGGATGCTCACGCGTTCAAGCGGGATCGTCGGAGGGTCTTTCCTCGATACCGTGAGACTTACCCCGAGGACTACAATCCCAGGACGACACTGGTGTTTCGACCCAGCAAGATTTTGGGGGGGTACCGGCAGTTTTTGAGGTCAGAGCTACGAGCTCTTCTCAACACTCCCGACCAAGAGGAGTTCTTCGAGCTGCCAGAACATCTTCCGCAGAACAACACTGAGCTGTACTTAACCTACCGGAAAATGGTAGCGAACTACGTGTTCAAGCGAGCAAAGTACGGCATTGACTTCGTCGATGCCGTCGGGGAAGTGTGGAAGAAGATCCTGGCTTCGGACGTCCTTCGAAAGTTCACGCAGAAGGGTCTCCTACGTCTTCCTGTGACGATGACGGGGGCGGAGGTGCGGGACTACCTAGGGATCAGTGACTCGGCGTGGGACGGCCTCTGTGCTCGCACCAAGGCCCCTACGCCTGTGACGGGGGACGTGCGATCGCTAGATGCGATCTTCAAGACGATGGACGTCAAGAAGCTAGACGCGGCAAATCCGTTTCGTTACCGCCCATTCCAACGCCGGTTACCCGTGGCAGCGGTGACCGCTGCCCAGTTCAACGGGTACATGAAGTTGACGGCAGCTAGGGCACTAGCGAACGTATTCCGATCTCTCGACCGTCACAGTAACCGCGAGGTGACTCTTGGGGCGGCTGTCCTAGTAGACAGTGGGGACACGATGACTCCCGTACACGATCAGGGGGACTCCCCGACGTCGTGGGAGAACTCTCTCGAGAGTAGCGAGGTGTCAGCAGACGAGCGCTGTGACCACATCAAGCTCGCCGAGTTGATGGGAGTAGAGCCCGGTTCAGTGGAGGCCTCTACCCTGATCCCGATGATCTTGCGGCGTCTCTACACTGACCCTGACTTCGAGACGGCAACCCCTGAGTCTCGGATGAGGAAGGTCTCGAGACTGGCTCAGGAACTACGGAAGTCAAAAAAAGCGGCGTAGAATCTTTTTTTGGCTCGGCAGGGGTAATGGTCTCCAAAATTGCCCTCGAAGCCCGACAGATTTCACGGGAGATACTGGCTAGCCTCCCTTTTTCTGTGAGGGTAGCTCGGGCCCTAGCGTACGTCTCTAAGTTCGCGTATCAGGAGGACTTGCTGGGGTACGGACTGGTAGTCCTCAGAGCTCTTCAGAGAGCTGGTATTGACGGCCCCGTGGGGAGGTCGGGGATTTTTGTCAGCGAGACGAACAAGTCCAAGCAACGGCAAGCTGCTATCGAGATAGGCAAGAGGATCCTGCACTTGTCGAGAGTCACGAAGAGTCGGTTCATCCCGTCGACTATTCAAGAGGGGATCTGGGCTGCTCAAGAGAAATTGCTCAGGGGTAGCGACCTATCTTCACAGTACACAGTTGATCAAGCCATTTCGTACTTGGGTACGCATCTGCGGAATCAAGTAGTTTTGAAGGCGCGTACGCTCTCAAATCAGGCGGAGAGGCGAAAGACGGAGATCCCGGACTACGGCGACCTCGTCATGGGAAATCCCGAGGCGTTCTCGAAAGTACCCCCTCGGGCGTGGAAAGAGTTCCTCTTGCGCGTCGAGCGTAACCCGAAGTACATGACTTCGGACGGCGTCAATCGAATGAGGTTGTGGCTGGAGCAGGTTGCGTTTGAGGGTGAGTCGGCCCGAAGTCTTGCGACGTCGTTGGGCATGTCGGAGGCCGCCCTCCGAAAGTGGGTGAATGAACGCAGGGGCGACCTCAAGCGAGACTTTCAGTCGGTCTTGAAGCACATGGACGAGGCCGCCTGAAATTTTTAGGTTCGTATTTTGTGCAGCTAGGTCTAGACTTGCCTAGCTTTGGAATACGTCATACAAAAGAAGGACACGAGGAAAGGGCGGTCTTTCAAGGCTTGGAACGTCGCTACCGTCCAAGCCGATAGCCTCTTCCCGGAAGGCGAAACGGGAAAATGCATCCGGCCCATCTGGGCAATGTTCGCTGGTTCTGAGTCGGAGCTCAAGGCCTTCGTTGCCAACTTACTCCTCGGGAGAAAAGCTGAGCCTGCTAATAGGTGGGGTCGGCAGGGGGACTCGAATCGTCTAGAATTCCTGCGCTCGCTAGGGTATCAGGTTTTCTGGCAACGTGAGGAGGAGGGGTCCCTCGTTACGATTTATCACCCCGAGCTATTCAGGCTGGACCCGGGGATGATCGATCCTGAGGGTATCCGGTTCGTCATGCTGGTCCCGGGGGAGTGGAGTCGACAGCAGGAGTTGGATACGGAAAGGGTCGTGGCCCATGCCCTCTCAATCCCAGACCTCCAGGTCTCCGAGGAGCTAGCTCGTAGTTTGGTCGCTCCCGCCTACCTGTTCGGCGCTTACCTAGACCGTAGAACGCAATGCCCTTTGATTGCCGATGGCCGCTTTTACCTGCAGCTCCTTTGTTTTGGGCTACAACTAGGCTTTGTCTCGTTCGCGGGTGACTCCCTAGGGTACCATCCCAGGGACTGGGGTTACAATCCGAGGTTCCGTTTTCAGTCCCACGGGTTGACGGAGGCTGGAGTGGTGACGGCCCTAGCGATGAGTGTTTCCCACGAGACTTTCCAGGGGTTTTTGGCAGAACAAATAGCGGTGTACTTTGGAGTAGTCGGTGGCGCGTCCTGAATCTATTGCTGTGGGCGGGTACTTTCCCACCCCAAATGAGGTCATCCCCCTGATTGCGGGGCACCTGAGCACTTCGGAGTATATCTCGATAGTCGACCCCTGCGCGGGGAAGGGGGAAGCTGTCTCCTCCTTGGCAGACCTACTACCTGTGAGGTCGACCCTTCGTCTGTGTGAAATGGAGCAGGGCCGCTTTGAGAGCCTGTACGGGGTGGAGGCCAAACACGGGGACGCGTTTAATCTGAGACTCAAGACGGGGGTCGAGAGTGTCTTGTACCTCAACCCTCCCTATGACTTCGATCCCGTGCATGGGAGGCTGGAGGAGAAGTTCTTACGACGATTTTCCCCTATTTTAGTCCAGGGGGGCGTCCTCATCTTCATTGTCCCGCTGTACGCCTTGAAGTCCTCGGCGAAGACTCTCGCAACGGAGTATGACTCGTTGTGCTGCATGAAGTTTCCTTCCCCGGAGTTCGAGACTTTCAAACAAGTCGTGCTTTTTGCCCGTAAGGTCTCGAGCTTCACTTCTCCAGACCCCAAAGTTGTGGCGGAAGTCTTGGGTTGGACAGAGGATACCCTGGATGTGTTGGGGGACTCCCCCCGTCAAGTTTACGAGGTTCCGGGTAAAGTCTACGGGGGTCCGGGTCATTGGGAGTTGAGGACTCTGGACATCATGGGCTTGTTGAGTAAGGTGAGACCCTGGTACAAGTCGACTACGACAGGCTATGGGTTGGTTCCTCACGTTTTACCTGAGGTCCCGGTACAAGACTTGTTGTTCCGAGAGTTTCCGGTAGCTACGCCCCCCCGTCCAGCGCACATTGCGTCGGGGATGGCCTCGGGGCTGTTCAACGGGAGAAAGGTCGTCTCCGACAACCCGGAACTACCTCCTTTGCTCGTCAAGGGTGTCTTCAACAAAGAATACATGACTGTCGAGGAGAAGAGAAACAAGGAAGGGCACGTCACATCCGTCGTGCAGGTTCAACAACCCAGGTTGGTTATCACTGTGTTGGACCTGGAGGCAAAGAAGTACCATACGCTGAAGACGTCGGGGACGACGAGTTCTCTAGACATTTCCGAAATGTCGGTCGCTGACCTCCTACGCCACTATGGGCCTAGCTTGATACAGGTCATGGGCCAGCAGTGCCCCGTGCTATTTGATCCTAAGAGGGACTCCGAAGAACTGGCCCCCGTCAATCTCCAGCTCTTCAAGGCACAGGCTTGGGGGGCCCAAGCCTTGGTCAGGTTGCTGGGGGGAACCCATGCTACAAAAAAAGACAGACGGGGTAAGACGGCCGTCTTGTTGGGGGAGATCGGGAGTGGGAAGACGGCCACTGTACTGACAGTGGGTCGCACGATTGCCCGCCGCGTGCTCGTGATGTGCCCCCCACACCTCCTAGATTCGTGGAAGGAGCAGACTCTTCAAGTTCTTCCCGAGGCGGAGTTTCGCGTTTTGAGGGACGTTCAGTCCGTAGACGACTTGAGGACTGTTCCGGGTGACAAGTTCTTGGTGGCAGTTCTCTCCAGGGAAGCGGCGAAGTTGGGGCACGGGTGGGAGGGGGTGTCGAAGACGTGCCCCAAGTGTGGGTCAAAGGTTCCAGCCGGAGACCTCGCCAAGAAACGCCTCAGGTGTGAGCACAGGGAGGTCCTCCTGGGCAATGACTTCGCTAGGCGAGCGTTCGAGCTGGCCTTGTATATGGCTCCCTACGACCCGAGTAACCACAGGATCTCTACTTTGTTGAGAGGTCGTTTGCTCCAGGATAGGTTGGAGGCGTGGAAGACGTCCCCCAAAAAGTGGGAGGGCCTCGACTTGTCTTGGGTAGACACCCTCGAACCTTTACCCCATAAGTTACTCAAACCCTCGTTGGTCGCGGACTTGGACTATGACCGTTTGGAGAGCACCGTTCGGAGACTAGTTGCTGAAGGTACGTGGGAGTCCTCTGGATTGGCTCTGGACATACTTTCTCTCCTCCCTCCGGAGTCCCAAAAAAGAGCTGAGTTAAGGGCCTTGGATTTCAAGTGTAACCCCTGGTATTCAAATGGGGACAAAGTCGAGTGGTCGGACGGGGTCTTGACTGTTGGAGGAGACCCCCCTAATTCTCTAGAGACAGCCAGGAACTTCTTGGAGGCCCTCATAGCTGAGGGGTCGTTCAAACTAGGGCCTAAGTGTGGTGAGCCCCTGTATCAGGCAGTCCCTAAACCGAGGAAGGTAGCCCTCTCCAAGTACTTGAAGAGAACTAGAAATGACTTCTTCGATCTTTTCGTGATTGACGAGTGTCATGAGTACGCTTCGGACACGTCGGCCCAAGGGAAGTCTGCCCACAGGATCAATAATTTTGGGGTTCCCACTATCGAAATGACAGGTTCCCTGATGAACGGCTATGCTAGTTCACTATTCTCTCCGACGTGGATGCTTTCGGAGGATTTTAGGAAGGAATTCGGTCGAAATGACTTGTCGAAGTTCGTGAGTCGCTACGGGTACTTGAAGCGGATATTGACGGAGAAAGACCTTCAAACTGGGGAGGTGGTGGCGTTCGGTTCTAGGACAGACAGGGTGGAGAGGTCCGAGCGCAAGGTGGGGGAGGCCCCTGGAGTGCTCCCCCTATTTCTTTTTCGCCATCTACTCGCGAGGGCGGTTACCCTACACAAGGCAGACCTGGCCTTAGACTTGCCGCCTTGTCGTCAGATTCCTTGTAAAGTTTCGGCTTCCAAGCCACTCCTGGATAGTTTTCAAGCTTTACAGAGAAGCTTGGTTGACCAAATAAAGAAGGACCGGTTCGATGAAGACCTGTCGGGTAAGCTATTTGGGGCTCTAGCTGAACTCCCTAGCTACTTGGACCGTTCGACGGAGGACACGGGGAACCAACCCAACGGGTTGTATGAAATTCGGTACCCTGAGAATGTCGGGGGGGAGTTGGTTGCTCTAGGGAAAGTTTTCCCTGCAGATACTTTGAGCGCCAAGGAGGGTTGGCTTCTCGAGAAGATTGGGGAGGAGCTAGATGGTGCTCGAAACGTCATGGTGTTGTCGTGGCACGTAAATTTACTCCCACGACTGGCTCGAATCATTGGGGGTTACATCAATGATGAGGTTCCGGTGCTCTACGCAAATAAGGTAACAACGGGTAAGCGCCAGGAGTGGATTAACAAAAATGTCGTGAAACGAGGGAGGCGCGTTCTAGTCACCAACCCTGTGGCAATTCAGACTGGACTGAACAACCTAGTCCACTTCTCTAGTCAGATCTGGATGGAGAATCCTGGGTGTTCGTCCACCATTACTCGGCAGACGATAGGGCGAGTGGACCGCATAGGTCAGACAAAAGAAACGAGGATCTACTTTCCGGTGTATGAGGGTACTCTGCAGGAAACCTTGTATGACCTCTTGATGCGCAAAATTGCAGTATCTACATCGACAGACGGCTTGGACCCAGAGTCTGCTTTACTCGCTGCTGGAGCAGCCGAAGAGGGATACCTCTCAGGGTTGTCTATTGGTAAGCAGTTGTGGGAGATGCTTCAGCATTGACTGATATCTCCTAGACTATCTAATGACCTCGATAAGTGGTGGAAGATGAAGCAGAGAATGTTTGAGAGTAAACCTCGGGACGAGGCTGTGGCTGCCTTGTACCACTGCGTGCAGACGCGCCCGCGACCGGAGGACATAGCGGAGCTCGTTCTCGATGTGCTCGAGGACCAACTCACGGAGAACGAGCGAGGCGCTCTTCGCAAGGCAGCGAAGAATTCTCTCAAGCAGAATGCGTGGGGATTTTCGTCAATGGCGGCCGACTTCTTGCGACCGGTCGGCGCGGAGCGCCAGGCTCGTAAGGCGTTGGAGCTGTTCACGGTTCCCGAACCTCTTTCCGCCGTTGACTGCCTGCATCCCGAGAAGGTGGAGGGATTCCTCCGCACGATCGCGACGCAAATTGCCTATTTGGTTGGACACAGCAATTTCAAGGCGGACCGTCTCGATCGGTCTGCACGGAAAGCCGCTGGCATGGACATCAAGAAGCGCCAGTACAATAAGCGCTGGCGCTTCTTGAAGAGGTTCGAGGCCAAAGTCGGTCGCATGATTCGCAACCAGCGCAAGTACGACTTCACGCGATACAGTAAGAGTGCCCTCGCTGTGCAACTGACGCAGGAAGACCTTTCCCGCGACATCCCAACGGCGTGTTTCGTGGCGTACTTATCGGCGAGGATGAGCATGCGCAGCGTGTTCACGAACCGGGCGCAGGAGCGGGCTTTCGACGAAGTGGCCGATACGCTCTACCGCAAGGCCAAGGCGTCATCGACCGCGAACTGGTGGGCGATGGTGCACGTCCACCCGGAGACCGAGGTTCTCGACCACCTGACGGAGGAGCAGAAGGGGCAGCTCTTGGGAAAGTGGTTCTGTATTCTGCAGGATCTCGCGAACTTGCTCGAGGAAGTGTGGCGAACGACCAAGGTCAACCGCGAGAACCTCATCGTTCGTCGGGGAAACGATTCCTCGACTTGGAACCAGTCTGCTGGTGCGTGGAACAAGGCGCGCGAACACTGGATTGCGCTGCTCCACTCGATGGGAATGAGCCGCCTCCTGGATGACATCTGTCCGGGCAAGGTGCTTCGCCTCATGGCCGCGGACGTGGTGGCTTGGCATGGTGCCTCTGATGGCGACGTGCATCCGGATACGAAGGTTTGGGTGGAACTGCCTCCACCGTGGGACGTGCTAAAGCGTCGGACCGTCTGCACGAAGGCCATGGTCGAAGCCGCATGCAAGAAGCACGGGGTGGCCCCAGCGGGATGGACCGGGCCCAAGCCACCCAAGGTGCCGGTGCCGTTCCGTCCGACGCCTGAACTCGTTCACGGTGTCGCGATTGGCAGCCCAGGGCTTGCCATGATGTTACGCGAGGCGGGTTGGTTCTCTGGGAAGTTGGCTGTCCCCGTCAACGCAGATGTCGTCGTCGAGCAAGATGGGCATGGTTTTGCATTGGGGGCATCAGAAAGCACTGGAAAAGGCTTGCACTTCCAAGAGGGTGGCTTCGTAGTTATGTGTCAAGATAGCTCAGTGGTAGAGCGGTCGGCTCTTAACCGACTGGACGCAGGTTCGAGCCCTGCTCTTGGCGCTCCTCAGGGTAGCTCAGTGGTAGAGCAGTCGGCTCTGGGTCCGACTGGACGCAGGTTCGAGCCCTGCTCCTGAGGCATTTTTCTTGCAAAGCGGAGTACCGCCTAGCGGCGCCACTAGTCACAAAACTGTCTCCCATCTTGGACTGGTGTGAGTATTGGGAAATAGTTGTGGGAGAAGCAGAAAATGTTTGAGAACGAGGTACTCTTGGGGACGTGCCTAGACCGCCTCAAAGAGTTTCCAGCTGAGTGCATCGACTCTTACGTGAGTGACGTACCCTATGGTTTGGGGGGAAAGGTCCCTACGCCAGAGCAGATAGTCGCTTATCTCCAGGGTGCCGACCTAGTCACGGGGGATTTCATGGGTAAGGACTGGGACATCCCCAGCGTCCCGGTATGGAAAGAGATCTATCGGGTTCTCAAACCAGGGTCGTACGCGGTGGTGTTTGGGGGTACTCGCACATTTGACCTAGTCAGTATGGGGATTCGGATGGCTGGATTCGAGTGTCGAGACACCATAGCTCACGAATTCCCTCAGGTAGAGCTCCCCATATTGCAGTGGTGTTATGCGTCTGGGATGCCCAAGTCCCGCAACATTGGGAAAGCTCTGGCTACGAAAGGGACCCCCATCGAAGGAGAAATCGGAACGGGCCTAAAACCTGCCTGGGAACCAATACTACTCTACCGTAAACTCTTCAAAGGAACCGTATCAGAGAACGTTCTAGAGCACGGTACGGGTGGACTCAATATAGGGGTCTCTAGAGTCAAACATGCTTCCCTAGGGGACTTCGAAACTCACAAGAAGCAAGTTGAGGCCATCAAGGCCAAAGGCGGTCAGAGGGGAAAGTCTTGGAAGAACTCGAGTGACCTTTCTGGTGCCGAAGATGTCAAAGACGGCGGTCGTTGGCCTGCCAACTTCGTACTTACTCATGCTGATTGTCAGGAGGTGGGGGGTGTTTGGCAGTGCGTCCCGGGGTGTCCCGTCGCAGAACTAGACACCCAATCAGGCAACCGTCCGAGTACTCTCACGGGTCGCGCAGACCCTTCTCGGAGCCATTCTCACCCAGGCACTGCGTTTAACAGCAATTCTACGTTCCTAGGGGAGCGTACGTACCACAGCAACGTATACTCTGATTCGGGAGGAGCTTCACGGTTTTTCAAGCGGTTTGATGGGACCCCTTTTCGGTACGTACCCAAAGCCAATCGACTAGAGGCTGGGTGTGGGGAATTTGAGGTAGAGCACCCTACGTTGAAGCCTACCGAGCTGATGCGATACCTCATCAATCTCGTAACTCCTCCTGGAGGTATCGTTCTCGACTCACACTGCGGTAGTGGGTCTACTTGCCACGCTGCGTACATTGACCGCTATCGGTACGTTGGTATCGAGAGAGACAAGGCTTCGTGGGAGGAGGCTTGTCGGCGGATGGAGGTAGTAAAGAGGGTCGTGGGCGGAGACCACATGCAAGAGGACCTATTTGAGGAGTTCATGTCATGAGGGTTGAGTTCACGTGGAAAGATGACGTCGAGGTCCGCACACTCAGGGGGTGCTGGTCGAGGGATCATTCATTACTATCTAGAACCGCAGCTAGTAAGGTCTTGGACTTACCCCCCATGTATCCACTTGTCGTGGACTTGAGGGAAGTCGAGATGTTTGATTCTTGGGCGTCTACTCAAGTACTCAAGTTGGTTGATCAGTATGCGGCGTTAGTCGTAGGTGTCCGAGAGGAACTTCCGTTAGATCTGGCTGACTATCCACTCAAGGCAAGTATGGAAGAAGCCCTAGATGAGATCGTCGAGTAGAGCGGTATTCATGATTCTGTTGGTGACCTTGTATGTGACCGTGTTGGCTTGGGCCATACTTGGCGGAAGTAGCGGGCGCATTTTGGAGCACATGCTAAAACAGGGTTGTGCAGAAGCCGGTAATCATGAATGATATGGACTATACCCTATGATGAAAGTACCATTTGGTTGGGCCTACCGTGTAGGGGGACGGGGGTCTTGGAATTGGTCCCACAACCTTGTAGGATTTTCTCGTGACGAAGCCGTGGGGCTTGCGTCGAAATTTAGACGGGATATTGATGAGCCTACCCAAGTAGCTAAGGTGTGGGTCAACATACCTCCCCCGTACACTCCCAACGTGCAGTCCATTCTAGAAGCAGCTGAGGAGAGTTACAGGGACCTCCCTGTGGTTATTCCTGAAGATTCTTCCATTATTGATTGTACTACCGCCGACGCGATGGAACTGCAGGAAGCTCTCGACGTGGTTTGGAAACTGTGGTTGAGACGAAGACACACGAATGCTGTATTTGTAGCTGAGGACGAAGCGGAGGACGTCTAATGGTTCGTCGACCGCTTGTTCAATCCGAAGAGATGTTTCTCGATAGCCTTGGCCAGAGCTTCTAGGTCTTTGACGAGCTCTTTGGCTGAAGTTATGGCGCCGTCGGCTTCAGACGTCATTTGGGGGGTAGGTACTATGACGCTCAAGCTGGGGTAAGTCAGATTTTGAACGTCGAAGTTGACGTCTTCGGCCAAGGTTCGAAGCTCGTAGGGGGCGTCATCGTGACCTAGGGTTTTTGTCGCGTTTGCTAGGTCGTGGATATCTCTTTGAAGAGCTTTGACTTCATTGTCGACCTTGTCTGTCTCGGTTCGGATGACTTTCCCGATACCAGCCCAGTCCTTGGAAATGAAACGTTCAAGTTCTTTGTAGGCGTCCAAGTTCTTTTTAGAGGAGCGCCAGCGCCCCATCTTCCCAGCGATCATGACTTCGAAGATGACGTTGTTGACTTCGGCGAGAGCTCCAGAGCCGGAGGCTGCCGTCATCCAGTCCTCGCTTCTAGCCTTGGCTTGGATGGTGTCCAACTTCTTGAGGCTGGTATCTAGGTAGGGGTGGGGTTTACCAGCTTCGTTGACCGCTTGTAGGAGTTTTTTGAAGGTGCTGATCAGACCGACTTGCTTCTTAACCGCGGTGGAGACCTTGCTGTCGAGGGACTTGATCTTACTCGACATTTCTTGAGCTTTTTTCAAGACACTTTTAGCCAAGGGGATAGCATCCTGAGTTTCTTTTAGGGCAACATCCATTCGACTAGGGTCGATGTAGATGAGACCGGAGGTCTTGGAGCGGCGGTCGTAGTTGTACATGCTTGGTCTCAGTTACCAGTTGAGGTTCCCTTCGGTCTTCCGCATCTTGAGTCGGGAGATGATCCAAGGACCATAGCCTGTGGAGCAAAAAAGGCCACCTGCCCAACGCTTTCGGTCGTAGTCAGAGAGGTCCCTCAAAGCTCGGTCTCGTCGGCACTTGATGTTGAAGGCGGCGGCGTCAATCATCTGTTTACGCCAGGGATTCCAGACGGGGGCGTGTGCCATGACCCAGACAGAATAATCTACGTAACCCTCTTCGTAGAATGGGTCTCCTTCGGGAAACCCGGCGAGTGCCCCGTGGGTGAACTCGTGGGTGAGCTTTTCAAGGGTGATTCCTGGCTGGTGTTCGACTATGCTCGGGCAGAGCCTCACCTGGCCCGTATAGAGGTCGAAAGAGGCGTTAGCTCCAGCAGAGTGGGCAGCCTCGGAAAGGGCTAGGATCTCTGACTGGGGCTCCGTATGGTACCCCCCCAGAGCCTCGTGGACGAAAGCGTAGCAAATGGGGGCCCACGTCTCGATGAACCGGTCCCACTCGTTACCGCATATGTCGCAGGAAAATTGTTTGCTGGCAACTTTGCTGGCAAGGCTAGCTGTCTTCAGGATAGTCTGTGGTGATTCCACAAAAGATCCAGGGTCATAAAAGGACTTGTCAGATGGGGGGTTCCTGTGGAACATGTTTGATGTGAAACAATGCCGACAGTGCACGAAGGTAAAGTCTTTACAGGACTTCAATCGACGGAGGGGCACACCTGACGGTCGTCAGTACTATTGCAGGGTATGCTCTAGGGGGAGAGTTCAGGAGGCTATGAGGGTCTTGAGGGGGGACTCTAAGTATAGGGAGTCTGAGGTTGAGTACCAACGTAGACGGTACCATACAGACGATGCTTACCGACTTCGGAAGAAGGCACGTGCCAAGGCGTACAAAGCTCTCCAAAGGGGGACCTTGACCCGTCTTCCCTGTGAGGTTTGTCAGTCAGATAACGTGGAGATACATCACGAGGACTATGCCCGACCTCTAGTTGTTCGCTGGTTGTGTCGGAGACATCATCTCGACGGACATCATTTTACCGAACCGGACGACCCCATTGCTATCGTTTTGAAGAGGTTGGATGCCCGCAGGGGACTTCTGACCTAGAAGGGGGTAACCTCAGTTTGGCCTCCCTCCGTAGCTGTTTGAGTTCGTACTCACGAGATAGAGCTGGGCCCTTGTCTCCTATTTTTTCCTGGTAGAGAATGACCCAAGGGCGGCCAGCACGGGTAGCCCTGGCTCCTTTTCGGCTAGTATTGTGTTCGATGAGACGACGGTTGACGTCTGTGCTGATTCCGATGTAGAGGCGACCGGTGACGGTACTTTGGAGGAGGTAGACCCACCAGATCTTTTTATGGGGCTTCTGAGACATGTACAATTACGATCGGACAGCCTCACGCGCGGATCGTCGTATAGGGGAGCTCAAGTCTAATATCTGAAAAGGTTTTTTGAACCCATGCCCAACGACCTACCCAGTTCAGGACGCTACGTACAGTATAGAACGGGAGTTCCTACTGTAGTAGACTTCAATGCTCCCTTGTGGCCGAATAGTTCCACGAGGCAAACGCTCACGGCGGTCCCTCAGCTCCAACCGGCTACGTACTCTTTCAAGGGGAAGGGCCTCCGGTCGTTGACGGTCAACGTGCCCCCCGGGGACCCCCGTTTTCCGCGGGGCCCTCGAGTGTCGGGGCGACAAGGGACACTAGACATTACCCTCAAAGGAGGCGCCTTGGATACGGTGTCCATCGTATCCCTGCAGACAACTGCCACGACGGCCGTTTTGCTCTCAGTAGCGTCGGGGGAGGTCAACGTCACGGTTAATGACGTGGACGGTACCGCCGTGGGTGTGTGTGAGGCGGCTTCGTTACCCACGATGGTCGAAGGGACTATTTTGAGAGTGCAAGCGGCTTGGAATTCGGTGGCTCCTATCGAGGAGGGACTGCATATGAAAGTGCTGGTAAATGGGCGGGTCGCGCCGGCGGGGGATTATTCTACACTCCCGGTTACCCCGTGGACTTATTTACAACCTACGGAAGTGAACGTACCGCACGCGTTCAACGGAGAGTTGCTGGCGGGTCAGCTCGGGTCGGCTGTCTTGATATAAGTCCCCAAGATCTTTGGTCAAAACGAGAAAATGGGTCGAAGTAGAAAAAAGCTCTTGCACTCTTTGATACTATCCCCTACTCTCAAAGGAAGTTCAAAGGAAGTTCAAAGGAAGTTCAGATCCTCCACTTCTGAGACAGACAGACAAGGGCACAATGAAGTCGTACATACTATCAGTCAAACCCCTGCGGGGTAGTCTGTGGTATCTCTCTGGGATCCAGAGAGGCGGCTTGCGCCTGGATATTACACAAAAGCCCTATACCTCCATTTTTGCCAATCCGGAGGTGGGGACGTAGGCGGTAGTAGACGAGTCCGAATTCTTGTTGAAAGCCGCCACAAAAAGGCGGCTTTTTTCGTTTTTGGGTCAGGATGAACGTGCTGGGACACGGGTGACGCTGTAAACGTCGCGTCTTTTGACTGAGGGGTTCGATTCCTCACTGGCCCACTAGGAAAATAAATCAAAAAAGAAGGAGCGCATTCAAGAAAACAAAATCTAGACTCGATATGTCGAGACACTGGGCTGCTAACTCAATTGGTAGAGAGCTCGACTTTTAATCGAGAGGTTCTGGGTTCGAGTCCCAGGCGGCCCACATGAGAGTGCGTAGCTCAACTGGTAGAGCAGCTGATTCTTAATCAGAAGGTTTTGTGGGTTCGAGTCCCTCCGCACTCACTCCGGCATGGTCTAATGGCAAGACAACGGCCTTTGAAGCCGTCAAATCTAGGTTCGAGTCCTAGTGTCGGAACTAAAGAGACGCATTAGTTTCTCTTGATCTTTGAAAATTTAACAGGACATTGGGTCCGCACCTGGACTTGCGGTTGTCCCCGCGTATGCGGGGGTGAACCGAGTGTTGTGATTCCTCTCCTGATATTGTCCGTGGTAGCGGGACCCTAAAGCTAAGGGGTCAAACCTTGAAGGATGTAGGGGTCTCGCTGTCACAATTTGCCGGTGTAGCAATCTTGGGATCGCAGCTGTTTTGTAAACAGCCATAGGCAGGTTCGAATCCTGTTGCCGGCTCGCGTTGGTTCCCCAGAACGGGTGGGCCGCCGCACTTCTTTCAAAGGAAGCTCAGATCCTCCACTTCTGAGACACAGGCATCACACTCTCGTCCAGAAACATCACCAACTCCCGACCAATAGCCTGGTTTTTGCCTACCGGAGTCGTGGGTTCGAGTCCCATCGCCGAGTAGGTATTTCATAGGATTTGGACCTCAAGCTAACCTAGTGGAAGCGCCTGTCTGAAGAGCAGGATGGCTCGGAGCGTAACCGAGGGGGTCCACTGTCGCTTTCAACGGCTGCTGTGGCAGACGCCATTGTGGGCGTGGAGGTTCGGCCCCCTCTCAGCACATAGCTCAGTCTGGTAGAGCGCCCGTCTGGGAGGTTTTCGCAGGTTTGAGTCCTGCTACTCCGATTTAATTGTGCTTCTTCCAGCTTAGCTCAGTGGTAGAGCGGTCGGCTGTTAACCGACGGGTCCTAGGTCCGAATCCTAGAGCTGGAGCGTCAACCGTCCTGCTGCTCGTCACGTCATCGAGATCGATGTCGGTCAGGACAGCCGTGACCGCCCCGGTCGGCTCGTCGATCTCGACGCTGCGGACCAGCGCGCGTACGAGGCGACCGCGGTTCGCCGTCGTGAGGAGCCCCCACACATCATCGAAGTTGGCGAGCGCCTGGACGACGTGACCCGCCTCGATCTCTGCCTGATCGAGAGCAGCCATGCGGTGCTCGACCTCCGCGAGGAGGGCCTGGCAGTGACCGAGCTCGGCGCCGACCTCCTCGATGCGCTGGCCGATCAAGCCGGACGCGGCGCCGGTGGCCTCACCGATCTTTTCGACCAGGCGCCGTCCCTCGGCGGACAGCTTGGCGATGCGCGCGGGCAGGTCCCGCCGCTCGGTCTTGAGAGCGCTCCGGTCGCATTCGATGCGAGCGCGCAGTCGCTCTTCGACCTCGGCCGCCAAGGTGCCGCCGATGGTGGCCTCGCGGATGCGCTCGACGATGAAGGCCTCGATGGCCTCGGCCGGCAGCGGGCGAGACTTGCAAGCCTTCCGGCCGTTCTTGTCGCGGGTCACACACCGGTAATAGCGGTACTCGATCCCCTTCTTCCTCGTCGACGCGGGCGTCATCGCCATGCCGCAGCGGGCGCAGCGGAGGATGCCTCGCAGCAGGTACTCCGGGTTTCGGGCGCGGCTGCCCTTGCCGCCGCTTCGCGCGTCGAGCCTCGCCCGCACGCGCCTGAATTGTTCGGTGTCGATGATGGCGTCGTGGTCCGCCTGGTGGAGCTCGTTGCCGTACGGCATGTAGCCCGCGTAGAGGGGGTTCTTGAGCACGCGGAGGACGGAGTCCTTGGTCCACTGCCGGCCCGCGCGGACGTTGCCGTTGTTCGCGCGGTGACGCTTCGTGGTCCGGCCCGCCTCGTTGAGCAGCTCGGCGACGGTCAACGCCGAGCCGTGCTGATCGTAAAGGCTGAAGAGCTCACGCACGACGACGGCCTCGAGCTCGTTGACGACGAGCTTCTTGTCCACGACGTCGTAGCCGAGCGGAACGGGACCGCCGGTCCACTTGCCGCGCCGGCGGGAGGCGGCGATCTTGTCGCGCGTGCGCTCGGCGATCATGGACCTCTCAAATTCGGCAAAGCTCATTAACATGTTGAGCGTGAGCCGCCCCATCGCGTCGGCGGTCGAGAAGTTCTGCGTCACCGACACGAAGGCCACGTCCGCTTTGTTGAAGCGATCCATGACCTGGGCGAAGTCGAGAAGCGAGCGCGAGAGGCGATCGACCTTGTAGACGACGACCACTTCGATCTTGCCAGCGTCGATGTCGGCGAGGAGCCGCTGGAACGCGGGCCGCTCGATGTTCGCGCCGGTGAAGCCGCCATCGTCGCGGCGACCATGACCGGCCGCTATGAGCTGAAGGAGGCGGTGCCCGAAGCTGATAGGCGCCGGCGCCTGGAGCGGTGCCGCGCCTTGACCCGCGAAGCCCAGGAGCTGCGTGCGGCGATTCGACAGGAGTCGAGCTTCGCTCGCCAGGTCGAGATGAACGCGAAGCTCAAGAACATCGAGCAGCAGCTCGCACAGGAGACAGCCGAGCTATGACCACGCTGGCGAAGGAAGAGAAGAAGACCATGGAGAAACTCGACCCGAAGAAGGATGGAGCGTCGCCAGACGTTGTCGCAGAGATCACCGAGCTATTTCGCGAGTTGGCGCCAGAGATCTTTCTCGACGGCAAGATGGACGTCGATGCTGTCAAGTGTCTCTTCGGCGAGACCATTGAAGACGCAGCCGAGCGCTACAGTTTTCAGTGGGCCGGGAAGGCGCGTTCGCGCCGAATTGCACAGGCAGTCTCCACAGGCACTCTGCTCCCCTGTCCCGAAGACTCGCTGGACTGGGCCACGACGGAAAACATCTTTATCGAGGGAGACAACCTCGAAGTCCTCAAACTCCTACAGAAAGCCTATCACCGGAAGATTCGTCTCATCTACATAGACCCGCCGTACAACACCGGCAACGAGTTCATCTATCCAGACAAGTACCAGGACAATCTCGAGACGTACCTCCGGTATACCGGCCAGGTTGATGCCGAAGGGTTCAAGGTCTCTACGAACACTGAGCAGTCCGGCCGTTACCACACGAACTGGCTCAACATGATGTACCCGCGCCTCAAGCTGGCGCGAAACCTCCTCACCGATGATGGAGTCATACTCGTTTCGATCGACGACAACGAGGCAAGCAACCTTCGGAAGCTTTGTGACGAGGTGTTCGGTGAGGAGAACTTCATCGCGCAGTTCGTTTGGAGGTCCAGAAAGTTCACGGATGCGCGTTCGCTAAAGAACGTCTCCACCGACCACGAGTACATTCTCGCCTACGGCAAGTCAGACACCGTCGCATTCCGCGGCCGTCCCCGCGACGAGTCAAAATACTCCAATCCCGACGACGACCCTCGGGGGCCATGGATGAGTCGCAGCATCCTGGGTCTGGCAACGAAGGACCAACGCCCGAATCTTCATTACGACATTGTCGATCCCAAGACGGGTGTGTCGTATTCGCCCCCGGCTAACACCGGCTGGAGGTACTCCTCTGAGCGTATGGAGCAGCTCATCGCCGATGAGGCGATCCTCTTCCCCGCTAAGCCAACTGGGCGGCCACGCGAGAAGAAGTTTCGGGCTGATATCCAGAGCGAGTTTACGTCGTTCCCGACCGTGATCGACGACGTACACACGTCCGATGGAACACAGACGCTGCGCGAGCTCTTCGGAACGCAAATATTCGACTTCCCGAAGCCTGTGCAACTGGTGCAACGCTTCATTGAGCAGTGTCTTCCAGACGGCGGCATCGTGCTCGACTTCTTCGCAGGCGCTTGCGCGACTGCCGAGGCCGCACTCCGATATCAACTCGATAGCGAAAAGCCTGTCCGTTACATAGTGGTTCAGCTCCCTGAACCGTGCGAACAGAAGTCAGAAGCGTACCGCGCTGGGTACAAGACAATCTCGGCCCTTGGCCGAGATAGAATCAGGCGCGTTGCAGAACGGCTACGAGACGAATCGGCCGAATCGGAGGATGCGCCTCTACTAGCCGCTACGAAGGGTGAAGTGCGGTGTGACCTTGGAATGAAGGTGTTTCGCCTTGCCAGCAGCAACATCAAGGCGTGGGACGCCGACTTTGACGCGCTCGACCAAGCCCTTCTCAACGCAGTGGAAAACGTCAAGCCGGAACGTTCCGAGGACGACGTTTTGTACGAGCTGCTCTTGAAGTACGGCCTCGATCTCGCCATCCCGATCGAATCGAGAAAAGTGAAGGGCAAGAAGGTCTACATCATCGGCGCGGGTGCGCTCGTCGTGTGCCTGGCCGCCGGCGTGACGCTGGAGGTCGTCGAGGGGATCGCCGCCCTGAAGGGGGAGCTGAAGCCCGAAGTGATGCGTGTCGTCTTCCGCGACGCGGGGTTCGCCGACGACGTGGTCAAGACCAACACCGTCCAGATCTTGAAGCAGGCTGGCATCGACGATGTGAAGAGCCTGTAGGCCGGAGGCGACGATGAAGATTCAGTTCAGCCCCGACCTCGACTTCCAGCGCGACGCCATCGCTTCCCTCGTGGACATCTTCGAGGGTCAGGAGACCTGCCAGACGAACTTCACCGTTGGGAAGCTGCAGACCGAACAGCAGGTGGACTGGCTGGAGTCGGACCTTGGCATTGGCAACCGGTTGAAGCTCCTCGACGAGGACATCCTCGCCAACGTCAACAACATCCAGCTCCGCAACGGTCTCGCGCCGGCCAAGTCTCTGGATGGGATGAACTTCACGGTCGAGATGGAGACCGGCACCGGGAAGACCTACGTCTACCTGCGCACTGTCTTCGAACTGCACCGGAAGTACGGCTTCACCAAGTACATCGTCGTGGTCCCCTCCATCGCCATCAAGGAGGGCGTCTACAAGTCGCTGCAGATCACCGAAGAGCACCTCAAAGGGCTCTACGACAACGTCCGTTACGACTACTTCGTCTACGACTCCCAAAAGCTCGGCCAGGTACGCAACTTCGCGACCAGCGACTGCGTGCAGATCATGGTGATCAACATTGACGCCTTCCGGAAGAGCTTCACCGACCCCGAGAAGGAGGACAAGGCGAACATCATCCACCGCCCGCACGATCGCATGACGGGTGCGCGGCCCATCGAGTTCATCCAGGCCACGAACCCCATCGTGATCATCGACGAGCCGCAGAGCGTCGACACGACCGGTAAGAGCCGAGAGGCAATCGCATCGCTCAACCCGCTCTGCACCCTGCGCTATTCGGCGACTCACAAGGACCGCTACAACCAGGTGTTTCGCCTCGATGCGGTTGATGCGTACGAGCGAAAGCTGGTCAAGCAGATCGAGGTCGCCGGGATCGACGTCGAGGGCAGCCACAACCGCGCGTACATTAAGCTGGTCAAGGTCGACAACAAGAAGAGCCCGATTACGGCTCAGGTCGAGATCGACATCCAGGGCCGGGGCGGCAAGGTCCAGCGGAAGAAGAAGACGGTGCGCGCAGGCGACGACCTGCTCGACGTGTCAGGCGGCCGAGATGTCTACGACGGCTACATCATCGAGGACATCTACTGCGAGGATGGGCGCGAGTACATCAGCTTCACCAGCAAGTCGGACATCGTGAAGCTCGGGGAGGCGATCGGCGAGGTCAACCAGGACGACTACAAGCGCCTGCAAATTCGCAAGACCATCGAGGAGCACCTCGACAAGGAGCTGCGTCTTCGGCCTCGAGGCATCAAGGTTCTCAGCCTTTTCTTCATCGACCGCGTGGCCAACTACCGTGATTACGACGACGACGGCAATCCCCGGCCAGGCAAGTACGCCGTCTGGTTCGAGGAGGAGTACGCCAAGCTGATCCGCAAGCCGAAGTACGCTGACCTCTTCAAGAGCGTGGACATCGAGACCGCCGCGGAGGGCGTCCACGACGGGTACTTCGCGGTCGACAAGAAGAAGGACGCGACTGGTGTGGAGCGGCTCAAGGACTCGCGGGGCGAAGGAACGACCGCCGCCGACGAAAGCGCGTACCAGCTCATCATGCGCGACAAGGAGAAGCTCCTTAGCTTCGACTCGAAGCTGAAGTTCATCTTCTCGCACTCCGCGCTCAAGGAAGGCTGGGACAACCCGAACGTCTTCCAGATCTGCACGCTGAACGAGACGTCATCGGTCATGAAGAAGCGGCAGGAGATCGGCCGAGGCCTACGCATCGCCGTCAATCAGGACGGCGAGCGCGTGCACGGATTCGATGTCAACACCCTCACGGTGATGGCGAACGAGTCCTACGAGGACTTCGCCAAGAAGCTGCAGAAGGAAATCGAGGAGGACACCGGCATCCGCTTTGGCATCGTCGAGAAGCACCTCTTCGCGAACATCCCCATCGAGACGGGCGATCACACGACCAAGCATCTCGGCGTGGAAGCGTCCGAGGCGCTCTGGAAGCACCTGAAGGACGCCGGATACATCGACGCCAAGGGCAAGGTGCAAGACAAGCTCCGCGGCGACCTGAAATCGGGGCAGCTGCAGCTACCCGAGGACTTCAGCGAGCACGCCGGGGCCATCCGTGGCGCCCTGACGAAAGTGGCCGGCAGCCTGAACATCAAGAACGCCGACGAGCGTGAGCGCGTGGGGCTGAACAAGGGCGTGTACCTGGGTGCCGAGTTCAAGGAGCTTTGGGACCGGATCAAGCATCGCACGACGTTTCGCGTGGAGTTTGACCCGGAGAAGCTCGTCCAGACCTGCGCCGACGAGATCAACAGCTCCCTGGTGGTCGGTCGAGCGCGGTTCGTGTTCCGGAAGAGCCAGGCCGAGATCAATCGCGGGGGCGTTCAGATGGGCGACGCGACCGAGCAGTCCTACACGTACGAAGCAACGGAGTTCGCGCCACCCGACATCGTCTCGTTCCTGCAGAACGAGACCAACCTCACCCGAAGGTCGATCGTCGAGATCCTACGGCGTAGTGGCAAGCTGGAGCACTTCAAGCGCAATCCCCAGAAGTTCATCGAGCAGGCCGCGGCGATCATCCAGCACCAGATGCGCCTCTTCATCGTCGACGGCATCAAGTACCAGAAAATCGGCGACGAGGAGTACTACGCGCAGGAGCTGTTCGAGACCGAGGAGCTTTACGGCTACCTCAGCAAGAACATGCTGGAGAGCCAGAAGTCGGTCTTCTCCCACATCGTTTACGACTCCGACGTCGAGGCCGAGTTCGCTCGCTCCTTCGAGCTCAGCGAAGACGTGAAGGTCTACGCGAAGCTCCCCGGGTGGTTCAAGATCGAGACCCCGCTGGGTAGCTACAACCCAGACTGGGCCGTGCTCGTGGAGCGCGACGGCAAGAGCCGGCTCTACTTCGTCGTCGAGTCGAAGGGAAGCCTGTTCACCGACGCCCTCCGGCCAACGGAGCAGGCGAAGATCGACTGCGGCAAGGCGCACTTCAGGGCCCTCGATACGGAGCCTAATGGGGTTAGGTTGGTCTTTACATGCTCTTGAGGTTCACTGGTGTGGACACTGCCTTGTCACGGCAGCATGGGCGGGTTCGATCCCCGTCAAGGGCGCTAAGAGTATCCACAATGTTGTTGCTTACACGCAATTTGTCTAATGGTAAGACAATAGCCTCGAAAGCTATTGATCCTGGTTCGAATCCGGGATTGCAACCCTTCTCAGCAATGATAACTCGGATACTCTTTGATTTGCGGGTGTGGTCTAATGGTAAGACATCGGCCTTCCAAGCCGTAAAATAGGGGTTCGAGTCCCCTCACCCGCTCCAATTTTTTACTTGTCCCCATAGCTCGAAGGTCGAGCAGGGCTTTCGTAAAGCTCAGGTGAGAGTTCGATTCTCTCTGGGGGCTCAGGGTAGGAGAGCAGTATCGTAGGATCTGAACTTTTCTGACAAAAACTTTCTCTGGCCGTGAGTTCCACGGTGACAGCCTGTCGCCAAGGAAGCGCTGGCTTGGGTCATATGGCCCAAGTGAAACTACCTTCTGGGCAGGAAGCGAACATCAGAAATGTGTAGGTTTCGCAGAACG
>Ga0299906_10000455_pt1 | contig 38302 bp, 20 predicted proteins | sample RVTome_14_FD_200259 | JGI IMG/M metagenome (GOLD analysis project Ga0299906, IMG submission 200259) | Soil microbial communities from uranium-contaminated site in the Upper Colorado River Basin, Wyoming, United States - RVT145D125 (version 2) ... | reverse complement strand
GCACAGGTGGCCGCGGCACCGGAGACCGGATCGAAAAAGTTGAGAATCAGACTGTAATAGTAGGCGCGCGCGTACGGCGCGAATCCGACGTGCCCACCGCCGGGCAGGACCATGCCGGCGACGTTGGGGTTGTCCACCTCGGCCATCAGATCGGCGAGATCCTGGGCGGGAGCGAGCGGATCGTTGACCCCGTGAATCAACAGCACGGGCACGCGGACATCGTCGAGTTTGTCGCCGGTCGGTTTGTCGTCATAGGCGAGGAAGCGCAGAAAGCGGGAGCCGTCGGCGACCCCGCCCCGATAGCGCAACGCCGAGCGCGCGAACTCGTACTCGATCAGGTGGCGCAGGCTCCCGGTGACTTCGGGATGTCGCTTAAGCGCCATGCGCGCCCGGATCGTGTTCTGAAACGTGTAAAGCACGGGATTCTTCAAGTAAGCATGCTCAGCATCCAGTTGATCGATGAGTTCCTCGAAGCGCAGCACCGGAGAAAAGCCGATCACGCCGGCGGTGAAGTGGCGTCGTGTGTTGACCGGGCGGACGTGCGGGTTCAGCGCATCGGTGATGCTGGCGTGACGCTCGGGCCGGCCGTCATACCAGGCCGCGAGCATACCCAGGTTCGCGCCCCAGCAGACGCCGAACAAGCCCGTTCGCCGGATCGAAGGTTGCGCTTCGAGCCATTCGGAAACCGCCATCAGGTCGCCGGTCTCGAGCGTGCCGAAGGTGTAGTAGACGTCAGGATGATCTTCTTCGGTTTGCCCGTGTCCGCGGAGCTCGAGCGCAAGTACGTGGAAACCGCTTTGCCGCAGCGCGTCGGCCAGGTCACGGGTGCGCAGTATGGAATTGTCGCCGAACAGGCCGGGCAGAATCACGATGCAGTCCGCGTCGTGCGGCACCCCGTCGGTCACGGCGAAACCCAACCGCCCCGCCAACGTGACGTTCTCATCGACACCGATGCGCACCGCGCCGAACCCGGGCCAGGTCGGCGGCGGTTCGTGGTTCGCGTTGACTTGCCCGATGCCCTGAGCGCTGTGTAGCAGACCGTGGAAGTTGCCGACCAATTGGTGCAGGGACGCGGGGTCTTCCTTGAAGGTGTCGAACACGTCGATGGGTCGGCCTTGCGGGTCGACGAGATCTTCAGTCAGCAGCGCCGGCCGGTCGCTCGCCGGCAGCAGTGGTTGTAACCGCTGATGGGTATTGACGAGCCATTGCCGCACCGATTGTGAGTCGGACTCGACCGGCACGCTGACCAGGTCGCCGGATTGCAATCGAATCGCCTGTTCGGAAAAGCAGCCGCTGACGCTGCAGAGCACTGCGAGTGCCGCGACGGATCGGCGGACATCGGTACTTTCCCTGATTCGACTTATCGACAGTATGGTCACGAACCTGATGCTCATCGGTCGTCGGCGGGCGTTCGTTCGGTGACGCCAACCCTGCGAGCCGGTACCATAGGAACCCAAGGCCGTGCGGTCAACGGCCGAACGCACCGAGCCGGCGAGCGCCCAAGACCATGCGGGGAAACGACACACCGGAAAATCAATCCGCAGCGGAACCCGTCAAACGGTCCTGGCGAACCGCACCGGCGGTGCTTGCGCTCGCGGTGACAGCGGCGCATGGGTGGGCGCTCGGCGACGGCCTGTTTCTCGACGACCACTGGCACCAGCAGCAGTTGCGCGAACTCGGCTGGTCGCCCCACGAATTGCTTTCCGCTACGTCGATCGAACCGGACGAGTTCATCGGTGCCTGGTGGCAAGATCGGCGGGTGCGTTGGGAGTATCCGCGTCCGGTCGCGGTGGCATTGATGAAGGTCGTCCACGAGCTGACCGACGGCAGCGTGGTCGCGCATCACACGGTGAGTTTGGTCTTGCACTTTCTGGCCGCTTGCATGGTCTGTCGGCTGTGCTTCCTGCTTACGGCGAACCTGCGCTGGTCGGTCGTCGGCGGATTGCTGTTCGTCGTCTATTCACACAGCGTCTTCGCGGTAGGCTGGCTGGCCTCGCAGAACATCCTATTGCAGACCGCACTGATGCTGGCGGCCTTGCTGTTCTACGTTCGAGCTTCGGGACTTCAGCTCGGTCCCGATTACGCTGCGACGACCGGCTGGTCCGGGGTGCCGCGGTTGCGCATCGGCGCGTGGGTCGTGACGCTGGTGCTCTGGGTGCTGGCGATCTTCTCCCGAGAAAACGCGGTGGTGTTGCCGGTCGTACTGGCGGCCTTCGATTTGGCGTTCGGCGGCCGACGGCATGTGCGCGCGCGGCTGAAACTTTATGCACCGATGGTCCTGGTGGCGCTCGCGTTCGCGGTCTGGCGGGTGACGGCGTTCCACCCCATGCCCGACTTCTACGTGCGCCGACCCGACGGCGACGGGTATCTGTTGTGGTGCCTGGCCAAGCTGATGCACTACCTGAGTTCGTCGGTGTGGCTGTCGCCGATGACCATCGGCCCGAGCGGACGGTACGCGCCGTTCTCCGAGGTGCCCGGCGACTGTCTGTTCATGGCGGCGATCCTGGCGATCATGGGCACCGGGTACGTGCTCGCCTGCGGCCGGGTTCGGGGGTTCTGGATCTGGCCGATGTGGCTCGTGCTGATGGTGGCACCCGTGGTGCCGGTGCTGGCGACCCCGCACACCGGCTATGCCAACGGCGTGGCGTTCGCAGTGGCTATGGTGCTGGGCCCCGGGCTGGGTGCTCGGGCGCGGCCGATCTGGATCGGCCGCACGAGCCGATACGTCGCGACTTGGTTCCTGATCGCCACCTGTACTTATGTTCCGATCTATCGAACCCTGTGGCGAGGGATGATCGCCTCCGAGCAGATCACCACCGACGCCATGACCGCCGAGCCGGTCCCGCCCGAAGTAACCGATGTCTTCTGCATCAACCTGCCGTTCGTCAACGTCTACCAGCAAGTGTGCCTGAACGAGGCTTGGGGACCCGCGGCGGCGAACCTGCGGATCCACGTGCTGACCTACGCCCCGGACCTGATCGGCATGGAGCAGCCCTGCGTGGTCGAGCAGCTCGACGGACATCGGTTTTCGGTGACCGTCCGGGGCGGGCGAGCCTATTTCTCGGGAGCGTTGGGCCGGTTTCTCCTCGACGCCATGCGGAATTCGGGACGGCTCGAGACGGGGGATGTCGTGACCGGCGACCGTTTCGAGGTGACCGTCGCCGAGACCGACGCCGACGGCGTGCGGAAACTGATTTTCCGGTTCGCCGAACCCCTCACCGACGTACGAAACCGGTTTTACCTGTCGACATCGGACAACGGGGCCGTACCGCTGCGGTTTCATCCGCCCGGCTGGAATCCGGATACGGAAGAAAAGCTTGCCAGAACGGCGCCAAGTCGTCATGCTGTGGAATTCGCGTCGCAACGGTTGCGATCGGGTGATGCATCCGCCGCCGTGACGCTCTTTGCCGCGGCGCGTTCGGATGATCCCGACACGCGCCGCGCGGCGCGTGAGGTCCTGCACCGCGTCGGCTCGGTGGTGGCCGACGCAACCGGCGCCTCGGTGCAGAACGACCTCGCCACCGACGACCTGTCGTCGGAACAGTGGGCACGGATTGCCGCATGGTGGCGACGGGACGTGGATGATCGCACTCTGGCCGACACGTGGCTGCGTCGAGACGCATCCGCGGCGTTACGCCGCACCCGCGACGCGTTGTTTACGATTCTTTCGGTCGCGACAACAATCATCCGGACGGACTTGTACCTAACCGGTCCGCCGTATCCCGGTCCACGGTAAGGCCACCGGGACGTACCGGTTGGGTGAATTGATGTGAGAGGTCATGGCCGAGCATTCGCATACGACATTGATGACCGGCGCGACCGGGTTTTTGGGCTCCTTCATCCTGCGAGACCTGCTGCGTCGCGACCGGCGTGTCGTGGCGATGTTGCGCCCGCCGCTCGATGCGTCAAAACGACGCCTGACCGACCTGCTCGCCAAACTCGACGTCGACGTGGCTCACGAGACCACCCGGGGCCGGCTCCTGCTCGTGTCCGGCGCATTGCCCGGCCCCCTGCCCGAACCCGATTGGGGAACCACCGACGACATCCTCGCCTGTGCCGCGAGTCTCCAACTCTTCTCGAACGGCAACTGTGAACCGCATCAAACCAATGTCGACGGCACCGTGGCGATGCTCGACTGGGCCCGTCGTCACGGCGTCACCCGCTATCACGCGGTCAGCACCGCCTACGTTTGCGGGTCGTACACCGACAGCGTTCGGGAGGTGTTCCACACACCGCGTCCGGAATTCAAGACTGAATACGAGACCAGCAAGTGGCTGGCCGAGTTGTTGCTTGACCAATGGGGTCAAGAGTCGGGGAACGTCCTGACCGTGTTCCGGCCGAGCTTTCTGGTCGGTGATTCGACCAGCGGATACACGACGCAGTTCGGCGGGTTCTATCAGTTGTCGCGGTTGGTGAGTCTGCTGAAGACCCAGTTCGGCAACGGCGACCGCGATGCACATACGCACATTCCGCTGCGCATTCCCGGCCGGCCCGAGGACCCGCAGAATTTCGTCCCCGTCGACTTCGCGTCGCGCATCATCACCGAAGTCGTGCTCGCACCGGAACTGAACGGTCGGATCTACCACCTGACCGATCCGGAGCCCCTGACCAACGACGACGTCAAACGCCACCTCGAAGCCTACTTCCGAATGCACGGAGGCTATTTCGTCGATCCGGCCCATGCCGACGAAGAGGCGAAGAAGCCCTCGCTCGCCGAGTCGCTGCTCTGGGAGAAATATGACGTCGTGACCCCGCGGGTGTCCCACAACCCGCGCTTCGACCAGGCCAACACCCGCGAAGTCATGCAGGCCACCGGCGTCGGGTTTCCGTCAATCGACCAGGATCGGTTCTTCACGCTGCTCGACTACGCGGTGGCCCAGAACTGGGGGCAGCGTTCCAACGGGAAGCACACCTGAATCGTCCGCACCCGCAACCCTCACGCCGACATCGCGTAATGCACCACGCAAGTCTTCCATGCGCAGGACCGGCGGCAGCCGACCGGCGGTGGTCATTACGAACGCGTTCGAGCTGAGCGTTTCGAGGTTGCCATGCGCGGCCGCGAGGTCGAGCATCCGGGACATGAACCCGCTGCCGGCGTACCAGCCGTCGGTGATGGACACCAGCACGTCGGGCGTGTGTTCGGTCACGCCATGAAACGCGCGCCAGAGGCGGTGCACGCCGTCGGGATATCGATGGTCGGCCGTGGCCTCGAACAACACCCGATCGCCCACGAAACCGTCGGCGTCGACCTGGTTCTGCGCGGCGAGCTTGTTGAGAATCGCACCGAGCCGCAGCGGATCGCCGAATTCGGCCTCGTAACGATAACCGGCCGGTGATTTCGAGATCCGCGCCCGGCCAGTTGAACTGACCACGACCACCCGGTCCGACCCGTCGAGATAACAGGTCAGGTCGACGCCCTCGACCCCGACCAGATCGCCGGCGACTCGTTGGGGGAACGTGGTGTGGACGGCGGCGAAAGTCACCATGCCGAACGTGGGTACGACCACATCCGACGGTTCGACCAGCCGCTGGGTCACCCGGTAACCCAGATCGGTTAACGCGTGACGGATCGAGATCCGCACCCCACGTTCGTTGTTGTGCCCGTGATCGGACATTAACGTGATCTGCACCCGACCCCGGGTTTGATGCATGATCTGCCGACAAAAACTATCGAGCCGTACCAGCCCCGCCCAATGTCCGTTCGGACCGAGCTGCGCCCCGAGGGCCGAGGTCCCCACACAATAGCCGACGAAATCGCCGTGACCCCGCCGGCCGAACTGGTCCTGGATGCGGCGCAACTCGTGACCGTACCACGCGAGCGAATCGAAATAGGCTAAACCGTGGGCGAAGAAGCTCATGTGATAATCGGTGAACGTCAGCCAGGGTGAATTCTCGCCGTCGGCGTATCGAGCGAACCCGCCGCGGAGGACGTGACCGTCGTAGTACTCCGCCTCGACCCCGATACAAGGGGTGACGCCGAAGAAATCGGCGAAGCACAGGTCGGTCATGACCGGAAACGGACTGATGACCCGGCTGGGACGGTCGAAGTAACGAAAGCGTCCCTGGTCCCAGAGCCGGCGCACCATCGCATAAGGCACGCTGTCGAGCAGAATGACCAAGTGACGGACATCGTCACCGGACAGTGCCGTCCGGTCGACTTCGAGGTCAAGCTCACCGTCACGATCGAGGTCAAATCGAAGCAGAACAATGCGCCCTTCGTTCGAGAGCAGCTCGCGGTAGTCAGGCCGTCCGTCGCGGTCGGTGTCATAGCCGCGTTCGACGCGGCCGTCGGGCAACCGATGTTCGGCGACGGGCGTCGGCGGGAAAAGCTTCGGGCCCGGCCCGGCGCAACCGGCAAGCCCACAGAACAGCAGCGCGAAGAGGCGGCTACCAAGACGAGTTGCGTGAATTCGTGAGTTCATGGACGCTCATGTGTTGTCTCGCGGGAAGGGATTCCCGCATCCAGCGGTGCGAGCAAGGATTCTCACACCAGCACCCGCAAGTAGTTCTATACCGTCACGTAGCCGCCCGAACAATATGTTACACCGGCAGGACCGGATTCGGTGCGTGCGGATAATCGACCGGCGTGTACCGAATGGCCAACTCGGGGGTTTCGCGGCGACGGTGGTTTTCAAAACGCGAGGTCAGTGCCCGGTCGAGGATCCCGGACGACAACAGCGTCCGCTCGACCGGATAGGTCGGCCGGCCGGTATGGAACATCTGTTCGACGGCCTGGAGCAGAAACGCAAAGTGCGGATGTCGAGGATGCGGTCTTTCCTCGAACATGGTGGCGACCGGACGCGGCTGCCCCTTCAAACGAACCACCACCCGACTGAACTCGACATGCCCCGGCAACATGAAGACGCAGCCGGGCAGTCCGTCGTTGTACTCGAACAGGAACAGCGCGACCCCGTCGCCGGTCACCGTACGCACGTCCACGTCCGGCGGCGTGGGTTCCAGCGTCAGCGCGGCTTCGAGCATCGACGCATCGGCCCGACCGTCGTCGAGCGCCGACCACATGGCATCGCCCTGAAGGCATTGCACCCATCGCACGCCGGTCTCGGCTCCGCGACGGCGCTCGGCGACCGATTGGAGCACGTCGAGCATGTGAAAGCCGTAGATGTCCAGTCCGGAGTAGCCCACGCCGAGGATCGACTCGATGTCGGACCCCATGGGAATCGTCACGTCCGGCTTGCGATAACTCACCGGCAGCGACGAGCCGGCCATGAACGGCACCTGCATCGCCTTGCAGGTGTCGTAGATCCATTTCGCGTCGTGCCATTGCGGGCCGAGGTGCTTGTCGTGAAACACCGGCACGACCTTGCCGCATCGCTTGAACGTGTCGGTAATCCCCGCCATGAACCGGCGACGCGGGTAGAGATGCTGGCCCTTCTCGTTCCAGGGATAATCGCCGTGCTCGCCGACGCACAGCACGCCGTCGACGGGTACGGTGTCGCTGCCGACGGTCACCGCGCCGTCGATGCTGTCGAAGATGGGCACGTCGTGCTTTTCCGCCATGGCACGGGCCATGTCCGCGTCGGGAAACTGATCGACGTACATCGATGCGAGTTCGAGGTTGGGGCCCGGCCCGCCGTCCTGCTTCCAGCCTTCGAGCACCTTGCCCACGAGCACGTCGGCATGCGAGAAGGGCCGGTATTCGGTAATGATCGCCGCCACCTTGCGCGGCCGCTTGTACGACGACCGATCGAACGGACGGGTCGACGCACATCCCGGCAGGGCCGCGGAAAGCGCCGCCGCTGACATCGAACGTAGAGCATCACGTCGCGTAATACGTTGTCGCCGGTTCATGAATGATTCCCTGTTGAACAAAACCATCGCCCCGCTGGTGCGTGAATCCTTTCTCGCACCCCATGATGCGGGAATCCCTTCCCGCAAAGGTTTCGCAGGAAAGGATTCCTGCGGCGAACGGTGCGAGATAGGAATCTCGCACCAGCACGAGCCGGCACCATGTATCAGGCCTCCCAGTGCGCGGTCTGTCCGGAGCGTAGCGCCTGGTTGGCGAGGTGAGCGGCGGCGGCGGCGTGGACGCCGGCTTCGGCGGGGGCGTTGGGTTTCCGACGGCTGCGCACGCAGTCGACGAAATTGGTCAGGTGCAGCACCTCGCCGTCGGGCTTGTCGTAAAAATCCCGGCCTCTTGTCCCCTGGCCGAGCACGTACTCTTCGTACTTACCTTCGCTGCGGAGTTCGGGGTGAATCTCGTACCGCCCGCGGTCGGCGTAGAGCGTCGCCTCGGTACCCATGAATTCGAGCATGGCCGCGTTGCGGGCGTTGGCGAACGTCCCCTCGAAATACACCTGCACCTGCCGATCCGGATAGCGCATGAGCGTCTGCACCGTGTCGGGGGTCTGCCACACGTCCTTCCATTGGAAATGGTCGCCGATGCTGACCGCCACGGCCGGGTGCTCGGCGTCAAGAAACCAGTGGGCGACGTCGATGAAATGAACCATCAGGTCGGTGAAGATCCCGCCACCGAAATCCCAGAACCAGCGCCAATGACGAAACCGGTATTCGTCGAACGGCTGATCGGGCGCGTTGCCGAGAAAACGCTTCCAGTCGAGGCTCTTCGGGTCGATGCCGTACGATTTCTTTTGGCCACGCGGCGAATTGCGATTCCAGGTAAGGTGCACCTTGTAGATCGTGCCCAGCCGGCCGGACCGGATGATGTCATACGCCTTCTGCAGATGCGGCATGCTCCGCTGCTGCATGCCGACCTGCACGATGCGTCGATGCTTGTTCTGGGCGTCGATCGCCGCCTTGCCCTCGGACAGGTCATGCGTCAGCGGCTTCTCGACGTAGACATCCTTACCCGCGGCGCAGGCGTCGACGGTCATCGGCACGTGCCAGTGATCGGGCGAGCCGATCACCACCGCGTCGACGTCCTTGCGGGCCAACAGCTCATGATAGTCCTTGGTCACCGATGCCTTGGGATCGGCCAGTTCCCGCGCCATCTCGATGCTGCGGTCCCAGATATCGCACAGGGCGGTGATGCGCACGCCGTCGACGCGGCCCAGCGCCTTCATGAGCTGCCGACACCGTCCGCCGGTACCGATACACCCGAGGTTGAGCGTTTCGTTGGCGGCGAACCCACGCGCGGTCGAAGCATGCCCCGCCGCCACCAGCCCTGCGACCCCGGCGGAAAGATTGCCCAAAAAGACGCGACGATTGGATGCGTGACTCATGATCTTCAGGTCCTTCTCTAGGCTACGGTTCAATTCGGCAATGCCGGCACCGTGCCACGATTGACGCGACGTGTCAATATGGTACACCATGCGCGGGATGATTGGGGGATTCTTGATGAGGGACATGATGATGAACCGTATGCAGCTTCAACTCGGAATGACGGCGATGACGCTGATCGCGTGCGTGGGGTGCAAGACGACTTATCCTACGATGGGCATGGTAGTGCGCGAGCATCCCAAGTTCGACGAGCTGATTCCGCCCGGCGCCGAGATCGAGAAACTGGCCGAGGGGTTCGAATGGACCGAAGGGCCGGTCTGGGTCCCGGACGGCGATTACCTGCTCTTCTCGGATATCCCCAACAACGTCGTCAACAAGTGGAAGGACGGCGAGGGCATCACCGAATTCCTCAAGCCGGCCGGTTACACCGGATCGACGCCGCGTGGCGGTGAGCCGGGCACGAACGGGCTGCTGCTCGACGCCAAGGGCCGGCTCGTGCTGTGCGAGCACGGCGATCGTCGCGTTTCCCGCATTGAAGCCGACGGCACCCGGACGACGCTGGCCGACCGCTACGACGGCAAGCGCTTCAACAGCCCGAATGACGCGGTGTTCAAATCCAACGGCGACCTCTACTTCACCGACCCCCCCTACGGTCTGGTCAAAGGCGCCGACGATCCGGCCCGGGAGATGGACTACTGCGGTGTGTTCCGGGTGACTCCCGACGGCACGGTCACCCTGCTGACCAAGGAAATCTCCCGACCGAACGGCATCGCGTTCTCGCCGGACGAGAAAACACTCTACGTCGCCAACTCCGACGGCAAACAGCCGGTGTGGTTCGCGTTCGACGTCACTGACGACGGGTTGCTGGCCAACAAGCGGATCTTTTTCGACGCCTCGCCCTGGGCCAAGACGCTCAAGGGCGGGTGCGACGGCATGGCGGTCGATCGTGACGGCAACATCTTCGCCACCGGCCCGGGCGGGGTGCACATCTTCACGCCCGACGGCACGCATCTGGGCCGCATCGAAACCAACGAACGAACCGCCAACTGCACCTTCGGCGACAACGGCTCGGTCCTCTACATGACCGCGGACATGTACCTCTGCCGGATTCAGACCAAGACCAAGGGATTGACGCCGTAACGCGGGTTGAGCTGCAGGGCCGCTCTTGGTTTCGATACGTCGAAACGATCCGGCACGGAGACCGCCCATGTGCCTCCGAACGATCTTGCTTGGCATATCGACGGGATGGATCTCGCTGTGCGGGCCGGTTCCCGCGCGCTCGGCCGATCCCGCGACCACTTCGACACCATGGCGCGACGACGGCAAGAACATTGACGTTACGCGCAAGCTGAACGAAGCCTACCTACGGATGCCGTTCAGCCGGGAATTCGAGGGCGTGCTCGACGACTGCCCGATGCAACTTGAATGGTCGGTCGGGCCGAACCTGCCGCGGGCGTGGAAAGGCGGTGTGGCCGGGTTCGTCGGCGACGAGCTCGTCCTGGCGGGCGGGCTTTGGATGCCCGGCCGATTGAACTCGGCCTATGCATACAACGTCACGACCGAAACCTTCCGCGAGATTCCGCCGCCGCCGGAACGACCCGCCTACACCCAGGGCGCATGCGACGGCGAGTCGCTCTACATCGTCGGCGGTCGCGCGACGGGACGTCGCGTGTTCAAGCTGACCCGCGAAGGTGAGAACGGCTGGACATGGCAGGACCTGCCGCAACTGCCCGAGGCTGAATCCGGCGGACGATGGGTCGGCACGGTCGGCATCGTGCCCGGCAAATGGCTGTTCCTCGTGGCCGGTCATCCCACGGGAACGCCCGCCGAAATCCGTACCATTCCCGCCCTGCCGGACTATGCGCTACGACTCGACGAACCCACAGCGGCGTGGCGGCGCATCGCACCCTACCCCGGCGGGCCGCGAGCCGTGCTGATGTCGGCTGTCGTCCGCGGCATGCTCTACGTGTTCGGCGGTTCCTATCCCGAGCCGACCATGCGGAAGATTCACCTCGAACTCACCGGCAAGGCGGGCTTCGCCTCGGGCATCAACGCTCCGTTCAACGGCGTGCCGAACTATCGCGACGCCTATCGCTACGATCCCGAGCACGATCGTTGGACCGCCCTTCGCCGAACGCCATTCCCCGTGCTCGCCGGCGACACGATCGTGCTGAAGGATCGCTACGTGCTGCTGATGGGCAGTGCCGACGTGCGCTCCCATCGCGTGGGCGAAACGCAGGGCAGCGCCGATCCGTTCTGGCGCGGTTACGGCGACCGGATCCTCTGCTACGACGTCGAGCAGGACAACTACAGCCACGTCGGCGTGATGCTCTACGGCGTGGCGACCACCGAATGGGTCACCGACGGTGAGCGCATCTGGGGCTTCGGCGGGGAGCCGGCCCACAATTTCACCAGCAACACCGAAAACGTGTTGCAAATCGCGACGATCAAGTGGTTGCCGTAATCAGTGGTCACCGCTTGGCGGACAAGTCGGCGCAGACGATTTCCTTGTCGTTGCGGGCGAAGACGTGCCGGTTCGCGAAGGCCGGGTGGGTCCAGACCACGCCACCGCGACGTCTGGGCAGTCCAAGTGGGGTCGGATCGATCAGCATCGCCCGGCTGATCTCTTCATAACCCTTGGGCGAAACGCGGCTGATGATCAACTCGCCGTCTTCGTTGAACATCCACACCTTCTTGCCGTTGCGCACGAAAAAGATATTGCTCCAGCGGCGCTTGGGGGTGGCGTCGAGACTTTCCCACACCCGCTCACCCGTGTTCGCGACGAGACAGCGCAGTTCGCCGTAGCTGTCGACGCCGTAGAGGTGATCGCCGTCGAAGAAGCAGGTGGAGATGTTGGTGTGCAAGCCGTCGGACTCGTGCTCGCTGGGACCGCGACGCTGCCACGCTTTCCGCACCGCGAGTTGGTCGGGATCGAGCCGCATCATGAGCGAGCCGTCGAAAAAGCCGGAGACGAACAGCCGATTCGCGTCGACGACGGGCGTGGCGATGGCGCGCACGAACCGGGCCGGGGTGAATTCCTGCGACCAATGAAGCTTGCCCGTGGCCGGGCCGAGCCCGACGACGCGCCGGCCCGTCCAACAGACGAGCACGCGGCGACCCGCCTGGTCGATGACGATGGGCGAGGAGTAGGACGCGGGGTCATCCAACGCGCGCCAACGCTCGGTGCCGGTCTTCTTGTCGAAGGCGACGAGGCAGGCGTTCGGCTCGCCCCCGATGTGCACGATGACCAGGTCTCCTTCGACCAGCGGCGACCCGGCAATGCCCCACATGGGCATCCGAATCTTGTGCGTCACACCGAGATCGTGGCTCCACTCGACCTTGCCGGTCGCGGCGTCGAAACAGTGGAGGTGACCCATCGTGCCCAGCGAGTACGCTCGCCGGTCGTCAATCGTCACCGACGCCCGCGGCCCGGCGTCATACTCGACTCCGCGATACGCACAATCGTAAGCATGCGTCCACAGCGGCGTGCCGTCCTTAGCATCGAAACAGTGAACCCGCTCGATTTGCTTGGGCTTGATGACGCGATCGGTGACGTAGACCCGGCCGCCGGCGACCGTCGGCCCGCAATAGCCGCTCGAAATCTCCGCCCGCCAGCGCAGGGGCAACCGCGGCGAATCGAACGAATCGATGACGCCGGTCTCATGCCAGACGCCGTCGCGATCGATCCCCCGCCACTGCGGCCAGTCGTCCGCCGATGCGGTCGACGAATAACACGTCAGGCAGCAAACAGGCAATACAACGCGGTGAATCCGAACCGCGAGGGCGAGCGAGCGGATCCTGGACCCCGCGCTGACGCCAGGGGCTCGGTTGGGTTTGCATCGCGCCATGATTTGAACATGCCCCTCATGCGATGACGTCGTGAATGACATCACCGGCGACGTCGGTAAGACGGAACGCCCGGCCATTGAAATTGAACGTGAGTCGTTCGTGGTCCATGCCGAGCAGGTGCAGGATCGTGGCGTGCAGGTCGTTGACGCTCACCCGGTCGACGACCGCCTTGTGTCCGACCTCGTCGGTCTCGCCGTAGGCCGTGCCGCCCTTGACGCCGCCGCCGGCGAGCCAGGTGGTGAAGGCGTGCGGATTGTGGTCGCGTCCGGTGCTGCCTTTCTGCACGATGGGCAGCCGGCCGAACTCGCCGCCCCAGACGACCAACGTCTGATCGAGCAGGCCGCGCTGTTCGAGATCGGCGAGGAGTGCGGCGATCGGCTGGTCGGTCTCGGCCGCGAAGCCGCCGTGGTTCTTGACGATGTCCCGATGACCGTCCCAGCTTCGCTCGTTTTCCATCCCGCCGGAGTAGATCTGGATGTAACGCACGCCGCGTTCGACCAGCCGCCGCGCGATCAGACACTGCTTGGCGAAGTGGCCGCACTTCTCGTTGTCCAAGCCGTAGAGCTTGCGAATGTGGGCCGGCTCGCCGTCGAAATCGAGGGCCTCGGGCGCGGCCGACTGCATGCGGTAGGCCAGCTCGAAGCTCTCGATGCGGGCGGCCAGCTCGCGCTCGCCCGGATGCTGTTCGAGCCGATGCTCGTTGAGGGACGCCAACAAGTCGAGCTGATCGCGCTGCTGTCGGGCGGTCATGTCGACCGGGCGTTTGAGGTTGTCGATGGGGTCGCCCTTGGGTCGCAGCCACGTGCCCTGGTAGACGCTCGGCAAAATCCCCGCCCCCCAGTTTTGCGCATGCCCCTTGGGCAGGCCGCGGTCGAGCGGATCGGTCATGACCACGAATCCGGGCAGGTTCCGGTTCTCGCTGCCGAGCCCGTAGGTCACCCAGGAGCCGACGCACGGGAAGCCCATGCGGGTCGTGCCGGTGTTGATCATGAACAGGGCCGGGCTGTGGTTGTTCGATTCGGTGTGGCACGAACGGATGAAGGCCATCTTGTCGACGTGGCGGGACAGGTGCCCGAAGATCTCGGACACCCACGCCCCCGAGTCGCCGTGCCGCTTGAACGCGAACGGCGACTTCATGAGCGGCCCGACCTCTTCGGTGAAAAAGCCGGTGTTCTTGTCGAAACCTTCGAGCTCCTTGCCGTCGAGCTTGGCGAGCATGGGTTTGTGGTCCCAGGTGTCGACCTGGCTCGGCCCGCCGTTCATGAACAGCCAGATCACCGCCTTGGCCTTGGCGGCGAAGTGCATGGGCTTCGGCGCCAGCGGATTCAGCGTCGGGTCGGAAATCGCCGCCCGCGCCGTCGAACCCAGCAAACCCTCGTCGCTCAGCAGGCTCGTCAACGCGAGCATCCCGAAGCCGTTGCCGGCCCGTTGAAGCATCTCGCGGCGCGACATGCCGCCGAATGCGGAGTTCGGAATGCGGAATGCGGAGTGTGAATCAGCGCCTGGTTTTCGCATGACTGTCTCGCTTCTCACTCGACGTACACAAATTCATTGAGGCCCAGGAGCACCTGACAAAAGTCGGTCATCGCGAGCATCTTTCGCTTGTGCTCGCCACGGTCACCATACGAATCCATCTGCCGCTCGAGAAAGCCGACCGACATCGCGAGCTCGGCGTCTTCAGGCTCCCGCCCCAACGCCAGTTCATACGCGCGCGACACCGCCGCCGTCACTCCGCATTCCGCATTCCGCATTCCACATTGGAACGCCCGCTGGGCGAAGCGGCGGGCATGTTCTCGCAGGTTCGCGTTGTTCATGAACATCAGGGCCTGCGGCGCGATGGTGGTGCTGGGTCGTTGCCCCACGCCGTTGAGCGGCTCGGGGGCGTCGAACAGTTGCATCATCGGGATCAGCTTGCTGCGCTTGATCTTGAAATAGATGCTACGCCGGCGGTGATTCTCGTCGAGCGTACCCGGGCCGAACATGCGCGGATCGAGTCCGCCACTGACGGCCAGGATGTTGTCGCGGATGATCTCGCCCTCGAGCCGGCGGGGCGTGCGTCGCCAGTAGAGTGCGTTGACCGGATCGATCGCCTGCTTCGCGGGGTCAAAGCGCGAGCCCTGCCGATAGACGCTACTGGACACGATGAGTTTGTGGATCGGTTTGAGACGCCAGCCTTGGCGGATCAATTCGGATGCCAGCCAGTCGAGCAGTTCGGGATGGGTCGGTCGGGCGCCCTGGTAGCCGAAGTCGCTCGGCGTGGCGACGATGCCCCGGCCCATGTGGTGCTGCCACAGCCGGTTGACGATTACTCGTGCAAGCAGGTGACCGGGACCGTACTCGGTGTCGGTGATCCAGTTGGCCAGCGCGGTCCGGCGATACGAGGTGCGCCATCCCGCCGGCGGCGCATCCTGCCAGTGCTTCTCGCCGTCCGGAGATCGCATCAGAACTTCGAGGAAACCCTGCGTGGCCACGCTTTGCTTTTGGTCGGTGTCGCCGCGGTTGAGGTAATAGGTCTGCTCGAAGAAGTCCGCGCCCTGCGTATGGTGCCGGATGGGCTTGAAACCCTCGCTACACACCATGACTTTGGTGAGGTTCGGCCAGGGTGCGCGGTGCTGATGGTCCTGCTCGGCCCGGTGGAGTGCTCGCCACGGTTCGTCAATACCGCGATACCACCGAAGACATGCCGCGCGCTTCGACGGGTCGTCATTCGCCGTGGCGAGCAGCGCATCGAGCTCGGCACGATGCTGCGGCGTCGCCGGCGCCGTCAGTTCGAGCGGTTGCGTCGAGGTGGTCAGCGCCAATCGAGGTCGGGCGATATTCTGCCCGGTTTCCGCCTCGAACGATAACGTCACGGTGAGGACGGTTCCGCCGTCGTAGCCGACATCACCCTCAACGTCGAACGCGGCCGCGTGTGAGGATTCCGTCTGCTTGGCGACCGACCAGGCTGATCGCTTGTTGTCGTCGAGCACCCCCGCGATCGGCATCTTGTCGGCCTCGAACGTCGCCCGCGGATTGACGAGCTTGACCGCGACGGCTTCGGCCTCGCCATGCAGCGGCTTGGCGGTCACGCGCAAACCGCTCAGGGCGAAGTTGCCGTCGTCGGCGCGACCGGGACCCTGATGATCCGTACGAAGCGCTTCGAGGCGGATCGCCTTGATGGGGCGTTGGTAGGTGTGGGCGACGAAGGTATAGATGTCGTTTTCCCGATTCGGTCCGCTGATGACTGACGAACCGTCATCGCGCTTCGCGAACCGTGCGCCGCTTTGGGTCGTGTGCTCCACCGGATCGAGGGTGAGCCAGCCGCCGGCCGGTTTCGTTGCATCGCCGGATCGCCCGGCAAGCCAGGCGTCGAACCGTTGGGGTAGCTTCTCTTTTTCATCATTCTGCAGTGCGGCGATCAGCGGCGCGTGCTCACGATCGTACTGTTTCTTCGCGTTCCGATAGATCTCGGGCTCGAAGTCCAGCTCGATGTCGCTGCGCACGGTCGTCGTGAACGTCGAGATGAGCCGATAGTAGTCGTAGGTGCGGATCGGGTCGTACTTGTGGTCATGACAGCGGGCGCAGCCGACGGTCAGACCGAGCATGGCCGTACCCACCGCCGCCGCCATGTCGTCGAGGGCGTCGTAGCGCGTGCGCTCGACCTCGTTGGCGGTGATCTGCGTGGGAAAGACGCCGGCCCCCAGGAAACCCGTCGCGGTCATGGCCAGCGGATTGTCCGGGGCGATCTCGTCGCCGGCGAGCTGCCACCTGACGAACGTGTCGTAGGGCAGGTCCTGGTTGAGGGCCTGAATCACGAAATCGCGATAATGGTAGGCGTAAGGCCGATCGTAGTCCTGCTCGAACCCGTGGCTCTCGGCGAAGCGGGCGATGTCCAGCCAATGACGCGCCCATCGCTCGCCGTAGTGCGGACCGGCGAACAGCCGATCGAGCAGCGCGGCGTAGGCGTCCGGGTTCGGATCGTTGACGAACGCGTCGACCTGCTCCGGCGTCGGCGGCAAACCGATCAGATCGAACGAGGCGCGACGGATCAGGGTGCGTCGATCGACCGAGGGGTTCGGCGACAAACCTTTGGCTTCGAGCGCGGCGAGAACGAACCGGTCGATGTCGGTCCGACACCACGCATCGTTCTGAACGCTCGGCGGCGCGGCGCGGTCGAGCGGCAGGAACGACCAGAACCGCCGATCCTCATCGGTGATCTTCATCGCATCGTCGCCGGTATCGGCCTGCGCAACCAGCGGCTGGTCATAGGGCGCACCGAGGTCGATCCACGCCGTGATTCGTTCAAGCGTATCGTCCGCGAGCTTGTCGCCCTGGTGCGGCATGTGCGGTTCCTGCTCGTGGCGAAGCACCTTGACGAGCAAACTATCCGCGGCCTTACCGGGCACGACGGCCGGACCCTTGGACCCGCCGCGCAGCAGCGACGCGCGGGTGGCCAGGCTGAACTCGGCCCGCGTCTTCGCCCCGCCGTGACATTGGACGCACTGTTCGAGCAGGACCTTGCGCACGTGTTGCTTGAACACTTCCCGACCCCGGGTCATCTTCTCGCTGTGTTCAGGCGGAACGGGCGCAGCCGTGACGGCTTGGCCGGACAAGGTCGCGACCATCAACCCCATGAAAATCGGCGTGCATCGGAAAACCATGCTTGCGGGTCTCATGCTCAGCCACGTTGTTGTAGTGTACCGGATCGACGGAGATGGATAAAACACGTCTTCCCTGAAGGATGAGGGATGTGGGATGAAGGATGTGGGATGAAGGATGGGGCCGCTTATCGCCGATCCCTCATCGCTGATCCCTCATCCCTTATCTCTTAAAAGGAGCGTCGATCATGGCGGAAACATTACCGCATCCGGGCGACGGGATCGACCGTCGCGGGTTTCTCAAGGCTTCACTCACCGCGGCGGGAGCGGCGATGGCGTCGCGACCGGCCCATGCGGCGCGGACCGACGGCGACGGCTTCGTCGTCCTCGACGATTTCGATCGCCCGGACGGCTACTACCACGGCGACGGGTGGGAATCCCTGAACCCCGGCTACTGGATGATCCGGCGACAGGCGCTGCGCCGGCGACTCGAACATCGTGGCGACCAGCGCCCCGGCCACTGGTTCCCCTGGCACTGGGAAACCCATCGCGACCGACCCATGCCGACCGAATACGATCCGTCACTACCCTTCGGCATGATCTGGCGACGGGATTGGCGTTTACACGGCAACTACACGATTCGCATCGAAGCCACCGTCCGCAAGCTCAATCCCGATGCCATCGACGCGCCGCGCTGGAAGTTTCAAACCCCCGGCTACGCGCTCATGGGAATCTGCTTCGGCGGTCTGTGCCTGCACGAGAGCTGGGAGGGCGGAGGCAAGTCCGGTGAGGCGGCCTGGATGGCGGCGTGGCGCGACGACAACCGGTTCGGGATCTACGACCACGCCACCGACGAACCCGAGCCGGTCCGGAAGAATCGCGCCGAAACCACGGCGCCGCGACCGCGACCGGACGAGCCGGTCACCATCGAGGTGACGGTCTCGGGTGAAGATCCGAACACGGCGCGGGTGACGGCTTCAATCCGCGCCGATGCGTCAGCCGCGACGGTCACGATCGACAACGTCAACCGCCGAAAATTCACCGACGGTTACTTCGGCTTGGTCGCGCGAGGACATCTCGACTTCGAAGTCAACCGCGTGCTGCTCGCGCCGGACGCCGACAACCACGCGCTCAACGTTCCGCTCAACGAGCTGCACGTCTGCTATGCCCTGGGCGACTCGCTGCGCAAGGTGAACGATCGATGGACCTGCCGATTCATGGCCATATGCCGCAACGACGGCGGGAAGATCGACATCCGCATCGCCGATTCTGCAGAGCCGTCTGCCGGCTGGGAACGGGTCAAGATCGCCGGTGTCGGCAACGTGGTCACCAACGACTTTCGTCGTCATACCGCCGTCATCGACACCGTGCTGCCGGCCGACCCGGCCAAGACCATGCTCTACTACACGGTATGGAAAGACGGCGTGAACGTCACCGGCGACCCGCGCCTCGGCACCGACGCGGTCGGACCGGGCACCGGCTTCCTCGGCCTCACGCCCGAAAGCGGCCACTACGTCGGTCGACTCCCACGGCTCACCGCGCCCTACCGCTTGTGCGGGTTGAGCTGCCACGCCGTCGTAGGCAATCGCCCCGCCCTACCCGACGCAGCCAAGTACCGCGCCTGGTGGATTCACGATCAGCCCACGCGCGACGCATGGCGGCACCTGGACGACTTCGGGTTCCAAGTCATGATGTGGGAAGACGACGTGTGGTATCTCGAATTAATCTTCCCGCCCCCGAGCGTCGACGACGCCTACAAGGTCATCACCACGACCCTCGGCGGGCCGACGACGCGCTGGCAGATGATGCGACACTGGAACGTGATCAATCCCGGCGATCACGATCACGGCATGGACGACGTGAAGGGGCCCGAGCAAATTATCCTGCGTAACGTCGCCGGCCTGGGGCAGGACCCCGACTACCTCGGACGCAATTTCCAGATCGTCAGCCACCTGATTCGCGGCGAAGAAGATCCCTCACCCACCGACAACCCGAAACGGTGGCGACGCTGGAAAATGCCCGACGGCGACTTCTCGCTGCTGATCGTGGACAGCCGGTTGTGGCGCAGCAGCCAGGACACGCACGTCTGGGACGATCAGGGTTGGAGCGATGACCGCGACCTCTACGACCGGCGGGACCCGACCCGCAGCATGCTCGGCGAGGAGCAGTTCGCCTGGTTGTATCAAATCATCCGCACCGATTCATCGCCGTTGATCTGCCTGACCGGCATCAACGGACTGCATACGATCTGGACCGGCGTGAAGGAAGACCCCGCGACCGGGGTGAAGTTCGCCCAGCGCGATCGGGTCGCCGCCGACTATGCCGGGTGGGTCGCCGCCGGCGTGGATCGCGTGCTCGCCGTGCTCGGCTCACGCACAGGCGTGGTCAGCGTCTACGGCGACGTGCACAACGGATCGATCCTCAAGAACATACGCCACCGGATCCACGAATGCTCGTTCGGACCGATCGGACGCTACGGCGGGCGGTCGGTCATTCCCGGCTTCGGACCGATGATGAAGGATTTCGATGGCCGAGCGCTCGAAATGATTGCGCTGTACCACGCGAAATATCAATCGCCCCGGTTCGAGCCGATCGCCGGGCCGCGGTATTGGAACTTCCTCGACATGACGTTCGACCCTCGCGGCCGCGAGCCGACGATCGGGCTGACCATCCGCAACATGGTCGACGCGCCCGATACGCCGCCCCGGGGCGGAGGACACGTCGCGACGACGGCGGCGCAAACCGGTCGGGCGCCCATTTCTCGCTTGCCGGAGATCCGCACCTTGCCCGACGCCGACGTGCAACTGGCGACCACCGACGGTACGCCGATCCGCGGACTGCGCTCGCTGGCCGACGGCACGCTGCCGCCCACGGGCTTGAGCGACGTCGCCCCGAATTCCCCGATCATCGTCACCGCGCACAAGGCGGAAGTGGTCGAGGCAAAGATGGTCACTACGTTGCCGTTCCGTTAGCACGTCGCCTTTCTTGCCGATCGACGTCGTCGGATCGCGAGCGCCGATGCAGTCACGAGCAGCAGGCTCAGGACCATGGCGCCGCGCGTGCTGATCGCGGGAATCGGCTGGGCGACGCACGCGCCGAGCTGGATCAGATTGGCGGGGTTATCGACCGCGCCGCTGCCGCTCAAGCTGTTGTAGTACACCTTACGCCCGCTCGTGTTCAGTCTCGCGCCCGAATCAATGATCAAGGTATCGACGTACACGGCCTCACTCGTCGTTTGCCCCTGACCGTCGTTGTCGTGATTGTCAACCAGGTTGACGGTCGTGGGCGTGGGCCCGATGCGCAACGTGCCAAGCGGGAAGTGCCCCGGCTGCGCACGGTCGAGACCGGCCGAGTCGCAGCCGATATCTTTGCTCATGACCTCCACGTCCTGCGGCGCGGTGCCAAGTCCGACCGTCTGAAGCGTGGCCTGGGCCATGTCGAACCTCGTGTTGTCGTTGATAGCCGCATTGAAGTTGCCGCCGACCTTCACCGTCAGCCCGTTGCTTGGCATCACGAGCGATGCCGCGATGCCTGCATTGTAGTCACCGATCACGGTCAGGCCGGTGGAGGTGGAACTCAGCGTCGCCAGCCCACCCTCTGTCACCGAGACCGCAACGCCGGACGTGTCGCCGATGATCATCCCATTGTCATTGAGCGAGCCGGTGACGGTCAGAATCCCGCTTTGGACCGTTGTCGTGCCATTGTTTGTATAGTCGCCTACCACCTGCGTATCAGCGATGACCGTCACGTCGTTATCATTCGTGACGTTGGAGTAGATGTCGCCGTACCCATACAGCATCCCCGTCATGGTCTCGCAGGTCAGGTCGGCGGCGGCGATTTGGCCACCGTAAACCTGCAGGTCCCCCGCCTTGGTGATCGCCGCCGCATCCAGAAGCCCGCCGCTGACCACCATGGAACCTGCATTGTCGAGCGGATTGATGACGCTGCAGACGGAAGACGGAGCGAGCATCACTAGACCGGTCTGCGCGAACGCGGGCGTATCGATGGTCATCAATGACAACGGGGCCAAATCGAACGTACCGTTGTTGATGACGGTGGCCGGACCCTGCATCGCCAACTGATCACCACGCCCCGCGGCCACCAGCGCGTCGTTCATCAGATCGACCTTGATGGTACCGTCGCCTTCGATTACCGCCGCACCGGGCGCACCAGCCACGCCGTTGGTCAAAAGGGCCGTTCCGTCGATGGTACCGCCTGTGATCAACTCGAGGCTGCCCTCATTTGTCATCGGCTGGTTAAGGATAAGGCCGGTTGGCCCGGAAGGCGGCAGACCGGTCTGTCCTGCGACTGAGATGTTCCCGGTCTGCGAAAGGATCGGTGCGTCGATTTGGATAAAGCCCCCGCTGGGCACATTGATCTGGCCGGCGTTGGCAAATGACGCTCCGGTGAGTGTGAGGGAGCGGCAACCGTACCATTCCCCAATCAATCCATCGGCCGCGTTCATCATTGCACTGTCCAAAGTTCCGTTGCAACCGGTAATCAGTCCGTGATTCGTGATGGAAGCAGCAGATAGTGTCGTGAGCTGGCAAGACAACGTGCCGCCGTTTTCGACAAGAATGTCACCGGTAACCGTCGAGGGAGGGGCTGGATACGTTTGAAGAAGACAATCCGCAAAGTCGAATAGGTACAAAACTCCACCGGTCGCGATGGTCAGGTTCGCGTTCAGAGTGCTCCCACCTAGGGAGACGGCGGCAGGTTCTGGGACGTCCAGGGCATTCGAAAGTGTCACCGTACTATCGCACACCTCGAGCCATGAGTTTCCGGCTAACGTTACCACATTAAACTCCCCCGTTGAATTGGAGAAATAAATCCGGCCGTCCGAGGCGCTAAATACGTCCCCGGTAGAAATTGCACCTTCGAACTGGATGGTCTCTCGATTGACGAGCGACTTGAAGTTTGCGGTACCCCCTGACACCGTGACTGTCGGGTTAGCCGGTCCACGGTCGATCACGACGTCGTCATTGCTGTCGGGCACCTGTGCGCACGACCAGTTGGCCGGATCGAACCAATCGCCGTCTTGATCCGAGATCCACAGGCGCGGAACGGCGTCCTGCACCATGACGTTGAACGTGCACTGGGCGCTGTTTCCGCTGGCGTCGGTGGCCGTGCAGGTGACCTGCGTCGTCCCGAGCGGGAAGATGCTGCCCGAGGCAGGGTTGCAAACAACCGTGGGCGACGCATCGCAATTGTCGCTGACCGACAGCGTGGGGAACGTGACCGACGCGCCGCTGGGGCTGGTGCAATCCACCGTCACGTCCAGCGGGCAAGTGATAGACGGTGCGGTGACGTCCTGCACCGTGACGTTGAACGTGCACTGGGCGCTGTTTCCGCTAGCGTCGGTGGCGGTGCAGGTGACCTGCGTTGTCCCGAGTGGGAAGATACTGCCCGAGGCTGGGTTGCAAACAACCGTGGGCGACGCATCGCAATCGTCGCCCGCCGACGGTGAGGGAAACGTGACCGGAAGTGTACACGTCCCGGGATCGGCAAAGGCGACGATATTGCCAGGGCAGTTGATCGTGGGGGGGCTGATGTCCTGCACGGTTACCGACAAACAGGGCGACCAGTTCGAAACAACCCCGGTGTGAATCGTGCACCGGGCGCGGGCCTGGACGCAGAATGGTCCTCCTGCTGACCAAGTGTGCGATCGGCTCGACGCGCCCCAGCCGGTGGAATTCCCGTCGCCCCAGTCGAATTGATACTCGACCGGATCACCGAAGCTGCTCGTCGCCCCGCCGGTCTGGTACGTCGCTGTGTCGCCGGGGCATGGGGCAGTCGAACCCGTCGGCGTGCTGGGGTCCGAAACCGACTCGGTGGGAGGAGTTCCGTCGCGCCCAAACCAGACATAGACGGGATTGGCGTCACCGTGGTTGGGCCCGATGAGCCCGTACGCCGTCGCAGCCCATTCCTGAACCGAAGGCCGGTGCATGCGACATGTCAGATAGTCACCCCATCGGTTGCTCGCAGGGCCCGAGAGACCGATCGTCACAACTATGTTCTCCAACGGTGCAAAGCTCCTCCCGTTAAACCCGTCAACGATGAAAGCGTTTGTCTGGGGGTGGACAGACCCTCCCCCGACCGCGATGGTGCCTCCCAGATCGCCGCGGGTATTCGGGTGAACCGAGGGATACAACCATGCGTAATTAGGATTCCAGATTTGCTCCTGCGAGATCAGGCTACGATCAGACTCCCGGAATCGAACCACCCAGGTGTGCGGGTAGGGGTAGGTCCCGCCTTGGGCGGCGTTCCACATGAAGCCGAGAACTCCGTCGGCCCGGAAGGCGCCAAGGATTCTGTTGTCGGCCCAACCGGCAAAATTATTCCCATCTGGTCCCGTCGCGGTCATGACGACTGGGCAGGCTGAGCATCCGACGTTGTAGGGAGAGTGGGAAACGTCGTCCCAGGAGATCGAGCTAGATCCCTCCGCCCAGCGGTAGATCCGGATGCTCGTATTTGAGTTGTGCGCGCCCCAGTACATGGTCGAGCCGGTGCCATGCGTACAGCGAAGGCTAGGACGGCCCGTCACAAGATAATCGGCCGTAACGCCCTGGCCTAGCGACAGCTCATCAAGCGGCATGCGCAGAATACCCGCAGTGCTCGTGGAATTTGAACCGATCTGAAAGATATTTGTTGTAAGATACATGTAATTATCGCTTACGGATAAATCTGGAAAGTCCAACCAGTAACCGGTGGCGGGAAATCCGAAGTCCGCTGGAGAAACGTCATACCAATACCAAGTGTTGCTGGCAACATCGCTCGCGCTATTGGCGACCGCCAGTCGCTGGATATTAGTGTTTCCGTCATCTACGTATTGGAGTAGCCAGAACATGCAATCACGCGAGGGCTCGTAATAGACGACTTGATCGCAGCAGAAGATCCCCGCGTTCGGGGGATCGTCCATGATCCCGTCCGGCGGGAAGTTGTCGTACGGATCGACGTACGACCACGTTACTCCCCCATCGTTCGAAACGGCAGCGTACCAGTTTCCTGACCAGAAGACTGTATTGCCATTGACGCCGACGCTCGGTTCATTTGTTGTGGAGCTGTCGCCTGTCGGGATCGCTGTGAAAAGGGATTCGTTACGATGAACCAGGAAATCCCCTGGAGCGCGCGGCGCGTCGTTCTCGGCGCGGCTAATACCATCATCAGTGACAAAAGTCGGTGGGCCCGCGGGGGAGATGCTTGTCGGATCTACGAAAGGATCTTCAGCAACGATAATGAAGCGCGGTTCCTCGGACTTTGCTTGTGCCACTCCGATTTGTGCCAACTCGCCGGGCGTGAATGATCGTGGCTGAGCGAGAAGCGATCCCGTGACCGCAGGATTTGGTTCGATCCAGGCAGGCGACGATTCAGCGCTGCCCGAGTTGTTTGGAGACCTAGGCGGGTCGATCAGACCGGCATCGGCGAGAATCGAGGGGATCGTAGTCTGGACCGCGACAACCACTCCAAGCAGCACGCTCCGCCACGATCCACCGCACCGGTTCGCTCGCTGAGCCATCCAGCACCTCGCGCTTCCGAAGGCGTGGCCGTGTGATGTGGTCCAGGGAAGCGCCCCTGGTGCACGCCTTCCTTCTTCCCCGAAACCGCCGAGCACGCAATCTGGTCAGACGTTGATACATGATACGGTAGCCTGTTTCTGACATGGTCGCAACCAAAAAATCCGAGCAGTTCACGACGGCAGGACGGCCTCCGGGACGCGATGAGCATCCGTGCTGGTAGTCGCCTGGACACTTCACCATTCCCGTGTCGCCCGGAGGCCGACACCAAAACGAGATGTCCCCGATAGTCCGCAGTCGCCCGCACGCTGCCTTAGCATGCAACAACGGTCGCGCACCGGTCCCCCACGCGTTTCTTAATTCATGCAACGTCGATCGTCGTCCGCCCTCCGACATTGATCCGCTGGAGACAGTTTGTTATAGCGCCACACGTAGTTATTGGTATCGGCGTGGGATTGGGCCCCTGAACCGTCCGCGCGGGTTCGCCGAGTCGATGTCGGTCATTCAGGGCGGCACGAGGACCAACGTCCAAATTGCGAGAACTTTTTCATGGCTCCCGGATACCGTCATCGCGCAACGCGCGGCATACCAATGGGTACCGAACGCATCACATCGCTGGCTTGTTGGCGGGGACCGGTGACGCTCGACCCGATCTCCGGCGGGATCACCAACCGCAATTACGTGGTGCGCGACGGCGATCGTCGCTATGTCGTGCGAATCTGTGCACCGTTGCCGCACCTGGGCATCAACCGCCGCAACGAGGTCGCCTGTCAGATCGCCGCCCACGCGATCGGCGTCGCGCCGGCAGTCGTCCATCACGAAGACGGCATTCTGGTCAGCGACTTCATCGACGCGCGAACACTGTCGGCCGAGGACCTGCACGACACCGACCGGCTCGCACGACTGGCGGAGTTGCTCCGGACGTTGCACGGCAAGTGGGACCGTCTCGTCGGCGAAATGCTCTACTTCTCTCCCTTTCAGACCGTGCAGACTTATGCCGTCACGGCGCGACAACGCGATGCGAAATTACCCGACAACCTCTCGAGCCTGCTCGACGATGCCCGACAGCTCGCACATCGCATGAAGCCGTTCACACCGGTGCTGTGCCACAACGATCTGCTGGCGGCCAACATCCTCGATGACGGCCGGCGGCTGGTTCTCGTGGATTGGGAGTACGGCGGGATCGGCAACCCGCTGTTCGACCTGGCCGGCATCAGCGGCAACTGCGGTCTGAGCGACGATCTCGAACGTGAGCTACTGGCCGCGTATCGTAGCCGGGTTGTCGACGAAGACCTGGCCGACCTGCGCATCCTCAAGACGGTCTCGCTCCTGCGCGAAGCCCTGTGGGCGGTGATCCAGACCGTCGCCTCCGACATCGAATTCGACTACGCGCGATACGCCGAAGATAACCTCCACGCCTACCGCGAGGCGCGACAGCGTCTCGATGCGTCATAAGCATAGGTGCATGACAAAAACGGCGAGTCCGTGTGCCACGCTGTGGAAACGGTATATCCAGCTCACCGAGCCTGAAAACGGCTTGGATGTCCTCATCAGGGCCGTTCAAGCTTCGTATCCGTTCAACTTGGGCTAGCGCGTGGTCGCAACCGTGGCGCCGGCGTCCTGCCCCCCCGCCGCCGATTCCCGGCGTCGGCGCGGGTCTGGGGCAGGGTGATGGTGACTTGTTGACCCTTGCCGTACACACGCACGGGCGTCGCCAAAACCGCCACCGGCTCCGACACGGACGGTGCGTATACCTTAAAGGTATGGGGGGTGCTGTCATTCTCACCTTCGCTCGCCCCGGCCGACTCCGGCGTGGCGACCCATTCGGTGAGCACCAACCGGGCGTGGCCGGCTTGATCCGTCACCGCCTCGACCGTTTCGGCGATGCCCACGCCCTCGGCACTCGAAGCCACCACCCGCAACCCCGCGACCGATCCCGCGTTCGGACCGGGATCGACCTTCACATCGAGGGTCCAGGTCACCTGCACCCGACCGGTCGGGCGGGTGAACTTGATCTTCGCCTTGTCGAACTGACAGTCCACCATCCGGATCGCCACGTCGCCGTACATGTTCACCACGCCGTACTTCGCATCAAGCACACAATCCCGGACCACGATCGGCTCTTCGCTCCGGCCCGAAGCATGCAAGCCCCATTCCCCGCTGCTCGCGAAGGTGCACCGGTCGATCGAGATGTTCCCGCCGTCGGCGTTGTTGAAGCGCAAGGCCGTCCCGTCACACTCGGTGAAGTTGGCGTCGCGCAAGACGACCTGACCCGTCTCCAGAATGCCCGCGCTGGGGAGACTGCCCGACGGATACTGCAACGTGCCGTGGTCCATGGTGAGCTTGCCCGCCACTTTGAGCATGTACCCACGTGTACAAGCACCGGTCGTAATGATGCGCGAGCGCGTCGAGATCGACGAGTTGTAGACCGCCAACTCCCCGCCCTCGCGCACGTCGAGCTGGAGGTCGCCGCAAACCTGCGTGTCGAGTTCGAGGATCTCCTGCACCGTCGGGTCGTCGGGATCGCCCAGCCGAAGCCGACCCTCGATGACCAGCGACGTGGTGCTGTTGGCCGTCCGCTTGTCGGGGTCGTAGAAGAAGATCTCGGGGTCGCGGATTTTCTCGGCGATCGACGCCAGGGTGTTGTCGGGCCCTTCGATCAGGATGAACTCACCCGTATTCCGGCCGACCATACTCTCGTCGTCCGGTCCGCCACTGAACACGCCGAACGTGGTCGATAGGGACAGCAGCATGACCATACCCGCCACAAACGCCAGTAGAATCGCAACCGCTTTCATGATGATCCTAGCTCCTTGATGCCGGTTCGCTCCGGATGGGCGACGCTCCGCGCCGTCGTCGTCGTCGGCGCCGGGGCGGCCTTACCCCGCAGCGCATACACGACCCCGTCGTATGCTGCATAGTAGACATAAGGTTTCCCGTCGGCGGTCGCCACCGTCGCCGACCCCCAGAGGGCATCGCCCTGCTCGACATGGGACCACAACAAGTCGCCGCACGAATACGACCACAAGACCGCGCCGTCGTCACCGCCGAGCATGTACAGCTTGGCGTCCCATGAGATCGTCAGCACGACGGGCTTGTCTCCGACCCGGGCGACCGCGGCCGAGGTGTGCACCCAGTTGCCCGTGCGGAAGGTCCAAACCGGGTCGACGTGCCGACCGGCGGTCCGCGCGGGCAGCGTATACAGGCTGAAATCGAACGAACCCACCACCAGCCGGAGGTCGTCACGCGGGCCGAGCAACGCGGGGGCCGAATCGACCCAATTGCCGGTCTGGTAACGCATCCGGCGTTTGCCGGTACGCGCGTCGAGCCCGTAGCACGCGTTGAACCGCGTGCCGAGATAGACCCGCGGGTAACCGTCCGGAGCGCCCACCGCCGGCGCCGACCGAGAGTCGTTGTCGAGCGTGAACTCCCAAAGCGTCTTGCCCGTCAGCGCGTCCATCGCCCGGGCCACGCCGGCCTGGCTCGCGCTGAACAAGGTCAACCGACCGTCGATCGGGGCGATGGCCGGACTCGCTCCCGGCGTCGAGGAGGTGCGCTCCTGCCATCGCACCGAACCGTCATCGGCATTGAAGCAGTACATCTCACCCCTTTGTACGTTGCCCGTCGCCGACCGATCGGCGTTCCAAACCCCGACGTAGACCAGCGTCTTTCCGTCGGTCTCGATCACCGTCGGCGAGGTCATCAAGCTGGGCACGGCGGTGAACGTCCATTCCCGCGTCTCGTACTGCCAAAGCGGCTTGCCCGTGGCGGCGTCGAGGGCGTACATGTTGCGGTCGCGGGCGGGTACGAACACGGCGGGCTTACCCTTGACGTACCCGAGCGCCGGCGTGGCGAGCACCGGGGCGCCGGCGGTATGCCGCCAGACTTCCTTGCCCGTCCGCACGTCGACGGCGTAGAGGTTGTGGTCATAGGAGCCGACGAACAGCATCGGCCGGCCGTCGACGGTCCCGGCGATCGGCGTGGTCCAGGTCGCGTACGTCGGCTCGTAGGAGCGCGCGTAGATGCTCGGCTGAAATTGCCAAGCCAACTCGAGCTCGGTCGTTCCCAGGTCGACGTCGATGCGACCCGTCTGCAACGGGTCGTGACGCCGCATCGGCCAACTGCCCGGCTCACGCCAGGACGCGAGCAACATCGGTTCATCGAACACGGCCAGGTCCGCCGCGGACAGCGGCATGCCGGGATCCGATTCGCCGGCGGCGCAACCACCGCTCAGGTACAACATCACCGCGATCACCGACGCATGACGAACGATGCGATGTAGGGTCGCGGAATGTGGTATGCGCACCAAAGCGGTCACCGTTTCCCAATTCACCCTGACTACCCCAGCCTACCCCGACAACCCCGGCGTGATCACCGGCAGCTCGACCAACGAGCGACTCGGTCGATTGGCCATCTCCAGCGCGTCGGTCGGGCAGTTGTCCACACAGTTGCAACAATACAAGCACGACCCTTCGTCGACCTTCCCGAGATCGATGGCCTCGACCGGACACACGGTGTTGCAGGTGTTGCAGGAGACGCACTTGGACTTGTCAAGATTGATTTTCCACCCTGAAACCCGGGTCAGCAGCGACAGCACCGCCCCCTCGGGACAAAGGAACCGGCACCAGGCCTGCGACAGAATCATGGTCGTCACCAGCAACCCGCCCAGCAAGAGCAGCGTCACCACGTCGAACGTGTTGGTGAACAGCACGCAGAAGGCCGCGTACATGTAGACGCCGATGATCACGATCGTGCAGAAGAGCGTGATCGCGACGTAGCGAATGTTGCGCAGCCGCATCTCCCACTTGGGATCGACCACCGACAGCATGGTGAGCATCAGCAGTCCCATCAGCCAGAAGACCATGAATCCCTGGACGAACCGGTGATTGGCCGGCCCGCGATAGAGGTATAACGCCAACACGCCGATGAGAATGGCGGCCGCGCATCCGAAGCGGATGTTGCGGCGAACCGCATCGGACAAGCCGTTCTCCGGCAAGAGCCCGATCCGCGAACCGAGGCGACCCAGGGCGCGTGGGATTGACGTAAAGATCTCCTGCGTATACCCGATGGGACACACCCACCCGCAGAACACCCGGCCCCAAGCCAGCCCGAACGCGAATACGGTGATCACCAGGCTCATGTACTGGAACGCCTGCGTGTTGTTCTCGTTGACGTGCCCGAGACCGCGGATGAAATCTCGCACCATGCACGCGCACGGATGCAGCCCGATGACGAACGCGGTGAACGAAACACTCTGCAAAGTCGTGCGAATCCGTTGTCGCGAGTCGGTCTTGATCAGCAGCGGAAGCAGGTAACTGTAGGTCAGCAGAACGAGAAATATGACGTAGAAAATGATCCAGACCGGCCGCTGTTTGTCCGAGACCTGCGAAAAGATCAGCCAGCCGGTGGCCATCCAAAGAAAAGACCATCCGATGATCGCGGAAGCCCGCGTGCCCATCTGGAGTCGCCCGGCTTTGAGTCCCAGGGTGCCCGTCGAGGTCACCAACCGGAGGCGCATGACGATGCTGCCGGCCGTCAACAGAGTGAACATGATGACGAACGGCGTGAGATCGATCGTCGTACCGGCGATCGGCAGCAACGGCTCGGCGAACAGTTTTTGAGCAAGCAGCATGGTTATCACGAAACGCCTCCCATCACTCGGCCTCCGGGGTCAACAGGTGCACCGAATCGGTCGCGAACTCGAAGTCGACGTCATCGCCGACGTTCACGCCGCTGCCGCGGAGCGACGCCTTGGTCGCGTGCAACACGAACCGCGTTCCTTCAGCGTCGACGACGGCCCGAATCACCGCCCCGCGATCGGCGACGTCGGTCAATCGGCCGCGAAGCCTATTATCGTCGTTGGTTACGCCGTTACCCTGGGCCAACGTGATGTGCTCGGGACGAATGCACGCAATCGCCGGTCCGGCCTCGCGGGCCGGAGCCGAGAACCGCGACCCGCCGACTTCGACGGTGCAGCTTTGCCCGTTCGTCGATACGACCGCACCGTCGAGAATGTTCTCGCAACCGAGGAAGCGAGCCATCTCGCGTGTCACCGGCCGGTCGAAAACCTCGTCAATCGGACCCGCCTGGGCGAGTCGTCCGCCGGAGATCACCGCCACCCCGTCGGCGAGCATCCGGGCCTCGCCATGGTCGTGGGTCACGTGCACCGTCGTCGTGCCGAACTTCTTGTGCCAGGCCTTGAGCTCGGACGCCACCGCTTCGCGAGTCAGCGGATCGAGCGTCCCCAGCGGCTCGTCGAGAAACAGCACGTCCGGCCGAATCGCCAACGCCCGCGCCACGGCGACGCGCTGCCGTTCGCCACCGGACAACGTCTCGGTACTTCGGTCGAGCAGCCGCTCGATGTGCATGATGCTCGACAGTTCCGCGACGATCTCGTCGTCGGACCGGGTGTCGCGACGTTCGTAGCGCAGCCCGAACAGGATGTTGTCCCGCACCGACAGATGTGGAAACAGCCAGTAATGCTGGTACACGAACCCGATGTGTCGATCCTTGGGCGGCGCGTCGGTCACGTCCCGCCCGCCGACGATGATCCGCCCGGCGTCGGGATTGTGCAGCCCGGCGACGGTCTCGAGCAACATGGTCTTGCCCGCGCCGCTCGGCCCGACGAGCACGTAGTACGCCCTGTCGGGAATCTCGAACGACTCGATCGCCAATGTGAAACGACCGGCCCGGCGGACTAAACCTTCGACGCGTAACATGGATCTACACTTCACTCCGTATCAACGGTTCGGTGTGTGCCACGGCTGCGTCAGCAGTGGAGAACAGGGGCATTGACGCACGTAGGGAACGACGCTTCCAGCGTGGCCGTGATGCCGCAATCCAAACCAGCATGAACCGCCGCAAAGCGTACACGGCCCCGGCGGGGCGCGCCGGACTTTCAGGCGGTGCGTCTGGTTTGAACCGCCGCAAAGCGTACACGGCCCCGGCGGGGCCGATGATTGTAGCCAGGGGCGCAGCGCAGCGGAGCCCCTGGTGGTTCCGTGTCCCCATCACCCCGCCCCGGAGGGGCGGACGAAGGGTTGAGCGCGCGTTCGTCCGCCCCTTCAGGGCGGATGTACAGATCGGCCGTCTTTCCAGGGGTACCGCTGCGCTCCACCCGCGACTACCTTCGGTAGCCCCTTCGGGGCTTAATAAGGTCGATTTACTTGGATGCAACGCCATGGCAACAAACGCACGCAACGTCATTTAGCTCCCCTCCCCTCGTGCGACGGCGAGAATCTTCGACGGCGCCGCCCGCACCAGCCACATCGCCAGGAACACGGTCAACGACATCACCAAGATCAGCACCGCGATCGGCTGAGCCTCGGACAGATCACCGCGTTCGGCGAAGCGCTCCATGATGAGAATCGGCGCCGTCTTGGGATACGACGCCAGAACGTGGATCGAGCCGAACTCCGCCAACGCCCGCAGCCAGCACAGGATCATCCCCGCCACGATGCCCCGCATCGCCAGCGGAAGGGTCACCCTCCGAAACGCTTCGAGACTGCCCGCCCCCAATGTGCGGGCGACGCGCTCGTAGTGCGAGTCAACGCCCTGAAACGCGACCAGACTCGACCGAATCAGGAACGGCGAGCTGACGAAGATCTGGGCGAGCACGATCAGGACCACGTGCCAGGCGTATTCACCGCCCAGCCACAACCCCACCGACGAGTTCGGATCGATCACGCTGCGGAAGGAGCCTTCGAGCGACGCTCCGAGCGGACTCCGCGGGCCGAGAAAAATCAGCAGCGCGATGCCCGCCACCGGGGGCGGGATGACGATGGGCAGGTCGGCGGCGGTCAGCACCAGCGATTTACCCGGAAACGTCGACCGCGACAGGGCATAGGCGAACGGCACACCGAGCAGCGTGACCACCGCCATCGCCACCCCCGAGGTGAGCAAGCTCAACAACAACGCCGCCTGCACGTCACCCGCGCTCCCGGCCTTGTTCAGGTCCTGCAACGAGCTGTCGGTGGCGAGGTAGACCACCGGCATCAGCACCACCGCCAGCAGCACCAGACCGATGACATAGGTCGCAGGAATCAGGCGATCCGACGTCTTGCGAACCATACGCATGAAGGTCGGCAGGGTGGTGTAGAGCAGTGCGAGCACCAAAGTCGCGGCGAGCAGATAATCCGGCACGAACCGGACGGAGAACAGATAGACGAAGAGGTACCCCAACAGCCACGGCCGGCCGTAAAGCGCACCATAGAACAACACCATGACCAGCAAGGGCAACAGGTTGATCTGTTCGATGCCGCCGCCGGCGCGAATCAGCGCCCACCACATGACGATCATGATCGCATAGCCGGCGACGAACCCGCTCGCCGTCTTGAGCCCCTGCCACCACCAGCAGAACATCAAGACCGGTAACAGCAACAACTCGCTGATCCCACCGAACAACATAAAGATCGCGAAACCGAACACGCCGGCGATAAGCACGCGGGTCTGTATCCCACCCCAGCGCCAATGCGCGGGCGAGTCGCACCACCGCAGCGACGCGCTCGCCCCGGCGAAGAAGTGGGCGATGAACAGACCGATGGTCAGCTCGCCGTCGAGCTTGACGACTTGCCACAGGAGGACATGCAACGCAACCAGCACCGCACCGACCACGGCCACGGTGATCGCCCGCGGACGGGTCAAGCGCCAATCGCGAATGTCGATCGGCTCGTCGGCGGGGCGCGGCGCATAGGAAAGGGTCTGGCTCATTGGGCGGCCACCGAGGGTGCGTCCGGTTTGGGCTTCTCCACGACACCGTCCCGCATGTCCGCAGGCACCTCGGCCAGGTTGAACGTATAGGGCGGTTTCGTGACCGTCATGAAATTCGCTTCCAGGATTCGTTGACCCTCATCGGACAGCACGAACCGCACCCAGCGTTTCGCGCCCTCGGGGTTCGGGCTCTGGTTGATGGTGGTGATCGCGAAGATGATCGGATGGCCTCGCTTGGTGCGCGTGCCGCCGTCCTTGGGAATCTCGATGCTGACCTGACCATAGCGAGCCGCACTGGCCGGGTCGGAAAGATTGATCGCGTCGGGTACGGAGAGGAACGGCAGGTTGTGGGCGGCGGCCTGCGATTTGTAGACCCAGACGTAGTCCGTGCCGCCCGCCGACTGCAACCGCGAAAGAAGTTGCTGCGAGTCGGATGGCCGCGTCTTGCGCGGCGCCTTGGCCATCATGCGCTCGAAGATCGACGTCTCGGGCTTGTAGTGCAGGTCCGCGAGCTTCCAGGCCAACTCGGTCCAGTAGCCGCACGGATCGTGCTCGGGATTACCCGCCCCAACCGTCACGTCATCGCGGCTGAGAATCTCGAACCAGTTGTCGGCGTTGATCTCGCTGCCGTACTTGCTCGCCGTCGTCTTGGCGATACCGATCTCGTTGGTTGCGAAGCAGACGTACCAGTCGGCGTGGTTCTTGGGCTGGAGGATGTTCTCGATGACCAAGTAGTCGGCCACCGCGATCACGTCGGCCTTGCGGTTCAAGCTGGCGATCTTGGTCGCCACCATCACGCTGCCCGACGGTTCGCGAACGATGTCGAGATCCGGGTTCGCCTCCTCGAATGCCTTCTCGACGGCGGCGAACGGTGTCGCCAGCGAGTCGGCGATAAACACCATGACCGCCCGGCGAGGCGGCCGGCTGTCACAACCCGGACTCACCACGCCGACCAACACCGCGGCACATCCCGCCACGATCCAACCCAGCCGGCGTCGCGGGCCATGTTGATTCGTCGAACGACTCATGTAACGCTCCCCAAAGTCTCCCGGAAGGCCCCGGCACACCCTCGCGTCACTCCATTCTAGGACCGCTTCACCCATTCCCCAAACGAATGCAAATCTTGCATTCACCGCCGGTTATGCCGTCACGTGACCCTTCCCCCCCTATACCGGCCAACCCGCCCGGATCTAACACCTGTGCAAATGTTGCATGCGATCGGGATGAAATGTGAGCCGGTGAGGCGTTGAACCTGAACCCGTCCGAAGAAACCAGGCTCACCGTTACTTTCGCTTCATTAGCCACACTTCCGACACCAGCGTGCCCCAGCCGCCGGTATTGCGCCAGACGGTGATCTCCGGATGTGGTTCCTCGCCGACGCCGTCGGCTTTCTTGAACATGATGGTGAGCTTGCCGTCGGCGGTGGTGGTCTTGGGGATGTCGTACTCGAAGAAATCGCACATGTACTGTGGCAGTTCGAGGTCTTTGACCAACAGCGCGTCGTCGGCGTAGATCGATTGGGAGGTCTGTTTCTGCCGAACGCCGAATCGCGGCAGGTAGCGCGGCCGAACGAGCGTGAACCGGACGCGATAGTGCGCCGTCGGGTCGAGGTCGTCGTACTCGAACGTCACGCCCTGCTGCTCGTCGGTGGTGAAGGCAAGCCGGCGCTGCGACGGACGGTTCGCGCCGGAGATGCCGCCGTCGGAGAACGGCCAGCCGAAGGTCAGGTGCGGGGCCCGCCGCGGATCGCCCGCGTCGTCGTAGTAGCCGCCCTCGCCCGGGTCCTCGTAGAAGACGACCTGGTTGACGATCTCACGCCGCCGCTCCGGTGACGCTTGCCCCGCCAACGCGACCTGCTTGCCGAGCCAGCCGAGTCCGACGAAATCCTGGTCGAGATTGAAATAGCCGGTGTTCCGTACGCCGAACAGCGCCGCGCTTTCGGTGCCGAGTCGACCCGCTTCGTCCTTGAGCCGCTTCATCTCGGCCGATTCGATGTCGTCGGCTAGCGCGGCTTGCGCATACGCGACGGCGGATTCCAACTCGCCGGTTTGCAACGCGGCGGCGAGTTGCTCTTCGATCCCTTCGACCAGAGCGCGTTGCCGGCGCAGACGCAATTGGATGTACTTGTCCAGCGCTGCTTTTTGCATGTACTGCCGCCAGAGGTAGTTCGTTTTCATCTTGCGTTCGGGCATGGCCCAGCCCGCCTTGCGCACGACGAGGTAGAAACGATCGATGCCGTCGTTCGTCGCCAGCGATGCCGAGAGGTTCTCTTCGAGTTGGAAGATCGCTTCGGTCATGTGCGGCGCGGCCTCGGGCCCGAACCAGACCCGCGCGTACTCGGCCACCACCGCCTCGACCGACATGTGCGGGTTCCACAGCAGCCGCTGCCACATCCACTGATTGAAGTGATCGTGATGCCCCTCCGAGTAGGTCAGATCGCCCTCGCCGTAGCGCATCGTCTCTTGAAAAATATGGTGATAGTGACGCGGCCGGGCGTGGAACGTGCGGCGGTTGTAGACCGCGTCGAGGGCGGGATCGGGATTGCGATGGTAGACCCAGCTCCCCCAGTGCGGCGGGGTATGTCCGTCGCGATCGGGGATCGGTTCGTAGTTCACCAGGCCGTATTCGGAGTAGACCCAGTGGGTCAGGTCGGTGAAGAACACCAGCGACTGGTTCGGCGGGAGTTGGTGCAGCATCTCGCGGAAGTAGCGGTCGACAGGGCCGAAGGCCGGGTAGCGAAACAGGTCGAGGCGATGATCCTGTCGTCGCCCCGGCTGCCACGACATCGCGTTCGAGCCCGGGCCGATGCACAACGCCGACAACCAGGTGCGCGGCCGCTCGTTGAAATAGTCGAAGATGGCCTGGTCGCCGGCGTTGTCGAGCTTCTGGTTGGTGGCGAAGATCTCGGTCTCGGGGTGATATTTGTGCACGATCGCGGCGATGTCGGCACACATCTCGATGTAGGTCTTGCCGTACGGCGCGCACTTGTCGCACTCGCATCCACCGCCGTCGCCCGAGTACATGCGCAGGTAGTCGTGGAACCGGCCGTTCTTGTAGCGTGTCTCGACGCTCTCGAGAATCGAAGCCCGTGCCGCGGGCACGGACAGGCAGAGGTGGCCGGTCCGGCCGATCGCTTCGGTCGCCTGCCATTCGGGCGGTCCCGACCCGCCGTTGGGGCTCAGGCTGGTCAAGGTCTTCAGTCCGTAGGATCTCATGAAATCGTAGCTGGTCTCGCCGATCGGGGCGACGTGCCCGCCGCCGAAGCTGTTGGCGCCGGCCAGGGCGTAATCGAGCACCACCCGGCGCCATTCGTCGTAGGTCCAGTCCCGCGCCTGGGTCAGTTGCTTCATCGTATGACCTTGACTGACCTCGGTGCCGCGAAGCCGAAACGCCGGCGCGGTGCGGATGTTCAGATCGCCGGCCAGATACACACCGGAGTCGGTGTCAATCAACTGCCGAAGGATCTCACCGGCCGCAAAGAGCGTACCCCGCGGATCGGTTGCCGCGGCCAAGATTTCGTCACCCGACTGGCCATGCACGGTGCGCAACACGAACCCCTCCGCCCCGGGGTCCAGATCATCCGGCGGATTGATCTTCAAAGCCCGGCAGCGTTCCGCCAGCAGGTCATGGTCGGTCGGCACGCCGATCAGGATGCTCAGATGTTCACCGGACCGCGTATCGTCAGCCACTCCGTCGGCGACCGCGACACGCACAGCGCTCCGCTCGGCGATCCGATCCGCCAACAACCGCGCCGCCCGAAGCTCCACGTCGCTCGATCGGTTGCCGGTGACCACGCTGACGCGCGAATACGCGCCGGCGGATGCGATGGGCACCAGCATCCAACACAGGAAACAGGCAAGCCGGTGACGTACGGGTCGAGTGCGCTTCATGGTTCGATATCCTTGGATTCATGCGAAAGCGACACAAGCTGCCCCAATATCGATTAGCAGCTTGACGGCGGTACCCGAGACATCACCGAGGAGAAAATGCTGCAACCCTCTAGGGGAGCGGCAATTACGCGAGTACAGTTCTCGGAAACACGTTCACGCTTACCAGTATGCTGGAGCGATCAGGCTATGTCGATTTCGTTGAGAAAAAACACTGGCACGTCCCGTAAGTCCGCGCCCAGCATACACTTACGCAAGTCATTGCTGTGAAGAGATTTACGATTGACGTCCGGCGACTATCGGTTTACGATCGGTTAACCGATAAAGTGCGGACTATGGTTGCAACCGTACCAGAAAAACTGCTTGGCACAGGGCTTTACAGTCCTCGAGAAGCCGCTATGTTCGCCAAATTGCGCACCGAAACATTCAATCGGTGGCTCTTCGGCAACTCGCGTGGTGAAGCGGCTTTGCGTCCAACCAAGCTGACGAGCGATGACCCCGACGAGCGAGTCGTAACCTTCGTTGATTTGATTCAGGCTGTCGCGGTGCGCACGCTCAGAACGAGCGA
>Ga0299906_10000454_pt1 | contig 38302 bp, 35 predicted proteins | sample RVTome_14_FD_200259 | JGI IMG/M metagenome (GOLD analysis project Ga0299906, IMG submission 200259) | Soil microbial communities from uranium-contaminated site in the Upper Colorado River Basin, Wyoming, United States - RVT145D125 (version 2) ... | reverse complement strand
GCCGACCGTCGGCGGCTACCTGGCCGACGAGTGGTCGTGGCGCTGGATCTTCTACATCAACCTGCCGGTGGGGATCGTCGGCTTCCTCATGGGCAGCGCCTTCCTGTTCGACTCGCCGTACCTGCGCCGGGCCGCCCGGATCGACTGGTGGGGGCTCGGCCTGATGATCGTGGGCTTCGGGTGCTTGCAGCTGGTCCTGGACCGGGGCGAGCGGGAGGACTGGTTCGACTCGACCACGATCGTCGCGCTGACGATCGTGGCCGTCTGCGCCCTGGCCGGCTTCCTCATCCGGGAGCTGATGGCCAGCGACCCCATCCTGGACCTCACGGTGTTCGCCGACCGCAACTTCGCCACCGGGGCCACGGTGATCGCGATCGTGGGGTTCGGCATGTTCTCCGGCATGCTGCTGATCGCCGTGTTCACGCAGAAGCTGCTGGGCTACGACGCGTGGACCGCCGGCCTGGTGCTGGCCCCGGGCGGCCTCGGCAACATCTTCTCGCTGTTCGCCTCCGGCATGGTGACCCGCGTCGACCAGCGGATGATGCTGGCGTTCGGCTGCCTGCTCAACGCCGTCAGCCTCTACATGATGACCTCGCTCACCCTCGGGATGGACTACTGGGCCCTGGCGCTGCCGCGCTTCATCCAGGGGTTCGCGATCGGATTCATCTTCGTGCCGCTCTCCACGCTGACGCTGGCCACCATCCGGCGCGACAAGCTCGTCAACGCCACCGCCGTGTACGGCATGCTGCGCAACGTCGGCGGCAGCGTGGGGATCGCGGTGGCGACCACGCTGCTCGCCCAGCGCAGCCAGTTCCACCAGACCACCCTCACCAGCCACGTCACCATGTGGGACCCCGAGACGCGCGCCCGCCTGGCCCAGTGGGCCAGCCACTTCGTGAGCCAGGGCAGCGACGCCTTCACCGCCGACCGCCAGGCGATGGCCATGCTCTACCGCGAGACGGTGACCCAGGCCCAGCTGCTGGCCTACGCGGACGACTTCTGGCTGCTGGCGGTGATGTTCACCCTGGTGCCGCTGTTCCTGCCGTTCATGCGCCGCATCCGGCTGCAGCCGACCTCAGCGGCGAGCGCGCCGGCCACCGAGCGGTCGCCCGCCCGCCCCGTGGAAGAGGGAGCCGGCTGACCTCGCGCCGTTCGACGCCGCGCGGTTGACGCCGTGCTCCCACGCGCCTAGACTCCGATCAGTCCGAGGGGCGGAACGTCCAAGCGGTAAGGAGCGCGGCATGACGCCGGGACGGTTTCGCGAGGTTCGTCGTCAGCGCCCTCGCCGGCCACGCTGGGTGGCCGCCGGGGGCGTTCGTGCGTTCACAGCAGGAGGTGGGTGATGAGCATCGTGGCCATATCGGAGACGGTGGGGAGCGGGGGAACGGAGATCGGGCGGGCCCTGGCCGGCGCGCTCGGCTGGGAGTTCGCCGATCGGGAGATCATCACGAAGGCGGCCGAGTCGTTCGGCGAGGGCGTGATGGACGTGCGGCACGCCATCGAGGAGAAGCCGACGCTGTGGGACCGGTTCCGGCACAGCCAGCGGCGCTACATGACCTACGTCGAGGCCATCGTCCTGGAGATGGCCGCCCGCGACCGGGTGGTGCTCGTCGGCCGCGCCTCGACCGTCATCCTCGGCGACGTGCCGCACGCCTTGCGGGTGCGCGTCATCGCTCCCGAGCCGGTGCGGGCCGAGCGGCTCGAGCGGGAGCAGGGCCTGACGGCGGAGGCGGCCCGGGACTACGTGCGGGACGCCGACCGCGACCTGGCCGCTCGCGTCCGGTTCCTGTACCACCTCGACTGGGACGAGCCGCTGCTGTACGACCTCGTGGTCAACACCGCGCGCACGAGCGTCGCGCGCGCCGTCGCCGTGCTCCGCGAGCGGCTCCTGGACGAGCGGCTCGCGCCGGTCGAGGCCTCCCGCCAGGCGCTCCGCGATCGCAGTCTCAGCGCCCTCGCCCGGGCGGCCCTCCTGGCCAACCCCGCCACCCGTCCGCGCGTCATCGGCGTGAGCGTCGCCGATGGCGCGGTCGAGCTGACCGGGCGAGTGGAGACCGAGGCCGAGCGCCGGACGGCCGAGGAGGCCGTCGCCCGGATCCCCGGGGTGGCGCGCGTCCGCAACGAGCTCGTCGTCTTCGCCGGCAGCGAGAACGTCCTCGCCCACGGACAGTTCCGTCATGGCGAGGAACGCAGCTGGGGCGGGTATGGCGGTGGCTCGTACGAGGGCGAGCGCCCCGAGCCGCCGCGACCGGAGGGCGACCGCCGTCCGTGACGGCCGGCCGGCGGCCCGGAGAGGGAGGGGCGGTCAAGCCTGCCGGGCCTCCAGCTCCGCCCAGCGCGCGTAGAGCCGGTTCACCTCCGCGCGCGCCGCCTCCAGCGTCGCGTAGCGCTGCTGGAGGGCGAGCGCGTCGGAGGCGATCGCGGGGTCCTCCGCCTCGCGCCGGCACGCCTCGACCGCGCGCTCGGCGTCGAGGATCGCCTGCTCCATGCCGTCCCACTCACGCTGCTCGCGATAGCCGAGCCGCTTCGTCCGGGGCCGCTCGCGTCCGGACGCACGCTCCGCCGACGGGCGGGGCGCCGGGGCGGCCGCCCGCCGGTCCGCCTCCCACTGCGCGTAGTCGGCGAACGTCGCCGTCCCGCCGTGGCCGTCGAGCGCGAGGATCACGGTGGACACGCGCTCGAGCATGAAGCGGTCGTGGGTGACGAGGACCAGCGCGCCGTCGAACTCCGCCAGGCCGTCCTCGAGCACCTCGAGGGTGGGGATGTCGAGGTCGTTGGTGGGCTCGTCGAGGACGAGCAGGTCGGCGGGCTCGCGCATCGAGCGCGCGATGAGGATGCGCGCCTGCTCGCCGCCCGACAGGCGCCCCACGGAGACCTCGAGCTGCTCGGGCCGGAACAGGAAGCGTCGGGCCCAGGAGGCGACGTGGACGCTGCGGCCTTGCCAGGTGACCGTGTCGCCCTCGGGGGCGAGCGCGCGGCGCAGGCTCTGGGCCGGATCGAGGCCGCCGCGCTCCTGCTCGAAGCGCACCACCCGCAGGCCGTCGGCGCGCTCGATCTCGCCGGCGTCGGGCGGCAGCGTGCCGGCGAGCAGGTTCAGCAGCGTCGTCTTGCCGCTGCCGTTGGGCCCGATGAGCCCGACCCGCGTGCCCGGCGTGACGACGAGGTCGAGGTCGCTGACCAGTCGACGGCCGCCGAGCGACTTCGTCAGGCCGCGCGCGACCAGCAGCCGGCGCGTCCGGCGCTGCGAGGACGCGAAGTCGATCCCCGCCGTGGCCGCGGCGCCGCGCGCCCGGCGCTCCTCCAGCTCCTCGACGAGCCGGCCCGCCTCCTTGATGCGCCCGCGCGCCTTGGTGGAGCGGGCCTTGGCGCCGCGCCGGAGCCACGCGATCTCGCGGCGCACGGTGTTGGCCAGCGAGTCCTGATACGCGGCCTGTCCGTGCAGGAACTCGTCGCGGCGAGCCAGGAACTCGCTGTAGCGACCCTCGGTCGCGAACAGCCCGCCGGGGTAGGCGGGGTTCAGCTCGAGCATGCGCGTGGCCACGTGCTCCAGGAAATAGCGGTCGTGGCTGACGACGAGGCACGCGCGCGTCCGCTCGGCCAGGACGCCCTCGAGCCAGAGAATGCCCTCCACGTCCAGGTGGTTGGTGGGCTCGTCCATCAGCAGGACATCGGGCGCCGCCGCCAGCTCGCGCGCGATGGCCAGCCGCTTCTTCCAGCCTCCCGAGAGCGTGTCGGCGGCCGCGCGGCCGTCCGCGAACCCGGCGCGGCCCAGAGCCTGCGCCAGCCGGCCCGGCCGGTCCTCCTCGTCCACGCCGGCCAGGGTGGCCAGGACGACCTCGTCGACGGTGCGTCCGGCGGGGAAGACGGGATCCTGAGGCACGTAGCCGACCCGCACGCCGCCGCGGAGCGAGCGGGAGCCGCGGTCGGGCGTCTCGAGGCCGGCCAGGATCTGGAGGAGCGTGGACTTGCCGGAGCCGTTGGGGCCGACGAGGCCGGCCTGGTCGCCTTCGAACAGTCCGAACGACAGATCGTCGAAGAGCGACCGGGCCCCGTAGGCCTTGCTCACCGCCTCGCAGCTGAGCAGGAGCGAACGCGTCATCCGCCGTTACTTCTTCTTCTGCTTCGGCTTCTTCTTCTCTTTTCGCATGCCGGTGCCTTTCGCCATGGGCTCACCCCCCCTCGTCGATTCTCCGGATTATAGACTGCGGCCCCGTCGGGCGGCCACGGCGGGTGACGGGGAGGGCGGGGCCCGGCCGGCCGGGCGTGCTATCCTCTCGACGAGCCAGCGCTCTTGCCGTGATCTCGGGATGAGACAATCAGCACGCGTCGCACGGTTCGACGACATCAGCCGGGACGGCCTGAACCGGGTCGTGGCGTTCCTGCTCACCCGCACGCCGCTCGGGTTCCTCGTCGGCTGGGTGGCGCGCGTGCCCGCGTCGGTCCACACCAAGCTGCTCGTCGCGTTCCTGGTGATCACCGGCCTCTTCATCACCATGGCCGGCGTCAGCCTCCAGACCATCTCCCGGACCGCCGAGCAGAGCCGGAAGATGCATGCGGCGCACGAGCGGGTGGAGTGGTCCCAGCAGATCGATCACACGCTGGCCCGGCAGATGCACTACACCGCGCTGGCGCTGCTGCTCCGGGACGAGGCCGCCGTCGCCCGCATCCTGCGCGAGAACAATCGATTCAACGACGCGCTCGCGCGGCTGGAGGCGGCCGGGACCGCCGAGGAGCGCGACCTGATCCAGCAGATCCGGGCCCGCCAGGACGGCGTCATGGAGGCCGTGGCCGACATCGCCAACGCCATCCGGGACGGCCGCCTCGACGAGGCGACGGCCCGCCTGCTGGGCCGCCAGGAGCGGGCGTACCAGGAGATCGAGGCGCTCGTCGGCCGCCTCGTTGAGATCGAGAACGGCCAGATGACCAGCCTGAAGGAGGCGGTGGAGGAGGCGAATTTCCGGTCGATCTTCCTCACCGCGTGCTTCGCCGCGCTGGCGATCGTCCTCGCCCTGCTGTGCGGCTTCATCATCTCGTGGTCGTGCCTGCTGCCGCTGCGCAAGGCCCAGGAGTTCCTGGGGGCGGTCGGCGCCGGCGACTTCGGGGCGACCATCACGGTGCAGAACCGCGATGAGTTCGGGGCCCAGGCCGCCCGCATGAACCGCATGAGCGCCGAGCTCCGCCGGCTCGCGGACCAGCAGCACCAGGCGGCCGCCTCGCTGCGTCAGCTCAACGCGCAGCTGGAACAGGCGAGCCGGGCCAAGTCCGAGTTCCTGGCCAACATGAGCCACGAGCTGCGCACGCCGATGAACGCCATCCTCGGGTTCACGGAGATGATGCGGGACGGTCTGTACTGCGAGATCCCGCCCGAGATGGAGGAGCCGCTCGCCGACATCCAGACGAACGGCCGTCACCTGCTGGGGCTCATCAACGACGTGCTGGATCTCTCCAAGATCGAGGCCGGCCGCATGGAGCTGGCGCGGGAGGAATACCTCGTGCACGACGTCGTCGAGTCGGTGCGTGTCTCGCTGCGCTCGCTGGCCGTCGAGCGGGGCCTGGAATTCGCCGCCAGCCTGCCGGCGGACCTGCCGGTCGCCTACGGCGACGCCAAGCGCATCCGGCAATGCCTGATGAACCTGGCCGGTAACGCGCTGAAGTTCACCCGGCAGGGACGGGTCGAGATCGGCGTCGAGCAGCACGGCGACGAGCTGGTCTACCGCGTGACCGACACCGGCATCGGCATCCCCAAGGAGGACCTCGAGAAGGTCTTCGACGAGTTCCGGCAGGTCGACGCCACCGGCGCCGGCGGGGGCACCGGCCTCGGCCTGAGCATCAGCCGGAAATTCATCGAGATGCACGGGGGCCGCATCTGGGTCGACAGCGAGCTCGGCGTGGGCTCGACGTTCTGGTTCGCGGTCCCGGTGCGGGTGCCGGTGACCGCATGAAACACCCCAGCGTGCTCTACGTCGAGGACAACGAGTACAACCGCAAGATCGTGCGCCAGCTGCTGAGCCGGACCACCTACCGCCTGCGCGAGGCGGCCGACGGGGAGTCGGCCCTGGGGATGGTGCGGGAGGAGCGCCCCGACCTCGTCCTGATGGACGTTCAGCTGCCGAAGATGTCCGGGCTCGACGTCACCCGCGCCCTGCGCACCGATCCCGCCACCGCCGACGTGCCCATCATCGTCGTCACCTCGTTCGCGCTGAGCGGCGACGACCAGCGCGCGCTGGCGGCCGGCGCCTCCGCGTACATCGCCAAGCCCTACAGCCCGCGCGAGCTGCTGGCCCTCATCCAACAGTTCCTCGCCGACAGGTGAGGACGAGCGAGGAGAACCACGACATGAGTGGATCGCGAGAGCACCGGGCGCGGGAGCTGGGCTTGCTGGCCGCCGCCCTCGGGCTGGGACTGGCCCTCGTCGCGCCCGCGCCGGCGGCGGGCGGGCAGGAGGAGCAGTTCACGCCCGAGTTCAAGGAGGTTCGGTCGAGCTTCGAACCCAAGCACACGCCGCGCATCAGCGCGCCCGACTCGGTGAAGCGCGGCCAGTGGTTCGACGTGACGGTCGGGGTGGGCACCGACCTGCACCCCTCGCTGGCCGAGCACTTCGTCCGCTACATCGCCCTCTACAAGGACACGGCCGAGATCGCCCGCATCTACCTGCATCCGGTGTTCTCGGCCCCGAAGGTGACGTTCACGATCGCCCTGGACGAGGGCGGGATGCTGCGCGCGCTGGCGGAGCCGACGCACTCGGCGGCCTGGGAGGCCTCGAAGAAGATCACCGTCACGCCCTGACGGCCGCCCCGGCGGCCGGGGGGATCAGCGCGCCCGCAGCTCGATCGTCACCGGGGCGTCCGGCTTGGGGCCGACCGTCACCGCCCTCGTCGACTCGCCGAGGCGCTCGTGCCACACCCGCACCGTGTACTGCCCGGGGGGGACGTTGTCGAAGCTGAAGCGGCCCTGGGCGTCGGTGAGCGCGTAGAACGGGTGGGGGGCCACCACCACCCAGCCGCGCATCCACGAGTGCAGGTCGCAGTCGACGCGGACCATCTCCGGCCTGGCGAAGGTGATCGGGATGGTGCGGCCCTTGGGCTGGGTCCGGTTGAAGGGGGCATTGTCCTTCGACACGCTGTGCAGGTTGTGGAGCAGGCGGTCGCTGTTGAGGAACTGCACCGTGCCGGATGCGGCCACGATGACCACCCGGGGCGTGAACAGACACTCCTTCTGATCCATCGGCGTGACCATCGCCGGCGGCGACGACGGAGCGCCCGCCGGTGGGTTCTCGAGCCAGACGACCACGTTGCGCACCTCGCGCGCGCCGGAGACGACCAGGTCGTCGGCGGTCTGCTCGGTGCCGCACACGTACTGATCGATGGTGATGGGCACCTTCCGGGGCGCCGGCACCGTCCCGCTCATGACGACGCGGCCCTGGATCTCCGCGCCACGGGCGGGCGGCGCATCGACGAGCAGGCCGGCCGTGGCGGCGAGCACGAGCACGATCGCGCCAAGCCAACGCATGGACGCCACCATACCACGGCTCTCGCGCGCCGATGGCGCCGGGGGCGAAGGCGCTCAGGCCACCTGGGCCGTCGTGGGCCCGTCGCCGGCGAGGGTGGTGCGGCGCATGTCGCGCGGCTCGTGGGCCGGGAACGGACGGGCGCGATGCATCGTCTGGCGGTTGTCCCACATGACGAGGTCGTGGACCCGCCACCGGTGGGCGTAGACGAACTGGCGCTGGGTGGCGTGCTCGACGAGGTCGCGCAGGAAGGCGCGCGCCTCCGGCACCGGCCAGCCCACGATGCCGCCCGCGTGGGAGGCGAGGTAGAGCGACTTGCGCCCGGTCACCGGGTGCGTGCGCACCAGGCGCTGGCGCACCGGCGCGAAGCGCGCGCGCTCCTCGTCGGTGAAGTCGGTGAAGCCGAGCTGCTGGCGGGAGAAGATCTGCGAGTGCTCGCAGATCAGGTCCTCGATCTCGGCCCTGGTCTCCGCGTCGAGGGCGTCGTAGGCCGCCACCATGTAGGCGAACTCGGTGTTGCCGCCCTTCGACGGCACGCTGCGGGCGTGCAGCAGCGAGTACTTGGCGGGGATCGCCTTGAACGAGCTGTCCGAATGCCACAGGCGGTTGCCGAGGGCGAACAGGCGGCGGCGGTCGTCGCGGGCGAAGACCCGGTGGTCCCGGTCGAGGTTGGACACGTCGGCGAACGTGGTGGGCAGCCGGTACTCGTCCGGCGCCCGCAGGCTGGTGCCGATGGCGTGCTCGAGCTCCCCCAGGCTGCGGGTGAAGGCCAGCTGCTGCTCGTCGTCGAGCTTCTGATCGTGGAAGACCAGGACCGCGTACCGGTCCATCCCGGCATGGATCGCGGCCACCTCCTCGGCGGAGAGCGGCCGGGTCAGGTCGACGCCTTCGACTTCGGCGGCGAAGCACGGGCCGATCTGGCGGGTGACGACGGGCATGGCCGGCCTCCTTGTCGCGTGTGGCCAGATTCTAGACCCGGCGGGACGGCTGTGGTACGCATGTTTGCCGATGAGCGCGGCGCTGGCCGGCATCCGGGTCGTCGATCTCACGAACAACCAGGCGGGGCCCTCCTGCGGCCAGATGCTGGCCTGGCTGGGCGCGGACGTGATCAAGGTCGAGGAGCCGGACAAGGGCGACGCGGCGCGGCATGTCCTGCGGGACCGGCCGGACGCCGACAGCCTGTTCTTCCTCGCCTTCAACGCCAACAAGCGGAGCCTGACGCTCAATCTCAAGCACACGCGCGGCAAGGACGTGTTCCGCACGCTGCTGAAGCGCGCCGACGTGCTCCTGGAGAACTTCGGACCGGGGGTCATGGACCGCCTGGGCTTCGACTATCCGGCGCTCCGCCAGGTCAACCCGCGCCTGGTCTTCGCCAGCATCAAGGGCTTCGGCTCCTACGGGCCGTACCGCGACTACAAGAGCTACGAGCCCATCGCCCAGGCCATGGGCGGCGCCATGAGCGTCACCGGCTTCCCCGACGGCCCGCCGACCTACGTGTGGCCGTCGATCGGCGACTCCGGCACCGGGATGCACTGCGTGATCGGCATCCTCGCCGCGCTCATGCAGCGCCACGCCACCGGGGAGGGCCAGCAGGTCGAGGTGTCGATGCAGGACGCCGTGGTCAACCTCATCCGGGTCAGCCTGCGGGACCACCAGCGCCTCGGCCGGCCGATGGAGCGCACCGGCAACCAGCTCGGCGCCGGCGTGCCGGGGACGACGTACCGCTGCCATCCCGGCGGCCCCAACGACCACGTCTTCGTCTTCGTGCAGCAGCAGATGTGGCACCCGCTGCTCCGCGCTCTCGGGCGCGAGGACCTCGTCGGCGACCCGCGCTACGAGACCGGCGAGGCCCGCTGGCGGCACAAGGACGAGGTCGACGCGCTGGTGGAGGCGTGGACGTCGACGCGCTCCAAGCACGACGTCATGAAGATCCTGGCCGGGGCCGGCGTGCCCTGCGGCGCCTGCCTGGACACCGGCGAGGTGCTGGCCGACGCCCACCTGCGCGCCCGCGACATGATCGTCGAGGTCGAGCATCCCGTGCGCGGGCGGTACGTCACCGTGGGCAACCCGGTCAAGCTCTCCGCCTCGCCGACGACGATCGGGCCGTCGCCGTTGCTCGGCCAGCACCGCCACGAGATCCTCGCCGAGCTGGGCTACGGCGACGCCGAGATCGCCGCGCTCGCCGAGGACGGCACGATCTGAGCGACCGAAGCGGCCCTCGCCAGGGTCGCGTAGCTCGACGGCTCACGGATCGGCAGCGCCGCCGCGCGTGTGCGTCCCCCGCTCCAGCGACGACTCAGCGGCGCGCGATCAGCGTCTCGCGGAGGACGTTGGCCTCGAGCTCAAGCTCGTCGAGCCGGTGCTTGACCACGTCGCCGATGCTCACGATACCGTGGAGCCCGCCCTGCTCGGTGACCACCACGTGACGGACCCGGCACCGGGTCATCTGCGCCATGACGCTGGTGATGTTGTCCCCCGGCGTGCAGACCGCCACCGCGCGATTCATGACCTGCGAGACACGCATGCCGAGCAAGTCCGCCCCGTGTTCGGCAAGGCCGTTGACGATGTCGCGCTCCGAGATCATCCCGGCGATCGAGCCGTGGCCGTCGACCACGACGAGGGCACCGATGGCTCTCGACCGGAGAGTCCAGGCGACGCTGCCGAGCGTGGTCTCGGGCGCGACCGTTTCGACGTGCAGTCCCTTGGCCCTGAGGATGGACGCGACCTTCATGTGGCCCTCCTCGGCCGCTCGGCAGGGGTTGAACGGCCCCACCCGGCCTGAGTCGTTTCTACCGCCGACGTCGGGCCGGCGCAAGGAAGGGCACGTGGTGCTGGAGCCGCGGCCCAGCCTCATGGCATCAAGACCAGCTTGTCCGTCGACTGCCGCGATTCGAGGTAACGGTGCGCGTCGGCGAGCGCCAGCACCTCCGGGCCGCCGGTCTGCGCGAAGACGATCGCTTTCATGCTGGACCCCCTCGAACACGCCGGCCCAGTCCTCCAGCATCTGCCCTGGCGTCGAGAAGCCGCCCGTCCTCCCTCGATGCCCCGGAGCGGCCGCGCGGATCAGGCGACCGTGGTCTCATCGCTGGTCGACCACGGGAAGAATACCCGCTCGATGACGACCACCGCCTGGAAGAGCACGATGCCCATGATGGACAGGAGAATGAGGGCGCCGAAGGCGACCGGCACCTGGAAAAATGCCGTCGACGTGACGATCTGATATCCGAGTCCCCGGCCGGCGTTGACGAACTCCGCGACCACGGCGCCGACCGCCGACAGCGCGATCGCCACCTTCAGTCCGCTGAAGATGAACCACCGAATAGGGCAGCCGGATGCGGTAGAGCTCCTGCAGGCGCGAGGCTGTGAACGAGCGGCCGAGCTCGAGCAGATCCGGCGGCACCGCGAGGAGTCCCACGCGATCGAGATCACCAGCGGAAAGAAGGCGACCAGGAGGGTGACGATGACGCGCGGCAGCTCGGTGGCGCCGAACACGACCACCAGTATCGGCGCCTAGCGCCACTTTCGGGATCGACTGGGTCAGCACCAGCAGAGGACCGCGTTAGAGTGCCTGGCCGCATGAACTTCGCCGGCACCTTCGACCTCGGTATCTATGAGGCTCTGAACAGCTGGTTCGTCGCGCGCCGAGCGGTGATCGAGTGAGACCTTGGGCTACGAGCCGGCCGCGTCCGCCGCCACCTCACGCATAGACATCCTCGTCGACCTCGCTCGGCTCGGGATACGGCGCGCCCAGCGCGTACTGCACGCCGGCGTCGATCTCGGCCTTCACGTCGGTCTGGATGCGCTCGAACACGCTGGCGTCGGCGAGCCGCTGGGCGGTGAGCCGGCCGGCCAGCGTCAGCAGCGGGTCGTGGCGGCTCATCCACTCCTTCTCCTCCTCGCGCGACCGGTACTCGCGGTTGACGTCGCCGACGTGGTGGCCGTAGTAGCGGTAGGTCTTGCACTCCAGGAAGGCCGGGCCCTCGCCGCGCCGCGCGCGCTCGACGAGCCGGCGCATGGTCGCGTTGACGGCCTGGACGTCCTGGCCGTCGACCGTCTCGGCGTGGATGCCAAAGGCGCGGGCGCGGGCCAGGATCTCGCCGGCCACCGTCTCGCCGCAGGGCGTGTACTCGCCGTAGAGGTTGTTCTCGCACACGTAGATGACCGGCAGCTTCCACAGGGCGGCCATGTTCATGGCCTCGTAGACGAGGCCCTGGCCGAGCGCGCCGTCGCCGAAGAAGCACACGGCGACCTGGCCGGTCCCACGCATCTTCGCCGACAGTGCCGCCCCGGTGGCGATGCCGGCCGAGCCGCCCACGATGGCGTTGGCGCCGAGGTTGCCCGTCTCGGGGTCGGCGATGTGCATGGAGCCGCCCTTGCCCCGGCAGTAGCCCGCCTCCTTGCCGAGCAGCTCGGCGAACATCCGGTTGACCGAGGCGCCCTTGGCCAGGCAGTGGCCGTGGCCACGGTGGGTGCTGGTGATGAAGTCGTCGAGGCGCAGGGCCTCGCAGACCCCGACCGCCACCCCCTCCTCGCCGACGTACAGGTGGGCCAGCCCCGGCATCTTGGCGCTCTTGTACAGCTCGTTGACCTGCTCCTCGAAGGCGCGGATCTTCGCCATCTGCCGGTACATGTGCAGGTGCTGCTCCAGCTCCATCCGGGGCTCGATCGCCTGGGTCGTCATTGGCCTGTCCCTCTGAGGGTGCGGAATTCTCAGCCCGCAGCCGCCTGAACGGTCCGTCGGCGGCGTGGGCTCGCCCGAAGGTACATCGCGGAGGTGCTCCAGGCAACGACTGAGGTTCTCGCCGAGAACCGCGCGCTCTCCCACGGCGCGCGTCGCCGACGGCCTGCCGGCAGGTCGCCTTTCCTCAGGACCTACTCGACTACCCGATCTACCCGCAGGAGCAGCGATGGTGGGATCGCCAGGCCCAGGGCCTTGGCGGTCTTGACGTTGATGACCAGATCGAAGCGTGTGGCCCGCTCGACCGGGATATCGGCGGGTCTCGCACCCTTGATGATCCGGTCCACCAGACGGGCGGCGTGCCGGCCCACGTGGTGGGGATTGGCCGAGTAGCTGGCCAGTCCCCCTTGATCCACCCAGATGGAGTCGTGGAACATCGCCGGGATTGCTCGGATGGCCGTCATCTCTAGAATGAACGCCGGAATGTTGAGCGAGACCGATCGCGGCGAGAAAATGCCGTCTACTTCGCCTCTATGCACACGCGCCAGGGCGTCCCGAGCCTCGTCCTGCGTCCGCACCGGCCTCTCGATCAGCGTCACGCCCAGATGACGCGCGGCCTCTCGGTGTCCCGCCAGGTGCGCGGCGGCGTTCGGCTCGCCGGGATCATACGGGAACAGGACCCGCTTCAGGTCCGGAACCAGCTCTCGGAAGATCTCCAGGCGTTTCGGTGCGAGGTCGACGTCGAGATCAGCGATGCCGGTGATGTTGCCGCCGGGGCGTGCAAAGCTCTTGACCAGCCCCGCTCCCACCGGATCGCTTCCCCCCATGAAAACGATCGGGATGTGCCTCGTCGCCATTTGGGCCGCCTTCGGCGCGTTCGGCCCCCCGCCGGTGACGATGAGGTGGGCGCCGTGCCTGACCAGTTCTCGGGCGGCACTCTCGAGCTTGGTCGGATCCGGATCGCCTTGAGTGAAACGGATACCGATCACGAAGTGCTCGTTCTCGCGATAACCCAGCTCCACCAAACCATTTCTCAAACCAATGATTACCGGGGTCGGTCCCCAGGCTTCGGTCAGTGCTCCGATGAGGACCGGCGAGGTGTGCTGGCCCGCCCCCGACTCGCTGCCGATGAACCCTCCCACCGTCAACGCGACAATCACTCCGAGCATCCCGCGCCACCGCTGAAGGTCCCCCCGGCGCCAGCATGCGGTCGCGGCCAGCCGCGGTACCCTCATCTGGCCTGAAGCGCCCGAGCTGCCTTCAGGATTGCCTCGCTCGGGAAGAGCTCCTCGGGTGGAGGGAGCCACTTGCCCCGTACGATTCCCTGTCGATCGATGAGGAAGAACGCCCGTCGGGCAATCCTGTTCGCCCACTTCGGGTTGAGGCCGCCATAGCTACGGACCACCTTCGATTCAGGGAAGTCGCTCAAGAGCGGATAGGTCAGCTTGAGCGACTCCGCGAACGCTTTCTGCGAGAACGGGTTGTCAGTGCTGATCCCGAGGATCTGCACATCGAGGGCTTCGAAGTGATCGTAGTCGACCTTCCTGGCCGACAGATTCGCCGCTCATTGTGGCGCGAAATCCGCTCCGTAGAACTCGAGCAGCACTGCCTTTTTCCCGCGGAACTGGGTCAGGCTGATCTTTTCACCCGTGGTGCTGTGGAGTGTGAAGTCGGGCGCCTTGTCGCCGATTTGCAGGGCCGCCGCCACGGAGGGGCGGACGAGAATCTCAGCAAGTCCTGCCAGGAGCGCGATCACGAGGATCATCACGAGTTCCGGACGTCTCAGCTGTGTCATCGTGGACTAGTCCTTTCCCTCGCGGCATTCGGGCGTTTCCGGGCCAACCTCCTCGAACGACGTTACGCTGGCTTCCCCCGGAAAACAACGGATGACCCCGCCTTCACCGCAAGACGTCGCCGACCTCACCGGTCCGCCTGTCGGGAGACGGGTGCAATCACGCCAGATGCCTCGACCGAGTCGATCGCCAGCACGCAGCCGCCTGAACGGTCCGTCGGCGGCGTGAGCTCGCCAGAAGGTACATCGCGGAGGAGCTCCAGGCAACGACTGAGGTTCTCGCTGAGGTTCTCGCCGAGCAACGGGCAACGACTTACAATGGCCCCGTGGCGGACGACTCTCCGGACGCGCTGGCGACACGATTGCGAGCGGCCCTCGACCTCTGTGCGCTGGGGGAGTCGATGCGCTGCGCGCAACTCCGCCGAGAGCATCCCGACGCCACGGACGAGGAGATCGAAGCCATGCTCGTCGCCTGGCTCGAAACGCGCCCGGGCGCCGAGCACGGCGACGGCTGGGGCCGTTCCATCTCCTGGCCGCCGGCACGTCCCTGAGCCGCGCCGAAGCCGCGCTCCGTCGCATCGTCATGGACCTCCGGGAGCTTGGCCGTCGGTTTGCGCTGGTCGGCGGCTTGGCGGTGTCCGCCCGCACCGAACCCCGATTCACGCGCGACGCCGACCTCGCGGTGCTCGTTGCCGGCGATCGTGACGCCGAGGCCCTCGTCCGCGACCTCCAGGGGCGCGGCTGGCGTGTCGTCGCGGCCATCGAACAGGACGCCGCGGGGCGCCTGGCGACCGTCCGGCTCGCGGTCGCCGGTGAGGACGTCCGCGGGGCGGTCGTCGACCTGCTCTTCGCCTCTTCCGGGATCGAACCTGAGATCGTGGCCGCGGCAGAGCCGATCGAGGCCGTACCAGGCTTCGGTGTACCGGTCGCCCGGCTCGGCCATCTCATTGCCTTGAAGGTCCTCGCGCGAGACGACCGCACCCGTCCGCACGACCGCGTGGACCTCGCCGCGTTGCTGGCCCGTGCGGATGCTGCGGCCCTGGGCGAGGCGGCGGAGTCCCTCACGCTCGTCATGCGGCGTGGATTCCATCGCGGACGCGATCTGCTCGCGGCACTGGACGCGGCCGTGAACGAGTTCCGCGGATGACGGCGATCACCCGCGCCCTCCGGGCTCTGCTTGACAGCCGCGGAGCGGGTCAGTACGGTCCCCGCAGATCGAACTCCGGCAATGGAGGCCGACTCCCATGATCGTTCCCCTCACCCTGGCGGACTTTCTCGAGCGGGCGGAGCTGGTGTACGGCGACCGCGAGGCCGTGGTCGACGAGCCGAGCCCGCCCGGCGGCGGCCTCGGCCGGTTCACCTATGCCCGGTTCGCCGGGATGGCGCGCAGCCTGGCGGCCGCCCTCGACGATCTCGGCCTCGCCGAGAACGAGCGGGTGGCCATCGTCTCCCCCAACGCGGCGCGCTTCCTCGTCACCCTGTTCGGCGTGAGCGTGTTCGGGCGTATCCTGGTGCCGGTGAACTTCCGGCTCAACGCCGAGGAGATCCGGTACATCCTCGAGCATTCCGGATCCTCCGTGCTCCTCGTCGACCCGGAGCTCGACCAGCCTCTGCGCGGTATCCCGGTCAAGCACCGCCTCGTCCTCGGCGCCGCCACTGACCCCCAGCTCTTTCTCCGCCCGGGGGCGCGTCCGCGGTTCCAGACCACCGACGAGAACGCCACCGTGTCCATCAACTACACGTCGGGGACCACCGCGCGGCCCAAGGGCGTGCAGCTCACCCACCGCAACTTCTGGCTCAACGCCGTCACCTTCGGCTGGCACCTGGCCTTGACCGACCGCGACGTGTACCTGCACACCTTGCCGACCTTCCACTGCAACGGCTGGGGGATGCCCTACGCGCTCACCGCCATGGGGGTCCGCCAGGTGATCATCCGCAAGATCGATGGTGAGGAGATCCTGCGCCGGGTCGAGGCCGAGGGCGTCACGCTCTTCAACTGCGCGCCGGCCGTGATCGCCGCCGTGATCGACGCCGCCGCCGCCCGGCGGGCGCGGGGCGTGACGGTGCCCGGGCGGGGACGGGTCCGCGTGGTGATCGCCGGCGCGCCGCCGCCGTCCCGGACCATCGAGCGCATCGAGACCGAGCTGGGCTGGGAGTTCATCCAGATCTACGGGCTCACCGAGACGGCGCCGCTGCTCACCATCAACCGGGCGCCGGCGGAGTGGGACGGGCTCGATCCCGCCGAGCGCGCGAAGCGCCTCTCGCGGGCGGGGGTGCCGGCGGTGGGCGTGCGCATGGAGGTGGACGGCGAGGGCGAGGTGCTGGCGCGCTCCAACCACGTCTTCGAGGGCTACTGGAACCAGCCCGAGGAGACGGCCAGGACGATCGCGGACGGCTGGTTCCACACCGGGGACGGCGGCTACCGCGAGGGCGCCTACGTCGCCATCAGCGACCGCAAGAAGGACGTGATCATCACCGGCGGCGAGAACGTGTCGTCGATCGAGGTGGAGGATTGCCTGTTCCAGCACCCCGCGGTGGCCGAGGCGGCGGTGATCGGCGTGCCCGACGAGAAGTGGGGCGAGACGATCAAGGCCCTCGTCGTGCTCCGCCCGGGCGCCGCCGCCACCGAGCGCGACCTCGTCGAGCACTGCCGGAGCCGGCTGGCGCACTTCAAGTGCCCGACCTCGGTCGAGCTGCGCGAGGCGCTGGTCCGGACCGCGACCGGCAAGCTGCAGAAGTTCAAGCTGCGCGAGCCGTACTGGGCCGGCCGCGCCCGGCGCGTCAATTGACGGATCGCCGGCGGTTCCTGCCCACCTCCCGGGCCGACCTCGACGCGCGCGGCTGGAGCCAGCTCGACATCGTCATCGTCACCGGCGATGCCTACGTGGACCACCCCGCGTTCGGGCCGGTGCTGATCGCGCGGTTCCTGGAGGGCCGGGGCTTCAAGGTGGGCGTGCTCGCCCAGCCCGACTGGCGCAGCGCCGAGCCGTTTCGGGCGCTCGGCGCGCCGCGGCTCTTCTTCGGCGTGTCGGCCGGCAATCTCGACTCGATGCTCAACCGGCTCACCGCCCAGAAGAAGAACCGCTCGGAGGACCAGTACAGCCCGGGCGGCCGCCCCGGCTGCCGTCCCGATCGGGCCACCGTCGTCTACGCCCAGCGCTGCCGCGAGGCCTACCCCGGCGTGCCGGTGGTGCTGGGCGGCATCGAGGCGTCGCTGCGCCGGATCGCCCACTACGACTACTGGAGCGACACCGTGCGCCGCTCCATGCTCGTCGACGCCAAGGCCGACCTGCTGGTGTTCGGCATGGGCGAGCGGCCGGTCTGGGAAGTGGCCGACCGCCTGAACCGCGGCGAGCGCATCGACGAGATCCGCGACGTGCGCGGCACCGCGTTCCTCGTCCCCGACGCGGAGATGCAGCGTCACGAGGCCGACCCCGCCCGCATGGTGGCGGATCGCAAGGTCGTGGTGCTGCCCTCCTACGAGACGGTGGCGGCCGACAAGCGCGCGTTCGCGCTGATGTCGCGCCGCTTCCAGCTCGAGACCAATCCCGGCAACGCCCGCCCGCTGGCGCAGCGCCACGGCCGGCGCGGCGTCTACTACAACCCCCCGGCGCTCCCCCTGGAGGACGGCGCCGGCCGCGGCGACGGCGCCGTCGCCATGGACGAGCTGTACGACCTGCCGTTCACGCGCGTCCCGCACCCCATGTACACGGCGCGGATCCCCGCCTACGACACGGTGAAGCACTCGCTGGTCCTGATGCGGGGCTGCTTCGGCGGCTGCACGTTCTGCTCGATCACCGAGCACGAGGGGCGGGTCATCCAGAACCGCTCGGCCGAGAGCGTGCTGCGCGAGATCCGCGCGCTCCGGCGGCAGGGCGACTTCCGCGGCACCATCACCGACCTCGGCGGGCCGACGGCCAACATGTACCGGCTCGCCTGCAAGAGCCCGGAGATCGAGTCGAGGTGCCGGCGCCTGTCCTGCGTGCACCCCGGCGTCTGCGAGAACCTCCAGACCGACCACGGCCCGCTCGTCGACCTGATGCGGCGCGTGCGCCGGGAAGACGGCGTCAAGCACGTGTTCATCGCCAGCGGCGTCCGCTACGACCTCGCCGAGCGTTCTCCGGAGTACGTGGAGGAGCTGGCGCGCCACCACGTGGGGGGGCAGCTGTCGGTCGCGCCCGAGCACGTCAGCCCCCGTGTGCTCGAGAAGATGAAGAAGCCCGGCATCGAGAGCTACGAGCGGTTCCAGAAGATGTTCGAGTGCGCCAGCGCGGCGGCCGGCAAGGAGCAGTACGACATCCCGTACTTCATCAGCGGCCATCCCGGCTCCACGCTCGCGGACATGGTGGACTTGGCGCTGTGGCTCAAGAAGAACGGCCGGCGGCCGCGCCAGGTGCAGGACTTCATTCCCACGCCCATGGCCATGGCCACGTGCATGTACCACACGGGCATCGATCCGCTCACGATGCAGCCCGTGTACACGGCCACCGGGCTGCGGGCCAAGAAGCTGCAGAAGGCGCTGCTGCTCTACTGGAGCCCCGAGCAGTGGCCGCTGGCGCGCGAGGCGCTGCGCGAGGCCGGCCGCGCCGACCTGATCGGCCACGGCCCCGACGCCCTGGTGCCCGCCGAGGGGGAAACCCGGCCGCGGGAGTGACCGGCCGGCTACAGCCAGCGCAACGCGTCGGTCTCGAACCGGCGAAAGTCGTCCAGGTGTCGCCGAAGGATCCGGATCACGGCCTCGGGTCGAGGGCTACGCCGGACCGACGAAGCCGATGTAGGCGCCGCACGCGTGGTCAGGGGCGACCAGCATGGCCTGCTCGCCGGTGTTGCGGGTGCCGCGCACCGGCGGCGGCACGCCGTGGCGCTCCAGCCAGCGGGCGGCGGCGTCCATGCTGTGCGTGCGGTACAGGACCTGGAACGGGCCCGGTCCCCGGCGGGCGAGCGCATCGGCAGCGGGGCCAGGCTCGGCCGGCTGCGCGACGGTCAGGCCCGTCGGGCCCAGGTCGAACACCGCCATGTCGGCCTTGATGACCGCGCCGCGCTGGATCGCCGGCACCGGCAGGCCGAGCACGCGTGCGTACGTCCCGGCCGCCGCGGCCACGTCGGGCACCGCGACGTAGGCGTGCTCCGCGCGGAGCACGCCGTTGGGGTGCTCACCGGCCCGCGGCACCTGCCGCCGTCGCGCGTCGAGCGGAGTCAGGTGCTGGACGAAGAAGACCGGCAACGGATTGGCCGGGCCGAGGGCGGCGGCTCTCCAGCGCAGCTCCAGACCGGCCGGCGTTCGCCGGGCGCCCTCGGCGGCGTCGCCCACCTCCACCCCCCGCGCGCGCATCGCCGCCACGTCGGCCTCCAGGTCGTCGCTCTGCACGGCGATGGAGCGGAAGCCGCCCCCGCCGGCGAGGAACTCGGCGAGGCGCGCATCCGAGCTGCCGGGGGCCGGCGCCGGAGCATCGTCGCGCAGGCTCAGCAGCTCGAGATAGTCGTCGCGATGGAAGGCGATGGCGTTGTGGGTCGCCCGGCCGGCATGGCTGCCGCCCGGGTGGACGTCGAAGCCGAGGCGCGCGTACGCTGCGATCCCCGCGTCCAGCTTCGGGACGCAGATCATGACGTGGTCGATGCGGGTCAGCATCGACGGCGCCCCCGGCGGATCACCGCGGCACCAGGCTCTTGAACTTCGGCATGACGTCGCGGGCGAGCAGCTCCATCGAGTGGTGCCAGGCCCGGGGATTCTCCGAGTAGTCGAAGCAGAACAGCAGCAGCGTGCCGAAGCCGCCGACCTGCTCGTAGATCGCGTGCAGCCGCTCGGCCACGGTGGCCGGCGAGCCCACCAGCCAGTTGTGGCGGGCGCAGTACTCCGGCGTCACGTCGGAGTCGGGGACATCCGGGCGGTGCTTCAGGAACTCGGTGAACTGGAAGGAGGCCAGCAGCGGCAGGAAGTACTCCTGCATCATGCGTCCCATCATGCCGCCCGCGGACAGCCGCATCGCCTCGGCGTCGGTGTCGGCGACGAAGATCTCGCGCACCAGCCGCCACTCCGACCGCTTCGGCGTCCGCCCCGTCCGGGCCGCGCCGATCTCGACGGACTCCCAGTGGCTGCCGACGTAGGCCGGGTTCAGGTTGAGGCTCATCGGCCAGTAGCCGCGCTCGCCGGCGAGCTTCAGCGTGTCGGAGCCCTTGCTCACGCCCGCCACGCCGATCGGGGGATGGGGCCGCTGCAGCGGCGTGATGTGCGGCCGGAGCGTGTCGAGCATGGTGCCCGTCTTGGTCACGTGCCAGTACTTGCCCTTGTGGTCGAACTCGGGCTCGTCGCTCCACAGGCGCAGGACGATGTCGAGCGCCTCGCGCGTCATCTCGCGGTGCTGGCCCGCGTTGCCGTCGACGTTGAACATCGCCCAGTCGCTGGGCAGGCCGCTGGCCGCCACGCCGAAGTTCAGGCGGCCCTGCGCGAGGTGATCGAGCATCGCCACCCGGTTGGCCAGCTCGGCCGGGTGGTGGTAGGGCATGAGGAAGCCGCCGGGCCCGATGCGCATGCGCGTCGTCTGCAGCAGCGCCTGGGCCACGAGCAGGTCGGGGGCGGGGTGCGGCTCCCAGGGCGCGGTGTGGTGCTCGCCGATCCACGCCTCGCTGAACCCCAGCTCGTCGGCCCAGCGCAGCTGCTGGAGGTCCCACTGGTGGCCGTCGTAGAGGCTGCGCTCGGGCGGGTGCGAGGGCATCGTGAACAGTCCGTAGTCCATGCGGGCCTCCTTTGCGGTGCCGGTAGCTTACACGTTTGATTGGCCCCGGGTGGCTGGGTATGCTGGCAGTCCCATGCCGCCCCAGCTCGAGCCCGGCCGGCGCGCGTTCCTCCTCACGGCGCTGGCCGCGCTCGCGCGGCCCGCTCGGGCTCGCGCCCAGCCGGCCGCGAAGACCGCCCGCGTGGGTATTCTCGGCTCCGCCCCGGCAGTGACCTTCGCCGCCGGCGTCAGGGCGTTTCGCGAGAGCCTGCACAGGCTCGGCTGGGTCGAGGGGCGGAACCTCGGGCTCGAAGCCCGCTACCCCGAGGAGCGCTACGACCGGCTTCCCGCCCTGGCAGCCGACCTGGTCGCGCTGCGGGTCGACGTGGTGTTCGCGATGGGCACGCCGGCGATCCAGGCCGCGAAGTCGGCCACGACGACGGTTCCCATCGTGATGGAGACCCACGGCGACGCTATCAGCATCGGGCTCGTGTCGAACCTCGCCCGGCCGGGCGGCAACGTCACCGGGGTATCCGGCTTCGCCCCGGAGCTCAACGCCAAGCGTCTCGAGCTGATCCGCGAGCTGCTCCCCGCGGCGACCCGGATCGGCGTGATCGCCAATCGCTCGAATCCCGCCACGGCGACGGTGATCAAGGTGACCGAGGCCACGGCGCAGCAGCTGCGCTTGCAGCTGCACTTCGCCGACGTCCGGACGCCGACCGATCTCGCGCCGGCGTTCGAGGCCGTCAGCCGGCCGCGCTGCGACGCCCTGCTGGTGGTGACCGATCCCATGCTGGCCAGCCAGCGGTCGCGCATCGTCGAGCTGGCGGCGCGCCACCGGCTGCCGGCGGTGTACGACGGGGCGGCCTGGACCGACACGGCCGGGCTGCTGTCGTACGGACCGCCGCCCCTGGAACGCTTCCAGCGGGCGGCGGTGTACGTCGACCGCATCCTCAAGGGGGCCCGGCCCGGAGACCTGCCCATCGAGCAGCCGAGCACGTTCGAGCTGGTCCTCAACCTGCGTACCGCCAGGGGGCTCGGGATCGAGATTCCCCCGGCGCTACGGCTGCGGGCCGCCCGTGTGATCGAATGACGCCGAATCAGGGAGCCGACATGAACGACGTGCTGGCGGGAATCCGCGTGCTCGACTTCGGGCGTTACATCGCCGGGCCGTACTGCGCCGCGTTGCTGGCCGACCTGGGCGCCGATGTCATCCGCGTCGAGCGGCGGGGGGGCGGGGAGGACCGCTGGGTGGCGCCGGTCGGCCAGGACGGCGTCGGCGCCATGTTCCTGGTCATGAACCGCAACAAGCGCGCGATGACGCTCGACCCCTCGACGCCGCGGGGCCGGGAGATCGTCAGGAAGCTGGTGGCGACCGCCGACGTCGTCGTCGCCAACCTGCCGCCCGAGGTGCTGCGGGGGCTCGCCCTCGACCTCGACAGCCTGCGCCGCGTGAAGCCCGACATCATCCTCACCACCGTCACCGCCTTCGGCGCCGGGGGGCCCTGGAGCCACAAGCACGGCTTCGACGGCATCGGCCAGGTGATGTGCGGTTCGGCGTACCTCACCGGCACGCCCGAGCAGCCGATGCGCGCCAGCGTGGCCTGGGTGGACTGCGGCACCGCGTCGCTGGCGGCCTTCGGCACGCTCGCCGCGCTGATGGCGCGGCAGCAGACCGGCCGCGGCCAGAAGGTCGAGGGCGCGCTGCTGCGCACGGCCGTGGCCTTCAACAACCCCACCCTGGTCGAGCAGCAGGTGATCCGGCCCGACCGCGTGGCCACGCTGAATCGTGGCCAGACCTCGGCCCCGTCCGACCTGTTCCGCACCCGCGACGGCTGGATCATCGCCTACGCGATCGGGGGGCCGATGTTCGCGCGGTGGGCCCGGCTCATGGGCGATGAGCACTGGCTCACCGATCCGCGGTTCAAGGACGACGCGGCCCGCGGCGACCACGGCGCGATCATCTCCGAGCGGATGTCGCGGTGGACCGCCGAGCGCACGACCGAGGCGGCCCTGGCCGAGCTCGAAAAGTCGAACATCCCCGCGGGCCCGCTCTACTCGCCCCAGCGGGCGCTGGAAGACCCCCACATCCGGGCCGCGGGCCTGCTGGCGGACACGGACTATCCCGGGCTGCGGCGGCCGGCGCCGCTGGCGCCGACGCCCGTGGAGCTGTCGGAGACGCCGGGGCGCTTCCGGCACCGCGCGCCCGTGCTGGGCGAGCACACGGAGGCGATCCTGGCCGAGCTGGGCTACGGCGCGGACGAGATCCGCACGCTCCGCGCGGAGAAGGTGATCTAGCAGCCGCCGGGACGCGCAGCCGGCTGGTGCGATACACTGCCGGCGCCGGGCCGGTCCGGCCACGCGTGCGCCCAGCACCCGGCAAAGGAGCCCGAGATGAAAGCCGCGGTATTCCACGGTCCGCACAGCGCGCTGACCATCGAGAACGTCGACATCGCCAAGCCGATCGGCCGGGAGGTGCTGGTGCGCACGGTGGCCAGCGGGGTCTGCCACAGCGACCTGCACTTCATCGAGGGGCTCTATCCGTTCGCGGCGCCGGCCATCCTCGGGCACGAGGCGGCCGGGATCGTGGAGGCGGTCGGCCCCCACGTGACCGAGTTCGGGCCGGGCGACCACGTCATCGCCTGCCTGTCGGTCTTCTGCGGCCACTGCGAGTACTGCCTGACGGGGCGCACGCACCTCTGCCAGAGCCGGCCGGTCCGGGCGGCCACCGAGCCCCCGAAGCTCTCCTGGAAGGGCGCGCCCGTCAACCAGTTCGCCAACCTCTCGAGCTACGCCGAGCAGATGCTGGTGCACGAGAGCGGCCTCGTGAAGGTGCGCGACGACATGCCGCTGGACCGCGCGGCCCTCATCGGCTGTGGCGTGACGACGGGGGTGGGGGCCGTGCTGAACACGGCGCGGGTGGAGCCGGGCACCACGGTGGCCGTGTACGGCGCCGGGGGGGTCGGCCTGGCCGCGATCCAGGGCGCCGTCATCGCGGGCGCCCGCATGATCATCGCGGTGGACGTCGTCGCCCACAAGCTGGAGACGGCGAAGGCGCTCGGCGCCACGCACGCCGTGGACGCCTCGACGGCCGACCCCGTGAAGGCCATCCGGGAGCTGACGGGCCCGGGCGTCGACTACGCCTTCGAGGCGATCGGGCTGAAGAGGGCCGCCGAGCAGGCCTTCGAGTGCCTGCGGCCGGGCGGGACGGCGACGATCGTCGGCATGATCCCGGTCGGGCAGAAGATCGAGCTGGACGGCCCGTCGTTCCTGCGCGAGAAGAAGGTGCAGGGCTGCAGCATGGGCTCCAACCGGTTCAAGGTCGACATGCCGCGCTACGTCGAGCTGTACCGGCAGGGCCGGCTCAAGCTGGACGAGATGATCACCCGCCGGGGACGCCTCGAGGACGTCAACGAGGCCTTCCGCGCGATGAAGGCCGGCGAGGTCGCCCGCACAGTCTTGATGTTCGATTGACCGGATGGGGGGCCCCGAGATGGCCCCCCAAACCCCCCAACGCTCGGAGCGCCCCGGGGGACCCGGGTCGCTCCTCGATCACTGGAACGGGAGAGGATAGCAATGGCCACGATCACGGGGTCGGAAGTCCTGGCGCAGGCGCTCAGGTCGCAGGGCGTGGACACGATGTTCTACCTCATGGGCGGGCCGATGCTGGAGACGGAAGCGGCCTGCATCAAGCTCGGCATCCGGGCGATCGACCACCGCCACGAGCAGGCCGCCTCGTTCGCCGCGCACGCGTGGACGCGGGTGACCCGGCGGCCGGGCGTCTGCATGGGCTGCTCGGGGCCCGGCGCCACGAATCTCGTGACCGGCGTCGCCACCGCGTTCACCGACTGCGCGCCGCTGGTGGCGATCGGGGGCGCCAGCCCGCGCGTCTTCCAGGGCATGGAGGCGTTCCAGGAGATCGACCAGCTCGCGGTCTTCAAGCCCATCACCAAGTGGGCCGAGCGCATCTACGACGCCAGGCGCATCCCCGACGTCGTCGCCACCGCCTTCCGCCAGGCCACGAGCGGCCGGCCGGGCCCCGTCTACATCGACATGCCGGGCGACGTCCTCGGCGAGAAGATCGAGGAGGAGAGCCTCCGCTACGCCCCGGCGTGGAGGCCGGCGCCGCGGACGCTCGGCGACCCGGGCGCCGTCAAGGAGGCGATCGCCCTGCTGGCCCGGGCCGAGCGCCCGGTGGTGCTCGCCGGCAGCGGCGTGTGGTGGTCCGACGGTGCCGCCGCGCTCCAGGCCTTCGTGGAGGCCGCGGGCATCCCGTTCTACACCAAGCCGATCTCGCGCGGCCTGATCCCGGAGGACCACGCGCTGTCGTTCCTCAACGCCCGCAGCAAGGCCTTCACCGAGGCCGACGTCGTCCTCGCCGTCGGTACCCGCTTCGACTGGATGATCCAGTTCGGGCGGCCGCCGCGCTTCGGCGCCGACCTCAAGGTCATCCACGTCGACGTCAACCCCTCGCAGCTCGGTCACAACCGCGAGGTCGACGTGCCGATCGCGGGCGACGCCCGCGCCGTCCTCGAGCAGCTCCGGGCCGAGGCCGAGGGCACGCTCGATCCGAGGCTCTACGCGAGCTGGACGGGCAAGCTGCGCGTGCTCGACGGCGAGAAGGCGGCCGAGCAGGACAAGGCGATGAGCAACGACACCACGCCCATCCATCCGCTGCGGCTGTGCAAGGAGGTGCGCGACTTCCTGCGGCGCGACGCGATCCTGGTCGTCGACGGCCAGGAGATCCTCAACTTCGGCCGGCAGGCGATCCCGACCTACCTGCCCGGCCACCGGCTCAACTCCGGGGCGTTCGGCACCATGGGCGTCGGCCTGCCCTACGGCGTGGGCGCCAAGGTGGCCCGGCCCGACACGCAGGTGCTCGTGCTGCACGGCGACGGCTCGTTCGGGATCAACGCCATGGACATCGACACGGCGGTCCGCCACAAGGTCCCGGTCGTGTGCGTCATCAGCAACAACGGCGGGTGGACGGCCGACGCGCCGTGGACGCGCCCGTTGCCCAAGCCGGGGCGCAACCTCGGCCACACCCGTTACGACCGGATGGCCCAGGAGCTGGGCGCGCACGGCGAGTTCGTCGAGAAGCCCCACGACATCCGGCCCGCCCTGGAGCGTGCCTACGCCTCCGGCAAGCCGGCGATCGTCAACGTCATCACCGACCACAAGGCGCGCGCCCAGACAGTGCGCTTCTCGGCGTATACAACATGAAGGCGTACTGGATCGCGCCCGGTCCCGGCGGCACCAAGGTCGAGTTGCGCGAGACGCCCACACCCGAGCCCGGGCCCGGCGAGCTCCTCGTGCGGGTCCGGGCCGCCGCCCTGAACCGGGGCGAGCTGCTGGGGGGCAAGGCGGGCGCGCCGGCGAAGCCCGGCGGCGGCGAGTGCTCGGGTGACGTCGTGAAGCTCGGCGACGGCGTCAGCGGCGTCGCGGTGGGCGACCGAATGATGGGCCGCTGCGGCGGCGGCTTCGCCGAGTACGCCACCATGGACGCGCGCGAGGCCATGCGGGCGCCCGCGCGCCTGTCGTGGGAGGAAGCCGCGGCGACGCCGCTGGTCTCGCTCGTGGTCTACGACATGCTGGTGGCGCAGGGCCGCCTTGCCGCGGGGCAGTGGCTGCTGGTGACCGGCGTGTCGTCGGGCGTCGGCGTCGGCGCGCTGCAGATGGCGAAGGTGCTGGGCGCCCGCGTCATCGGGACGTCGGGCTCGGCCGACAAGCTGGCCCGGCTGGAGAAGCTCGGCCTCGACGTCGGCATCCGGACGCGGGCGGCCGACTTCGGCGACGCCGTGCTGAAGGCCACCGGCGGCAAGGGCGTCGACCTCGTGGTCAACAACGTGGGCGGGTCGGTCTTCGCCGAGTGCGTCCGGGTGCTGGCGTTCGAGGGCCGGCTGGCGGAGGTGGGCCACCTCGACCGGGTGCTGGCGGCGCCGCTGGACCTGGAGGCGCTGCACGGCAAGCGCCTGACGCTCTTCGGTGTCAGCAACCGCCTGCGCAACGCCGCCCAGCGCGCCGAGACGGTGCGCGGGTTCGTGCGCGACCTCGGCGCCCACGTCGAGGACGGCCGGCTGCGCCCGCTGATCGACCGGGTCTTCCCGTTCGAGGAGCTGCCGGCGGCCATCACGTTCATGGAGTCCGACGCCCAGGTCGGCAAGATCGTCGTGCGCGGCCGGGCGGACTGAAACCCTCTTCGGGATCGGAGAGACGAGCATGCCGAAGGCGCTCGAGGGGATCCGCGTTCTCGACCTGACCCAGTACGAGGCGGGCCCGAGCTGCACCCAGATGCTGGCCTGGCTGGGGGCCGACGTCGTCAAGATCGAGCCGCCCGGCGGCGAGGCCGGCCGGGTGGCGCTCTCCGACACGCGCGGGGAGGACGCCTGGTTCTTCCTGCTGCTGAACTCCTGCAAGAAGGGCGTGACGCTCAATCTCAAGTCGCCGCGCGGCCGCGCGATGTTCGAGGAGCTGGCGAAGACGGCCGACGTGGTGGTCGAGAACCTGGGGCCGGGCGCGATGGACCGGCTCGGCCTCGGCTACGAGGCTTTGCGCACGCTGAATCCGCGCATCATCACCGCCTCCGTGAAGGGCTTCGGCGGCGGCGGGCCGTACGCCGACTACAAGAGCTTCGAGTGGATCGCCCAGGCGATGGCCGGCGCGATGAGCATGACGGGATCGCCGGACGGCCCGCCCACCAAGGCCATCGGCGGGCTCGCCGACACCGGCGCCGGGCTGCACGCGGCCATCGGCATCCTGGCCGCCATCATCCAGCGGCAGGCCACCGGCGTCGGGCAGCAGCTCGAGGTCGCCCAGCAGGAGGCGGTGGTGAACCTGCTGCGCATCCACCTGCGCGACACCTACGCCAGCGGCCAGCCGGTGCCCCGTCAGGGCAACCGCTCGGTGAACGCGGCGCCCTCGAACATCTACCGCTGCCGTCCCGGCGGGCCCAACGACTACGTGTTCATCCACGTCGCCACCGTCGAGATGTGGAAGACGCTCACGCGGATCGTGGGCCGCCCGGAGCTGGGCGACGACCCGCGCTACGCCGACCGCCGCGACCGCGTGCAGTTCATCGACGACATCGACGCGATGATCGAGGCGTGGACGGCGAAGCGCACCAAGCAGGAGGTCACCGAGATCCTGGCCGGGGCCGGCGTGCCGTGCGGGTCGGTGCTCGACTCCAAGGAGGTGCTGTCCGACCCTCATCTGCGCCGGCGCGGCTTCGTCACCGAGCTGGAGCACCCGCGGCGCGGCGCCTACCCGATGCCGGGCAACCCGGTGCGGCTGTCCGATTCGCCCACCGAGATGGTCCGCCCGCCGCTGCTGGGCGAGCACAACGCCGAGGTCTACGGCAAGCTCCTGGGCCTCGGCGACGCCGAGCTGGACGCGCTCCGGCGCGACGGCGTGATCTGACGCGATATCCCCGTCCGGCCTGAAGGGAGGCGCACCATGGCGCGCGCGTACAACGTCATCGACGCCGATGGACACGTGCTCGAGCCGGTCGACCTGTGGGACAAGTACATCGACCCGGCCTACCGCGACCGGGCCCCCCGGATGATCATCGACACCGACGGCAAGGAGCGCCTGCTCGTCGAGGGCCAGGTGCTCGGCAGCAGCAAGGGCTTCAACGTCGTCGGCGCCATCGGCTCGCGGCAAGGGGAGGTCGACGAGGCCACGGTCACCTACGCCGACGGCCGCCCCGGCGGCTTCGACCCGCACGCGCGCATCCCCGACATGGACCTCGACGGCATCGACGCCGCGTTCCTCTACCCGAGCGTCGGTCTCTTCGCCGGCGCCGTGAAGGACCCGGGCCTGGCGGCGGCGATGTGCCGCGCCTACAACCGCTGGCTGGCCGACTACTGCCGGTCGTATCCCGACCGGCTGTTCGGCGTGGCCATGTTGCCGATGCAGTCGATCGACGCCGCCATCGAGGAGATGCGCTTCGCGCGCCGGGATCTCGGCATGCGCGCCGGCTTCCTGCGTCCCAACCCCTACAACGGCCGCATGCTGCACCACCTGGACTACGCGCCCTTCTGGCACGAGGTGGAGGAGCTGGACTTCGCCATCGGCCTGCACGAGGGCGCCAGCGGCGGCATGCCCCAGGTCGGCGTCGACCGCTTCACCACGCGCGGCGCCAAGCACATCGTCTCCCACACGCTGGAAATGATGCTGGCCGCCATGAGCGTCATCTGGGAGGGCGTGTGCGACCGCCACCCGAAGGTCCGCATCGCCTTCCTGGAGTCCGGCGGGGGCTGGATCGCGCCGTGGCTCGACCGGATGGACCGCCACTTCGACGACCAGGGCTTCAACGACTCCGGGCTCTCGATGCGCCCGAGCGAGCTGTTCGAGCGCAACTGCTGGATCTCGTTCGAGCCGGTCGAGGGCAGCCTGACGGTGCTGGCGGACTACATCGGCCCCCACAAGATCCTGTGGGCCACCGACTATCCGCACCCCGACGGCTTCTTCCCCGGCGCGCCGAAGCTGATCGCCGACCGCCCGGGGCTGTCGGCGGCGACGAAGCGCGAGATCCTGGCGGGGGGCGCCCGGCGCTTCTACGGCCTGTAGCGCCGGTTGTCGACCTTCGCCGCGCTGCGGGCGCGGAACTACCGGCTCTACTGGTTCGGCCTCGTCTGTTACGTCCTCGGCCACCGGGCCGAGTACGTCACCTTCGCCTGGCTGGTGTGGGAGGTGACGCGCGACCCGCTGTATCTGGGCTATCTCGGCCTCGCCCAGGGCGTGCCGCTGGTCGTCTTCCAGCTCGTCGGCGGCGTGCTGGCCGACCGGACCGATCGCCTGCGCCTGCTGATCGCGACGCAGAGCCTGACCGCCCTGACGCTGGTGCTGGCCCTCGGCCTGGCGCTCGTCGGCGAGATCCGCGTCGGATACCTGCTCGCGCTGGCGGCCCTGAGCAACACGTTCCGGGCCTTCGACGAGCCGAGCCGCCTGGCCCTCGTGCCGCAGCTGATCGACCGCGAGCGCCTGCCGAACGCCATCGCGCTCAGCTCGATTCCCTGGCAGGCCGGCCGGATGATCGGACCGTCGGTGACCGGCATCCTCATCGCGGCCCACGGCGGCACGGCCGGGCTCGCGCTCGCCGCGCTGGCCTCCGGCACCGCGCTCGCGCTGTACGCGCGGCTGCGCGTCGAAGCCCACGTGTCGGTCCGCGACGGCCGGCACCCGCTCGACCAGTTCGTCGAGGGCCTGAGCTTCATCGCCGGCAACTTCGTGTTCGCCGGCCTCATCTGCCTGGCTCTGTTCAACGCGCTGTTCGGCCTGTCCTACGTCACGCTGCTGCCGGTCTTCGCCGACGTGTACTTCCGGACGGGGTCGACCGGGTACGGGTTGCTCAACGCCGCGCACGGCACCGGGGCGCTGATCGGCACGCTGACCGTGGCGACCCTCGCGCACCTCCTCCGGCGCCCCGGCACGGCGCTGCTCGTCACGGCGGCCGGCATGGGCCTGGGCCTGATGGCGTTCGCCGTCTCGCCCGGCATGGGTCCGGCGATGCCCGTGCTCGTGCTCGTCGGGTTCGCCAACACGTTCTACCTCACCCTGGTCAGCACGTTCATCCAGCAGAACGTGCCCGACCAGCTCCGCGGCCGCGTGCTGGCGGTCTACTCGCTCTGCTGGAACCTGCTCCCGCTCGGCGGCCTGATCGCGGGCGTGCTGGCCGCCGCCGTGGACGCCCGCTTCGCCATCCTGGTCGGCGGCGGCCTGGTGGCCGCCAACGCGCTCCTGCTGCTGACGTCCCGGCGCCTGCGCGCGGTCGCCTGAGTCCCGGCCCCGGCGTCAACCGGCGGCGCGACGCTCCTTGACCTTGGCCCGCACGAGGTCGACGTGCAGGCGCAGGTGATAGTGGGCGTCGGCGTAGCCGAGCGGCACGCGGAGGCTCCGCACGGCTTCCTCGATGCGGTCCAGCCGCGCCAGCAGGTCGTCGCACTCGGCGGCCGACGGCCGCTGGGCGAGCGCCAGGTCGACGTCCACCACGTCGCGGTACTTCCTGATGATCTTGGAGCGGATCCGCCAGCGATAGAGCGGCGGCACCATGCGGGCCAGGGGCACGAGCACGAGCAGCGGCAGGACCAGCACCTTGATCCGGTCGGCGAGGGTCGCGGCCCAGAACGGCAGGAACCGGGCGAGGAGCGGCGGTCCGGACCGGTGGTAGCGCTGGGCCTCGTCCATCAGCGGGAACTCCAGGTGGTCGGCCGAGGGAAACTGCTGCGGCGCCTCGAACAGGCCGCGGCGGGAGTGGACGGCGGCGGCCGTCACGAGGAGGAGGTCGACCAGCGCCGGGTGGAAGTCGCGACGGACCACCAGCGTGGCCGCCGGCGCGAGCAGCACGGTCTCGCGGGCGGGCAGGTTCGCCTCCAGGCTGAGGCCGCCCGCGGGCAGCACCAGCTTGGTGAGGAAGGGGAACCGCTTGGTGTAGGCGTCGGCGCGCGGGAAGCTCAGGAGCGCGATGCCCCGGGTGAGGAGCATCTCCTTCACCGTCGCGGATTCGGCCGAGGCGATGAGGAACACGGTGTCCACCTCGCCCCGCCGGAGGGCCCGCACGGCGTCGAGGCCGGTCAGGGGCGAGAGACGGGCGGTCGCCTCGGTGAGGCCGTTGGCGGCCAGCAGCGTCAGGGCCACCGCGCGCGTGCCGCTGCCGTCCGGCCCGACCGCGAGCCGCCGCCCGCGCATGCCGCGGAGGTCGCTGGGGCCCGGCGCGGTCCGCGAGAACACCCAGAGCGGTTCGAAGTAGAGGCTGGCCAGCGAGACCAGCCCGTCCGTCTTCACGACGTCGCCCGTCCCGCCCTGGACGAAGGCGATGTCCACGCCGCTGGCGGGGTCCGCGAGGAGCCGGACGTTCTCCACCGAGCCGGAGGTCGCCCGCACCTCCAGCGTGATGCCCTCCTGCGCCAGCCGCTCTCCGTACTGTTCCGCGAAGCGGTAGTACGCGCCGTCGGCCCGGCCGGTGGCGATGGCCACCCGGCTCGGCGGCGCCGGCTTCACCCACTGCAGCGCCACCACGAACGCGGCCACCGCCAGCACGGCGGCCGGCCCCACGACCGAGAGCTGCTCCCGCCACGCCCAGCGCCGCTTCATGGAGATCTCCCGGATCCTCCCCCGGGGGGCGATACTGCCGCGCCGGCGGGAGCGCCGTCAAGGGGCGCGCGCCGTGGCTCGGTGGGGCGCAGGAGGCGCGGCAGCAGCCGCGTTCATGGCCAACCGCGCATCGCGGGCAAGACATGCGTGAAGGCGGCAGCCATCGGGCGCTATCCAGGTTTGAATGCGAGCCATCCAGATCTGGATGACCCAGGCCACGGCCGCACGGGCTAAGTGGACGTCGCGATTGACGGCCGGCCGCGGCACCGTTCTTGCCGATCCTGCGTTCGCGCTGTCATGGCCAAAGGGGACGTATGGCGGATCGGTCGGCAGGGTGGGCGCGGCGCTTACCGCGGTTCTCGCGTTGCAGTGGGGGCTGCCATCGCCAGCGTCGACGCGCCAACAACGCGTGAAGACGACTGGCGGTGACCTTGCCGCGCCAGTCGAGCGTCTCTCTGCAAGGCTCGGCGGCACTGAGGAGGACGCTAACGTGACGAGGCAGACTCGTGGGATCGTCAGGATGCTTCTGGGGGCCCTTGCGGCCGGTGTGGTGCTCACTGCCGGGACGGCGTGGGCGGTGACGTTCAACGCAGCGCTAGACGGCTCGTTCCCGATCCAGATCAGCCAAGGCCAGACGGTGAATGACGCCTTTGCGGTGAAACTCACCGCCAGTGGGGCCTTCCGAAACCACACCGGGGATGTTATCGCCTGCAACGCTGTCACCCTGAACGCGGACGGGACTGCCACGTGCACGAACACGACGAGGATCGAGATTCATGAATCGACCGGGCGCCCGCCTCAGGTGCCCGACTTCCCTCAGGATGTTCAGGTCTCAGTCACGGCTGCAGCTGATGTGCCCTGCAATTGGACCTACAACATCTCCCTGGACGTCGAGCTCGATGTGACCGGCGGAGCCGACTTCGGCGAAGATGCGGACGGCAACGGCATACGGAAAGTAACCCTGGCGTTCGACGTCCAGGTGGCCTGCGCCACCCACGCGCCTGAGGGCTGCTCGCTCGGCTTCTGGAAGAACCATACCGGTGCTTGGGAGACTCTCGACGCCGCCGCGAGTGTCGGTAGCCTCTTTACGGAGGCGGCCGCGCACGGTCTCGACGACGCAACGCTGCTCCAGGCGCTCAGCTTCCACGGAGGCAGCACGCTGACGGGCGCTGCGCAGAACCTGCTGCGGCAAGCCGTGGCGGCAGTTCTCAACGCCTACCACGGCTCGGTCGATTATCCGCGGACGGTCGCTGAGATCACGCTCGACGTGAACGCCGCGCTGAACTCGGGGAACAGGTCGACCATCCTGAGCCTCGCCGCCGCACTTGACGGCGACAACAACCTCGGGTGTCCGCTGGAGTAACCGAGAACGCAACGCCGCAACGGCGCCTGGCGGCCAGAACACCGGTTGCCAGGCGCTTCTCATCTCAGGAGACCGGGGACGAGGGGATCTAATCTTCACCCGCGGTGAGGGGCGTATGAGCGCCCTCTCGCCGCGGCGGCACGACCAGTCCAGGGATGGCCGCCGGCCCGCCCCCAGTACACGAAGGTCGCGCCGCCGGGCAGAACGACGGCCAGCGCCGGACCACGGCTCATGACGTGAGGCGCGGCAGCAGGCGCCCGGCGGCCTCGTCCACCTGGGCCAGCTGGTCGCCGCCGGCGAAGCGGAGCGCCAGGTGGCGGGCCCCGGCGTCGATCCAGCGCTGCAGCCACTCCACGCAGCCCTCGACCGGGCCGGCGTAGGTGGCCTGGCGGGCCATGATGGCCTTCGCGGGCGCGGCGTAGTAGGTCTCGAGGAACTGGCTCAGCCGCAGTTCGGCGGCGGCCCGGTCGCGGTCGAGGGCCAGCGTCACGTAGGCGGCGCCCGTGACGGCGTCGGCAGGCCGGCCGGCCGCGCGGGCGGCGGCCTGGATGCGGGGGAAGTGCTCGGCGAAGAACTCGACGCCGGGGCCGGTGGGGAACCAGGCGTCGAAGCGCGCCGCCTCGCGGAACGCCGTGGGCCCGCTGCCGCCGATCCAGATGGGCGGGCCGCCGGGCCGGTGCGGCTTCGGCTCCACCGTGACGCCCTGCAGCGTGAAGTGCTTGCCGCTGAAGCTCACGGCGTCGCGGCTCCACAGCGCCCGGCAGATGTCCAGCGTTTCCAGGAAGCGCCCGACCCGGCGGTCCCACGGCACGCCGGCCGCCGCGAACTCGCGTCGGATCGCCGGCGTGTCGGCGGCGATGCCGACGCCGAGGATCACGCGCCCCTCGGCGACGCGGTCGAGCGTGGCGATCACGTGAGCCAGCACCACGGGGTTGCGCAGGGCCGGCAGCAGCACGCCGGTGCCGATGCGCACGCGGCGGGTGCGCGCCGCGATCCCGGCCATCAGCGTGAGCGGCTCGTGGCGCGGGCGGGCCGTGATCGAGTCGCCGATCCAGACGGCGTCGAAGCCGGCCGCCTCGGCGCGCTCGGCCATCGCGAGCAACGGCGAGGTCTCCGGGCGGCCGGACATGATCGCTTCCCGGGTCGGGATCAGGACGCCGAACTGCACGGGCATGGTCAGCCCCCCTTCTCGACGGTGGCGCGCTCGACGGCCAGCAGCGAGTCGATGCCGATCACCTTCAGCATCTCGTGCTCCACCGGGCTCCAGTCGGTCTTCGGCCGGGTGCCGCCGAAGTCCTCGGCGAGGTCGGCGTAGACCTTCTTCCACGCCACGAAGGCGGCGAGCAGGGGCGTGGACGGGTCGGCGACGATCTTGTAGCCGAGGGCGCCCAGGTCCTGCAGCGACATGCCGAGGCCGGCGAGGCCGCCGCGGCCGGCGAGGTACATCAGCGGGCCGCCGAGCCGCTCGGCGATCAGCCTCAGCTGCTCGGGCCGGTTGGCCATCGAGAGCAGCACCAGGTCGGCGCCCGCCTTGCGATAGGCCTCGCCCCGGCGGAGCGCGTCGTCCATGTCGCTGGCCCGCACCGCGTTGGTGCGGCCCACGATGAGGAAGTCGCGGCTACGCCGCGCCGCCACGGCCTCGTGCACCTTGGCCGCCATCAGCTCGAGGGGGATCATGTGCTCGATGCCGACGTGGTGGTGGGCGCGCTTGGGGACCAGCTGGTCCTCGATCTCGATGGCCGCGAAGCCGGCCGCCTCCGCCATGCCGACCGTGCGGTGCATGTGCATGGGGTCGCCGTAGCCGCAGGCGCCGTCGAGGATGAGCGGCAGCGACGAGACCGCGCGGATGTCCAGCGCGGCCTGGCACATCTCGGTCAAGTTGAGGTTGGCCTCCAGCGCCACCTTCTGGTAGCCGGTGGCGCCGCCGCCGAGGTAGCCGGCCGAAAAGCCGGCCGCCTCGACCATCCGCGCCATCAGCGGGTTGAGCACGAGTGGCGCGGTGACGGGCAGGGCGCCCTGGATCCGCTCGCGAAGCGACATCGCGTGTCCTCCCGGCGGCGCCGGTGTCAGCGCCGCGCGATCAGGCGCCGGAACACCGCGCCGTGCTCGAAGCCGTAGCCGTTGGCGTGCTCGGCGGCGCTGCGCTTCACGCGCGCGCCGATGGTCTCGCCCGGCGGCACGTTGAAGCCGGGCATCTGGCTCTCGTGGCGCACCAGCGCGGCGACCTGCCGGTCGATCGAGGCGGTGACGTCCACGATGACGTTGGGCTCGTCCATGCCCCAGTACCACAGCTCGCGGACCTTGTGGGGCTCCAGCCCCTCGGCGAGGTGCTCGGGGAAGTGCAGGTGGTCGCGGGCGAACGGGTAGACGGCGTCCGTCGTGGTGATGCCGGCCTTGCGGTGGTCGCGGTGCTGGAAGCCCTTGATGCGGTAGGGGTCGTGGACGAAGACCGTGTGGGGGCGATGCTTGCGGATGGCCCGCACGACGTCGCCCAGGAACCGGCGGGTGTCCTCCAGCTCGCCGTCGGGATAGCCGAGCATCTCCACGTGGCGGACGCCCATGAAGGCGGCGGCGGCCCGCTGCTCGTCCGCCCGCCGGCGCGCAAGCTCGGCCGGGGTGAGCGAGCGGTCGGCGGTGCCGGAATCGCCGTTGGTGCACAGCACGTACGCGACCTCGCAGCCGGCGGCGACCCACTGCGCCACCACACCGCCGGAGCCGATCTCGGCGTCGTCGGGGTGGGCGAAGACGACCATGGCGCGGTCGGGGACGTCGGTCGCGATCTCGAGCTTCCGGTCGGTGTCGTGCGCTGGCATGACGGGCATTCTACAAGAGGCCGCCCTTGACAGCGCCGCCGTCGTCGCGGTACGACGGCGCCACCCGGAGAGGAGGAGGCGCCATGAAGTTCGGCATCCACGGAGTCAACCTGCACACCTGCGCGTACCCGGAGGCCGCCGCGCGGTTCGGCCGGGCGGCCGAGGCCGCCGGGTTCGACTCGCTCTGGGTCGCCGATCACGTCGTGCTGCCCGATCCCCCCCTGGCCGAGCGGCCCATGCCGCCCGATCAGCGACTGCTCGATCCCATCGTCGCGCTCAGCTTCCTGGCCGCCCACACCACGCGCATCCTGCTGGCGACCGGCGTCATCATCCTGCCCCAGCGCCAGGCGCTCGTCCTCGCCAAGCAGCTCGCCTCGCTCGACGTGCTGTCGGGCGGGCGCCTGGTCTTCGGCCTCGGGGTGGGCTGGTGCGAGCCGGAGATGCGCGCCGTCGGCGTGTCGTTCGCCGACCGTGGCCTGATCGCCGACGAGTACCTGTCGGCCATGCGTGCCGTGTGGACGCAGCCGAAGCCGTCCTTCAAGGGGCGCTTCGTGTCCTTCGACGGCGTGCAGGCGATGCCGCGACCGGTGCAGACGCCGACGCCGCGCATCGTGGTCGGCGGGCGCACGGCGCCCGCCTTCCGCCGCGCGGTGACGCAGGCCCACGGCTGGTACGGCTACGGCCTCGACCTGCCGACCACCGAGCGTTTCGTGGGGGCCCTGCGCGAGGCGGCCAAGACGCGCCCGCGGCCGTCCGCGCTGGGACGGCTGGAGATCAGCGTGACGCCGGCGACCTACGAGGTGCCGGACCGGGCGACCGTCGACGCCTACGCGGCGGCCGGGGTGGAGCGCCTGATCATCCGGCCCAAGCCCGACATGGACGCCGCGGCGCTGGAGCGCTTCGCCGCCGAGGCCGGCCGCGCGCTGATCTGACCGATCGGGAGGTCAGCGGTTGGCCCGGGCCAGCACGGCGCCGGCGCAAGCCGCCGGCCTTGCCGGGGCCGATCTCGCCCGAGCGCATGACGGTCGACCAGAAGCGGCGGCCGTCGATCGCGAGGTCGGCGGCCGTCACGCGTCGCGCCAGGCGCTCGCCTGGTCGAGGGTCGCGGCCGCCTCCGCGTCCAGCCGCAGATCGATGCCGCCGAGCAGCTCGCGGAGCTGGGCGACCGACGTCGCGCTCGCGATCGGCGCCGTGATGCCGGGGCGGTGGGCCAGCCACGACAGCGCCACCTGGGCCGACGTCGCGCCGGCGCCGGCGGCGACCTTCTCCACCGCGGCCAGAATCCGGAAGCCGCGGTCGTTCATGTAGGTCTTCTCCACGCCGGCCGCGCGGGCGGTCGCCGGCTTGTCCGCGCCCCGGCGGTACTTGCCCGAGAGGAAGCCGCTGGCCAGCGAGGAGTAGGGGATCACGCCCACGCCCTGCTCCAGGCAGAGCGGCTCCAGCTCGCGCTCGTACTCGTCGCGGATCACGAGGTTGTACTTGGGCTGGAGCGACTCGTAGCGCACCCAGCCGCCCCGCGCGCTCTCGCCCAGCGCCCGCGCCAGCCGCCAGGCGGCGTGATTCGAGGCGCCGATGTAGCGCACCTTACCCTGGCGCACGAGGTCGTCGAAGGCGCGCAGCGTCTCCTCCAGCGGCGTCGCGCGGTCGTCCCAGTGGGCCTGGTAGAGGTCGATGTAGTCGGTCTGCAGCCGCTTCAGCGAGGCCTCGACGGCCTGCGCCATGCGCAGGCGCGAGAGGCCCGCCTCGTTGGGCCCCGGCCCCATCGGCCCGCCGAGCTTGGTGGCGACGATCACCGCGTGACGATTGCGGCGCGCCGCCATCCAGGTGCCGAGCACCGTCTCCGACTCGCCGCCCGCGTTGCCGGGTGCCCACTTCGAGTAGATGTCGGCCGTGTCGACGAAGTTGCCGCCGGCCTCCAGGTAGGCGTCGAGCACGGCCTCCGAGGCCTTCTGGTCCGTCGTCCAGCCGAACGTGTTGCCGCCCAGGCAGAGGGCGGCGACCTTCATCCCGGTGCGGCCGAGCGTGCGCACGAGCATGCGAGCGGTCTCCTTCGCCGGCGCTCAGGGCCGGGCCGTCATCTGCGTGGGGTCCATGCCATAGAAGAGGCGGGGGCCGCCGTCGCCCGGGCGCGGCCAGGGGTGCTCGCGGAGCACGCGCTCGTCGACGTCCGCGCCCCAGCCGGGGGCGTCGCTGAGCCAGATGTGGCCGTCGCGGACCACCGGCGGCTTCGTGACGAGCGGGCCCTTCCAGGGCACGTCGTCGATGTCGATCTCCATGATCCGCACGTTGGGCAGCACGGCGCAGAGATGCAGCGAGTGCAGGTCGGCCAGGTGGCTGTAGTAGTT
>Ga0299906_10000453_pt1 | contig 38313 bp, 30 predicted proteins | sample RVTome_14_FD_200259 | JGI IMG/M metagenome (GOLD analysis project Ga0299906, IMG submission 200259) | Soil microbial communities from uranium-contaminated site in the Upper Colorado River Basin, Wyoming, United States - RVT145D125 (version 2) ... | reverse complement strand
GGGACGGCTCGCGGTCGACGATCTGCTCCCATGAGCCTCGGCGGCGTGCCGATGATGCGCCTTCACTACACGGAAGCGCCGCAAGACGGGAAGCGCTATCGCCAACTGCTCATCCATCGCCGGTGCCGGTACTTGTGGAGCTTGTCTCGAAAGCTGGTCGCCACTACCATCGTACTTGCTGCGCCAAGCCGGCCCAGAAAGCATTGACCGGCGTAGAGGGGAATTTGCTCTGTTAAAACATTCAAAGAATTTGACTCATCTACCTTCGATTCGCAGATCCTAGGAATCTAGCGCTGACGCTTGCGCCCCCAAGCTCTCGCGCTACGATACCCAGGATGGTGTCCAATACTAATACTTGATGGAGGAGTGGGCTATGTATTCGAGGAACCACTTGGGCAATCCGACATTACAATTGCTGAGCACGTCTTCATCTGACATGGCGAATAGCAACGTGGAGTGTTTACGGGAGGGCTCCATGAGTATCTCCTCCGAGCCGGTAGAGGAGCACCATATCTTGATACTCGCCAAGCCGATACATCCCGTGAATAGCAGATTCATCCCTGAGCCCCGCGTATGGTTGCGCAATGAGGCTTTAAGCTCGATTGCGCCAATAACCAGAGCAGTCGTGCGCGTGGATCTAGGAGTAGACAAAACGATCCATCAAATCGATCTGGTGTCTTCGAGTGCAGCACTCTTGCCTAAGTCGTTCCTTGGTGACGTTGAGAGATATCTGGCTGTAGAGTACCAAGATGCCAATAGCCACAGGCTAGTTCTATTTCTTTTCATCGACATTTCGGGGCGTACCATGCGCCTGAACAGGGTGGAGCAGGTTCTTCCTCTGTGCTGTTGTGGTGCCATGGGCTCGACTTGGCGATGGGGACGGTGACCGGTGGTCTCAAGAAGCTGGTGCCGCTGTTCGATCCGATTTACGCGGAGACCATCCGCAAGAACCTCGAACAGCGCCAATGGCACGCCGACGAGACGAGTTGGAGGGTCTTTGTGCCGGTGGAGGGAAAAGTGGGCTGGCGATGGAAGCTGTGGGTCTTCCAGTCGGCTTCGGCGGTCGTCTTTGTGCTTGACCCTACCCGGGAGGCCAGGGTCCCGGAGACCTATTTCCAGGATGTGGAGCACGGCGTGCTGATCGTCGATCGCTTCTCCTCCTACAAGGCCATGTTGCAGGTCAAGAACGGACGGATTCTCCTCGCCTTCTGTGGGTGCATGTGCGTCGAGACTTTCTCGGGATTGCCCAGGATTGGCCGTCTCATCGCGACTGGGGGCTGGGCTGGGTCGACGCGATCGGCAAGCTCTTTCATCTCAACCATCGTCGGCTCGAGGCGTCTTGCGAGCAATTCGCCGAATGTGATCAGGCCTTGCGGGAAGCCGTCGAGCAGATGAAACTTCAGCGCGACGAAGAGCTCGGTGACGAGCAGTTACATCCGGTGCGCCGCAAGGCCCTCAAGAGCCTGCGTAACCACTGGGCCGGTCTGACGCTCTTTGTCGAGCACCCCGAGATCCCGATGGACAACAACACGGCCGAGCGCACTCAGCGCGATGCCGTTTGTGCCCGCAAGATGTTCTTTGGCTCCTACTCCGAATGGTCTGGCCATCTGGCCGCAATCATGTTCTCTCTGTTTGCCACTTTGGAGCTCTGGGCGATCAATCCTCGGCTGTGGCTAAGCGCTTACTTGCAGGCCTGCGCAGAGGCGGGCGGCCAGGCACCGCCCGACGCCACCCGATGGCTTCCCTGGAATCTCTCCTCTCCCCAGCGCGAGGCCATGGCCGCGGGGGCCGACACGTCTTGAGAGATCATGCGTTACTGTGGTCGTGACTTCTCCGACAACGAGTTGGCGTGGATCCGCAATCTCCTCGCCGAGCAACCTCAGTTGAACCGCGCGCAGCTTTCCCGCTCGCTGTGTCGACACCTGGGCTGGTACAAAGCCGATGGCGAGCTCAAAGAGATGAGTTGCCGCGTGGCGATGCTGCGGATGCACGCCGACGGACTGATGACCCTGCCAGAGCCCCAGAACGGCAATGGCAACGGTCGGGTCTACGCTCGCAGCACCCAGGCCACCGACCCTGATTTGCCGATCGACCTGTCCGCCGAACATCTCTCTGGTTTGCGCCTGGAGCCCGTAGTCGACCGTCGCACTTCCCACCTGTGGAACGAATACATCCAGCGTTACCATTATCTAGGCTATCAGCCTCTTCCCGGAGCGCAGATGCGATATCTCGCCACGGCCCAGGGACGGGTTCTGGCTCTGCTCGGCTTCGGTGCCGCAGCCTGGAAGATAGCACCCCGTGATCTCTGGATCGGCTGGAGTGCTGCTCAGCGCCGAGAGCGCTTACACCTGATCATCAACAACGCCCGCTTTCTCATCCTGCCGTGGATCACCTGCCGCAATCTCGCGTCCAAGCTCCTCGCCATGGCGGCTCGCCGCATACAGGACGATTGGGCAATTCGCTATGGCTACCGCCCCGTCCTCCTGGAGACCTTCGTCGAAAGTCAGCGATTCACCGGAACCTGCTACCGCGCCGCCAACTGGACTCACGTCGGTCAAACACAGGGTCGAGGCAAGCTCGATACAAACCACCAAACCCCACTGGCCGTCAAGGACATCTGGCTCTTCCCACTCGAAAAGCGGTTCAAGACCTCCCTGTGCTCGTGACGGCCAGGCGCTGCTGGAGCCGATGTCGACAAGGAGTGAATGCCGCGCTGACGGGTTCGCCGAATAGTTACGCCCTGAACGAGCTAAGCCTCCTGTTTCCAACAGTTGAGGCCAAAAGGACGCCGCTTGTACCCCTGCTCCGCCAATCTCTACCACAGCGGTACAAGCCTTGTACCGCTACTTCGCGAGTGTGCAAAGTAGGGGGGCAAGCGACGTACCGCTACTTCGCGAGCTTGCAAAGTAAGGGGGCAAGCCTTGTACCGACACTCCGCGGATGACGGCCTAACCGGGACAAGCTCTGAACCGGTTAAGTGCGAGCTCGCAGAGCAGGGGGGCAAGCGACGTACCGCTCTTCCCGCAGTTCGCAGAGTAGGGGGACCAGCGATGTACACCGACTCCTGCAGTTCGCAGAGTAGGGGTACAAGCGATGTACACCGACTCCTGCAAGTTCGCAGAGTAGGCGTACAAGCGACGTACACCTGCTCCAGCAGTTCGCAGAGTAGGGGTACAAGCGATGTACACCTGCTCCGGCCAGTCGCAGAGTCGACGATTCGGCGGTGCCGCTTCCTTCTGGCGCCAGCCGGACCTGTCGGATCGGGCGGGCACGGGGGGCCGGCCCTACGGCGGGTTGTGGGCGGCGGGCGGCGTCGCCTTCACGCGCACGAAGGGTGCGCTCTACATCGCTCAATCGGTGAGCTCCCTGTCCATGCTATGACTCTGGTCAAGCCCCCCTAGCCGCTCCCTGCTAGAGTCGGCCTCCGAGAGCGGTCGCCGATGCACGCAATCCACCGCGCCAGCCATCTCGCCCTCCTGATCGTCCTGATCGTCCTGATCGTGCTGACCGGCGTCGCCGCCGGCGACGATCCCGATCCGCGCGAGACCGCGCTCGCCCGCATCCGCGGCGAGATCGCGCGCCTCGAAGAGCGGCTCGGCGAGATGAAGAGCCGCGAGACCGGCCTCGAGGCCGAGGTCGCGCGCATCCGATTGGAGCTCGAGCTCCAGGAGCAGCAGCTCGCCGAGGCCACCGCCGCCTTCGAGCTCGCCGGCGCCCGCGCCGGCGCCGCCCAGGCCAAGGTCGAGGAGCTCGCGGCCGCCCTCGCCGGCGTGCGCGAGGACCTGCGCCGCCGGCTCGGCGGGCTCTACCTGCTGGGCCGCCAGGGCTATCTGCGCCTCTTTCTCGCCCTCCGGCCCGACCGCGACCTGCTGCCGGCCATCCGCCAGCTCCGCTACCTGGTGCGCCGCGACCAGATGGCCCTCGACCGCTACCGCTCGACCCGCGACGAGCTCGACCGCGAGCGCCGGCGGCTCGAGGCCCAACACCAGGAGATGGAGGCGTGGCGCCGGCGCGAGGTCGAGCGCCGCGACGCCCTCGTGCGCCTGCGCCGGCGCCACGAGCGGCTGCTCGAAGAGGTCTCGCGGCAGCGTCGCGAGCTGGCGCAAAGGGCCGGCGAGCTCGAGGACAAGGAGCGCAAGCTCTCGCGCCTGATCGCCTCGCTCGTCGGCGCCGGTGCGACGCCGCTCGCGGGCACGCCGATCCAGGAGTTCCGCGGCGTGCTCGACTGGCCGCTGGCCGGCCAGGTCGTCGGCGGCTTCGGGCCCCGCCGCGATCTCCGCTACAAGACGGAAGTGCCGCACAACGGCATCGACGTCGCCGTCGACGCGTCCGCCGCCGGTGCGCGGGTCGCCGAGGTCCGCGCCGTGTTCCCCGGCGAGGTGCTCTTCGCCTCGCAGTTCGAAGGCTATGGGCAGATGGTCGTGCTCCACCATCCCGGCCGCGTCTTCACGCTGTACTCGCGGCTCACCGAGCTCCGCGTGGCCAAGGGCGATGTGGTATCTTTGGGCGCGGTGGTCGGCGTCGCGGCCGACCTGCTCTACTTCGAAATCCGCCGCGAGAACCAGGCGGAGGATCCGCTCCGGTGGTTACGATGACCCCCAAACGGAAAGCAGCCTCCAACCCGAAAGCAGGTGCACCATGATGAGTCGAGGCCGGCTGATCTTCATCTCCCTCTCCCTCGCCACCGTTTCCCTGGTCGTCGGCAGCTCGATCCTGGCCTCGACCGCCGGCCGCCAGGGCGACGACGGCGAGGATTCGCTCTACAAGTACCTCGCCCTCTTCACCGAGGTCGTCGGCCTCGTCGACCGCGCCTACGTGGACCAGACCGAGATCGAGAAGCTGATGGCGGGGGCCTTCGAGGGCACCGTCGACGCGCTCGATCCCTTCTCGGTCTACGTGCCGCCGGACCAGGTGGACGCCTACGAGGCGGCGCGCGCCGTGGGCGGGCGGCGCAGCGGCCTCACCGTGCTCAAGGAGCGCGGCGTGGCCTTTGCCATGGCGGTGGAGAAGGGCAGCCCGGCCGAGCTCGCCGGCATCGAGCGCGGCGACCTGATCGCCAGGCTCCAGGGCCAGTCGACCCGCGAGCTGCCGCTCTTCCGCATCCACTCGCTCCTCGCCGGGCCGGTGGGCACCCGCATCGAGGTCGAGTGCATCCACACCGGCATGAAGAAGGACCTCTCCTTCGCGCTCGCGGACTTTCCGCGTCCGGGCGTGGAGCTCGAGGAGCGCCGCGGCGTGCCGGTGCTGCGCATCGGCGCCTTCGAGGCGGCCACGCCGGACGACGTGCGCTCCAGCCTCCAGGTCTTGCTCGACGACTCGACGCTGCCCCGCTTCAGCGACAAGGGCCGGCTGCTGCTCGACCTGCGCAGCCTCGCCGGCGGCAGCGAGGAGGCGGCCTACCAGGTGGCGGCGCTCTTCGCCTCCGGCGAGCTCGGCGCCCTCGCCACCCGCGAAGACGTGGTGCGGACCTTCGCCGTCGATTCCGAGCCCGTGTGGCGCGGCCGCGTGGTGGCGCTGATCGACCGCGGCACCCAGGGACCGGCCGAGGTGCTGGCCAAGGTCCTGCAGCAGACGATCGACGCCACCCTGGTGGGGACCTACAGCTTCGGCCATTCCGGCCGCCTGAGCCCGGTCCGGCTCTCCACCGGCGGCCGACTGCTGATCACCGACGCCTTCTACACCGGCCCGGATCGCGAGCCGATCCGCGACGCCATCGAGCCCGACGTCGTCGTCCGACCGGAGTTCTCGCTCTCCGAAGAGGAGAAGTCGGAGGACGAGGTCTTCGACCGCGGCGTCGACGTGCTGCTCGGCAAAGAAGAGGTCGAAGAGAAGCGGGCCGCCTAGCCAGCCTCCGCCCGGCTCAGCGTCCATGACGTCACGACGACGCCCATTCCGCCGGGCGCCTCTCGCCCGCCGCTCGAAGCTGGCCCTGGCGGTGGCCGCCGGCGTGCTCTTCGCGGCGGGCCTCTACCTGGGCGTCCAATTCGCCAAGCCGCCTCCCCCGCCCGACTTCGGCGCGTCGGCGCCGGCGCCGGCGTCGGCGGAGCTGGCCACGGTGGAGGCGCCGGCGGTGCCGGCGCCGGCGCCGTTCGAGATCCGTCGCCAGCCGCCGCCGGCCCTCGGTGGCCGGCCGAAGATCGCGCTGATCATCGACGACCTCGGCCGCAGCGTGGCGGACCTGGACGCCCTGGCACGGCTGGACGTCCCCCTGACCTACTCCGTGCTCCCCTTCGAGTCACACACGAGCGAGGTCGTCGCCGCCCTGAGCCGCCGCCGCGTGGAATACCTCCTGCACCTGCCGATGGAGGCCAAGGGCGGCGCCAACCCCGGCCCCGGCGCCCTGCTGCTCGCGATGAGCCCGGAGGAGCTGCGCGACGCGACCCGCCGCGCCCTCGGCGCGGTGCCGGGCGCGATGGGCGTCAACAACCACATGGGCTCGGGCATCTCGGCCGAGCGCGACGCGATCACCGCCGTGCTCTCCGTGGTGGCCGAAGAGAAGCTCTACTACGTGGATTCGCGCACCAGCGCCGACACCCTGGGCTATTCGGTGGCGCGCCAGCTCGGGGTGCCGGCGGCGGAGCGCCAGGTCTTCCTCGACGCCGCGATCGAGCGCGAGGCGATCCACGAGCAGTTCGACCGCCTGCTCGACGTGGCCCGCCGGCGCGGCGGCGCCATCGCCATCGCCCATCCCCACCAGGAGACCCTGGACGTCCTGGCGGCCGCGATCCGCGAAGCGCGCGACGAGGGGTTCGAGTTCGTCACCGCGAGCGCGCTGCTCGACGGCGCCTAGCGGAACCCTCACCCCGGCCCTCTCCCAGGGGGAGAGGGAGTCACGATCCCGTCTTGCTCCCCTCTCCCCCTGGGAGAGGGGCCGGGGGTGAGGGTTCCTCAGGGTTCCGGGTTGGCGCCAGGGCGCCAGACGCGGTATTCTTGCCGCTCTGAATCGGTCCGGCGGCCGTACGAGTCGAGACTCGCGGCGCCGCCGGCGGGCACCAGCAAACCAACCAGAGGAGAGGGCATACCATGGCCGAGATGGGCAAGTACTGCAAGGCATACCTCGCCAAGGACTTCCGGAAGTACTCCCAGTGGGAGGAGAACCTCGAGAGCCTGCGCAAGGAGACGGAGTACAAGAACGGCGAGGAGATCGAGATCGAGCGCAACGAGCTCCTGGACGACGACATCCTCTATCTGCAGGAGAACTACGTCGTCACCGACGGCATCATGAAGGACGAGTACGTCATCTTCGACAAGGTGACCGACGAGTGGAAGGAGTACTGCCACCAGGACCTCGAGTTCGAGATCCCGGTCTACGAGCCGATCGAGATCAAGACCGCCGACGAGGCCTCCGAGGAGGAGAAGGGCGACGCGGCGGACGGCGGCTGAGCCCGTATGCCTGGTTCTTCCGGCCTTTTCGCCACGGACTTCCCGCCCATCAGCTACGACGAGTGGCGTCGCCGGGTCGAGGATGAGCTCGGCGGCGCCCCCTTCGAGCTGCCCCGCGTCCCCTTCGAGCTGCCGCGCCGTCCCCTTTACGCCCCCCAGGACCTCGAGCGCGACGACCCGGCCGGCTTGCCGGGCCTACCTCCCTTCGTCCGCGGCTCCCATGAGCTGAGCCGCGGCTGGATCACGGCCCAGGAGTACCGGCCGGACGAGGACCCGCGCACCCTCGAGGCGGACGTCGCCGCGGGCGTCCGCATGGTGGTGCTGCCCGCGCTCGGAGCCTGCCCGGAGCGCTTCCTTCCCTACGTCGACCTGGGACGGATCGCCGTGGTGCTCTCCTCCGGTGCCTCGGTGGCGGCGGCCGGCGCGCTCGTCGCCGAGGCGGCGCGGCAGGGGGTCGCCGCGCGCGAGCTCGAGGGCGGCTTCGGCTGCGACCCGCTGGCGGCTCTGGCGTCCGCCGGCGGATTGCCCGGCAGTCTCGACCGCGCCTGGTCCCTGGCCGCCGACCTGACCGCCTGGAGCGTCCGCGAGACGCCGCGGATGCGCGCGCTCACCGTCGACCTCTCGCCGTACCACGCGGCGGGCGCCGGCGCCGCCCAGGAGCTCGCCTTCGCGGCGGCCGGCGGCGTCGAGCACCTGCGCCGCCTCACCGCCGCCGGCCTCGCCGTCGACGCGGTGGCCGACGCCACCCTTTTCGCTTTCAGCGTCGCCGGCGACGTCTTCATGGAGATCGCCAAGCTGCGCGCCGCGCGTCTGCTGTGGGCCAAGGTGGTCGGGGCGAGCGGCGGCTCCCCGGCGGCCGGGAAGATGCGGCTCCACGCCCGCACCTCGACCCTCACCCGCACCGTGCGCGACCCCTGGGTCAACCTGCTGCGCGGCACCGTGGAGAGCTTCGCCGCCGCCGTGGGCGGCGCCGACGCGATCGCCACTGCCCCCTTCGACGAGCTGCTCGGGCCTCCCGGCCGCACCAGCCGCCGGATCGCCGTCAACACCCAGCACATCCTGCGCGAGGAGGTCTTTCTCGCCGAGGTCCTCGATCCGGCGGGCGGCAGCTACTGCGTCGAGAAGCTCACCGACGAGCTGGCGCGTGCCGCCTGGACGCTCTTCCAGGAGGTCGAGCGGCGCGGCGGCATGGCCCGCGCCCTGGCCGACGGCTGGATCGCCGAGCGCGTCGCCGCGACCGCCCGGAGACGCCGCGAGGCCGCGGCGCGCCGCACGCCGCCGATCGTCGGGGTGAGCGATTTCGTCTACTTGGGCGAGGAGCTGCCGCGTCAGCCCGCGGCCACGCCCCTGGTCGAGGCTCCCCTCCGTCCAACGCCGACGGACGCTCTCCGCGAGCTCGAACGCGTCGCCTCGACGTCGTCCCGGGACGGCTCGGTGACCGCCGCGGCCGTCGCCGCGGCGGCGGCGGGGGCGTCGGCGGACGAGCTCGCGGCGGTCCTCTGGCGTGGCTCGCAGCCGGCGCGTGCCGCGGCGCTGCCGGCCGTGCGCCTGGCCGAGCCCTACGAGGAGCTGCGCGCGCGGAGCGGACGATGGCGGGACGCGCGCCGGCGCCGGCCGCGGATCTTCCTGGCCCAGCTCGGCGAGCCCTCCCAGTACCGCGACCGCGCCGGCTTCGCCACGAGCTTGTTCGCCGCCGGCGGCATCGAGGCGGTCGACGCCGGAGGCTTCGCGGCGGACGACCCCGCGTCCGCGGCCGAGGCGTTCGCCGCTTCGGGAGCCGAGCTGGCGGCGCTGTGCTCGACCGACGAGCTCTACCCCGAGGCCGTGCCGCGGCTGGCGGCGGCCCTGAAAGAGCGCGGCGCCCGCGCGGTGATCCTGGCCGGGCGTCCCGGAGGGCGCGAGGCGTCGTACCGCGCGGCGGGCGTCGATCAGTTCATCTACCTCGGCGGCGACGCGGTCGCCGTGCTGCGCGCCGTGTGGGACGTCCTCGACACGGGGCGCTGATGGACGCCGTTGTCCTGGTCGACGTGCTCAAGAAGAAGAGCAGAACGACGCCCAAGAAGACGATCGAGAAATGTCAACGACGATTGGCGGCGTATGACAAGGCCGCAGAGGGCTGGAAAGATGGATGAAGACAAGCGAAAGAGACTCCGGGCGGCGGGCTGGAAGACGGGCTCTGCCTACGACTTCCTGGAGATGACCGACGAGGATGCTTCCTACGTGGAGCTCAAGATCCTCCTCAGTGCCGCGGTTCGCAAGCTGCGCCAGGAGCGCCATCTCACCCAGGCCCAGCTTGCGGCGCTGATGAGATCGAGTCAGAGTAGAGTGGCGAAGGCCGAAGCCGGAGACGTGTCGGTCTCCCTGGACCTGCTCATTCGTTCGCTCCTCACTCTGGGAGCTACGAACCACGACCTCGCGAACCTGATCTCCGCGTCGGCTCACCCTTGAGTTTCCTCGACCGCACAGGTCACCGCCCGCCGACGTAACCCAGACTCTCGAGCCGCGCTCATCCCGGGATTGACGGCGACGGAATCGCGCGAAAGTCTCTCGGACCGGCGTCGAGAGTCGTTTCCACGGTCGCACGCACGTCTCCGGCGTCTGACGGGCTCTCGTCCCCGTCCCCTCGCCTTCAGAGGCCAGTCGAAGCCGGCTGGCGGCGTCAAGCCGGCTCAGGACGCGGACGACGTCGAGTCTTGCCCTCCACCTCCGCTTCCTCCGCCGCTGACGGCGGCTTCGCCACGGAAATCCCCCCTCGCGGGCGTTGGGGTACTTGGAGTGATCGGACCCTGATACGATCCGGACACCGGCGGGAGCCGTGACCGCAGAACGACTCCGCCTTCCTCATGATCCAGGAGGCTCATCCGTGGATTTCTCCCTGACGCCCGAGCAGATCGCCGTCCGCGAGGCGGCGCGCGACTTCGCCCGCGGCGAGGTCGATCCCGTCGTCGACGAGATCGACGAGTCCCAGCGCTTCCCCCGGGAGGTGATCAGGAAGGCCGGCGAGCTGGGCTTCCTCGGCGTCATCTTCCCCGAGGACTACGGCGGCGCCGGGCTCGGCTACGTCGAATACGTGCTGGTCGTCACCGAGCTCTCCAAGGTCGACCCTTCGGTGGGGATCAGCGTCGCCGCCCACAACTCCCTGTGCACCAACCACATCTTCAAGTTCGGCGACGAGGAGCAGAAGCGGCGCTGGGTGGTGCCGCTCGCCCGCGGCGAGAAGATCGGCGCCTGGAGCCTCACCGAGCCCGGCGCCGGCTCCGACGCCGCCGGCACCCGCACCCACGCCCGCAAGGTCGACGGCGGCTGGGTGCTGAACGGCGCCAAGACCTTTACCACCCACGGCTCGGTGGGCGACGTGTGCGTGGTCTTCGCGGTGACCGACCCCGGCGGCCGGCGCCACCACAACATCTCGGCGTTCGTGCTCGAGCGGGGCATGGAGGGCTTCCGCCCCGGCAAGAAGGAGTCGAAGCTCGGCATCCGCGCCTCCGACACCGCCGAGGTCATCATGGAGGAATGCTTCGTGCCCGCCGGCCACCTCCTGGGCGGCGAGGGCGAGGGCTTCGCCCAGGCCCTGCAGGTCCTCGACGGCGGCCGCATCTCGATCGCCGCCCTCGGGCTCGGCACCGCCATCGGCGCCTACGAGACGGCGCTCGCCTACGCCAAGGAGCGCGAGCAGTTCGGACGCCCCATCGCCCGCTTCCAGGCCATGCAGTTCGCCCTCGCCGAGATGGCGACGCGGATCGCCGCCTCCGAGATCCTGACGCTCGCCGCCGCGCTCGAGATGGACCGCACGGGCCAGGTGACCCGGCTCGCCGCGGAGGCCAAGCTCCACGCCGGCGAGACCGCCGTCTTCTGCGCCGAGCGCGGCGTGCAGATCCACGGCGGCTACGGCTTCATCAAGGACTACCGGGCCGAGAAGTACTACCGCGACGCCAAGATCTGCACCATCGGCGAGGGCACCAGCGAGATCCAGCGCCTGGTGATCGCCCGCCAGCTCCTGGCGGGAGGCGCGCGGTGATCTCGCGCCTGGCCCACGTCGGCGTGGCGGTGCGCTCGATCGCCGAGGCGCGGCGCCTGTGGGAGGCTCTCGGGCTCGCCGTCGAGGCGGTCGAGGAGGTGCCCGAGGAAGGCGTGCGGGTGGCGCTCATCCCCTGCGGCGAGAGCTACGTCGAGCTGCTCGAGCCGCTCGACGACAGCTCGCCGATCGCCAAGTTCCTCGCCAGGCGCGGGCCGGGCATCCACCACCTCTGCCTCGCCACCGACGACGTGCGCCGCGACGACGAGCGCCTGCGCGCGGCGGGCTTCGAGCTGGTGCGCGAGGAGCCCGGCCGCGGCGCCGGCGGCTGCTGGGTGCAATTCGTCCATCCGAAGGCGGCCGGCGGCGTCCTCCTCGAGCTCTCCGAGCCGCCGTCATAGACTTGCGGGGAGGACGCCGTGGAGCCCGGTTCGATCGTCATCGTCCACCTCGCCGGTCCCACCGAGAAGTACTGGGGCGTGCTCGAGACGATCGCGGTCCATGGCGTGACCTTGCGCTGCCTGAACGTCGAGAGCTTCGACGACTGGACGCGCTCGATCGCCTACGAGACGAGCCCGTCGCTGGGACTGGCGACGATCTTCTTCCCGATGGGCCGGGTCGAGCGCATGTTCCTCGACGAGCGGGTGGGCGAGGTCGAGAGCCTGCGCGACCTCTTCGAGCGCCGCGTGGGCCGCAGCCTCGAGAGGTATCTGACCGGCGGAGACGGATCATGACGAAGAAGCGCACCCACGTAATGCTGGCGGCCTCGCTCGCCGTCCTGGCGGCGGCGGCGCTCGCCCAGGTGATCGAAGAGGAAGAGCTCAGGGAGCAGGAGCTGGCGGCGGCGCCGCGCTTCGGCGACGCCCTGGACGACGAACGGATGACCGCCCTCTTCGCCGCCGCCGAGGAGCTCTTCTTCAACGCCGACGACCCCGGCCCGGTGCTCGACGCCCTCGACCGCCTGCTGGCGACGATCGAGGAGCGGCGCTCCAGCGGCGAGCTCAGCCCCACGGTGCGCGGCCTGCTGGTGCGCGCCCTCGCCTACCGCGCCGAGCTGCGCCACGAGCTCGGCAACGCCGACGCCACCGCCGACCTCGGCCGCATGCTCGAGATCGACCCCGGCGCCGAGCTCGTGGGCGACTTCTATTCCGCCGACCTGCTGCGGCGCTTCGCGCGGATCCGCGAGGAGCGTCTGGGCCGGCTCGAGATCAAGGCCGATCCCCCCGACATGGACCTGCGCATCGACGGCCGCGAGATCGCGCTGGCGCGCCCGGCGCCGCCGCCCCAGGGGCCCGAGATGCCGCTCGGCCAAAGGCCGCCGGAGGCCGTCGAGCAGGCCGCGGCCGAGCCCCTGGAGACGGTGGTCACCCTGCTCGCCGGCATCCGCCTGATCGAGGCGTCGCGGCCCGGCTACGCGCCGCTGGCCCAGGAAGTGGAGGTGGAGGCGGGCAGGGAGAAGCCGCTGCCGGTGGTGCTCGAGCGCAACAGCGCGGTGCTGCGGCTCCACACGCGTCCTCCCGGAGCCGGCGTCACCGTCGACGGCGTGCCCTACGGCGAGACCACGGGGGTGGCCGGCGAGGGCTTCCGCTTCGGCGGCGTCTACGGCCGCGAGGAGTTCTCGAGGGAAAAGGTGGTGCCCGACGTGCAGCCGGGCCTGCGGGTGATCGAGGTGCGCAAGCCGGGCTATCGCCCCTTCCGCGCCGAGCTCATGATCGCCGGCCTCGACGACTACGCCATGCCGCCGGTGGTGCTCGATGAGGAGCGCGGCACCCTGGTGTTCCGCGAGCTGCCCGCCGGCGCCGAGCTGACGGTCGACGGCGGGCCCGTGCGTCTGGCCGCCGGCGGCCGCCTCGACCTCCCCCCCGGCGAGCACCTAGTGCAGGTGACCGAGGGCCGCTCCCGGATGTTCTCGACGCGGCTGCGCCTGGCCGACCGCCAGACCATCGAGGTGCCGGTGCGCTTGCGGCCGGGCCTCGCCTTCCTCGGCGTGCTCGGCGCCGGGGACGACGACCTCGCCCGCGCCGTGCGCCTGGGCCTGGAGGGGTCCGAGCGCTGGTCGCTCCTCGACCGTTCGCAAGAGGCGGCCGAGGTGCTCGCCAGGGCCGGGGTGACGGTGGAGAGCGCCCGCCGCGCCGCCGCCGGCGACGCCGCCGCGGTGGACTGGACGCGCGCTCAGACCGCGGTCGACGCGCAGGCGCCCGGGCTGGTCTACGTGCTGGCGGTGCTGGGGGACGACCTGCTCTCGTCGGCGGCCGACGTGTGGATCTGGGCGGCGGCGCCGGGACCGGCCCGGCCCGACCGGCTGCGGCTCGACCTCGCCCGTCCGGCGGAGATCGATCGCCTGCGGGCCGCGTTCCACGGCAGCTTGCGGCTGCGGCGGGCCTGGCTCGGCGGCCTGGTGCTCACCTCCGACGCCTCGCCCCACCCGGTGATCGCCGACGTCACGCCGGGCGGCCCGCTGGAGGCGACCGGCGTGCGTCCGGGGGACCAGATCGTCTCGATCTCGAAGGTGCCGGTCTTCACCGGCGCCGACGTGGAAACGCGGCTGCTGGCCGCCGAGACCGGCGAGACGGTGGAGGTGGGACTGCACACGCCGGGCGGCACCCAGAGCGTGCGCCTGACCCTGGGCTCCAGCCCCAACCTCTATTCGCGTCCCCTGCCCGACTTTCCCGACGCCATCGCCTTCACCGAGCTGCGCCTCGCCGCCGAGAGCCCGCGCCCGGACGAGGCCTGGGTGATCCGGCTCAATCAGGCGCTGATCCTGCTGCGCTCCGGCGACGCCGAGGGCGCGGTGCGCCTGCTGCGCGAGGTCGAGGCGCCGCGCAACCCCAACGGCGTCGGCCGCGCCACCGCGGACTACTGTCTCGGACTGGCGCTCACGCAGGCCGGCGCGAGCTACCGCGACGCGGCGATCGAGGCCTTCCGCCGCGCCGCCGCGGTGCCCGGCGCCCGCCTCGACCACCATGACGGTCCGTGGGTGGCGCCGCGGGCGCAGGCGCGTCTGCTGGCTCTGGGCGCCGGGCCGTAGCGGCAGGACGGCGTTTTCGCTCGCGGTGCTCATTGGTAGAAACTATCTCATGACCGCCGACCCCTTCGACGCCCTCGCCGCCGGCTACGACGACGCCTTCACCGCCGGCGTCCTGGGGACGCGCATGCGCGCCGCCGTCCGCCGCCGGCTCGACGCCTGCTTCGCGGGCGGCCAGCACCTCGTCGAGCTCGGCTGCGGCACCGGCGAGGACGCCGTCTACCTCGCCGGTCGCGGGCTCGAGGTGACGGCCATCGACCGCTCGGCGGCCATGGTGGACGCGGCCCGCGAGAAAGTCGCACGCGCCGGGCTCGCCGACCGCGTCCATCTCCGTCACCAGTCCATCGAGGCGTGGACGGCGGACCCTGGCGGTCCCTTCGACGGCGCCCTCTCCAACTTCGGCGTCCTCAACTGCGTGGACGACCTCGCGCCCGTGGCCCGCGCCCTGGCCGCCTCGGTGCGCTCCGGCGGACGCGCCGTGCTGGTGGTCATGGGCCCGCTCGTCCCCTGGGAGTGGCTCTGGTTCCTCGCCCGCGGACGCCCGCGCGACGCCTTCCGTCGCCGGCGCCGCGGCGGCGTGGCGTGGCGCGGACAGCAGGTGCGCTATCCTTCACCGAGGACCGTCCGACGGACGTTCCGGCCCGCCTTCCGGGCGCGGCGCACGAGCGCGGTCGGCGCCCTGCTGCCGCCGACCTACGCCGAGAGCTGGGCGGCGCGTCACCCGCGGCTGATCGACGGTCTGGATCGATGGGAACGTCGCGTCGAGTGCCAGCTTGCGTGGCTGGCCGATCACTACGTCCTGGAGCTCGAACGACGATGACGCCTGCCCGACGCAAAGTCGTCCTCTACAACCCGCGGGCGGTCTTCTACACCTTCCCGCTGGCGCTGGTGGCCGTCGGCTCCCACCTCGATCCCGAGCGCTACGAGGTGGTCGTCGTCGACGGACGCCTGGAGGACGACCCGAACGCCGCCCTCGAGCCCCACCTCGCCGACGCTCTCTGCCTCGGCGTCTCGGTGCTGACCGGCGACCCGATCCGCGACGCCGTCCGGATCTCCCGCCACGCCAAGACCCTGCGGCCGGACCTGCCGGTGGTGTGGGGCGGCTGGCACCCGTCGCTCTTCGGCCGCGAGTGCCTCGAAGAGGCGAGCGTCGACGTCAGCGTCCAGGGCCAGGGCGAGGCGACCTTCGCCGAGATCGTCGAGCGGCTGGCGCGCGGCGAGGACCTCGCCGGCTGCGCCGGCTGCGCCGTCCGCGGCCCGGACGGCGAGGTCAAGCTCAATCCGCCGCGCCCCTTCGTCGACGTCAACGCCTTGCGTCCCCACGAGTTTTCCCTGATCGACGTCGAGCGTTACTTCGCGCTCAAGGGCCGGCGCCAGCTCGACTACGTCTCGTCCCAGGGCTGCCCCTTCCGCTGCGCCTTCTGCGCCGACCCCTTCGTCTACGGGCGCAAATGGGCCGGGCTCGATCCGGCGCGGATGGGCGAGGAGATCGCCGATCTCTGGCGACGCTACCGCTTCGACGACCTGTCGTTCCAGGACGAGACCTATTTCACCTATCCCAAGCGCGTCGAGGCGGTGGCCGACGAGCTGCTGCGCCGCCGCCTGCCGATCAGTTGGGCCGCCACCCTGCGCGCCGACCAGTGCTTCCGCCTGCCCGAGGAGGTCTTCGCGAAGTGCCGCGACTCCGGGCTGCGGCGGGTGCTGGTGGGCGTCGAGTCGGGCACCCAGGAGATGATGGACCGCATCCTCAAGGACATCAGGATCGAGCACGTACACTTCACCGCCGAGCGCTGCGCCCGCCACGGGGTGGCGGTGATCTTCCCGTTCATCGTCGGCTTTCCGGGCGAGAGCGGCGAGTCGATCCAGGCGTCGCTCGACCTGGCCAAGCGCCTGCGGGCCATGAGCCCCGACTTCCAGACGCCGATCTTCTACTTCAAGCCCTATCCCGGCTCGCCGATCACCGACGCCGCCGTGGCCGACGGCCACGCCCTGCCCTGCTCCCTCGACGAATGGGCCGACTTCGACTTCATCGGCTCGGCCGGACCCTGGGTCACCCCCGAGGTCCACCGCAAGGTGGAGCGCTTCAAGTTCTACCAGCAGATCGGCTTCGACCGTCCGCGGGCGGCCCTGCGGCCGTTGCAGGCGCTGGCGCGCTGGCGCTGCCGTCACGACGTGTATGGGCTGCCCCTCGAGAAGGTCGTGATCGACTGGATCCGTCCTCAGCCGGCCCTTTCTTGAAGGGGAAGCGGAGCACCTCCTTGAGGATTGCCAGGTCCTCTCGCGCCCGAACGACCAGGACGTGAACCCGAGAGCCCGGAGCGGCGATGTCTCGGTCGGCGTTGCTCGACGCGTCCGCATCCTCGGCGAGCTCGAGCCCCGCAAACCGGAGCGCGCTCGTGGCATCCCGGCGAACCCGCGCGTTGTTCTCGCCGATGCCTCCGGTGAACACGACCGCGTCCACACCCCCGAGAACGCCCGCCATCGCTCCCAGGGCCCGGCGAATGGAGAGCACGAACCGCTCGTAGGCGAGCCCCGCGCGCGACGAGCCGTTGTCCGCGGCCTCGAGGACCTCTCTCAGATCTCCGGAGATCCCGGACACGCCGCGAAGTCCGGAACGCTTCGTCAGAGTCTCGCGGAGCTCGTCGACACCCACTTCGCAGTGCTGCTGGAGGTACAGCAGAACCCCCGGATCGACCGAGCCCGAGCGCGTGGCCATCATCAGGCCCTCGAGCGGTGAGAACCCCATGGTGGTGTCGAGCGACCGGCCGCCCTGGACCGCCGTGATCGAGCAGCCGCCGCCAAGATGGCAGACGATCAATCGCGAGGGACGGGCGCCGAGAAGCTCGCTTGTTCGCTCGACCGCGTACGCCACGCTGAGCCCGTGGAAGCCGAAGCGACGAAGGCCCCACCGCTCCGTCCATTCGAACGGCAGACCGTAGCCGGCCGCTGCCTCCGGCAGGGTCGCGTGAAACGCGGTGTCGAACGCCGCGACCTGCGGAACCGTAGGGAAAGCGGCGCTGACGGCGTCGATGCCCGCGAGCGAGGCATGCATGTGCTCGGGGTCGAGACCGGAAAGCCCCCCGAGCTCTTCACGAACGCTCTCGTCGATGACGACAGCCTCGCGGAAGCGCGTGCCGCCGTGCACCACCCGGTGGCCCGCGGCGTCGAACGTGGGCGCCCGCGCGAGCGCGGCCCGGAGCTGACCCGCACGGGCAGCGCTGTCCTCCGCCGCCCAGGGCTCGCTCCCGCCGTCGAGGAGCGTCTTGTCGGCCGCCAGCACCGTCCACTTCACGCTGCTCGATCCGGTGTTGAGGACCAAGACGCGCGTCATGGGCGCCCTCGCTTCGATGCAACACGATCCCAGTGCCAGTCGCGGATTTCCGGCATGTCCTGTCCGTATTGGTCGATGTATCGCTTGTGCTCGATCCGCTTGTCCTTGAGTTGCTGCTTCAGGGCGATGGCCCTGTCGCCGGTTTGCGGCACGCGGTCGATGACGTCCATGACGAGATGGAAGCGGTCCATGTCGTTCAGCACGGTCATGTTCGATGCCCACTGCCAGACACCGATGCCCGCGGTGCAGTGCTTGACGGCGGCGTCCATCGTCAGCCACTGCGGGGCCGGGTGCTTGCCCGCGATCACGAGGTTCACGTAATGACGGCTGCGCAGGCAGTGGTCCATGACCGAGAGCAGACAGTTGGCGTCGGGCGGAAAGTACGCTCGCACTACCTCCGCCTTCTTGTTCACGACGAGGTCGACGAAGCCGGGATCTTGGTGCGTGAAGCCGTTGTGGTCCTGGCGCCAGACGTGCGAGGCCAGGAGGTAGTTCAACGAAGCGATCTTGCGCCGCCACGGCAGACCCGCCGTGACCGTCAGCCACTTGGCGTGCTGCCCTTGGGCGCGAGCGCGGCCAGCTCCGACTTCAAGCGGCCTCGCTCATCGAAGAGCTCCTCTGGCCGGTAGCTCCTCAGCCAGGCATCGAGCAGCTCGAGGTGCTCGGGATGGGCTCGTGGGTGGAGCGGAACCTGATGCGCGCGAAAGGTGCCTTCCACCTGCAAACCATCAACCACCTTGGGGCCCGTCCAGCCCTTGGGTGAGTTGAGGATGATCATCGGCCAGCGCGGGCGGCTGAGGTTGCCGCGACCGCGGGCGTCCTCCTGGATTGCCTTGATGTGCGCGACGGCGGTGTCGAGCGCCCTGGCCATCGCCTCGTGCATCAGCTCGGGCTCGCCTCCCTCGACGAAGAGGGGTGTCCAGCCGTAGCCGCGGAACAGCTGCTCGAGCTCCTCCCGCGTGATGCGGGCGAGGATCGTCGGGTTGGCGATCTTGTAGCCGTTGAGGTGCAGGATCGGCAGCACAGCGCCGTCGCAGGCGGGGTTGAGAAACTTGTTGGAGTGCCACGCGGTGGCGAGCGGGCCCGTCTCCGCCTCGCCGTCGCCGACAACGCAGGCGACGACGAGCTCGGGATTGTCGAACACGGCCCCGAAGGAATGGCTGAGCGAATAGCCGAGCTCACCGCCCTCGTGGATCGAGCCCGGGCACTCCGGCGATGCGTGGCTGGGAATGCCTCCGGGAAACGAGAACTGAAGAAAGAGCTTCTGCAGCCCGGCCTCATCCTGGCTGATGTCGGGATAGATCTCGCTGTACGTGCCCTCGAGGTACGTGTTGGCCACGACGGCCGGACCGCCGTGCCCGGGCCCCGAGACGTAGATCATGTCGAGGTCGTGCTTCTTGATGACCCGGTTCAAGTGCACGTAGATGAAGTTCTGCCCGGGGGTCGTGCCCCAGTGTCCGAGCAGCATGTGCTTCACGTCGGCGAGCTTCAGCGGCCTCTTGAGCAGCGGATTGTCGAAGAGGTAGATCTGGCCCACCGATAGGTAGTTGGCGGCGCGCCAGTAGGCGTCCATCGTGTCGAGCAGCTCCGGCGTCAGCGTGTTGGTCTTCATGGGTTCAGTCCGTGGCCCAGAGCAGGTTCTTCCCTCGACCTCTACCGGCCCCCCGGCGTCGAGGGCCTCTAGGTTCCCCACCGCAGGACGACGCCGGACCAGGTGATGCCGCTGCCGCCGGAATACATTGACACCAGGTTGCCGTCGTGCAGGAGATCCTCGCGCAGGGCGTTGGCGAGCACCAGGGGGATGTTGACCGGTCCCAGGTTGCCGGCACAGGAGAAGGTGTCGAAGGAGCGCGCCGCGGTCAGCCCGATGTGCTCCTGCGAGACGCGGCGCAGCCAGGCCGTGCCCTGGTGCGAGGCGTAGAAGTCGACGTCGCCGGGGGCGCTGCCGGCCTGGGCGAGGGCCTCGTGTACCACCTGGCGCGCCGAGTCGGGGATGCGCAGCAGCATGTCGAAGCCCGCGGCGCCGTCCTCGGCGTACATCACCGTGGAGCCGGCCTGCCACCAGGGCCGGCCCGGGGCGCCGATCTTGAGCACGTCGTGGTAGCGGCCGTCGGTGCGGTGGGCACGGCCCAGGAGACCGCGGCCGGCGCTCACCGGCCCGACGACGACGGCGGCGGCGCCGTCGCCGAAGATGCACGAGAGGGGCATGCGGGGGTCGAGGATGGGCGAGGTCAGCGCCGAGTAGACGAGCAGGGCGTAGCGCGCCTGGCCGGCGCGGATCATCTGCTCGGCGATCGACAGGTGCATGAGAAAGGCGTTGCAGGCCGCCGCCGTCGACATCGTGAAGCAGCGCTCGGCGAGGCCGAGCCGGTGGTGCAGCAGGCAGCCGTTGGGGGCGTTGAGGTCCTCGGGCAGGGAGGAGTTGACCAGCAGCAGGTCGATCTCGGCGCGATCGACGCCGCAACGCGCCAGGGCGTCCTCGACGGCCGCCATCTCGAGGTCGATCGAGGTCTCGCCGGGCGCCGCCACGTGGCGCCGGCGCATGCCGAGGAAGGGGTCCTCCTGGATCTCGGCGAGCGCCGTCAGGGCGCGGCGCATGCCGTCGGTGAAGTCCGGCGCGCCCGCCGGCGCGCCGGAGCGGTCGCGGCGGCGGTGGCGCCACTCCTCGACGATCTCCGAGGACCACCAATCGTTGTCGCGGACGTTATCGGGGAGATACGCGCCGACGGCATGAATGCCGATGGCGGGGAGGCTCTTCAGGGAATCCATCCGGGTGGTTCCTCCATGGCGATGCGGGTTGGACAGGGGGTTCGAATCGTCGGGCAAGCACGCCGCCGCAACGGCGGCGCGGTGGCCCTGAGCGGCCGAGCGTGCGGGGATGCTACACGCAGACGTACGCGAAGTCCAGTCGAGGAATGCTGGCTATACTCGGCGCTTTGTGGTAAACCTCCGCAATCGTCAACGCGGGTCCCGCCGGGCAGCCGAAGGCAGGGCAGAATCGGACGGATCGATGGAGGCGGGACGCCCGAACTCGGCAAGGAGGTCGCAATGCGAGCAAGGCACACTCTATGGATTGCAGCGTGTCTGCTGCTCCTCGCGGTGCCCGCTCTATCCCAAGGAGCGGGCCGGATCGAGGGCAAGGTCGTCAGGGACAACGGCAAGGGCGTCGGCGGCGTCACCGTCGCCGTCCGGGATCTCGGCCTGATCGAGATCACCGCCGGCGACGGCAGCTTCAGGTTTTCCGGAGTCCCGGCAGGGTCCCGGACCCTGGACTACTCTCTCGGCGACAACGCGGCCTCCGCCAGCGTCGAGGTCGCAGCCGGAGCGACGGCGAACGTCACCGAGACGGTCGACTGGGACGTGAGCTTCGTCGAGACCATCACCGTGGTCTCGGCCTCGCGCCGGCGCGAGCGCATCGTCGACGCGCCGGCGGCGGTGACGGTGATCGACCAGGAGGAGATCGTCCGCGAGTCGAGCGCCGGCCAGTTGCCCAAGGTGCTCGAGTTCACGCCCGGCGTCGAGGTGACGCAGAGCGGCGTCAACGACTTCAACCTCAACACCCGCGGCTTCAACTCGTCGCTGACCCGGCGCGTCCAGGTGCTGCTCGACGGCCGCGACCCGGCGGTGCCGTTCCTGGGCTCCACCGAGTGGGGCTATCTCGCCGACCAGGAAGGCCTGGCCTCGATCGAGCTGATCCGCGGCCCGAGCTCGGCCCTCTACGGCAAGAACGCCTTCAACGGCGTGCTCAACCTGGTGACCGAGGCCCCGAAGGGCCACGAGGGCGGCAGGCTCACGCTCGCCGCGGGCGAGCTCAGCACCCTGCGGGGAGAGCTGGGCTGGGCCAAGGGCCTGGGCAGCGAGTGGTACCTGAAGCTGGGAGCCAGCTACGGCGAGAACGACGGGTTCACCGAGGTGCGCACGCCGGCCACCGGCACGGAGTATCCCGGGCTGCCCACCGAGAACGCGATCGCCACCAACGACTCCGAGGCGTGGGATTCGTCCGTGCGGCTGGACAAGCACTTCGCCAATAACAGCGTGCTGACCCTCGAGGGGGGCTATTACGACGCCCAGGGCTACGTCGTGGTGACCGGCATCGGCCGGGTCGACGTCAACGACGTCGAGCGCACCTACACCCGCCTCAACTACACCACCAACCACTTCAACTTCCTGGCCTACACCAACGATCGGGAGAGCCCCGACCAGTTGGCGCTGGCCTCCGGCGGACGCATCTTCCTCGACTCCGACAACCAGGTCGTCGAGGCGCAGGCCAACGGCACCTTCGGCCGCGTGCGGCTGGTGGGCGGCGCCTCCTACAAGGAGGAGAGCATCGACTCCTCGAACTTCGACGGCCGCCAGACCCTGGTCTTCGCGCCCGTCGATTCGGACTTCTCGGCCGTCTTCGGCCAAGCCGACTTCGAGATCAGCGACAAGCTCAAGCTGGTCGTCGCGGCGCGCTATGACGACAGCTCCCTGCACGACGGCCAGTTCTCGCCCAAGGCGGCCCTGGTCTACGGCGTGGCGCCGAACCACACGCTGCGCTTCAGCTACAACGAGGCCTTCCAGGTGGCCAACTACTCCGAGTTCTTCCTCGACGCGCCGACCGCCTTTCCGGGCAATCCGCCGACTCCCGCCATCAACCTCGGTGCGATCGAGGCCGGGCTGTGCGCGCCGTTCGGCGTCACCTGCGGCTTCGGCACGCCGACCGGTGTCCGCGCCCTCGGCAACAAGGACCTGGTGCCCGAGGAGATCTCCTCCTGGGAGATCGGCTACAGCGGCATCATCGGCCGCAAGGCCTTCGTGACCGTCGACTACTACAACAGCGAGATCGAGAACTTCATCACCGACCTCGCGGCCAATCCTTTCGGCAGCGTGAACCCGAATTTCGGGCCCTACCGGGCGCCGGCGAACCATCCGATGCCGGAGCTGCTGATCAATACCCTGCGGGGCGCCCTGCCCCCGACCGTCTTCCCGTTCCTGTCGAACAACGTCGACGGCACGCCGATCTTCGCCCTCGCCTCCTACACCAACGCCGGAGCCGTGGACACCCAGGGCGCCGATTTCGCGCTCTCTTATTACGCCACGCCGCAGTGGCTCGTCGAGCTCAGCTATTCCTGGTTCGATTTCGAGATCACTCAAGCTGGCGTGTCGCCGGGCGACCTCGAGGCCAACGCTCCGGAGAACAAGGTGACCGCCGGCGTCTCCTACCGCGGAGACCGCTTCAGCGGCGCGGTGAGGTACCGCTGGGTGGACGATTTCCGCTGGGCGGCCGGCGCCTTCCAGGGGCCGATCGAGTCCTACGACGTCGTCAACCTGAGCGGCGACTACGAGGTCAACGAACGCGTCACCGTCGGCGTCAACGTCTCCAACGTCCTCGACGACGATCACTACGAGTCCTTCGGCGGCGACTTGGTGGGACGCCGCGCCGTGGGCTTCGTGAGGCTCAACTGGTAGGTCCGGGGAGCCGCCCTTGATCTCCTTCGCGCCGACCGAGGAGCAGGAGCTCGCCCGCCAGGCCATGGGCGAGTTCGCGACGGCGAGGATGCGGCCGCTGGCGCGGGAGTGCGACGAGGCCGAGGCCGTGCCCGACGACTTCCTCGACGAGGCGTGGCAGCTCGGCCTCACCGCCACCGTGATCCCCGAGGAGCTGGGCGGCGGCGGCGAGGCCGCCTCGCCGCTGATGAACGCCCTGATTCTCGAGGAGCTCGCCTACGGCGACGCCGCCCTGGCGCTGGCGGCGCTCGCCCCGTCGCTCTTCGTGCTGCCCCTGGTCGAGCAGGGCAGCGAAGAGCAGCGGGCGAAGTACCTGCCGGCCTTCTGCGGCGACCGCTTCCTCGCCGCCTCGCTGGCGGTGATCGAGCCGGGTGCGCTCTTCGATCCCTGGAAGACGAGGACCACCGCGCGCCGCCGCGGCGAGGTCTGGGTGCTCGACGGCGAGAAGAGCCTGGTGCCCCTGGCGGCGAGCGCGCGGTGGTTCCTGGTGCTGGCGGCGGCCGAGGACCACCGCCTCGAGGCCTTCATCGTGCCGCGCGACGCGCCCGGGCTCGCGGTCTCGGGGCCGGAGAAGAACCTCGGCCTGCGCGCCCTCGCCACCGGCGGCCTGACGCTCGCGGGCGTCGAGGTGCCGGCCGCCGACCGGCTCGGGGGCGAGGGCGGCGCCGACGCCGTACGCCTCCTCGACCGCTCGCGCGCCGCGCTGGCGAGCGTCATGACCGGCCTGGCGCGGGCGGTCATGGACTACTGCGTTCCCTACGCCAAGGAGCGCGTCGCCTTCGGCGAGCCGATTGCCCGCAAGCAGGCGATCGCCTTCATGATCGCCGACATGAGGATCGAGTCCGACGCCATGCGCTGGCTCGCCTGGAAGGCGGCGAGCGAGCTCGAGAACGGACGCGACGCCACCCGCAGCGCCCATCTCGCCCACGCTTACGCCGCCCGCGAGACCCTCAGGATCGCCGACAACGGCGTCCAGGTGCTGGGAGGCCACGGCTACATCCGCGACCACCCGGTGGAGATGTGGCTGCGCAACGCCCGCACCCTGGGCGTGCTCGAAGGGACAGCGGCGATCTGAGGAGGCGAAAAGGTGATCGATTTCGAGCCCACCGAGGAGGAGCGGGAGGTCCTCGAATACCTGCGCCGCGAGGGCGAGGTGGCGCGGCGCTACGCCCGCCACTACGACGAGAACGAGCACGAGACCGCCCCGGACGAGCTCCCGGAGGCGGCGGACTTCCCCGGCGTCGGCAAGGTGCTGGCGGCGAAGGGGCTGGCGCCGCCGGCGCCGACGCTGCTGATGCTGATCACCGCCGGCGTCACCTGGGGCGACTACGCGGTGCGTATCCGGCGTCGCGACGAGGCCCTCGGCAACACCGCCCTCCAGGCCGCGGGCACGCCCGAGCAGAAAGAGAAGTGGGGGCACCTGCTCCTCGCCATGGCGGTCACCGAGCCCGGCTGCGGCTCCGACCCCTCGATGATCACCAGCCGCGCCGTCGCCGACGGCGACGAGTGGGTCTTGAACGGGGAGAAGATCTTCGTCACCACCGGCCTGCGCGCCGCCGGCGTCGTGGTCTGGGCCACGGTCGACCCGGCGGCCGGCCGCGCCGGCATCAAGTCCTTTCTGATCGAGAAGGGCACGCCCGGCCTGCTCGTCACCCACAAGGAGAAGAAGCTCGGCATCCGCGCCGACGACACCACCTCCATCGTTCTCCAGGACTGCCGCATCCCCCGGGGCAACCTGCTGGGGCTCGAGGCGAGCCCGACCGGGGGCTTTCGCGGCGTGCTCAAGACCTTCAACCTGAGCCGTCCCGGGGTGGCGGCGGCGGGTCTCGGCATGGCCGCGGCGGCCCTCGACTTCACCCGCGAGAAGCTGCGCGAGGCGGGCGTCGAGGTCGTTTACGGCCCGGCCCTCGGCGGCCAGCCGGCGGTGGTCGAGAAGCTCCTCCACCTCGAGGCGACCTGGGAGGCCGCGATGCTCACCGTGCTGCGCGCCGCCTGGCTCGCCGGGCAGCGGCAGCCCAACAACCTCGAAGCGTCGATCTCCAAGGCCAAGGCCGGCACCGCGGTGCGCCAGATCACCCAGGGTTGCATCGAGATCCTGGGCCCGCTCGGCGTCTCCCGCGAGCACCTGCTCGAGAAGTGGTTCCGCGACGTCCGCATCACCGACATCTACGAAGGCACCGGCCAGATCCAGCAGCTCATCATCGCCCGAACCCTCTTCGGCTACACCCGCAAAGAGCTGAGCTGACGCCGGCCGCGGCCCTGTCGCGATATGCCGATTCTCAATACTGAGATTCTCCGCGTCTCAATAATGAGAATCCGCTTCGGCCCCGGTTCGACATTGCGATACTAAGGCTCCTGATTTCAGTCAAATAGGGAATCGGCGGCGGATCCGTGACATTGGTACGGATCTTGCGCCAACGCGGCTCTCAAACCCCTCTCGGGCGAGACCTCGTCCGGGAAAACGAGGAAGGAGTCCGCGTTGAGTGAGAATACCAACCGCAGGTTGGCCGGCTTGCTCGGCCTGATCGGTGTGCTGCTGCTGGCGAGCGGCCTCGCGTGGGGCCTCGAGCCCACGGAGAACGGCTCGTACCTGAGCACGAAGGCGTTCTACGAGCCCGACCTCTACCTCGCTCTCGGCAACGAGCCGGTGGCGGAGGTGCTCGACCAGCTTCCGAACAAGGCAGCCCTCGAGCAGCTCCTGCTCGAGACCAAGGCCGCGGGCAGGCCCGGGCCCGCGATCTTCATCGATCCGCTCTCGGGCACGACGACCAACGTCGTCCTCTCCCACCCGATCATCCCCGGCAAGGGAGTCGGCAACAAGCTCGGCGTCGCGGACGTCTACGCGCGCCTGGGCCGCGAGAAGAGCGCCGGCGACGGCGTCGGCCGCGACGAGGTGATCGCGCTGGTGCGCCAGTACATCCGCGACCACAAGGGCGTGCTCGGCATCGACGACGCGCAGGTCGAGGACGCCGGCAAGGGCGGCGAGGGCGCCCCGGACCTGTGGCAGGTCGCGTTCACCCAGAGCTTCGGCGGCGTCCCGGTGCGCCACGGCCGGATCGCGGCGACGATCAACAGCGGCAACTTGGTGCTGATCGGAACCGAGGCCTGGGGCAACGTCCGCGGGCTTTCGACCAAGCCGAGGCTCTCCTCGCAGGAGGCCCTGGCGGCGGGGTTCGCCCACGCCGGCGGCCGCTCGTCGCTCGACGTGATGGTCCAGGAGCCGCGGCTCGAGATCATCCCGCTGGCCACCGCCAACGCGCCGGTCGGCCAGGGCTACCGCCACGTCCTCGCCTGGACGTTCGCCTTCGTGCGGCCGCCCGAGGAGGAGACCTGGGAGGTGCTCGTCGACGCCGCCAGGGGCGAGGTCCTCGCCTTCCAGGACCTCAATCAGTACGTCTCCGGCCAGATCTCCGGCGCCGTCTATCCGGTGACCTCGACCGAGATCTGCCCCACCAACGGCACCTGCGGCCAGATGATGGGCGGCTGGCCGATGCCGTTCGCCGACACCGGCCTGGCCTCGCCCAACAACGTCACCAACAGCGGCGGCATGTTCACCCCCACGGGCGGCACCATCACCACCAACCTCGACGGCCCGTTCGTGCGCATCCTGGACTCGTGCGGCACCATCGCCAACAGCTCCACCGGCGACGAGGTCAACCTCGGCGGCACCAACGGCCAGCACAACTGCACCACCGGCGGCGGCTCGAACGGCAACACGCCGGCCTCGCGCACCGCCTTCTACGAGGTCAACAAGCTCGCCGAGATGGCCCGCGGCTGGCTGCCCGGCAACGCCTGGCTGCAGAACCGGCTGACCGCCAACGTCAACCTCAACAACACCTGCAACGCGTTCTGGAACGGCTCGACGATCAACTTCTACCGCTCGGGCGGCGGCTGCCGCAACACCGGCGAGCTCGCCGGGGTGTTCGACCACGAGTGGGGCCACGGCCTCGACGACAACGACACCGTCGGCTCGCTGTCGAACTCCTCGGAGGGCTACGCCGACGTCGCGGCGATCTACCGCCTGCAGGAATCCTGCGTGGGCCACGGCTTCTTCGAGACGGTCAACGACGGCTGCGGCCAGACCGCCGACGGCACCGGCTTCAACGCCGACGAGGCGCAGACGGGCGCCGCCCACTGCACCCTCAACTGCTCGGGCGTGCGCGACGCCGACTGGGACCGCCACGCCAACCACACCCCGGACACGCCCTTGAACTTCGTGTGCCCGAGCTGCCTGACCGGCCCCGGCCCCTGCGGGCGCCAGGTACACTGCTCGGCGGCGCCGGTGCGGCAGGCGGCCTGGGACCTGGTGGCGCGCGACCTCCAGGCGTCGCCGTTCAACCTCGACCGCCAGAGCGCCTTCGTGGTCGGCAACAAGCTCTTCTACCAGGGCTCGGGCTCGGTCGGCGCCTGGTATAGCTGCACCTGCGGCTCGTCGTCGAACGGTTGCGGCTCGACCAGCGGCTACATGCAGTGGCTGGCGGCCGACGACAACGACGGCAACATCAACAACGGCACGCCGCACATGACGGCGATCTTCAATGCCTACAACCGCCACGGCATCGCCTGCTCGACGCCGACGCCGGTCAACAGCGGCTGCTCGACGCCGTCCACCGCGCCGACGCTGTCGGGCACGGCGGGCAACGCCCAGGCGTCGCTGTCGTGGAACAGCGTCAGCGGCGCCAGCGAGTACTGGGTCTTCCGCACCGAGGGCCACGCCGGCTGCGACTTCGGCAAGGTCAAGCTCGCCGAGGTCACCGCCACGTCCTACGTCGACACCACGGTGGCGCCGGGACGCCAGTACCACTACAGCGTGGCGGCCGCCGGCACCTCGTCGGCCTGCTTCACGCGGCTGTCCAACTGCGTCGGCGTCACTCCGACGCAGGGGGCGCCGCCGCCCCCGCCGCCCCCGCCGCCCCCGCCGCCGACGTGCCAGAACCTCGTCCACCAGTGCACCTTCGAGTCCGACGCCTGCGGCTGGGTCGACGACAGCGCCAGCGCCGCGGATCCGTGCTCGACGGGCTTCTTCGTGCGCGGCACGCCCACCCAGGTGGTCGACAGCGGCGTGACGACGCAGCCCGCCGGCGCCGCCGCGGGCACCTTCGCCTACTTCACCGCGGCCAACTCGAGCGCCGGCGTCAACGACGTCGACAACGGCACCTGCATCGGCATCTCGCCGTCCGTGGCGGTGGGCTCCGGGTCGACCGTCACGGTCTTCGCCAGCTACTTCCACGGCCAGCGCGACCAGGGCGACGACGCCGCCGACGGCCTCGAGATCCAGGTGCTCAACGCCGGCACCGGAGCGGTGATCGGCACCCTCGTGGACCAGGGCGACGTGACCAGCAACGCGGTGTGGACCGCGGCCTCGACCACGGTCAACAACGCCCCGTCCAGCGTCCGCCTGCGCATCCAGGCGGCGGACGGCTCGGCCACCGGCGACCTGGTGGAGGGCGGCATCGACAGCGTCCAGATCTGCTCGAGCTCGGCGCCCCCGCCGCCCCCGCCGCCCCCGCCGCCTCCGCCCCCGCCGCCGCCCGGCGGCACGGTCTTCTTCGACGACTTCGAGACCGACCAGGGGTGGACCACCGACCCGAACGGCACCGACACGGCGACCACGGGCCAGTGGGAGCGCGGCAATCCGGACACCACGACCTCGAGCGGCACCAAGCAGCTCGGCACCACGGTCAGCGGCGTCAACGACCTGGTGACCGGCGCCGCCGCCGGCTCCTCGGTGGGCGCCAACGACATCGACGGCGGCGTGACCTCGATCCGTTCGCCGGCGATCGCCTTGCCGTCGAGCGGCACGTTGACGCTGTCGTTCTCCTACTACCTGGCCCATCTCAACAACGCCTCGAGCGCCGACTTCCTGCGCGTCAGCGTGGTCGGCAGCACCACCCAGCAGGTGTTCCAGGAGGTGGGAGCGGGCAACGACGACGACGCGGCGTGGGCGTCGACGTCGGCCAACGTCAGCTCGTTCGCCGGGCAGACGGTGCGCATCCTGATCGAGGCGGCCGACGCCGGAGGCGCGAGCCTGGTGGAAGCCGCGGTCGACGACGTCCGCATCGAGTCGCAGTAGACGCGCAGGGCGCGTCGGCTCGAACCCTGACGGGGGCGCTTGGCGCCCCCGTTTTTCGTTCGTGACGCCGGGAGCGCAGGCGTCCTGCTCAGGCGACGGCCAGAGGCGCCGGCTCGGCCGCGGCGTGGAAGAGCAGGATCTCCTCCGCCAGCAGCGAGTACGCCCTGGCGCCGGTGCTCGCGGGCGAGTACTCGAAGACCGTCTGCCCGAAGGCGGGGGCTTCGGCAAGACACACGTTGGTGCGGATCTCGACGGCGAAGGCGCGGGCGCCGAAGCGGTCGCGGAGGCGGCGGACGGCACCGCGGGTGGTGCTGATGCGGTAGTCCACACCGGTGAAGACCACGCCGAGGAAACGGATCCCGCGGCCGGCGCCGAGGCTCAGCCGCTCCGCCGTGGCGACCAGGTGCTCGAGGCCCTCGAGGGCCAGGAAGTGGGGGGTGGCCGGCACCAGGAAAGCGTCGCCGGCGACCACCGCGTTGCGCGTCAGCAGGCCCAGGGAGGGCGGACAGTCGAAGAAGACGAAGTCGTAGTCGCCGTCGATCGACGCCAGACGCTCGTGGAGCACCCGCTCCTTTTGGAAGAGCACGTCGAGCTCGATCTCGGCGCTGCGCAGGTCGACGGAGGCGGGCAGGATCGCCAGCCCCTCCACCCGCGTCGTCCGCACCGCCTCGTGCGCCGGCAGGTTGCGCAGCATCACGTCGGCGGCGCCGGGCACCAGCTCCGACTTGGCGAGCCCCAGCGACAGCGAGGCCCCGGCGTTCGGGTCGAGGTCGACCAGCAGCACTCGCTTGCCCTGCAGCGCCAGCGCCGCCGCCAGGTTGACGGCGGTGGTGGTCTTGCCCACCCCGCCCTTCTTGCTGATGATCGCGATCCTCATCGCCGTCCACCGCCCGGTGGCGTTCGCCCGTCCGACGGCCCGCCAGTCTATCCCAAGTATCGACGCTCTTGCATGTGAGCGTGCACGCGGGCCGGTCAGCTCCCGGCGCCGCCGGCCACCAGCGCCGCCGCCCGCGCGACCCAGTCGCGCTCCAGGTCGCCGTCGCCCCAGTGCTCGAGGAAGCGCTCGAAATACCCGCGGGCCGCCTCCGGCTGCCCCAGCTCGCGGTGGAGGTCGCCGAGCAGGTAGAGCGAGCGCACGTACTCGACGGGACAGGCCACCCGCTCCTCGGTGGCGTCGACGATGCGGCGCAGCGCCGCGGCGGCGCGCTCGCCCTCGCCGGCGGCGCGGTAGGCCGCGGCCAGCGACGCCCACAGCGCCGCGTGGTCGGGCTCGCGGTCCGCCAGGCGCAGGCCGCGCGGCGGCAGCAGCGCGGCGGCCTCCTCGAGCCTCGCCACGGCGTCGCCCGCGCGCCCCTGCGCCAGGGCGATCAGGCCGCGGAGATGGCGCCGGCGGCGCTCGCCGGGGGGCCCGGGGATCCTGGCGCCGAGGGCCGCGAGCTCCTCGGCGAGGGCGAGCGCGCCCTCGCCGTGCCCCAGCGCCAGCTCCGCCCGTCCGGCCAGGAAGAGGGCCTCCAGCTCCACCAGGCCGCCGCGGCCCTCACGGCCGGCCCGCTGCGCCTGCGCGCGCGCGGCGACGGCGTCGCCGCGCGCGAGATGGACGCCGGCGGCGCGGACGCGGACGCGGGCGCGCAGGGGATCGCCGGGGAGCTCGGCCATCAGGACGTCGGCGGTCGCCAGGGCCTCGGCGGAACGGCCGCGGTAGAGGTCGACGAGCATCCGGCACTGCCCGGCGGCGGCGCGTGCGGCCGGCTCCTGCAGCCGGCCGTGGTGCCGGGCGAGCTCGCGCGCCGCCTCCCACTCGCCGCGCAAGATCCGGATCGAGCACAGGCCCGCCAGGTTGACCTCGGTGCCCGGCTGCAGCACTTCGGCGCGCTGGAAGCTGGCGAGGGCCTGGTCGAGGCGTCCCTGGCGAGCGTACAGTCGGCCCAGGGCGCAATGACCCACGAAGGCCTCGGGAAGCCGGCGCACGAGGTCCTCGAGCAGCTCCTCGGCGGCCTCGAGATCGCCGCGGCCGGCGTAGCCCTCGGCGAGCGTGGCGTAGCCCGCGAGGTTGGAGCTGCCAAGCCGCACCTGCTCCTGCGCGTGCTCGACCGCGCGGTCGTGATCCTCAGCCATCAGGTACAGCATCTCCAGGCTCTGGCGCGCGCCGTGGTGGCCGCCGTCGTGCTCCAGGGCGCGCAGGAAGGCGTCGCGGCTGCGCGGCCAGGTGCGCAGGTCGTGGCTGGCGTAAAAGCCCTCGACGTAGGCGCGCTCCGCCGGCGGCAGGCGCTCGGCGTGCAGCAGGGCGCGGGCGGCGTGGTCGACCGCTTCGGGGCGCCCCAGGTTGCGCGCGGTCACGGCCAGCTTGGCCCACGCCATGCTGAAGCCGGGGTCGAGCTCCACGGCCTTCTCGAACAGCACCGCCGCCGCCGCCTCCTTGAAGCGCAGGTGGAGGTCCAGGCCGTCGGAGTAGAAGCGCCAGGCCTCGATCGACGAGGTGGAGATCCTGGCCACGCCGAGGTCGGAGACGCGTTCTCCGCCGCCGAGCTCGAGCTTCTGGCGGATGCCCAGGGAGAGGTCGTCGACCATCGACAGCAGGCTCTCCTCGCCGCGGCCCTCGACGTGGTCGGACGAGAGGATGCGGCCGCTCGCCGCCTCCTGGAGCTTGACCTCGATGCGCAGGGTGTCGCCGGACCTGACGACGCTGCCGAGGAGCACTTGGTCGACCCCGGCGCGGTCGGCCAGGCGCCGGAGGAGCTCCGCGGAGCCCTCGCCGGCCTCGCCGGCGCCGGCGAGGGCGCGGTGGAGCTGGCTGGTGCTCAGGACGCGGATCCGCGACGACTGCGAGAGGTCGGTCACCAGGAGCTCGGTGATCCCGGTGCGCAGCCAGTCGAGGTCCGGGTCGCCCGACGGGTTGTCGAAGAAGAGCACCGCCAGGGTGGGGCTCGCGGCCTCGCCGGTTCCGCCGCGGGCGGCCGGCTCGCGGCCGCGCGGCAGCCACCAGAGGGCGGCGAGCAGCGCCAGCGCCGCCGCCAGCGCCGCCGCGCGCCGGCGCCAGCGCCGCGGGAGGAAAGCTCCCGAGCTCATCGGCCGCAGGGCCGAGGCCGGCGGTGGGAACAGGATGCCCGAACGCGAGCCGTCGCCGGCGCCGCCGTCGAGCTCGCGCAGGTCCCGCAGCAGCTCGTCGCAGCTCCGGTAGCGCGCCGCGGCGTCCTTGGCGAGCAGCTTGCGGGCGATCGCCGCCAGGCCCGGGGAGACCTCGGGACGCAGGTCGCGCAGGTCGCGCGGCTCGTCGTGGTAGATCGCCTGGATGACGTCCGGCACGCTGTCGCCGCGGAAGGGACGCTCGCCGCTCAGGGCCTCGTAGAGCACCACGCCCACCGACCAGAGGTCGGTGCGGGGATCGGCCATGTTGTCGCGGATGCGCTCCGGCGCCATGTAGGCCGGCGTCCCCTGGGTCAGACCGGAAAGCGTCACGCGGCCCTCGCCGAGCATTTTGGCGAGGCCGAAGTCGAGGATCTTGACCTGGCCGTCGGCGGTCACGAAGGCGTTGCCGGGTTTGACGTCGCGGTGGATGATCTCGCGCTCGTGCGACTTGGCCAGCCCGGCGGCGAGCTGCTCGGCATAGGCGAGAGCCACGGCGACCTCGAGCGGCCCGCGGGCGATCTTCCTCGCCAGCGTCTCCCCCTCGTAGAAGGCCATGGCGATGAAGAGCTGGCTCTCGTCGGTCTCGCCGATCTCGTAGATGGTGCAGATGTTCGGATGGTCGAGCGCCGAGGCGGCCTTGGCTTCCTGGATGAAGCGCTCCTTGGCCTCCTCCTCGTCGCTGAGCTGGGCGGGCAGGAACTTGAGCGCCACCGGACGGCCGAGCTTGACGTCCTCGGCCTTGAAGACCACGCCCATGCCACCGCCCTCCAGCCTTTCGAGGATGCGGTAGTGGGAGACGCACTTGCCGATCATCGGTCGTTCCCGTCGCGCCATTCTACCCGCGCAGCGCGGAGGGCGCCATCGGTCCGGAGCCTTGTCCACGCCCGCCGGGGCCGCTAGACTCGGCCTCGTGAGCGACGCGCGCCACGACGAGACTCCCATCCCCGATCGCGTCGGTCCCTATCGCATCGTCGAGCAGCTCGGCGCCGGAGGCATGGGGGTGGTCTACCGCGCCCGGGACGAGCGCCTGGAGCGCTGGGTCGCCGTCAAGCACATCCGGCCCGGCGAGGCGGACCTGCGCTCGCGCGAGCGTCTGCGGCGCGAGGCGCGGACGATCGCCGGGCTCAACCATTCGGCCATCGTGCAGGTCCACGACATCGTCGAGACCGGCGAAGGCGACTGGATCGTGATGGAGCTGATCGAAGGCCGCACGCTCAAGGAGATGATCGACGACGACGCCCTCGACCTGCCCGAGGTGGTGCAGCTCGCCCGCGAGATCGCGGAGGGGCTCGCCGAGGCCCATGCCAAGGGCATCGTCCACCGCGACCTCAAGACCGAGAACGTCAAGGTCACGGACCTGGGCCACGCCAAGATCCTCGACTTCGGCCTCGCCAAGCGCGACGGCCACGCGCCGAACGAGGATTCGCTGTCGGTCCAGGGCGCCATTCTGGGGACCTACCGGGCGATGTCTCCGGAGCAGGCCCTGGGCGAGGAGGTCGATCACCGCTCCGACCTCTTCTCCTTCGGCATCCTCCTCTTCGAGGCGGTCACCCGCCGCCGCCCGTTCGAGGGCTCGAGCCTGATCCTCACCCTGGCCCAGATCTGCACGGAGGAGCAGCCGTCGGCCCGCAAGGTGAGCCCCGCGGTGCCGCGGGACCTCTCGGAGCTGATCGACCACCTGCTCGCCAAGGACCCGCTGCAGCGTCCGCAGAGCGCCGGCGAGGTGGTCGACGCGCTGGAGCGGATCGCCGCCAGGATGGCGTCTCGGTCGGCGAGCGCCGGCGACGATCCCAGCGACACGGCGGTGGCGCCGGCGTTGCCCCTGGCGCCGCCGATCGCCGGCCGGCCCTCGCCGCCGGCGGGCCGTTTCGCGAGCCGCGGCAGCGGCGGCCGGGCCATGGCGGCTCGCTCTTCCGAATCGACCGCCGGCTTCTTCGTCAAGACGTTGGTCGAGATCGCCCTGATCGACGCGCGGCTCGGCGACCGCTTCGGCGACGCCGGCACCTACGAGCTCTGCTCCCGTCTCGACCGGCTGGCGCGCGACGTGCTGGCGGAGCACGACGGACTCGAGGTCCACAAGACCGAGGAAGGGTTCCTCTTCCTCTTCGAGCGGCCCGTCGACGCCGTCGAGTTCACGCTCGCCTACCACCAGCGGCTCGCCGAGTTCGCGGCCGACGTCGAGATCGACCTCAAGGCCCGCGGCGCCATCCACCTGAGCGAGGTCTTCTTGCGCGAGAACACGCCGGAGGAGATCCACCGGGGGGCCCACCCGCTCGAAGCGGAAGGACTCGCCAAGCGCGTCGTGGCGCGGCTCGTGACGCTCGCCGACGGGGGTCGGACGCTGCTGACGCAGGAGGCCCACGACATGGCCCGGCGCTCGCTCGTGGGCCATCCGCTGGCCGAGCGGGACCTCCGCTGGTGGGCGCACGGCCACTACCTCTTCCGCGGCGTCGACGAGACGGTGCGCGTCTTCGAGGTCGCCGCCGAGCCGATCGACCCCGGGGCGGGGCTGCGCGAGGCGCCGGAAGCGCAGCGGGTGGAAGGCGGCGAGGGCCGTCTGCGGCGCGGCCGCCGCGGGGGCCGCTTCCTGCTGGCGGCCGCGGCCGTCGTCCTGGCGGTGGTGGGCAGCACCCTGGTGAGCCTCTACGCGCTGCGCGAGAGCTCGCGGTCGGCGGCGGAGAGCGCCGCGGCGCGGCCGGACGGCGTGCGGCCGTCGCTGGCGGTGCTGGGCTTCCGCAACCTCGGCGGCCGAGCGGAGGACGAGTGGCTGGCGACCGCTCTCGCCGAGCTGCTGACCACCGACCTCGCCGCCGGCGAAGACCTGCGCCTGGTCGCCGGCGAGAGCGTGGCGCGGCTCAAGAGGTCGCGGTCTTTCTTCGAGGGCGAGGCCCTGGCGCCGGACACCCTCGGGACGATCCGCGACAACCTCGGGGCCGACTACGCGGTGCTCGGCTCGTACCTCTATCTCGAGCGCAACGGTCAGCTCACGGTGCAGATGAAGGTCCAGGACACCTGGCGCGAGGAGACCTTCACGGTCCAGGAGACGGGACCGGAGAGCGGCCTCCTGGAGCTGGTGACGCGCTCCGGCGACCAGGTGCGCGAGAGGCTCGGTCTGGAGTCGATCCCGCGCGACCGGGTGCGGGCGGTGCGGGCCACGGTCTCCGAGGACGACGAGGCGCTGCGCCTCTACTTCGAGGCCCTCGAGAAGCTGCGCGGCTTCGAGCCGCTGGCGGCCCGCGACCTGCTGCTGCGCGCCCTCGAGCTCGATCCCGGATTCGCCATGGCCCACGTGGCCCTGAGCAAGGCCTGGCAGAGCCTGGGCTACGACCGCGAGGCGGAGGCGTACGCCCGGCAGGCCTTCCAGCTCGTCCGCTCCAGCGCCCTGCCGCGCGAGGACATCCTGCAGATCGAGGCCACCTATCACGAGATGGCCCGCGATTGGGAGCGGGCGATCGATACCTACAAGGTGCTCTGGGGCTTTTTCCCCGACGACGTGGACTATGGCCTGCGGCTGGCGCAGGCCCAGGTCGACGCCGGCCGCGGCGACGCCGCGCTGGCCACGGTCGAGAACCTGCGCCGGTTGCCGGCGCCGGCGCGCGAGGATCCGCGGATCGATCTCGTGGAGGCCGCGGCGTCCGACGAGCAGCAGAGGTTCCGGCGAGTCCTGGAGACGGCCCAGCGCGCCAGCGAGAAGGGCCGCGACCTGGACAACGCGCTCCTGACCGCTGAAGCGGAGCGTCTCAAGGGACGGGCCCTTACCCGTCTCGGCAGGCTGGAGGAAGCCGGGGGAGCGCTCGCCGAGGCGCGTCGCCTGTTCAGCGAAACCGGGGACGAGGTGGGGCTGGGCAAGGCGCTCTACAACCTCGCTTCGCTGCAGTTGGGCAAGCGCAACCTCTCCGCGGCCGAGAGGCACCTGCGCGACGCGCTGGAGATCTTCCTGAAGACCGGCAGCCGCAAGAACATCGCCTGGACCCAGAGCGGCCTCGCCGCCATGATGCAGGCGAAGGGACAGCTCGCCGAGGCCCGGGACCTGATCGTCGGGGCGATCGAGACGTTTCACGAGCTCGGCTCGCAGCGGCTCGAGATGCACGCGCTCGACACCCTGGTGTGGGTGCTGCTGCAATCGGGCGACCTGAACCAGGCCGACGAGCTGGGCCGTCGCCTGATCGCGCTCAGCCAGGAGCTGGGCCACCGTTCGGGCGAGGCCTGGGCCTACTACAACCTCGCCTACGTCGCCCTCTGCGCGGGAGAGCTGACGGAGGCGGAGAGCCGGCTCGGGCAGGTGCTGGCTTTCGCCGAGGAGACCCGGGAGCGATCCCTGTACGTGCTCGCGAACAACATGCTCGGCGCGGTGTATCTCGATCAAGGCGACCTGGTTCGCTCGCGGGAGGCCTTCGAGCGCTCCTGGGAGCAGCGTTCGAGCGGCGAGTGGGGCGAACAGTCGGTCACGGAGGCCCGTTTCGCCCTCCTCATGCTCGAGCTCGGCAAGCCCGCCGAGGGCGCGGAGCTGGCGCGGATGATCGCGGAGCGCTACCGCAAGGGCGAGCAGCCCGACTACCAGGCGGCCTCGCTGGCGGTGGTCGCCCGCGCCTTGCGCGTCCAGGGCCGTCTCGAAGAGGCCGGCGCCACGCTCGAGGAGGCCCTGGCCCTGGGGCGCCACAGCCAGGTCGCCGACGTCCGCCTGCGCCTCGCCGTGGACGAGGCCGTGTTCCTCGCCCCCACGGATTTCGGCGACGCCTCCCGGCGCCTGCGCCACGCCCTGGGCGAGGCCCGCAAGTACGGCCTCAAGAGCCTGGAGCTCGAGGCCACGCTGGCGCTCGCCGAGATCGAGGCCCGGCACGCCCCGAACGAGCAGCAGACCGGGCGCAGCCTCGCCCGCCTCCACGCCGTGGCCGACGAGGCCCAGCGCCTCGACTTCGGCCTCATCGCGCGCCGCGCCGCCGAGGAGATCGTCCGCCTCGAGGTCAACCGCCACGCGGCCGCCGCCGGCGCGGCGCGGCCGACCGGCTGAGAGCGGGCGGCTCCTCTCGAGGTCCGAGACGTCGTGCGCCTGGATCAGCAGCCGCAGGGCGTCATTGACCGTGTCGGAATCGGGAAACGCTCGTCCGTTGCCGCCGACTCCGGCCACGGCCGCGTGGGCTCACCCTTGCCACCCGGCGGTGGCGACTTCGGCGCCGAGCGCGACCGGCCGATTCACGCCGGCGTGAGCGCCGACGCTGACGTCATCCGGCCGATTCACGCCGGCGTGTGCGCCGACGCTGACGTCATCCGGCCGATTCACGCCGGCGTGAGCGCCGACGCTGACGTCAACCGGCCGATTCACGCCGGCGTGAGCGCCGACGCTGACGTCAACCGGCCGATTCACGCCAGCGTACGCGCCCACATTGACGTCAATCGACCGATTCACGCCAGCGAACGCGCTCACGATGACGTCATCCGGTCGATTCACGCCAGCGTACGCGCTCACACTGACGTGAATTGGCCGATTCACGCCAGCGTACGCGCTCACGATGACATCATCCGGCCGATTCACGCCGGCGTGACCGCCGCCACTGACGTCATCCGGCCAAATGACGCCGGCGCCGGCGCCTACGCCGGGGTCCGCGGCGCCACCGCCGGAATCATCCCGGAAAAATGAACTGGTCTCGTCGTCTGTCGAACGCCAACTCCCTGACCGGCGGACGTTTACCGACTCGGGGCCGGCCGGCGGGCGGAAATTCATTCCGGAAAAGTGAACGCGTTTTCACGAGCCTTCGCGCGCTCCGTAGTCTGCATGGCGAGCCTGGACGAGCGCTATAGGCGTCGCGGCCAGGTTCGGTGAGGGCCTCCGGGCGTGCCGGATGCCCTCCGCTTCAACCGCGGTCCGGCAT
>Ga0299906_10000452_pt1 | contig 38377 bp, 43 predicted proteins | sample RVTome_14_FD_200259 | JGI IMG/M metagenome (GOLD analysis project Ga0299906, IMG submission 200259) | Soil microbial communities from uranium-contaminated site in the Upper Colorado River Basin, Wyoming, United States - RVT145D125 (version 2) ... | reverse complement strand
GCGCGCTGCCACCGGCGACGTTTGCACCCATGGACAGGACCCGTAAGCGTTAACGGGCTAGTTCCGAGCCAGCGTGATGGGACAGCCATATCCGTGATAATAACAGCCGCTAATAACGGGCGCAATGCAAAAAACCGGAGAGTGTAGGAAGTGTATAAATGTAGAGCTATTCCTAGAGGCTATGATCCAGAGAATGAATTTTTTAGAGAACTGCCTCTTATAAATTATACACTTTATACACTAACTACATAACTACATAAAATCACTACGCTTTTTAGTGTAGGATCGGCCTTTTTATCCTACACCAATCATACACTCGGTACAGCGCCAGCTCTAAAATCGATCATACACTTTATACATACTACACTATCCTACCCTACACTTCGTACACTCGATCGTTGTCCTACATTTCCCGACACTACACTTTGTGCATGCGCTTGACGCGCGGGCATATGACCGCGTATAACGGACAAATGGCGCGGTTAACGAACGAGAATGTGGCCTTTTTGCGGCGCGAGGTAGCCGCAGGCCGCTCGATCATGGACGTGATCAAGAGTGAGGCGCGCTTTCACGGAGTGGGCTACACCACGGCCCGGCAAGCGGCCACGGGAGAAACCTGGGGGCACGTTCAAGAACCGCCAGTCGATACCAGGGATGCACCTGAGCGCGACGGCCGGCGCAAGCTCACGCCCGAGCAAGTAGTACGGGCACACGAGCTATTCAACGCTGGAAAGAGTAAGCAGTCGATCGCGGTTGAACTGGGTGTCGGCTATACGACGATTCGCGGAGTGTTGCCGGCTAAACACCGCAAGCGAACCTGAACACACGGGCAGTCTTGACAAGCCCGCTAATAACGGGCAAGGTCGCCGCATGGATCACATCGACATTACATTTCGACAAACCGTTATTATTCTTTTGGGTGGTGTAAGCACGTCGCTAATGGAGTGCTCAAGGAGCGAAACATATACTCGCAGTCAGTGGAGAGCGTTGACGCAAAACGAGCGTGATGGGGCACTGAAGCGATATGACGCGTTTCACCGTATCGTGCGTCGGCCATAGCTGTCGTTAACGGCCAGAAGGATAACCGATGACAATCGAAGAACAAATTGCCATGGCGTTGGTCTCCGGCTAGAAAGGCAAATCGTCCTGGTACTGCGGCTGGCCCTGCTGGCCCTGCTGGCCCTGCTGGCCCTGCTGGCCCTGCTGGCCCTGGCCCTGGTACTGCGGCTGGCCCTGGTACTGCGGCTGGCCCTGCTGGCCCTGCTGGCCCTGCGGCTGGCCCTGCGGCTGGCCCTGCGGCTGGCCCTGCGGCTGGCCCTGGTACTGCGGCTGGCCCTGGTACTGCGGCTGGCCCTGGTACTGCGGCTGGCCCTGGTACTGCGGCTGGCCCTGGTACTGCGGCTGGCCCTGGTACTGCGGCTGGCCCTGGTACTGCGGCTGGCCCTGCTGGCCCTGCGGCTGGCCCTGCTGGAAGCCTGGGTCGAGTGGTGTCGCATCAGGTAACCTATCGAAACCGGGGTATTCCAGGCGCCATGTACACCGGCCGTAGACGTTATTCTTTTTGCTCACTTCTTCGTGTACTTCACAGTAAACGATCGGATCTGTGGCGATCCAAGCGGCTGGGTTGTTGAGCATCTCGATCACCCGTGGATCGTCAGAGCCAGTGAAGCCATAGCCGCGCAACGCGGCGCCTAACCGTGCCTTCTGCGTCGCCGGGTATTGGCCACCTTGCAGCCAGTACGTATCTTGCACAAACGCTCCTGCCGCGTAGCCCATGCCACGTGGCGCGAGTTTCTTCGCAGCCTGGACTTGAAACTCGAAATACACTGCAGTTCTGACCGTACCCTCTTCTTTGTTCTCGGCCCTGAACGAGTTAAGATCAGTGGCTCGCAGCCGGTACACGACACCGTAGAACTTGCTGAGTTTTGGGTTGCGGTTGTTGTCAGGCTCCGCAAAAGCCTCTTGGACAAGAGCACGCATATCCACGTGCGGCTGGCCCTGCGGCTGGCCCTGGTACTGCGGCTGGCCCCAGCCCTGCGGCTGGCCCTGGCCCTGCGGCTGGCCCTGCTGGAAGCCCTGCGGCTGGCCCTGCTGGAAGCCCTGCGGCTGGCCCTGGTACTGCGGCTGGCCCTGCTGGAAGCCCTGCGGCTGGCCCTGGTACTGCGGCTGGCCCTGGTGAAAATCACGTGGCTGAAAGTTGCTCATGCTTGCGTGTTCCTTAGTCCTTGCAAAAGACGTTGTGGTTCCCTGGATTGCAATTCCAGATTCGTAGCGCGCTCGATAGCGCGATCAAAAGCTTTTTCGTGCATTTCTGCGTGAGTATATACCCACGCTGTAACGGGCTGTGTTTGCCCTGTACGATGATTGCGACCAAGTGATTGTTGCCAGGCTACAGGCCTGCCCGGAAATTGCAGGTACACAGCATTTGACCATGCTTGTAGGTTCAAACCTGTACCGTGACTCGGCCTTGACAAAGCGATCGGGCGTGCAAAGTTTTTACTAAAGCTCTGACCACTAAACACCGTTTCCATCCGCTGTGCAAGAGCAAAAGCAATAGCGCGGTCCTCATACCAGATGATCGCGTTATGCTCGCGCGCCAGCGCTACAGCGTGCTCGATCAAGTAGTCGGAAATCCACACGGGGGCAACATCGGGGCATGGCTTATGAAGGTGCTGTGTCCAGTCACACCATGCACGCTCGAGCGCAGTACGAGGTTTGCGCGATTCCATCGCGTGCCTGACACTGTGTGCGATCAATAACTCGCTGTCATATCCCGGCGCGCGATTGTCCTGCAATTCACGAGTTACTTGGCGTGCCCACCCACGCCGCGCAAATAACCACTCGAGATCAGGCGCATCTGGCCAGATCCACTCATAGTAGAAACCGCTCTCGCATCTACGCTTGGCCACCGACAAACTCGACGCGGATAATTGTGGCTCCTGCGTTGGCACTAGCTCGCCGGTATCGAAACGACGCTTAGCGGTACGCACTATGTCGGGTACGTTAACATCATAGATGCGATGTATGATCAAAGGCACGTCACTGAACTCGGAGAAATCCGTAATGGTACCGGCGCAATCACTGAGCTTGTCCACGAACCAGCCAGCAACACGCTGTTTGCGTGTTTCTATGTCGAGGCACCCAGTCACGATAGAGGCAACAGGATTCCAGTCCCCAGTCATAGGTGTGCCCGCGAATATGTTCTTGAGCGACGTGTACACCTGCGTTCCTTCGTGCGGTAGTGGCGACCACTCGCGGGTAGCTATCTCGGCCAAGTGCGCGGCGTCTACCAGGTATTCGCCGAACGGCGTACCTGTGAGCATGATGATCGGTACTTCTGGGTGCTTGTGCGCGAACTCGTACACACGGCTAGTGCGAGTGCTCGGGCGTCCACCCTTATCTAGAGCACGTAGGTTGTGGCACTCGTCGAACGCGATCACGATCCGCCCGGCATGTTGCTGGTACTCATTCTCGAGCATGTACGCAGAGCGCTTTATAGACAATTCGCTGTAGCTACACACCCGCGTCGGCTGCAAGTAGTACTGCGTCGACAGGAAGCGGAGCTGTTCGTCCATCTGTGCTCGAGCGCCATCGCGTGCAGAGCCTTCGGTGAACACAAGCACACGGCTAGCGCGCAACACAGCGCCGGACAGCAGCGCAACGTACGATTTGCCACGTCCTATTCCTAGATAGATGTTACCACCGGTGCAACGCGCGATCTGTAAAAGAGAGCGCTTCTGGATCTCGAACAGATCTACGGAGCATCCCGGGCGCCGCAGTGGCGCCTCGAGTGCGTTCCACTCAGTAGGATTCCAGGCCTCGCGTGGGATGTTGGCTATGCGCTGGAGTTCGTGGTTCATAGCCTGTACTCCTCGCCCAGATGCACGATCGGATCATATGCTACGAGCGTTCCATCTGGCAGTGTTTTCATTTCCGCTCGCTTGCTCCAACGCAGTTGCGCAACGGGGCTTGATTTGCTTCGCACGTGCGGAGTATACCGCTGTGTTACCTGCGTCATGATCTCGGCTGCGCGATAACCAGCAGCGGTGAATGATGGCCCGAGGGGGATCTCAAGCAGGTTTTCATCGTGCACCATGGCCACAGGGTACGAGCCCTTGAGCGACGACCGTATATCAGGGTGGTAACACTCGCGAGCAATCTCGTACGTAGCGTGCTTGACGCCGGTTGCTGTGAGCGTCTGGAAGTTATTGTTACATGCTGCCCCATCACGATCGCCCACGTAACGAACCCAGCCTGTTAGCGGATGCACGTACACACCGTTATTTTGCGCGACCCTGGCCATGGTCCATTCGTTCAGGATGCCAACCTCAGGCATGGCTTGATCCCAGCGGTTCATATACGTTCGCGCTTCCGAGTAACTAACCTCGAGACCACGGGTGAACCAGTACGCGATAAGACCACCTATTCCCATCTTTCCAGGACGGCCAAAATTAAGGCCCTTGTACAGCTCGCGCTCTCGCTTTAGCACCTTCTTTGCATCTGGCGGCAACTGTTCGTATACGATACCTTGCGTAGCCGCGATCATCGCCAGGTGCGCATCTTTACCATCGTTGATCCATTGTCCCATGCGGCTTGCGCCCATGACATGCAGGCACATTTCCGACACGCTCACCAGCTCAGCCATATTGAGATCGGCCGCAACGAAAGCGTAACCGGGACGGGGTACGAAACACTCGCGGATCGGCACCTTGTTCGACTGGTTCTGGATGTTCGGCTCCCAGCTACTGACGCGGTTTGAACCAACGCACACCGTGTAATTTGGATGGATCACGTTGCCGTCGAGCCCGAGTATCATAGGCCGCAGGTACTTACCGAGATGATCATCGGCCTGATCGTGGTCGAGTAATGCTTGAAACACGGGGCTGTGTTTGGCTAGGCGCTTTTTCGCGTAGGCATCTACTTGCACGAGTCCTTTACCTGGTGTGCGCGACAATTTGACGCCGGCATACTCAGCAGTTTGCTCGGCCAGATTACGCAACACGGTGTCAGCCTGGCTTCCGTCCGCCCGCACTATACCAGCGCTTATAAGAACTCGTAGCGCTTGCTCTCGTTGTCGTAATAGTACCAAGCGAACACGCTCCCACATGCGCCGGTCCGTACATAGCCCGCGCGCTGATTGGAACTGTAAAGCGAATGCAGCGCGCACCTGCGACGGCATGCCGGAAGGCGCGCTCGGTGGCGTGTATAGGTGCTGTAAAGCGGCGTAGTGATTCCACACGCTGGCAGCGGCGACTATGTCGCGTTTGGCGTATGTGATCGCTTCCTGTGGCCACAGGCTGATGGACACATGGTACAGACTCTGATAATGAAGCTGCGTAGTTCCTTTACCCTTTATGCTTTCGCCCGAGATCGCATGATAAGTGGCCTCCAGTTTAATGCGCTTGTTCTCGGTGAGCGCGCCGCCAGTAGTACCTATGTCGTGCAACGCGAGTGCGATGCTTGCATCGACAACGCGGCCATTGTCCAGCATGTCGAAGATCAGAGGGATCAGGCTGCTATCATGCGCGCACAGGCAGGCGAGATCATAAGCGATGTTGAAACCGTTGATCGTGGCACCGGAAGTGAACAGCCAGCGAAACCAGTCTGATACCCGGCTGTGTGTTATCAGGTGCTGCTCGTGCTCGTTGCCCCATTGCGCGCATACTATCGGTGGCGCCAAGCGGCCGGGTGCTATCGCGAACGTTTCTAGGTCGATGGTTATCATAGTTTAACTAGGCGCCCATTGCATAGCCTATTCAACCAGCGATACCCGTCGCTGTCTTTGTATTCATCAACTAACTGGTGATCAAAGTATAACCTGCCGCACGTAGCGCAAAGGCACAACCCACTAGCACGGGTAAACTCCGGGTAGCGAAAATCGGGTTCTTTGATTGATTTTGGTTTGCTGCTATTCAAAATGGAGCATCCTGGCACTCACGCAGGTGCATCTCCCAGTACATGCGTTTGCGTTCGTGCATTCGTCCTAATACAGTATGTCGTGTGATTCGTTCTCGTGTCCAGGCCTGTACCTCACCCCACAATTCAGCGCGAATATCGTCGAAACGAATTCCGCACAACAGCTCGGTGTAATCCATACCACAATGTGGGCAAGGCTCGGCCGGAATGGGCACGGCTACAGCAGTTTGCCCCCGTGCTTATACTCGCGCGTGGCGTTGTAGGCCATCTTGCGCTCGATCTCGTCCTGCATGTCGAAACCACAGCGCTCGGCCAGGTCCAGTACCCGGATCATAACGTCGGCAAGTTCGCTGGCCATGCCCGCGGGTTTACGAAAAACATTTGAATACACACTGTGATAGCGGCCATTGCGGACATCCTCGCACGCTTCGGACACTTCGGAATGGATCAAGCATAGGTGTGCACACAAGGTCGCCGCTGTCGCGACATGCGTAGCGGCGTAGGGTCTGTTCTCACGTACGAGCAAGGTGGCATCTTCGAGTTCTGGGGTTCCCCAGCCCTTGTTATCTGCAATCGCTTTGGCTTGTTGTTGTAGTTTCCTGAGTGTCGCTCTTGCCATTGTGGTGTCTCCTGTCGAGTAAAAGGCATATGATGTTTGCGCATAGCATGATCAAGCCAGCTGTACGCGAGAAATCCGCTGCGAGCGCTGTGGCGGAAATGATCCCACCCACGGCTAGAACTTTGGGCACCTGTTATGGGATCACAGCCGCGTAATCGCAATCAACGCGCGAGCATAGTCCTTGTTCGAAACCGTGTATGCAGCGTGCTGTCCTCACGATCCATCCGGGACACCAATCGGGTCGGGTGCCGTTGCTGGCGTGTTTCACGACCACGTCTTTCTCTGCTAGGATACGGGCCGTGCAGCGTCCTTTGTCATTACGAAAGCAATTGCTGCAGTTCTGCTCGGCCCCCGTTTCATACCGCCACGACGTACAATCGGCAGGTTTGCTGTATCCACGGCGCACAAAGTGAGTAATATCCTCAGTCTTAGTTTCTGGGCAGTGCCAATACAAACCTGACTCGGTGCAGGTTCGGCGGCTACAGTTGTAGCAACCATCTCTCGGGTTCGGCTTCATCACAAGCGTGGTCCGGTCGCTCACGCTGTGGCGGTTCACTTGGCTAGACTCCGACAGCAGCCATAGCAGCGCCATATCGTCGGCGTGGCGCATGTCCTTGTTCACGAACACGGCTTCCGCACACACTCGCCATATGCCGGTATCGCGGCACCCGGACGTGACCACACGCTTGCCTTTTGCGATGGCGTAGCCGTGCTCTGTGGCCGCACCAAAGGACGAGACAGCAGGCATAAGCAGCCACAGAACGTCGCACTCCCACACGCCGCGCAAGTCGGCACCGGCCGATATACAGCGTGCATCCATCAGTAGGCTGGCGTCAGGTACTGTAGCTTGCTCGATGTCTTTGGTCCAGTCGAAAGTGATCTTGAGCCCTTCCGAGCGCTCGACCATGGCGATCACACGCTTGGCGCGATCCAGCTCCTTGCTACTTGCCGCTACGTATATTCGCATCTCTGCATATCCTTTCCATTAGCGCCTCACAGCCGGCGCATAGAGTACACGGCGGGCCACTCTTGGCCGGCAAAACGATGCGTGGCGCATCAGCGTACACACGTCGCTTGGGTGCTTTTTGCTGGTAATTCTTCCTGCCACGTGTCATTGCTGTCTCACTTTCGCTGAGTAGTAGATACCGTTACTGCGCCGGGTGCTTAGAATCCATTTCAGACCCGTGCGCTTGAGTCTGTGCCCGAATGATCGCAAAGCCAACGGCATGCGCCCAGACTCTATGCAAAATAGCTTGTAGGCACTGTATATGTCGCTCGCAGTTACCCAAAGCTCACCGTCGGCCAAAGGGACCAGCTTGTTGACCGCGAAGTCGGCTGCGCTGTCGTTGTCCTGTTTCCAGCTCTCAACAGCTTCCTTGCTTACAGCCGGTATGGTGTACCTACGGCGAGCCAGGAGATCAGGTAGAGAAGCGATAGCCCACGATATCACGGCATACTTGTCCTGAGCAAGCAAACTCAACACTTGCGATTCAGGCATTCGTATATGCTCTGGTATCTCGTAATCCCACGGCAGAACGATCCAACGCCTGAAAAATCCCTCGGACGTATCGCGTATGCTTGGTAACCTGTTCATCATCCACAACACAGCGGTGCGCGGTTTCCAGTTAAAAGGAGCCTGAGTTATTGGGCGGGCCTGCATCGTAGCCCCGACGATCAATTTCTTGATCTCCTTGGTTGCCTGTACTTCTTTCGCGTTAACTTCGTCCATCACGTTTAGCCGAGAATGCACGATCATGTTGCGATTGTATTCTGTCTCCAATTCGTCCGGCGTAAGATATGTAACCTCGCCTGTATTGAAGAGAGACTCCAAGAACACTGCAAAGGTGCTTTTGCCATTCGCCCCGTCCCCTATAAGCAACAGGGCCTGTTGAAATTGGTACGTCACACCGAGAAGCGCGGCGCCGAGAAACTCCCTGTACGTCTGGATCTCTGTGTCGTCCTTTCGCAGAGATCGCATATAGTCGATAAATATATGTGGTATAGCTTGCGGTTCAAAGTTAGCGTCTATGCGCGCTCTGGCACGTGTGTCGGGCGACGGCTGTACCAGCTCCACGCGCCCGAGATCGCTACGGACGACAATATGGCCATTACGGAAGACCGCACTCGGTGGTGCGTTGTCAAAAAAACCAGCCTTAGTGGAGGCTGTACGGGCACGTTCAACGATGGAGCGCACTCGCTGGTTAGATAGCGCTATCGCGCTAACCTTGGGTGTACCATCCTTGTCAGTGCCTTTTGTGATTTCAGCACCGTCGAGCAAGTGCGCGCAAAGGTTCTCGAGTTCGGCTGTTGGTTTGTTGGCCCAGATCCCTTGATCAGGGCTATACACATACATCTGACCTTGATCGAAGGCTACATCGAGCACGGGTGATAGTTGTGTCAGAAGGAACTCGCCAAGTTCGACATCAGAGCCACGCTCGAACCTATGCGATCCTTGCTCGTATCTGCACACCGAGCGCGCGATCTGCTCGCATTCTTGTAGAGTGAAATCCCCCGCGACCTTGCCCGTGGCCAGACACCCGGCCAGGGTGTAGCGGATCATTTCGTACGATAGTCCCTTGTATCGCAGAAAGCCGGCCACGCTGGTGAGCCACGAATTGCGACCACCCTCGATAGGATCGCTCGTTCGCCAGCTCTCATCCGCGCCCACATGCGTTGGTAAGGGTGATTGTGCAGGCTCTGGGATTTGAACAATAACATTTGGCGAAACTGGCCGATAGCGCTCGTGCAATAACCTGTGGTGAGTGTGGCCAGGTACCCAGGGCAACTTGTAAAGCCGTGTCCAATCACTGCAACTGGTGTCGGGCTGCAGGCCCACTTGCTCGAGCAGACCAAATACGTAACGGCCGGCGCGATTATGAGTGGCAAGATCCATCGGCTGCTCAAGCCCGTATACGATACGGCACCCTTTGTGCGTTTCGTAATACACGAAACCATCCCACGGCGCTGGCATGTTGATTAGTTTCGCGAGCTGTGTCGCGTACCATTGTGGCGTTGCCGGCACGTGGTTTACACCCTTGCCTGTATCGAAATCGAACCACAGCGAAGAAAAACGCACGTACCTGCCCGTTTTCTCTAATTCAGCCGGTGCCTCTTTCCTAAGCCTGTACGTGTGCTTGAGCCATGGGCCCGCAGATCCATCCACCCAAGAGGCTTGCGCGTAAGCCTCCGTGCTATATTGGGTGGTTAATCCCGTAGGCAGGTCAACAGCATAAGCTATCGGCGCTGGTTGCTTGCGCGTATCAGCATGCTGGGGTGGCCAGGAAACTACGAATTTCCCGGGTATGACGGTGAAGGGGATCACTAGCTGTGTAGACGGGCAAGCGTCCTCATAGATTCGCCACAAATACAGAATGATTTATCCGTGCGCGGTTGTGGTTGCTGTGATGCGGTAAAACAGACCAGTGCCCGTATTTACCCAGCACAGCGGCAGATTCCATATCAAGCACGCTCTCTGCGTCTGTGTAAAGCACAGGGACGTGTGCGTGACATAAATCTGCCAGTATCTTGTGTAGCCTAATCGTGTGTTGTTCGCCCCATTGGCCGTTGTAGTTCCACGTGCCACGATATGGTGGATCTACAAAATACATGCTAGGCGCAGCACCAACGCACCACACCACGCGTGTAGCGTCCATAGCATCCTGCACACACACGCTCCGGAGTGGACCGAGCGCAAAAGCTGCGAGAGCGCGGATCTTCTCCGTGCGCACATTCTGCAATCGCACTAAAGGTGTGTTGAAAATTCCACTCTTGTTGAAGCGCATCAGGCCAGAGTGTGCGCACTGGTTCAGCAGGTAATACGAACCAACAAATTCGATCCCTTCCATATCACAAACACCGTACCGCGCAGTGCCGAGTTTGCGAATTAGCAAGGTGCGATTTTTATTCATCCGATACCAGAACTGTTCTAGTTCGGCAAAATCCCGCGGCTGCATGCCTTGCAATGTTATGTAAAAGCGTATCAGCAAAGCATCGTTATCACTCCAGATCAAAGGTCCGCGGTGACCCTGCGCCATGGCATATAGGCTAAAATGTCCTGCGCCAACGAACGGTTCGTATATGGCCGTGCCAGGGCCTAGCGCAGCCTTTACCATATTCCACAATTTAGGCGCTAGAGTGCGTTTGCTGCCCAGCCAGTGCAGAGGATTTGTTGCGGTCATTTGTCACCATCGAGCGCAGCCAGCACGAGCGCGTAAAGATCTCGAGCTTTTGCTATGCGCTCTTGCATTTCCGAACCCAGCTCGGCAACAACACAGCCGATTCCGTCTCCACGGTTCTGCACCAGCACAGCGCACCCACGGGCAGGTACAGAAATTTCCACTGTCGAGAGTTTGCGCCCACATTGGCACTTTCGTCGCCGTCTGCGATAGCCAGGAGTGACGCGAGAATCTGTGACTATTGTATCCAGGCCGCATGCTGGGCAGGTCACAGAAGCCTCGAATACGCCAGCTCGATCTCTGTAATCAAGTCACCAACATCAGCCAAGCTGTCGATCACGAAACAGCCGGTATTAGGCAATGTCTCCAGTTTTGCTAGCCATTCTAGTTGACTGTGTGTGGGCTTACCAGTTGTGCTTTTGAACTCGATCACGAGCATTCGCCGGTTGAATCCGTAAACGCGCAGAGTATGAGAAAAGAACACAAATAGATCTGGTACACCGGCTGACATCCCGAGAGCACGTGCCTGATTCCGGGCCTGTGGCCCGCGTTTGCCCTCGTTTGGCGGATGAAAGAACACTACCCATTTCTCTGCTGTCGTGCTCTCTAGCCGCACCTGCAGTTGGCGTAGCCGGCCAACGAAAGTAGCCTGGATATCTTGCTCACGCATTGCGTTTCCTTTTCCAGATCAAGTTGGCATTATTAGTCTTTGCCACAGCTCCATCATCGCTGCAACATCGCTTCCCGCGTCATGAGGCTTGTGATTCACGACGCCGTAGCGTTCACAAGCTTCCCTGAAACCGCCAGGTCGCTCTCCATGCCGCATTGACAGAAAACGAGTGATCGATTGCATGTCCACGCACCTATAGGAAAACATTTCCTCAAACATGGTTTGTCCGTAGTGACCACTGCCGTAAAGCGAACGGACGAACGCAAGATCTAGCGCGTAATTGTACGCCACCATGTGCACAGGCTTGCTACCGGACCACGCGCGCCAAAAATCGTGCAAGCGCCTGCAAGCTTCATTGACATTTACGCCGTCTCGAATAACACGCTGGATGTCAATCCCGTTGTATTGCAGTGCTTCTGGATCCACCACGATTGGGGTGTCGATCACGTAGAACGTTTCGATCGTAGCTGGCCCGTGGTAGCCCTGATCCGACAGAAACGCACCATAAGACAGTTGCAAAACGCTGTGCTTTTTGGCGTCAAGTCCCCCGGTTTCGACATCGACAAACAAAAGCTGGCCCTTCACTGTGCACACCAAACTTTCAATGATGCATGCAGTTGCAAATGCGTTAGCATGCACCCTTGCATGGTCCAGCACTGATTATCCCAATCTGGCCAGATCTCACCATCGATCACGATATCGTCGCCTATCCCGTCTTCCGGGAACACGCAACGTTCCTTCAGATAAGCCCATATCGCTACACATGCACCCGGGTGCTTATGAACACGCAAACACTCGAGCATGCCGTCCATGATCGCCAGGTGCTCGCTATCGATGATCAGATGCAGACCCCACGGGTGACGCAAAGCATCCAAGATCACGGCTGGAAGCTCATGCGCCGGGGCAAGATCCTGTACCGGCCAGGCGTCACCACCGGACACGTATGCCCATGCGATTTTATCGCCAGCTTTGATGCACGCTTCTCTGACACCTTGCGCGGCCAGGTTGGCTATCTGGGCCTTCTTGGCCTTTGCCGGTATCTCTACCGCGATTCCGTGTTCACTTTTGAGTTCGTCCACCACAGCCAAGAGCACGTCCTTTTTGCTCTTGGCTTGCGCCCGATGCGCCAGCAAGGCAAGGCTTGCGTCAGCGTGTGCGTCGTAACCCTCGGGCGGGTTGATGAGGATTTGCTGCTTTTGGTGCATGAATCTGTACCACGCGATCCACCCTGGATCGCTGTTGACATCCTGCGCCACGGCGCAGATCTGTTGATATTCACACCCGCCGTATTTCACACAAGCCACGGACAGTGGGCGCAAGTCTGTCCAGTGCCAAGCGTTTGCGAACAGGCGCATCATGCGCGCGTGCTTGTGTAGCAGCGCTTCCCATGCCTCGAGAAGTTCTGTTCCGGTCCATGTGCGTGTAACTAGCAGGCTCTTGTACTTGTCCGGATCGCTTTGTTTGCTGTACAGGAGCGAAAACGTGATCGTGTCGCTGTGAAGCACGTCCGGCTGCACGGCCACGATTGCGCGGCGTACCTCGCTCCTGTGCTTACGCAGCGTCCAATCCACAGCGCGGCCGTTCAAGAGCGGGGCCGCTACTACGCTATACAGCACGCACTGTGGATCGTGTTCGAGTTCGTCCAGCGTCGCGACGTGGTCGAACGTACCTACAAACTTATAATCGATCACTCGCCGGGGCGTGATCACGTCAATATAGCCGTGGAAGGGTCCTATTTGGAAATACGGCTCTGTGGCGATCACGTCAGCCCACTCGGGAAAGTCTGCCGTGAACCATTCCGGTCGAGGCGTAGCTCCTTGTCCCTTCACGTACGCTTCACACTCGGTGTGCAGACGCTTACCTCGCTCAAGCCACGGCGCATCTACATCAGGAACGTACACCAGCCGGGGATCATCAGTCGGCGCGTGCGAGAGATACTTACGTGCGATAACGTATTTTCGATCGCACAGATCAGCCGTTTTTATCGCGCTGGCACTGGTATGTAAAGGAAGCATATGCATAGATTAGCCACGAAGGATGTAATCCATCTTGTCGGCTGATCTGTATTTACGCATCGACTCAGCGTCCTTCAATATTTTCCTGAGCGCTCCCACAACGTCATCTTGTTTGACGCCATCAATGCAATCTTCCCACCCATATCCGAGGCTGACCCCAATCATCCCAATTATTTCGCGTATATTGTCGATGTCTGACACGGCCATTTCTGGCGAAATAGAGTGATTACGCACAGCTCGCGCTGTCTCCACGATGTGCTTGATCATCACTAAAAAGTGCTGGTCCGAAACATGTGTCGCGAAATTGATCTGGTCTTGAAAAATAACATAGAGATCGTCGCGTAGTGCGGTATAACGTTCCGCCAAATCGCATTTGCAGTATATCTCCTTGTTCTCTTTACGCAATGTTTCAACTTCGCGCACCATCCCACCTATGGCCTGGACAACTGCTTCGTGCGGCACATGATTAGGGTGCAACCGCCACTCGTCGTGACCGCAATGGCGGCCGACAATAGCAATGAGCCCAATGTAGCGCGATGCCAGCGCTTTGTAGGCTACGCGATCTGCGGCAACGTCCGCCACAGATTGCACTATGGCGCTATCGCGGATATCGGACTGAGAATTATCAATCGTTACCCACGTCTCTTTGGCCTCGATGTAGTTGGGCAGCTTCCGCTCGCGTGCGACTATCTGTGCTGCCTCGACCACGGTCCCCCAAGTGCATCCGGTGTCGATTCCAAGCACTTCACACAGACGCAGCCGCCAAGTATCACACAGTTCAATCTGGCCCATGACAAACACGAGCTGTTGAGAGTCAAGTTGTTCGGCTCCCTGTACGCCCATATGCTCAGCCACGGCTACCAAATCAGCGTGCATGTCCTTGTGATCGGTGATTTCCTCGCGGAGAGCAGCGACCAAGATATCGTCAATGTTCGGCGTATCAGCTGGGATATCAACGTTGAGTACATCGAGTACTGCGGCACGGAGGTTGTTTCCGTTCTCGTGCACAGGCGTATCAGGCGTAAAACCACGCACGCCAAAATCCACTTCTATTCGCATATGGCGGAGCGCCCTTATCAGAGCGCTCTTGACTATGCCCGTGGTCCAGTCCTTTGCCATCTCGGGGCTTGTACGCTCGCCAACGGCAGCTGTGAGCGCTTTTTGCAGACGTTGTGCACTGAAATATTCACTAAATAGCACTACAGCGCGTGCTGTGATTTCGAGCCACTCGTCAAGCGTGATCCGGCCGCCAGCCCAAGTTTCTTTCACGTCCACGGCCACGACCATCGCAACCGCTCGCGCGAAGTCTTGCGCACGATCGAGTGTGGCGCGAGCTCCGTACCGGCGCACGACGAGGGTTGCCACGAGCGTGACAGCCAAGATGACGAACCCAAATATATAGTCAATGAGCATGTTTCATACCTTGCTTTCTAATTTGGCGATCGTTTTCTTGAGCTGGCGAATTTCTTCGCGCAGTTTGCGAAACATGAGATGAGAGGCTATCTCTCGATCCTTATAGTCGCGCAACACACGCTGCACGTGTGGGTTACGGAGTGCCCGCTTTGCACTCTTGCGATCATCAGAATTTAGGTACTTGGTATCCATTGGAATCCTTTCCGCTTATATGTGGCACAGTGGTACCTACGGCCCAGCTCGAACGGGCAGTGAACCAGGGGTGCTAAATCCCCGATCAGCATGAGCAAGTTGGCATTTTCCCTTGTTCGGGAGTAGAGGATTGCCTTCCCGGCCGTTATCCACTATTCGACCATCTCCCGCTTACTTGCACAGCCGTGCCTGGTTGGCAGGGCCACGTTCCCACATGGATTTCGTGCAGCGCTGTGCGAGTAACTACTCGTTGTACTGGTACGCAGCGCCGTGGAGCCCGATCGTGCGCGCCACGTTGCCTCCTGCAGTCAGCGAACGGCCAAATGCGCCGGCGAACTCGTGAGCGCTGGAAAGCGCTCGGATCAGTACCGTATCCATCGCGTCAGGGCTCACGCCGGCATTATCCAGCGCGGTACGGCAAGCGGACGCAAGAAACTCGGCACACTGCGCGTACTCATACATGCCAGGGCCGTTTGCGATCATCGCCTGGCGCACGACGGCACCGGCCTGTGTCTGCAAACCGCAGGGTTTGATCCAGTCCAGAGCTTCCGTTGCCGTGGCAGCTTCTGCTGTGATACGCAAACCCTCGAGAAGGGCCTGAGAAAACGCGATCGGCGCGATCCGGCTCTCGCGCTCGGTATCGAGCTGCATGTACTTGGTCTGGATATCGGTCTCGATAGCATGGATGCTGGCCTGTACCTGCTTGTGGCAGGTGCGAATCGCCGCGCGATCATCCTCGCTGAGCGTGTACGGACCATCGCTGGTTTCGCTGATTGTGGGAACGGGAACGGTAAGAGGCACTGTGCGGGGCTTGCTGGTTTTTCTCGCCATGATCAATCCTTGATGGTGTCCTGTGACGTTCTGTTGAATAGGACAGTACAGGACATGCACAGAACGACGCAAGGATTTTCTGACCATTTGTTTTATCGCAAGCCCGTTAATAACGGACATACTACAGTTGCGTATACGTGCCCCCGAATGCCTCACACCAGGTTTTGTACGTAGGCAGCGCTATGGTGGGATTCAACGAGTCGAACGCTGGATCGAACAGCACAACAGCCAAATTTCGCGCATCAAGATCCGCTGAAAGCGAACTATAGTTGCCACCCTCAGCTTCAAATACGTAACCAAAAGCCGGGGGCAAGATAGGTCGGATCGCGACAGCTGAGCCAGGGTTTACATTAGGATACCCTGTGCCTAACGCATCGGCGGCAATTCCCGTTGCCCCATACTCGTACATCATACGCAGAAGTGCGCCGCCCACAGCTGCACGAACAACAGGTGCATTTCTGGGCATCGGCGGTTCAATAAATACGAAACCAAACACCGAGCGCTCAACAACGATATCGAAGCTAGATGTCTCGAGATCGAAAACGGCCATGTTAGAACTCCGGGTAAATGGTCAACAGACGATAAGTGCCTGCCTGCGTGCCAGATTGCACATGTAACTGCAGCAAAGAAGGGAAATTGTTGCTGAGAACACTGGCAGCTTCAAGATCGAGTATTATTGTTTGACTGTTTCCTGATCCTGCAGATACTGTTTGTAAATCTGTGGGAGAACCAGTGGTGTTGAGCGGCAGGTAGGTGTTCAAAGAAGGCGTTTTCCGCAATAAACGCAGAATAGCACCACCATTGACATTGTTGACATCGATCAAACGCACCCATATCTTCTTGGGCAAGCGTGACATCGGCAAGGATATATACAACGATCGGCTGGCTTGCGCGACTGTCCACGTATCCGGGTAGGTAACATCATCAGATGGAACAGTTGTCCAGAATTGGCTGAAACCACGCCGTAGATCGATCGGCGTGTTGTGGCCCTGAGCGGCTAAAATTAGGGTGTCTGCCCACAACAACTGCCAAACCGGTGTAGTTGCTGTGAGTGTGAGGAGCAGGGGATGACCGTCCCCTTGATCCTGCACTAACGCAAGTGCTCCCAAATCAGCAGCGTCATACGGACCAACATCGCTAGCGACAGACAGAATATCAGCAAACACTTTGCGAAATGGAATATGTAATTCACCAACGGTGAGGGTTCTGTGAAATATTTCGCTCATGCGATAACAATATCCCCGCTTGTGGTTATGATGAAATCATAATCTGTGGACAGTACGAGGTTATTTGCACCAAAACCAACACCTACCAGTTGCTGGTAGACGTCGGCACACACTGCCTGATCAAGACTTATGGCTTGCTCCCCTGGGATGTATGCCCACAACGCTATATCCATACCAGCAGAAGCCAGGCGCTGTGTACCTAACGACATCGGGATTTCAGTAGGGTTAGCACCACCACCTAAGCTGCCAACAGAACCTGCACCTAGTTCGCTGAACAATTGCCATTGGGCAGCTCCTGCGTCCGCCACTACAGCTAACACATGCCACTGGCCATCGTTGTACGGACCGTTTAGGATTGTATCGAACGTACTTGCACCAGAATCGGTCATGCGCGCCTGTACACCGGCGCCGGCGTTTGTAAAGAATATCTCGAGCCCGCGAAAATCTGGTGTGCCGTTTCGCCTCTTGCCAAATACGTTATTAAGACTGTTGGCAGGATTGCTCGAGCGCATAACCCATATCCAGCCCCATGTAGTACCAGCATATCCGAGCACGCCCGGATCCGGAAATTGCCACGCTGTACCATCGGCTCGCCCCAATTGAAACATCTTGGACGTTAATAAAGACGGCTGCAAACCCAGGGCATTTTGAGCATCGATAGCTGCATTCAGTGGAACAAGTTCGCTTTCTGGTAAACCTGCGACGCTATCTTCCTTTGTGCCTGGCCAGTAATGGGAAGGAGCCAAGCCTGTCAAATTCGTGAATGCTTCAACATCAGTGCCTGTAAGTGTGTATTCAAAGTTGCTCGACACAGGCACAAAACCTGCTCCGTCGGCAAAATCACGCTCAACCCGAAATATAAACTTGTTGCCCTGCACAAACTCATCTGGATCGAACCCAAACACAGCATCAAGCGCGACAGTACCAGAACGTGCTGTGACAACATATGTGGCGTTCTCTGTGAAGGGTTCGGAAGCCAGCAGTGCGCGCTCAACGTACAAGCGTGCTGTCCCGTCCACGTATGTCCAACGGATCAGGTTTTCGCTTGCTATTGGGCCGCTCGTGCCCCATGTCAGCGTAGGTGACACCAGACGCAAAGCATCAGCCGCTGCTTTGAAGGCTTCGACCACGCACCGCACACTAGCTTCAGTGTTGATCAGTGGGCTGTACCAAACTTCGAGCACACGCCCAGTGGGCTCCACGTCAAATGGAACAGTACTAGGGATCCATGATACGGGCAAGGATTCATATACATCCACATACGGCAAATAACTCTGTATCACAACACGCAAGCCGGCAGGTGTTCCCGCATCAGCCGCGGAAAGCAACGCAAGCACACGCTCGCGCAGATCTTCGATGTCTGTAGGTATGGCCACGCACGCAAGATCGCCACGCAGGAAATCCCACCACTGCACGAGTACGTCATATCCGCAGGTGCCGGGGTAAATAGCATCGCGCAAGTCCCCGACAAAATCACCAGGTGTCTGCCATGCTCTCGCGAGAGCGCGCACGAACCGCTCAGCAGCTTCCCCACGCCAAAAAAAACCATCTGGCAGGAGATCGCTGATGAACTGCTCGAGCGTGGCCAGGATGCTCATGAGAACGTCACGTCCCCCAGGTTCGCCAGCTCGCCTACGAGCGCGACAACGTCCGCTCCTGCCCCTTCTCCATTAACATCGTCCAGCGTGTGCGACTCCACACCCGGCGACGATCCGATTGCAGCGCTGATCTCGCTGTTGGCTATCGTGTAGCCCTTGAGCGTGTACCCTTCTGCCAGACGTGTCCCGATAGACTCGATCACGGCTGCACGTGTGTCCGCTGTATCGGGTGTGATCGATACCTCGAACGTATACGCCAAGAGCACGAGTTCTTTCACAAAAATGCGATCGTTCGTGCCCCGCACTGTGTCTTGCTCTAGGTGTGCCTGCAATACGGCGACCTGCGCGGCACTTGCCACGTTCACTTCATAGTCAGCCTGTTCGCCTGTGAGCTTGTTCGTGGGAAAGATGCCAACGGTACCGGCACCGAGCGCGGCACTTACCACGTATACCTCGCGAAACTGGCTATTAAACGTTAGCGAGCGTGTGCGGTATGCCGCAAGCGTGCGATCGGTGTCTCCTTGCGACCATGAGGCTTGCAAGAGTGTTTCTTTGAATACGTCATCGGCCGGGTTGCTGCCCTCAGATAAGGTCACGACTACAGCATCTGGATTGATACCATCATCGGCAGTATCGATCTGTAAGATATCGCCAGGTGCTCTGTTATAATCCGCACCTGTGGCGACGGCGTTAACGTTCACAACAGTTGTGCTCTCTACACCACTAAACACAACCCCGGAATCGAGCGTGTACACGTATCCGTCCGAGCTGGCAAGCTCCGTTCCAGCGTCAAGGCTTGCATTGATGCCTGTGATCTCTACAGAGCCTGTTGCCGTTGCCTCTGGCGGCACCTGGACGTTGCGGATATCGAGCCAATCGTCGAGATTACTGCCCGTGGCCCCGAACGGGGTAGCTTGGCTCGCTGCTTCGCGTGCCAGCAAGTAGAGCTGTTGTGTAACTCGCGCAATGATCACACGCAGACCAAACAACAAGTTGTTGGTCTTGAACGCATTGAGCCCGATCGTGCGATATTCAGCGTTCAAGCCCTGGCCGACCTTACGGAGGGTTTCCCCGAGTGATGGGAGGGTTATTGCTATCAGCTTAGGCAAGGGTTACCCCTTCCCCTTCCGTGCGTGCGCGCGCGCCGACGGTTCAGCATCACAAGCATGTCGATACTCGTGCAACAAGGTTGCGGCGAACATGATCAACGGTGCAACGAGCATACTTGCGAAACACAAACAGAAAGGATCGAAACGCTGTGACGTAAGTGCTGTAGCCCAGCACTAGCGCAACAACGCAAGCGGCCACAGTACAGATCGTGTATAGCCACGCTAGGATTGTGTGCTTTCTCATGTCAGCGTTACCCCTTCCGTGTCGATAATGATGTCGTGGTCGTACGCGCGCAGTGTGCGATCTTCGGCTACGGTCATCACGCCAGTGAGTTCAACAGCGGCGATCACACGCTCCATCTCGATTTGCTGAGAACTGCCAGTATTAGGTGTTTGCAGTAGCTCCTCGATAATTGAGCCGTACCCAGAGTCTTGCCACACGCTATCTGCGCGCTGTTCGAGCGTTGTGCCCATGAAGGCAGCAAGATTGCACAATTCTACAGGCACGCTCTGCGCAAAGAACGCGTCCAAGTCGATTGGTGTGTCACTCGGCATAGAGCACACCCAGCGGTTCGATATCCGGTGTTGGCGCTGGCGGTAGCGTGATTGGCGCTATGCCTGCGATTGGCGTGCTTGTGGCCGTAGGTGTGGCAACAGCGTTAATATACTCATGCCCGTGATCAACATGCGCCTGGCGCAGATCGTCTACCGATTGCCATGTAGGGATCTGCACAGCACTGCCACCGATCGTGCGAATCTCCACACGATCAGACTTGATCACGATCGTGATTTCGCCAAGCGTGATCGCGTGGTTGTCCGTAGGCGCCTGGATCTCGTATGGCCATGCGACGCGCTCAGTCTCGCTGTCTGCGGGCATCTCCACAAACACTCGCATGCCTTTGGTGAACGGACGCTGTACACCAGCACGTTCGAGCGCGAGCACTTCCGTCACGATCTCTCCTGCGATCTCGACATCGAGCCGTACCACGCCGTTGCTCGATTTGACGGCCGCTATTTTGCCCTGTTCACGCATCCGCGCTGAACAGCGACACGAGCACGGCCTGCGATAGATCCACAGTCTCATCGATCGTGACCGTCTCGAACAAGGCACGGGCCGCTTGAAACGCACCTTTCACGCCGCCTACCTGCACTTCGATGCAATCAGCAGTGTCGAACTTTTCATGGTCAGAAGTCATGCTCGGAACCTTTCGCTCTTGGTTAGTGTGTTTGGTTGCAGTCTGCCCGACGCCAGATAGGCATCAGGGAAGGCTAGGCTAATAGTATACACCCGTTTAGGGATATCAGCACTCACACTTTGCAGCACCAGGATCTCGCCCAGCTCTGGCACCTGCACCAGCGTCCCCGGCTCACCTGGCCACTCCGCAAGGCTTGCAGTAGCGACCACGGTAGAAGCCAGGGCCTTGCGCGCTTCCCAGTCTACCAACGCGCCGGCGCTTGCTCGCGACGTAGCTGCGCTGTTTGATAGCACGCGCCTTGACGCCCGTGCTTGCGAGGCGACTTGCTGTAGCCCGATTGAGATATCCGATCCTTCTTGGACATCAGCAGCTGCCAGCAAACGGGAACCCCGACAATACCAATCCCTGCGCCACTCAGCGATATTGATCTTGACCTGCAAAGGCTCACGCAGCGTGCCTAACACTATGTCTGGCAAATGTGCTTGCTCAAGCACAAATAACCGCGCTCGACCATGACTGTCGTCCGTGAGCACTACACGTACCAGCTCGGCCGCACGTTGGATTGCTTCACGATAGCTCTCACCACGCTCCATACGAAACCTCGCGAGTTTTCGCGAAGTCGTTGTGATCACGTTCACGCCCGCGCGTTGTGCAAGGTTGCGCACCATTGCTTCGATCGTTGTGGCGTTGAAAACCTCGTTACCCAACGCGTCGAATTTATCAAGCATGACAGCATGTGATCTTGCACCGTACGCGTAACCTCGCACACGATCACCATCGTGCGTTTCCAGATAGCCAGTGAATCGAATCTGTCCATCGTGATCGTGCACGACCACGGGTGCATCGACTTGAGCGGCCAGGTTCACGTGCGACTTGAACTGTACCGAACTGTGCGCTTCTTCGAGCGATCGAGCGATCACTAGTGACTCGAACGTGACCGGTGTGCCGTTGACGGTGATCACACCTGCACCCGTCCAATGGCAAACCATCTTGAGATGGCGGCACGGTTACGCTGCGCCAACACGTCTAAGTCAATGCCGGTATTTACAGATATTCCTTGCAGGGTTGACCCTGTGGCTATTTGTTGCTGTGCAAGCACACCGCCACCAAAAGGACCCACAAAAAGCATGAATTGTTCACGCATATCTAAGAGAGCCGTTGCATCGTAGCGCTCAGCATGCAGGAGCAAGCGTGCTTCGAGCGCGAGTGCTTGATTCTGCAACAGCTCGCCGCGCTCGGCAGTTTGCAGGCCCTGTCCGAGTTCTGCCAGCACACTTGGCACTTCACCTTCTGCTCTGCTCGGACTTGATATCAAAGCGTCCGTGACTTGCTCTGTGTAGTCCGCTCCTGTTTGCCCCGATGGCTCGAGCGTTAGCAACGGCCGTAACGTTTCCATCTGCGCCAATGCAGCGGGCGAATCGGCCAGATCACGACCGAGTAGGATAATCGACTCGGTGGCTGCGCTTGCGCTTGTAGGCGCCTGTGTTTGCTCTTGTTCAGGCAGAACTGTAAGGGCGAATTCCGCGCTGAACTCTACCCACTCGAGCGATTCAGATTCCCAATTTAGATCGTGTCGGATGCATATTGCCTGTACGCTACCTTCCCACGGAAACACGAGTGTTCCCTCACCAGCACGAAAAGCACGCCTGAGCGCTTTCGCTCGAGCGAGAGCATCGGCGCCAGTGATATACGCATCTACCTGCAAACGATCGTTGCTCGCTTGTAGTCCGTGCACCACGGTACCCTGACCAAAGCGGGTTTCATCCGCGACATCAAAGCCACCCGATATCGAACCACGCCGCACACCAAATGGTATGCTGGCAAAACTACCCGGCACAATTGCTTGGTAGTAGTCGGCTATGCGTTGATCGATTGTCATCAGCGTCGCCGCCGGCGTCCCTTGCCAGATTTAGACTCTAGTAGACCCAAACGCTGGCTAAGCGTTGCATTGCTCTTGACAACACTATCCGCCATTTGTTGGATCGGACGTGCCATTTGGACAGCAAGCACCTGTGCATCACGTGTGAACGCTGTCTGTTTCGCTTGCTCGTTTGTTGCGCGCACATTCACTACCTCGCCACTAGGAAGCACACGACGATCGACCACAGAAGTGCGAAGCTCTCGGCCTTCGTTCGCTTGCGCCAACGCCATGGCTTCCTGTAGACCACGCACACGTGCATCTATCGTTGATTTCTTATCTTGCCCAGCTGCACGCGACCTTTGTGCAACTTTGCCTGTTTGCACCTGGCCATCTTTGATAAACCCCTCACGTTCGGCATCGCGAACGAGCAAGCGTGCGACCTGGATCTGTTGCAGCTCGCTATCAACGACACCGTGCCTCGCTGCGCGTGCGCTTTGCGCTTTGCCGATCTTGCCGGTGCTGAACTCTTGCGCTTGCCTTAGCTCTAGGCTCTGCGCTTCTTGTTTCTTTTGCAGCTTCTCTTCGATTCCGCTGACATCAATGATCGCGTTTCCGAGTGCGTTGCTAACAGCGTTGATGCCGTCGAGAATCCCACCTATTCCCGCGGCAAGCGCTTTTAGAGCAGCGTTGAAGCCTTCCAAACGCTCAGCGTTGAATGCCTTCTCAAACGCCTGATCAACATCGTTCATTGCTTGCCGAGCCTGTGCTGCTTTGCTGGCGTTTTTCGTAAAGAAATCGTCCGCAACCGCTGTGCTCTCGCGTGCAGCGCTGGATATATCGTTCCATTTATCAACGTTCTGATCCAACGCTTGAAAAAATATCAGAGCTTCTTTTGATCCAAAGGCTTTCTGCAAAAGCGTAGGGTCTTTCGCTAGTTTGCTATTTCCGATCTGTGTGAAGATCTCACGCAAAGGTTTCAGTGTTTTGGTGCCATCTTTAGCCACATTGAACACCTTGACACCATGTTTGTTGAAAAGCTTCGCGTTGCCAGTGAGCGAGCCGATCAACGCTTTCAAGCCCGTGCCCGCTTCTGCCGCCGATCCAAACCCCACGCGTGCAACCTGCAATGCCGCGGCAAGATCGGCGGCTCCCTCGGTACCACGGCCGGTCACGCTCTTGAACTGGCTCGCAACCTGCTGTAGCACGGTACCCATTTCGCCAAGCGGAATCGAGCCTTGCTTTCCAGCTTCGATCGCTGCACTTAGGGCTCCCTCTAATTCCTCAGCACTGCCCTTGCCTTCGAAGAAAGCAGCGTTCAACGCGAACATTACGCCCGCAAGATCATCCATCACTTCCCGAGCGTCATCATCTACTTCTTTGACGGCTACGGTTGCTCGTGTAAGCACATCCATTTTCTTAGCGCTTGCGCCGGCCTTCCCTTCCAGATTGACCATGGCTTTTGCTGCGCCAAGTACGTCTGTTTTCGCGATGCCGGTTTGCTTTGATAACTTGGCGGCTACCCCGCGAAAGTTCTCAGTCTCCTCCGCTGTAAGACCACCTTGCACTTGAAGATCGGTTAACGACTCTTCGAGGTTGATTACGCGCTCGCGTGCCGCTGCCACACCGGCGATTGCCGCACCTGATGCAACACCGGCGACACCTTTTGCGACCCCCCCAAATGCTTTAGCAGCACCCCGTGCACCACGCCCGAGCGCACGCCCTATACGCTTTCCAACACGCTCAGCGGCACGCCCTAGTCGATCAAAGCGCGTGACTACCGCGCGTGTAAAATCGTCGCGTAAGCCAAGCGCGACTTTTGCCGCGAACGTGGGCACAGTTACCCAATCTGGTCTACAGCTGAGCCGTAGGTGAACGTCAGGGTTTCCGTTGTACCTTGGGTGATGTTCTGATTCACACCTTCGTCCACCACGAGTGTCACGTTGCCGAATACAAGCTTGCGTCCGTTGAGCAGCGTGGTCGTCAACGTGGCACCTTCTACCCGATCAAGCCACGACAGATCCTGATCCGTAACAGCCTGCATCGTGAGTTTGCCGCGCTTGTGTTTGAGCCGATGTTTGGGATCAGGAGTATTCGCATCATCGATTTCCTCGCGTACGATGCGCGAAGGCATCAAGTTCGTATCACCCAACGCTGTGAGTGACCGCGGACCTACTCCTGGGATATTAAACACACAGGTTGTCGTCTGTGCGCCTGGATTTAATTGCTGTGACATATTCTATCCTGGCTGGCGTCGTTGTATCAGCGAAGGGAAACGAGTGCACTCAAGGTCGTGCTGTTTTGGACAATGCGTGGATTCAAGCGCACGTTGAAACCCGTTTTGATACCACCTTCGGTGATCAATTCAACTGTTTGGATCACGGTTGCTGCATCCGCCAAAGGCAGATCGATCACAGCATCCCGGATCGCTTGATCCACAAGCTGGGAAATCTCCGCACGGATGGTGTCCAGACTGATGGCGTGCAGAGCCACCCCAGGCGATAGTGGCGCAACATCATCAACGATCGCTTTATCGAGCTGCAAAGCCAGATACCCGCCCAACCTGCGACCGAGCACACGCACACGCAAACGTGCGTCGATGCCAAACACTCGCAGATCTTCTTGTCCACCATCTGTTTTGCGTCGATTGGTCACTACACGAATAGCGAACGTGCTCGACCCTGCAGCACGTAGAGGAATAGCGCCGGCATCGAGCAATGTCGCCTTGTCGTACACGATCGTCGGCCGGTTCATTGTAAGAAGCAAATCGATCGTCTGCGGAACCGTTTCGCCGCGCGTATTGATCGTTCCCTGGATCGCGTTGAGCATGTTGATCGCGGTCTCGATCTCCCACTCTGGCGCATTGGCCGCTGCCACGTAGCTGCTGTGGAAGTCATTGCGTGCATCGAAGAGCGTCACAGTTGCCGAACTGGTATCGTTGCGTGCTGTGATTGCGTGAGGGAACTGCGAGTTTTCCCAGCGATCAACGAGCCACTCTTCGATATCATCGAACCATGACGTACTGTGGAACGGGTGTAGGTACCAGGTGTGGTCTTGCACGATGTTCGTGCTATCGAACGTAGGAGAACCTGTTGCATCTGCGTTGTTGACGATCTCAAACGACACGCCAGCGACGCCGCTTTCTCCACGCTCGGCATAGAGATCCACTGATAGCGGCGTGCGTGCGATATGCTCACCGCCGTCGGTCGACGTGATATTGACTTGATTGGCGTTTACACCATCAACCACGGCGGTGAGCGGTAAGTCGGATGCGGCCAGGGCAGCGGCCAAGAGCGTTGCGTGTGCCGTGTTGCTAGTACCTGTGGGCACACCCACAGGTAGCTGGTATGATCCAAAGCGCCAGTAATTTGTGCCCGCTTTCGTGGAAGTGCCCGTGATCGTCACTTCCCAGGTATTCGTGGTCCACGTGCTGGCATCGACCCCGAACGCGTACAGATCGAAATCCGCTTGCATGGCCAGTTCGAAAAAACGCGCCACAGCAGCCACACCATCCGACTCGCCAAAGAACGCCGCACCTTGCTCGGAGTCGAGCACACGTGTTGGCGTATCTGGCGTACCCGTTCCGGCCGACGAGATTGGCGCAATCAAAAGCACGCTTTGCGGCTGCTCGAGAGCGGCATCAGCAAGACGAAAGAGAACTGACGCTGAGGGTACTTTTGACATGCTATGGCCTTGTAATTACCTGGGTGCTATTGGCACTGATAAGCTGCTCCGTGCCGCTGTACAGAACGGCCACGTGATAGCTGCCTTCTGGCACAGCGCTGAACTCGACAAGCCCCTTTAGAGTAGCAGGAGAAACACTCTGGACAACAGCGGAATCAGCGTCCAAAAGCGCGATAGCCTCTGTCAAATCGGCTACCTGATAAAAAGCGGCCACAGTAGCCGGTGATTCCGTTACACCGGCTGGTGTACCGATAACTATTGTACGTTGCATCGATTTCGCCAATCGTTCGTGATCGGGTGTGTACTGGCCTGTTGCTGTTGAAACAACACCCAGCACGTTGGCACGTGCAGATTGGTGACGTATCTCGGACAAGATGACCGCACGTATTGTGTACACGGGAATTCCGTCCGATATACTGGCATCCTCGTTATACGAGGTTGACTGCACGTTTGCGTATACTGACTGCCCTGTGGTTTCCAGTACCGTTTGCGCTAACTCCAGAGTGAACCACGCAAGATCGCGAGCGTGTTGAAACGACTGTTGCCGGGATACAACCGTTAGGCGTGTCTCGAGTGTGACCTTTGCTACGCCAAGTTGCGCTCGCTCCCTGTCATGGGGCTGGATCGACACGTCAAGGAGAGTTTCCGGAGTATCGGGTGAGTATCCACCCAGGCCACGAGTCACGCGATCTGCAAGCCCTTGCGCGGCGAATAGCTGAGAAATCGCGGTTTCTGTTGCCAAAATGAGCGTAAACAACATCAATGTAATGGTAGGCCCAGTACTGCTCACCTGTACAGTGATTTTTCTTGGATAAAACTCTTGACCTGCCCGCGATTAACGGGCAAAGTACTGAGTATGTCGAACAGCAAAATCCGAACCGTTATTACCAAAGCCAAAGCGTTTCGTTGTGAACCCGCACGGAAGTACAGATTCCGAGTCGGGCCTGTACCTGTTGTGTGCGTTTGGGATGCGGTAGCAGGGTACTACACTACGTGTCACAGTCTCTCGGAGTCAGAAATGGCGCGGATTCGGAAGATTGCGCTCGCTTAGCGTGAATGATCCCCCGGGCAGGTTCGATTCCTGCCCCACGCACCACGCGCAATCAAGCGCGCTTTTACCAAAGGATGAAAAAGATGATGATCTCGCTAGGATACAATCCCTCACTTCTCGCTGTTGACCTTGCTCGAGAGGACCTGCAAAAGGCAGGTCCGGGTGGACACACAGTCAGCTACCAACTGTGGGCTCCGGGTGCCGGTCCGAAGCCGGTGACCCTAGCGATCACGAACCCCCACGTCCACGCGGCCCCGCCCGCTGCGCAGCACGTGTACGCCGATTGTCTCGGCGGCGAGTCGTCCCGGTACTCCGAGCACGAGATAGGGGCGGCTGTGAACTGGCTAGTCAAGAACGGTCGCGCGAACGATGCCAAACGCCTGGCCGAGATCACGGATCCCTGCGGCATCGGCGCGCTCGCTCTGCTGTCCTTTGGGAGCGCTGATGAATCGTAAAACGCAACGGTAACTCGAAAGAATTCGGCTAGTCTTTTGGCCACACTTTCGAGTAAAGAAGCCGCCCGGATCGTGGCGCACTGTGCAGACAGGGCCAGGGCAAGGGACGAGTCGGAGCTTTGCGCCGGAGCATCGACCCAGCCGCCCTGAAAAGGATAGCGACAATGACCATGTACGCGATTCAGATTCTCGGACAGAACGCATCGACGGCACGGACCGTGGTCCGTGGGGCTGAGATCCACAACGGCGCCCCGCCCGATTTGGTACCAGACGGGTATCTGGCCGTCGATTCGGTCCCTGAGGACCCGTTCTCGGCCACGCTTGCCGTGTTCCCTGACCGTGCTGCCGCAGTGGCAGCCGGCGATGACGCGCGCTGGAATAACCAGCGCTTCGCGATCGTGCCCCTAGGCCAGGTCCCTGGCTACAGGAAGGTAGCCGGGAAGATTCGCCGGGGCGAAGTAGTCCGAGAAGTGGTGATTTTCTGATCACAGGCGCGGCCCGTCGCGCCAAAAACCAATAGGAGGGATACAAATGACGCCAAAGTTGCCACGTGTTACCGACTGCAAACACCATGTCCCGACTCCGCCCGTTGACTGTTTCTGTGTCTGGGTTGATAACCCAGGATCGGGCGGGGGGAAAACGCGACTCCACGGAACTTGCAGTCCGTGCATCGCGATGTACCAGCGAATACGCCAATTTGGCTACTTATGTGGCTGCAAGGATGGGGTCGCTGTGCTGACCCCTGACTGGCTGCCAATACGGCGGCAGAGATACAAATGATTGAACACACCTACCAAAGAGGCTACGGCCTCGGTGAGTCATGGAACTCGCCCAAGATTCCCTTGACGATCCCGTGGAACCCAGAGTTCCACGCTGCCCAGTTCGCTGGGCGCAAGGTTTTCGGCAACACGCCGCTTGCCGCGGAGATTGGCGAGTTTGTGACCCGTTTTTTCTGGACTCGTTCACGCCAGGACACCGAGCCCCGAATGGACGAGATTCTGGAAGCCGCCCGGGTTCGCGCGGTGACCTATCGCTGTCGAAAGGCAGAGAACGTGACCGGAAAACAAGGCCCATACCTGGTGACGGAGCAGAAGGACGGATCGGTGGTGCTCGAATACCGCAACCAATCGATCGGTGGTGGGGTACCAAACACACCGAGCTATCCGTACGGGCCCTACTATACCCAGACCGCGCTCCAAGTCTGGGAGCCTAAAAGACTCCTAGCCCTGCCTCTCAGGTGAGGCTGTTTCCACACACGTCACTAGGGCCTGGCCACAGCCCGAGAATAACGGCAAATTCGTGCCGTGCCCGAACGCGCCCCAACCCTTGCTCCCTCCATGTGTGCTCCTATAGTGTTGCATACACAAGCAACACAATCGGAGCACACCCATGCAGTCGAAACCATCACGAAAATCCTCAAAACCGCGCGCAGTCGTGTACGCGCGGGTTTCGTCGATCGATCAACGAGACAAGGGAACGATACGATCCCAGTTGACGAACTTGCCCGAATTCGCAGCCGCACGCGGTTGGCACCTGGTAAAGCCCGCAAGCGCGTACGTTGACGACGGACTATCGGGAACAACAGGTGCCGACAAACGCGAGAGCCTAGCCGCACTCTTGGCAGACGCTCGCGCCGGGTTGTTTGATCTCGTCGTGGTGCAAGGGATTGATCGGCTCACGCGAACAGACGATTGGCACGAGCGCGCGGCAGTGTTCGGGGCATTTCAGCGCGCCGGCGTACGCATAGCAGACGCTAGCACGGGCACGATCCACGATCTAGATACTGACAGCGGCGATCTCCTGGTAGGAGTGGGCGCGATCTTCGCTGCGCGCGAGCATAGGGCGATTCGTGAGCGCACAATGCGCGGGCGCAGGCGTTCTTTGGCAGAGGGTAAAAAGCCACAAGGCCCGAACCCGTATGGTTATAGCTACGATCGCAACACCGGCCATTTACTTCTGTGTGAGCATGAGGCTGCTGTCGTGCGCGAAATCTACCAGATGATTCAGGGTGGCTTATCGTGCCACTCTGCAGCGTTGGCGTTGAATAGACGCGACGTGCCCACACGCAAGCGCAAAAATCAGGCTCCGGTCTGGGATCGGGGAGCAATCTACAGGATCCTAACATCGGCTACGTACCGGGGTGAATACGTAGCTAATCGACGTGAAAAACTCTCGCTTGCTGTACCTGCCATCGTGTCTGACGCCGAGTGGCACAAAGTGCAAGCTCTCCTTGCCGAGCGCTCGAGCGCTCCACGCACGCGAACAAAGCGTATCGCGTATGCCAGCGGGCGTGCGATCTGTGCTCTCTGTGGCGGTAATATCGGGATAGCGTACGGCGCAAAGCGCGCCGGCAAGAAAATACGCTATTACGTGTGCATGAATGGACAACGTCCTGTTGATAAATCGAAGCGGTGCACGACCAAATGGCGCCGGGTTGAGCATGTCGATATGCTCTTATGGGAAGCGATAGCAGACGCTATCAGCAATCGCTCGGGGCTACTCGAAGCGCTCAACGCTACGCAACCCGCTGATCTCAAGGATAACGCCAAAGATCTCGAGCAAGCGCGGCAACGGTTAGCGCGTCTGGACAGCACAGAACGTGGACTTGTGGCCAGGTTCCGGTCCGGGCTGCTCGAACTGTCGTTGGACACAACCTTGGCCGAGATCGCGAACGAGCGCGCTGCCCTCCGTGCAGAGATCGCGGAGTCGGAAGCCGTAGCGCGACACGCCACACCCGAAGAGATCGTGACTACACTCGATGATCTGCGCCAGCTTATCCAAGCAACCACGTCCGACGAACGCGCGGCAATTGTAGCTGCTCTCATCCCAGGCAACGGCCAGTACAAGATCGTGATCGGCCCCGATTCCATCGCCGCAACCCTGTGTCTGTTACCTGTTACGTTCTGCTTAAAGGACGAGTCAGACAACAGACGCGCGCTCGACTGGCGGATCGCGGCGTAGTCTTACTTGACTTGGCCGTTAATAACGGTGCAAAAACAACGCATACGACAAAGTACTTTGTGATTTCCAGGTTGACTTGTCCGTTAATCGCGGGCTATAAGTGAGGAATGGAAAACAACATCGCTGAAATCGTTGCTCTCGTTCTCTCTGTCCTGGGTGTGTCGGGCGGCGTCACGGGCGCCGTGGCTCTACGCACCCTGCGTCGCCGGGCGCAGGCGTTTTTTGCCCGTTCCAAGGTCCCCGTCACGATCCTGGCCCACAAGGACGCGCTCGACGGTGCGCAAAAGCTTGAGAAAGCGCTCAAGGCGGACGCGATCCCGCACGTGAGCGTAACCTGCCGGCCCGAGGCTGTCGGGCAAGCTAAGGTCGTGGTCGTGTACCGGCCTGATGGCGTGAGTGCGAACACGTTGATCTCGGATGTGCGCGAGTTTGCGCCCACGGCCATCGTGCTCGTGCTGTTCGCCGGGCGCCTGGGCCTGGCCCCGGACAACTTCGCGGCGATCCACCTGTCCAACAGTGAACTGCGCCTGTGGGGGGACGTGCAAGCAGCCACATCCAGGATCGGGGTGGAACTGTGAGCTGGGCGCTGTCTGATTTTTGTCGCAACCTTCGCTGGTTTCTCGTCGATTGCGCACTTGTGTTGCGCAACCAGCAAGTGACAGGCTTCACTGACGGATTGCGCCACTGTGGCTACGATGCGTTTGCTGCTGGTCTGTTCGCGTCCGGCCAAGGACTCGAGTACCGAGTCGCGTGTTGGAATCCTGCGGCGTATGCCAACGGCTGGCAGGTAGGGCAGTGGAGTACCCTGGCGACTGGTATGCACGAGTGATGAGCGGTCTTGCTGGTACCAAAAAGGCCTGGAGAACAAGCCCCAATCCCTGATTCACGAAATCGCCCACGCGGCGTTCACAGATTCGCGGCCCTGTGCCACTAGTTAGCCATGAAACAAAAAATCTGTTCCGTCCTATTGCTGCTGTTTGCGCTGGGTGCTGTGGCTGGGTGTGAGGGGCCACCAAACACATGGGTGACACCCTGTGTGTTTGCTCCCTCCATAACCGAGGTTGCTCCAGGCGAGTACGCTGTTGAGTTAACCTACGATCAGGAGACGTATTTCGATAGTATCTGTCTATACGCCCGCGAATCAGAACTTGCGTTGTCTCTGATTCAGGTGAACAACACCGGAGTAAGCATCATCGGCGCGGCCAGCGGTTCACAAACGGTCTGTCTGACGCCGGATGATGGTGCGTTCGACGACTTGCACTTTTACGCCGGTGTTACATACCGGATCAAAGCGTTTTCCGACGGTGCAAAACCATCGCTACTGATAACCCTTCCTTCTTACGGCGTATTGAGGTTAACCCAGTACCAGAAGGAACCGTACAAGAAACCGGCTGCTGTTGCTGTTGTTCCGTTCAGTACAGTTCCTGCACTATTGTAGAATAGCGCATCTGACGGGCTAGGCCTGGGTTTGACAGAGTATAAGGCACCCGATCCCGCGCCTAACTGCGCCGTGCCTGAAAACTGGGCGTCCTGTACGGTTAAACCGCGTGCGTTGCCTGTGGTGCCGTAGGGCAACCCTGTAAGGGTTACAGCCGATCCACTGGGCGTAGCACCTGACCACTCGACCCTGAAAGAAACGTGCACGATATGGCCTATGCGCTGGTAAATCCCGTCCCTGACGCCGGGGTAGCTTGGTGTCGCTAGCCCTCCGCCCACACTCGGTATCCAGGTTCCGAGCGCAAACATGGCCATTTCCACGTTATCGGGCACGTACGCAGCGGGCGGAACGCTCACGACCACATTTGCGCCCCCGTCCCAGCCCGAGGGCACTTCCAGCGCGAACGTGTTGGCCGCGCCTGCAACAGGCTCGCGCATCACTAAGCCCCCGCTCTCCACCTTTGCGCGCTCACCGTTGGGTTCGTCCGCGTAGCCCACGAACCGCGCATCAGGCGTTGTCGTGTACGCCCATTCGGCCGGCGCAGCCACGCCTTGCACGAGCAATGGCAGCAACAAGTCACGGAGCTGCGTATCGATATCCGGTGCGGGCGTGCCACCGAGGCCAATCACAAGGTTGCGCAGCTCTTCGAAGAGCATGGTAATCGACTCAGGGCGCAAGCTTGTGGGCGGCTGAACGCCTAGATTCTGGAAGGTGCCCAGCTCCATTGCTTCCCCTGTAATTTGGGCAGCGCTCAGGTAGACAGGGGGGATAGGGCCGTTATTACCGGCTGGGCCGAAGTTGCGATCCATGGGCCCTAAGGTACCATGAGACACTGCGCGCCTGAGCAGTGATTTTTCTGACGGAAAAGGTTTGACTTGCCCGTTATTCGCGGGCTATAAGGTTAGACATGATCAACAACGCTGCCACCACAGACATTCATCAGCTCGCAATTCAGACCCTGGTCGCTGCCTGTAGGCGGCAGATCTGGACACGGCCCGATAACGATGTCGGCGCGCGCCTGAGCGCGTGGGTGCTAGTTCATTTACACAACTGCGCGCCTGAGCAGTGATTTTTCTGACGGAAAAGGTTTGACTTGCCCGTTATTCGCGGGCTATAAGAGTTAGACATGAGCCACAAACGCGAACTCAACCGATTACCCGAGCAAATCGCCACCAAACCGACGAGTGGCGATGTCGTGCGGGACTTGATCGGACGATAGGATAGTCAACATGAGCAACGAGTGCTATCAACACATTCATTTCGATGTCGTCTATTATGGGAAGGTGTGCGATAGGTGTGGCAAGCCGAAGGATCACGCCCAGTCGCACTGGTGCAGGACCTGCGAAGCACTCCCTGCATGTCAAGAGTGCGGGGAGCCCAGACAGGATTGTACCGCAGGACAGGGCGGGCACCCATGCAGTGGCTCCGGCGACTCGATCAACGAGCAGTGGCTCCGGCGACTCGATCACAGATGGGATTGACCGCAGTATGACGACCGCGCGGAACTTCTTGATCGGACGGGTGCCCGGCGATGATCGGTCGGTGTGTCGGGACGCAAAAGTTTTACTAGTAAAACTCTGAGCGGGCTTTTTTACGAAAAAGTTTTGACTTGTCCGTTAATCGCGGGCTATAAGAGGGTGACATGACATTGAAACCAACCCAGATCACCACCACATGCAAGGTCGGATATTTTACGATCACCTTGCATGCAAAGTCGCTCGAACTCCGTACCTCGCCACGCCACAAGCTCCGTGGGTACGATACCATGGCCTTTACTCTGAGCGTGGCCATTGGCGAGATAGAGATCGTTTCCACGCTCTACCATCGAGGCGAGGAAAGACAGTTCAATGAGACCCCTACCGAGCTGGCCACCGAGATCGCACAGCGACTCCAGGCCCCTGCCCTGGTCGATGAACTGATCCCGGAGATTGGCTCTCTTTACGCTGAACTGTCAATTGTCAATTGCCCAGCCCTAGAAACAGCAACGTAGCTGTTTCTAACACCCACACCACTGTATACGACTCCGCTGGCGACGCCAGCGTGAGCGTTCCGTACACACCATCGCTACCGATAGGCCACTGGACCTTGCTATAGCCTTCTGATCGGCGCAGTTCAAGCAGCGGGTTGTCTACAGGATAGCCGTGCTCATCGAGTAACTCAGCCACGTGCTTGGCCCTAGATGCGTGCTCATGCAGGACGCCACGGACCGGGAATGCTGCGCCGACGGTTGGCGTTCCCGTGCCATCGGAACCGAATACAGCGTGGGTCTCTTGCTCGAGTAGAGCCACGCTATCGCTCCACCAATCAGGCAATGTCGCTGTACTCGATCTCGACCACGAGTATGCCGGCCGTGAGCGCAGCGACCGCGATCGTCAGATCGATCTTGCTCGCGGCCACGGGAGGCAACGTGCTAACTTCTTCGCCCGACGCATCGAACGTGCTCACTGCCGCTGCTGCGTAGATAGTGTCCGCGCTGTCGCCGTCGAGCGCGACCGTGGCCGTTGCCCCCGCTAGGTTGCCGTCATGGATCAGGCGCGCACTCGTGATGAGCTTCTCGCTGGCGAACGTGATCAGGTTGGCGGTGCCTATGTCCCCCAGGTCCGCGGCGAAACCCTCCGCGAAGTTCAGCGGCACGGTGAGTTTGCCGCGCTGGCGCACCGGCCGCGTTGCCACGACGGTGAGCCCGGTGTCGGTCTCTCCTTTGGCGCGCTCGGCCCACCCGAAGGGCCAATCCGTGACCATGCCTGTGAGCACGTCGCTCTGCGCGTGATAATACAGCGCCTGGCCAGCGGCGATCACTTCAGCAGCAAACACGCTCTCCGTGTACTCCGGTCCACCGAGAGTGGTAATGATCGCCTCCCCCCCGAGCGTGCCGTCATTGGTGACGATACCGACGACATCAACCAGTGTGGCAAGTGTGCCTTTGAGATTGTCGGCCGCAGGTGTGCCGCGCACCAACTGCTTATTGCCGAGATACCATTGTCCTTGTGCCATTATATCGCTCCTATTTTTGCACGCTATTGTGGGGATTATGGGGATACCGAATCAGTCTTGACACGATACGCATACTTGCCTGGATGCGTTCGGTTTGCAGCGTAGGAGTTCTGCACCCTGATCCATAGTCCGTCTTGTTCCCGTGGATCCACGGTTTCCCGCAATTCCACGCGCATCTCATGCCCTGCCACACGAGCGACCACAAACGGACAAAAATTGGTCTCAGGTCCAGGCCACAGATTCACGGTGTTGGCCGGCTGGTACAATGTCTCGTGCGAACGCGCGAAAAGATTACGAAGGTAAGGCAGTCGCACGCGATCCGCGCGGTTGTCGAAGTTTTCCGGCGTCATATATTCCCACCAATCGTCATACAGACTGGTCGGGAAGATCGCGACGGTCGGACGCAGCGCACGTGTACGGTTGTCGTCCACGTTGGGATCAGACCCCGCAGGACGCGTAACCGGCTCCTGTGCATCCGCATGTGTGCGTACCGCGATAAAGTTGACCTTGAAGTCGATCGCGGCGTTGCTGATCACGTAGCCGCCAGAGTATGCGCTCGGCAGGGAGACCACACGCACAAACTCGCGTGTTTCACCTGCAGCATACAGTTCTCCGAGCTGGCCAGGGATCGTGATCAACGCGTTGAGATCATCTTGGACAATAGCACTGTAATCGATCAAGTGCACATGTCCGTATTTGAATGCTCGATAGCTCCCTTCCTGATCGTACGCGAAGATCGGATGCAACTGCTGGTCCACAGCCAGCGGATCGAATTTGGCCGCAAGATCAACGTGTACCTCTTTGTGTTCGAGGAAATCCGTAGCCGTACGCTGGCGCGCAAGTTGGGCCAAGGGAAGGCTCTCACGCATATACCCGCCAATTAGCGCTTTTCGCTGAACATCCTGAAACGTGGACGGCAGATCTGCCGGCACGAGACCAGATCCACGCTTGTTGTAATAACGCCCGCCGTCGCGTATCTCCACACCACTGGATTCCAGCGCGCGCTTGCGCGACTCCGCGAATAAATCGCGCACGAACGTCTCTTTGGTTTCACCGTAACTACGTACTCCGATCGACTCGGCGTATTGCTGCAATAGATACAGCGTTGAACGCATCTGATAGTCCTGGTCAATCTGACGTGCAGCCTTCTCAAACTCCTCGTTGCCCTGGTGACCACGTGCCAGCAGGATTGCACCGAGTGCCTCACTTGCGCGCTGGTGACCCGGCTCGCCACCGGCAACAGTCGGCACTCGCACCGGGCTCTCAGGCTCGGTTGCGATCTCTGCTCGAACCATGGCCCCCAGTACAAGCGCACTCCCACCCGACTCTCGGATCAGACGCTGTGCTGTGTCTTTGTCCAGCTTCTCGATCGCGATACCGGACACACGCTCGAAAGTTGCTTCATTGGTGCTGGCGGGCTCGGGCTCAGGTTTTGGCGCCCGAGTGTGCTCGAGTCCGCGCTTGATGCCGGTTTCTACGGCGCTTTCAATGATTTGCTGCAACTGCTCGGGATCCATGTTATCGCTCCTGTTTAATTTGCTTTGGATATCTGCGCCGGCCCACACCATTGAGCCTTCGCGTGGCCACCAATCGCGAGTTTCGTACACGGAAAGGCCGTCATCTCGCTGCTCAATCAGCATGATCGTGCTGTAATCAAAACCAACGGACGTTGAATCAAGCGACCCACGCTCGATCGCACTGATCAAGGGTTTTCCCTTTGCGTCAACGGTCAAATCTGGATCAAACAACCAATCACCATCGACCCGTTTTGTGCCGCCGTCGAGATGCACGCGAAGATTCTCGATCTTTCCCCAGCGATGCTCCACGCCTGGCATCCATCCGCCGTGATCACGTAGGATCGGCACGGAATAGATGCCCATTTCGCGCCAGCGCTCGATAGTATTTGCGTCGATGACAAGGCGCATTTGCACTAACCCTACACCACGATGATACTCGCGCACGAGCGAATCAGTAGCGAGCGTCCCGGGCACCTTCAAGATCCCATTTTCGAGCCTTTCGCTACTGCTTTCCGCCCGCAAACATGCGAATTTGTCGCTGATCCGGGTTATCTGAGTCGGTCTCTTCGCTTCCAATGCGCGCTTGCTCATCTTCGATCTCCTGGAAAACTTGCTCCGGGTCGCGCCCAGATTGCAATATCACTTCCCGTTTGGATTTCACACCACTTTCGATACGGATCTTATCGGCGTTGGCTTCTTTCTCCGGGTCAATAGCGCTTTTACGTCCTGGTAGCCACTGGAATACAACCTGTGAGTGGTCCCTTCCTGCCAACATTTCCGCTTCCACGAACCAGCCCAAAACCCTCTGCATGCCCACCAACCAATCACTGAGACGCGAAAACTCTTCGACAGCCTCATCGCGCTGTGTGATGGCCCAACGAAGCCCCGAATAACTTGCCCCTCCTGCTGCCCCTCCTGCAACCTCAGCCGTTAACCCTTGGCCTGCAAACACACGCGCGTTTTGATGTTCAACAGGGAAATGGTTAGCTTTAGGTTCAATGCTCGTGACACCTTTGGCTCCGTGCACAATGGCAAACGATCCTGGTGTCAGCTCCTCAATCACATTACCCTCCGCGTCCGTTACTCGAGTACCCAGATTCAGGATATCCGTGCTCAAATGATGGGGCTCCGCCATGATCATCGCGCTCATACACGCTGCTACGCGCGATTGGATCAACGCTGTCTCAGCGTAGTCAGCAAGCTGCGCGTCTGACGCTATGGCCGCATGCATCACTGGCAAACCGTCTATCTGGTCTGCCTCCGGTGCGTAACGCAGCCACACCAAATCATCAAACGGGATGCGTATTGCGCCTCCGCCCCAGAAATCGGGCTGTGTATTTTGCGATACCATCCACACTGCTGTAGGTAATCCGCCAGCAAACTCCAAGCCGTCTATAATGATACGTGTGCCTTTTCCTCCCAACGATTGCTTGCCACGGTCCCGATACCTGCCCGGCCA
>Ga0299906_10000450_pt1 | contig 38472 bp, 24 predicted proteins | sample RVTome_14_FD_200259 | JGI IMG/M metagenome (GOLD analysis project Ga0299906, IMG submission 200259) | Soil microbial communities from uranium-contaminated site in the Upper Colorado River Basin, Wyoming, United States - RVT145D125 (version 2) ... | reverse complement strand
CCGTTGCAGTCCGCCGGACACGACAGGCAGTCCTCGCCGGCGGCGACTTCGCAGATGCCGTTACCGCATTGAGCGCCCGACCCGCTGATGCAGTCGCCGGGACAGTTGACGCAGTCCTCACCGGCCTCGCATACGCCATTGTTGTTGCACGGACCGCCGCCCCCGCCGCAATTCGGGTCGGTCGCACAGTCCGGGTCGTCGCAGTCGATCAGCCCGTCACAATCCAGGTCCTGTCCGTCGTTACAGCCAAACTCGAACATGAAGACCTGCAACCCGCAATCCTCCATGCAGTTGCACACGCTCTCCCCCTCGCCGGCCTCGCAGACGCCGTCCCCGTCGCAGAATATGCCCTCGCAGGCCGGGTCGGAGGCGCAGTCGCCGTCGAAACAGTCGATGGCGCCGTCGCAATCGTCGTCACGGCCGTCGGCGCAGTTCACCTCGGTCGCCGGCGGCGGGGGACAATCGGCCGGACAGTTACAGCCGTCCTCGCCGCCGAAGCAGGTTCCGTCGCCGCACTGCGCCGGAACGCCGGTAATCACAACCGAGTCGAAATAGTGCGTTCGCGTGACCTCGAAGACGATGTTGTAGCCGAAGGCGACCCAGATGGTCGTCGGCTGCGAAACATTGAATGAACGCGACATGTTTCGCGGCGTCCAGCCGGCGTCCTCGATTCCGCCAAAATCCTCGCCGGCGCTGTTCTGCGTGAAGTCTTCTTCGATCTGGGGCTCGAATGCCCCGATGAAGCCGATGGCGGTCCAGAGACCGAAGAACCCATCGGTCGGCGACCAGATCTGGTATTGCAGACCGACGTTCCAGTTGCCCGGCGGAAGGAGAAACTCGCGGACCATCCAGATCGTGCCGTCGTCGGCCAGACCGTTGGCGGTGAATTCCATGGCCCATGTGCCGTCGTGGGCCTGGTCCTGGTTGCGATGGACGAACCATGACAGGGGCGTGTCCGCATCCGCCCGCCAGGGGCCCAGGCCGCTTTCAAAGCTCTCGATGATGGTGTCGGCGGCGGCCGTGATCGGCGTGGCCAAGGCGACCACAATGATCAGGCGGATAATTGGCTTGTGCGTGCGCGAACCAATTGCGTGCATAGGGTTGCTCCTTTTTTTGCATTTTCTCAGTTGGCTCGCCGGCACGGGTCATTGTACCTGAAAGCGCCCCGCCGATTCAAGTCATGCGGAAAGCGTTGCAAACGCTGAATTCGGCGCCAGTCCCCCGGGGTCCGTGCGGGCGCCGCGGTGAGTCGGCGGCGGACGCGCCAAGCGCCGCTTATCGCTTCCTGGATAAAGGTCTTTCGGGATTCGTCGGCCCGTGTTCCGCGCCCGACGATTGCATGATCCTCTCCAGTTCGTCCACGCAGAATCGCGACCACGACTCCATTTGCTCGCGGTTCGCCCGGAGTTCGGCGGCGGTCATCACGGACAACTGCGTGATCATCTGCTCCCGCTTCGATACGGTCAGCTCGCCGACCCGCCAGACGTGAACGATTCCCAGATGCACGCGGCCGACCTCGGTCGAGTCGTCGCTGATCAACGCGGCGATCCGGTCGGTGTGTTCGCCGCCGACGGCCACCTCCTCGGCGACTTCCCGCTCGACCGCGGCGCGATACGTTTCACGGTAGTCGCCGCCGAACAGCGGCATGTCGTCCGCGGGATTGACGTGCCCGCCGATGCCGATGGACCGATGCCCGACGAGCCGCTGCTCGCCGGCCCGCCGGCCGCGGACGTACGACACAAATTGGCTGCCGTCGGTGATGATGACGTAGGGAATGATCTGCTTGTAGGCGGGACTGTCCTCCGCCTCGGGCCGGGGCATGAAGCGCGGAACGCCCTCGGCGAAGATGGCATCGAGGTATCGTCGGCAATCGAACGAGATTCCCTCGAAAGGGCCCGCGCGGTCGAAGGCGCTTCGCTCGATGACCAGCACCTGCTCAACGGCGTCCATTGGGCCTCCATCCGGCCTGCAATCAGTACGATCGGGGTCAACTGCCGACCGAGCGCGCATCCAACCGATTGACCGATTATCCTCGCTTTGAATGATCGCTCCGTCCAACCAAGACAGGGGATCGCTTTCGAAATTGCATGAAGCGAGAAACGGTGCCCGAACAACACCCTAACCTACGGTGCAGCATGCACTTAGCGTAGTTGCTCACTCTTTGGGATTGAACGATTTTGGATATTCACAACCCATTCATTGAGCTTGACTTAACATCGCGTCGCTCGTAAGCTGCGGCCGCCGTAGCTTACGAGCGACGCGGTGGCACGACCGATAACAACCCTTAGATGCTGATCAACTGCCCAAACTATACAACCAGACTTATGGACAAAGGGCCTGAACATGGATCGACGACAAATCTCCAGCCTGCTCGTCCTAAAGGACCTTGGCATCGACGCCTCGATGAAGTCCTTCAGGGACCGGCTCGTGGTTCAGAAGCTGATCTACCTCGCTCAGGCCGCCGGCCTCGACCTTGGCTATTACTACGGCTGGTACATTCGCGGGCCGTACTGCTCGGCCGTCGCGGACGACATGTTCGCCGCATTCGTCGATCCAAGTGGCATCGATGACGCATACAAGAACTGGTCGCTTGGCCCAAAATCCAAGAAATCGCTTCGATCGGTCGGATCACTCTTGAAGAAGGAGGGCTTCAATCTGAACGCCGACACTGACGACGGGAATCTTGCCCGCCGCCTTGAACTCCTCGCTTCGGTCCACTACCTTATCGACCGAAAGCAAGTGACCCATGATGGGCCGAGGGCGATCACCAAAAAACTCAAGGCATGCAACAAGAACTTCTCCGAGCAAGAAGTCACCCAAGCCGTTAAAGAACTCCGGCAAGCCCGCCTGGTTCCGAGCAAATAAGTCGGATACTGGTCGCAACGTTGTCGACGCCATCCACGGAACCATTCGCCCGACCGAGGCCGAGTGGAGGGTCATTGATACGGCCACATTTCAGCGCCTGCGCCACCTGAAGCAACTTGGCTTGGGCCACGTCACTTATCCCAACGCGACGCACACACGGTTCGCACACAGTCTCGGCGTATTCGCCATCATGGCTCAAGTCCTCGATAATGCCAAGGACAACCTCAATCTAAGTCACGAACAAATCGACGAACTTCGCCTTGCCGCACTTCTCCACGACATTGGACATTACCCATATTCGCACCTAATGGAGGGAATTGATGATGTCATTTTGACCGAAACATTTCTCGGGCACGGCACAACCTCAGAGTCGCGCACGCTTGAACCAGCGGAAGGTGACAGATATCCCAAGCACGAAGAATTGGGGGAACTTATCGTCACGAAACAAGCGGATGTTAGAAAGGCGCTGGGCGGTAAAACACGAGCGGGCCGAATCGCCGAACTCTTCACGAGGAGCGGAGCAGCCCCCGATCAAATCAGCAAGCTGATCCACAGCAGCGGAGACATGGATCGCATTGATTATTTGATCCGCGACTCCCGGTTCGCTGGTGTTCCATATGGGGCCATTGATCTGAATTACCTGCTGCAAAACGTGCGTACAAGTCCGAATGGGATGATTGGCATTGATTATAAGGCGATGGCTGCCGCAGAGCAATTCCTATTGGCACGTTTCTTCATGTACAAGACGGTCTATTTTCACAAGACGACGTACGGCTTGGAAGAGGCCTTCCGTCAACTTGTGCGCAGATGCCGCGAAAAGGGAGAGTATGACGTGCCCAGGAATGGAATGGAGATTCGCGCGATCGTCGGGGACTCCAATCGGCTGTTGGAGTTCACGGATTCCTACCTCGATCGCGTCGCCTATAAGGCAATTTCGAACGCAGACCGGACCATACAGACCCTTGGGCGCGCAGTCGTTTATCGTCGCCCTCCCAAGTTACTGCACGAAGTCTGCTCAATGGTCAACGAGAGCAACGCCGAATCCATGAGCCATAACCGTTGCACGTCGTTTCTGAACAGATGCAAGACGGAACTTGGCAGATTAGCGAAGACACATCGAATCCCGCCCGGCCTGTTCCTGGTCGCTCAACCCAAGTCAATTCGCATCGAGAAGCGAGGCCCCCTCATGACCAGAGACCAGGCGAGCGAGCAGCCCTCCGAGTCGAAGGATGAGCTGATCAAGGTGTTCTTGAAGAACGATCCGGAACCCAGATCGCTCGTCGATATCAGCGAAAGCATTCTGCACGCATGCGCTAATCGGACCTTTCGAATTGTCCGCCTTTATGTTGTCGAGCAAAATGAATCAAAAGTCGACAAGATGAAAAGGAAAGTTGAGCGTTGGGGTGAGTGACCAGTACCGAATGTGCTCCAAGGTCTTTGGGGATGGATTTCGTCGGCGAGTTGCCATACGCTGCCCAGCCAATCAACCTGCTGTGGCGCCGACAATTAATTCAGATTTGCATCTTCCCAATCAACGTCCTCGTCGTCTTCGTCATCGCCTTCGTCTTCGCAATACATCAGATTGCCGTGTTCGTCGCGGTATTCCGGATCGGTCGGGAAAATGTCAAATCCAAAACCGGCGCCGTCGCACCCCGGGATGGGACATCGCCAGAATCCTCTCGTTTCGCCCGCTTCCTCAACCCAATGGATCAAGTCGCTTTCGTATTCCTGCCCGCAATGAATGCAACGAACCCGCGTCGAAATCGCGGGCGGTCGAAACGGGTCATCCTCTGCCGATGGGCGCAGATTCATATGAACAACATACCGCCTGCATCGGCGATTTCAATTCGCCTGTGATTTCAAAACGCCGAGTGGCCGGTCAGTTCGCCCCCGACGATGAGTTCGTGGATCGTCTCGGTGCCTTCGTTCACGATATGTCATGGGTCAGGCGGTCTGCGTACCCGGTACTTGTGGTCTGTGACGACAACGAAACATCCTTGCCATGTGTTGGCCTCCACGGAATCGAAGAGCTGGCACGTACGCTCAATCAGGCGCTTTCGGCTCGGCTCATGCAATCGGTCCAAGACCAGGCCGGCGTGCGTCCCCGGTTGAAATCGGCGCACATCTGAAAAGTCCAGGTCCTGCGTAATCAAGAGCCGGTCGGCGTTCTGAGCCGCGCGCCAAATGTCGTCATCTGGTCGGCCCGCCAATCCTTCTTCCGTGGAGGAATCCGCATCGATGCCGCGGGCGGCGAGCAATTCGACAAGCTCGGCGGGCAGGTTTTCATCGATTTTGATTCGCACGCCTACACCGGGGTGCCGGGAACAGGCAGGTCATCCTGGGCGGCGGCGGCGGCAAACGCGATGACCGCCTCGACTTGTTCGCGCGTCAGCGTGGGATATGAGTTCAGAATGTCATCGATGCCGTCGCCGTTTGCCAGACTGGCGAGGACGGTCCGCAGTGGAACGCGCGTTCCTCGGATGACGGGCTGTCCGCCGCAGACCTGAGGGTCGGTCGAGATTAGTTCAGACGGAAACATCGATAGCACCAAGCCGCTCCTTTATGCGTCGCAGAATAGCCAATGCTCGCTGCGTTTGCAAACGAATCGATGACGGGCGTTTATCCGTCAAAATGCCGCGTGGCCGGTCAGCTCGCGGCCGACGATGAGCTCGTGGATCGTCTCGGTGCCCTCGTAGGTGATGACGCTCTCGAGGTTCAGCATGTGGCGGATCGGGCAGCACTCGATGGAGATGCCCCCGGCGCCGAGGATGTCGCGGGCGTCGCGGGCCACGTCCAGGCCCATGCGGACGTTGTTCCACTTGGCCATCGACACGTGGCTGTGGTGCATCGCGCCGGCGTCCTTGAGGCGGCCAAGCTGTAGCGCCAACAATTGCCCCGTGGTGATCCGCCGGGCCATGTCCGCCAGCCGCCGCTGGATGGTCTGCGTATGGGCGATGGGCTTGCCGAAGACCACGCGGATCTTCGCAAACTCCATCGCCTCTTTGAAACACGCGATCGCCGCGCCGATCGCCCCCCAGCATATGCCGTACCGCGCCTGCGTCAGGCATCCCAGCGGCCCGCGAAGCCCCTGGGCCGTCGGCAGCCGGTTCGCCTCCGGCACGCGCACGTTGTCGAAGAAGAGTTCCGACGTGACCGACGCGCGGAGCGAAAACTTCCGCAGGATGTCGCGGGCGCTGTAGCCCTTCATGTCCTTCTCGACGATGAAGCCCTGAATCACCGGCGAGTTACCGGTGCCACCGGTGTCGGTCATGGCCCAGACGATGGCGATGTCGGCGATCGTTCCGTTGGTGATCCACATCTTGGCCCCGTTGAGAATCCAGTCGCCGCCTTCGCGCCGGGCGTGGGTCTTCATCGTGCCGGGGTCGCTGCCGCCGTCCGGCTCGGTCAGGCCGAAGCAGCCGATGACCTCGCCTTTGGCCATCCGCGGCAGCCATTGCGTCCGCTGCTCCTCGCTGCCGTAGGCCAGGATCGGGTACATGCACAGACTGCCCTGCACGCTGACGAAGCTGCGCACGCCGCTGTCGCCGCGCTCCAGCTCCTGGCAGATCAGCCCGTAACAGACGTTGTTCAGCCCCGCGCAGTCGTAGCCGTCGATGTTGCAGCCGAGCAGCCCCATGGCGGCGATCTCCGGCACCAGCTCCGATGGGAAGCGGTGGTCCTCGAAGGCCTTGGGAATGATCGGCAGGACGCGCTCATCGACGAACTTGGCGACGGCATCCTGAATCTGCTGCTCGTCCTCGTTCAATAGCGAGCGGGTGTTGTAGTAGTCGAACGGGTCTGGCGACGCGACGCTGTGGCCGGTCGCGGTCGGGGCGGTAGCGGACATCCATCGGCTCCAGGACTGCGGGTGCTTGATCGTTGTCAGGCACGGGCTGCGACTGGCCGTAGTATAGCGGAAGCTCGCGCGACGGGGCAGCATTCGTCAGGCGCACCGACATTCCGTCATGCTCGATTACGCAAACTGACCGATTTCCTTTCAGTCCGCGTTTCCTCCACCCGACGGGCGAGCGAGCGATTCGTCCGCCCTGGGGGCGGAACCACTTTGCGAGACAAGCCAACCGGCGGCTCAAGCCGCCGGCAACGCCCGTGCGCCCTCCGGGCGAATAAAGCGGTTCGCGCCAAGACCAGTCAGTTCGAATTGCCTGATAGCGGGACAGAGGTCAGACGTCGAGTTGGCCGGTCCATACGGCGATGGCGATGGCGGCGGTCATCAACGTCAACAGTGCGACGAATGCCGCGGTGAAGCCAAGGATGCGCGGGCGTGGGAGTTTCGCGTATTCCTTGAGCCCGATGGAAATCCACGCCGTCAAGATGATGAGCGCGCCGACGAGGGCTATCCACTGAATGAAAACGACAAAAATGACAGACACTTCCATGCCCGGCTGCCTGGCGATCGCCAGGCCCGCGCATTCCAACAGGACGATTGCCGCGATCCACGCGCAGACGGGAAACGCTGAGTACGCGACGACGCGAAGGATATGCGCCGTGCGCACCTGGCATCTTCCGAGAGTCTGTCGTAATCCGCTCAACAGCAAGAAGGCGGCCGCCAGAACGAGAATTACAGATAGGTACACCCAGACAAGATAGTCACCGCCTCCGGCAAACGGCGCCTGCGCCACGCTGGTATAGGTGCTGTAGAGATTGCGAATCAGCGCTATCAGCGCCGGATCCGCAAGTCCTTGAGGGGCGACTGAAGTGACCGGACCAGGAGGTCCCGACATCCAACCGGTCAAGACCGACAGAACCCACGCCCCGCCGTGCAGCGCGACGAGCAACACCACTGGGGCGATCAGCAATAGAAAATAAAGCGGCCCGCGGACGACCTGCTCCTGGAGCGAGACACGCCGCCAGAATCGTCGCGGGCGAAAGCTCAGCGCGACTGTCTTGACGAACGACCGCACCGGGTGCGTCCGCCAATGGTGCTCGAAGAGAAAGGCGCTGCGCCACGCGGATCGGTCGAGGAGCACTCGCCAGTCGAAGTCCAGGCCGCATTCGGTGCAACGCGGCGTCGAAAGCGTGCGGAGGTTGTACCCGCAACGCGGACAGAAAACGTCGAAGTCGATGCGGTCCCAAATCGGCGTGCCGTCGGCGGCGAGGAATGCGTCGATCGGCGATCGCGGCAAGGGTGCGCCAGGGTTCGACGACAACCGGAGCTCCAATTCACGGCCCGAAGGGATGGCCCGGTTCATGACCCATCACGGGGCGAGCCCCCAGATCTGCACGTCGTCGATGTTCCAGCCGGGTTGGGCCTGGATGGCGTCCGTCGGGCCCATGTTCCAGCGGATGAACACCGTCGGCTGCCCGTCTGCCACGGCGGAGATATCGTAGGTTTGCAGCGACCAATCCGCGTCGGTCACCGGCGGCCCGATGTGTTCCCAGACCAGGACCCAGTTCGCCCCGTCGTTGGAGACCTCGATGGACGCGTGGTCTGACAGGCCCGAGGCGATGCCCAGCCAGCGGCGGAATCGCAGTTCCGCGTTGACGATCGTCGAGCAGTCGATCGCGGTCGTCGTCAGGCGTTCGACCGGCATGTTGTTCTGGTAGTTTCCGTTGAGGTTGTATCCGTACACGTTGAGCCCGGAGTAGCCGCTTGTCGGGTCGCCGTTGCCGGCCCCGCCGCCGGTCGGCTGGCCGAATGCCCACAGGCCGGTGGTCGTCCAGCCGGGATCCAGATCGTCCACCATGAACTCCCGGATCGGGGCCGCGATGCCGACGGTCAGGTCCACGGTCGCGACGTTCGATTCATTCTCGCCGTCGCTGACCTTGAACGTAAACGCGTCATCACCCAGAAATCCCGGCGGCGACGGCGCGAAGTTGACCACCGCGCCCTGATCGGCCAGGGCGTAAGGAACGGAGACGATCGCTGCCGCGCCGGGGTCGGTCAGGACGCCGTTGGCCGGCAGCGAGGTGATGATGTATTCCAGGGGATCACCATTCGGATCGCTCGCCTCCAGCGTAATATCCACCGGGACGAACCGCGGCGTGTTGACAAACTGATCGTCTGCGGAAGGGATGACGGCCTCGAAGAGATGAACGTCGTCGACGAACCAGTCGTCAAACGGCCCGACCGAGGCCGTACAGCGGATTCGCAATTGAAAGCCCTCGTGCCGCGCGGCGGCGGGCAACAATGCGTCTTCCAACTGAAACGCCGTCATGTCAGGCCCGCTGCCGAGATGCTGGTGGATGACCTGCCATTGAAAAACCTCGTCGAGGAACTCGACGAAAAGGTCGTCGCCGGCGTCGGTGGACTCGCCGCCGCCCGTTCTTTGCCAGTAATAGGCCAGCCGGACCGCCGAAAACCCTGACAGGTCAATCACCTTGGAAACGATCTGGTCGCTGCCGCCCGGATCGCCGTTGAAGCGCGCGGCAAAGGGCTCGCTCGGCTCAGCGATCCCGGCTCCGTCTATCTCCGCCCCGCTGACGGCGACCCACCTCCATGCGCCGAACGCCGCGGACGGATAATCGTCGAAGAACGGCAGGGGCGCGTCCAGCAGGATTTCGACCATGAGCAGGATATCGGCCTCGTCGATCACGCCGTTGGCGTCCAGATCGGCGCAGCCGCAGCCGGGCGTCGCCGCAGAACCGTCGAGCGCGCAGGCGGTGAACGCGGGGATGTCGGCGCCGTCGAAGGCGATGTCGGCGTTCATGTCGGGGCCGCAGGTCGCGCAATTCGCCAGGGCCGGCCCGCCGCAGACGATGAACGTCGTCTGCCAGGAGTCGCCCCCGACGCCGTTGCCGTCGCCGTCCAGCGGCGATCCGAACGGGTTCGCCAGCACGGCGGCATCGGCGACGACGCGGTACCACCCGTTGGGCAGCCGAGGCCCGACGATGTTCATCACGATCTCGTTGGCCCCGATCATGTACGCGGGCGATGAGAGCGACAGCGATTCGTCATCACCGCTGCCGAACGTCGCGTCCGCTCCGGCGAAGGTCATGGAAAACGCGCCGGGATCGTCGACCGTCGCCGGGTCCATGATCTGGTTGAACCGGATCGAGAACGAATTGCCGGGCACGCCGCCGATGCCGCCGTCGTCGGGCAGGCCGTTGGCCTGAACAATCCGCGGCGGAGGGAGGGGACTGGTCGCCAGCGCCGCCAACGAGTTGACCCGTCCGGCCCCCAGCAACCCGACGAAGCTCGGGTTCTGGGCGTCGATGTTGTCGCAGGTGGCGACGAGCTGCGCGGCGACCTGCTCGCGGGTCCAGCCCGGGTTCGCGGACCAGATCAGCGCGGCGGCTCCGGCGGCGTTGGGCGCCGCCATGCTCGTGCCGGAGAAGCTCGCGTAACTGCCGCCGGGCACGGTGGAGAGAATGCTCGAACCCGGTGCGGACAGATCGATTCCCGTGCCGTAGTTGCTGGTGGAGCTCTTCACGTCGGAGGCGTTCGTATTGGCGACGAGGAGCGTCTGGTGGAAGGCCTGGCGGGGCGGATTGAGCTGCGCCGCGTTGCCGGCGGAGTTGAAGTGCAGCACGCCCGAGTCGTAGAGGTATTGAAATGCCGCGGTGACGGTCGGGTCGCCGAGCCAGATGTCGACGCTGTAACTCGTCGTGATGATCCTCGCCCCGTTATCGACCGCGTAGGCGAACGCAGCGTCGATGACCGTCGACGTCCACAGGCCGGGGTTGGTTCCGTCGTAGAACTGCACGGGCATGATCGTCGCGGCCCCCGCCGTCCCGGCCACGCCGACGCCGTTGTTCGTGCGCGCCGCGGCGATGCCGCAGACGTGCGTCCCGTGACTGTCGCCGCCGTTGTCTGGATCGGGGTTGTTGTTGCCGTGGGCAAAATCCCAGCCGTTCACGTCATCGACGTACCCGTTGCTGTCGTTGTCGATGCCGTCCCCGGCGATTTCGCCTGTATTGACCCAGATATTGTCGGCCAGATCGGGATGCGCCCGTTCAAAGCCGTCGTCGGTCACGGCGATGATCACCGCGGGATCGCCGAGCGTGATGTCCCACGCCAGGTCGTTCTGCATCAGCGGGTGGTGGTATTGCGATCCGTACATCGGATCGTTCGGCACGAGTTCCCTCGCGTCCCCGGTGTACCGGTAGTTCGGCGCGCTCCACCGGACGCCCGCGAACGAATTGAGCTTGGCGATCAGCGGGGCGCCGGCCACGTCCGCCGGATACTCGATGACGATGACATGCGTGAACTTCTCGTCGCGCGGCCGCTTCCATTGAAGCAGCGAACGGGACCGCGTGACGGCGAAGTCCGCGTCCACCGCCTTCAGATTCCATGACGCGATGACGGCCGCCAGATCAATCTGCCGGGCCTGCGACTCGAAACAGACGACCATCTCGCCCTTGATCTCCGACCGCTTGACGGGATCGCGCACGGCGTCTTCGGTCAACGACGGAACGAGGGCAACGAGCGACCATGCGATCGGCGCGATATTCATTCGGAATCCATCCTCGCCCCCCGAGGCCGGCCCTTTATCGTACCGGCAACGATGCCGGTGATTCAATCAATAGGATGCGTCGACCGAGCCGAATACCAGAGCGACAACCCGTCCGTTCACCGGGTTGTCGAGCATGGGCGTCCCCTCGGCGCGGGGCGATGGCCGGAATCATGGCAATCCACCGCCGGCGACGGTCCGATGTTCGCGAAACCCCTACGACGCCTCGGCGATGCAATACAACTGCTTCCTGCCGCGTAGATAGATTTCGTTGCCCGCGATGGCCGGTGACGCGTCGAATTGATCGTCGAGCGCGTTGGTGGCGATGGGCTCGAATGTCTCGCCGCGCGTCAGCACCACCGTCTTGCCGCCTCGCCCGACGATATAGACCCGATCGGCCGCGCCGACCGGTGAGGCATAGACGCCGTCGATGCCTTCCAGCCGCTGCCCGTCGAACAGGGCCTTGCCGGTCGTCGTGTCGAAGCACGAGAGGATGCCGTTGGTGGACTTGAGAAAGTAGAGCTTCTCGCCGTACAGCAGCGGCGACGAGACGTAGGGCGTGTCCTTGTCGTGCCGCCAGACGACGGCGTCGCTGTCGGTGATGTCGCCCGCAGCGCCCTCGTAGCGGATCGCCAACACCGCGCTTCCTCCTCGCGAGCTCATGACGAACACCATGCCGTCGGCCGCCACGGGAGACGTGATCACGTTGTTGGTCAGGCCGGCGCATTGCCAGACGAGATCGCCGGTCGCCAGGTCATAGGCGCGGACGAAGTTCGACGCGGCGGTGATGACCTGCGGCTTGCCACCGGACTCAACGATCACCGGCGTGGACCACGACGTCGGCTCGTCGCGATCGACCTTCCACCGCTGCCGGCCGGTCTGCTTGTCCAGCGCGACGATGAACGAGTCGCCTTCGTGGTCCCAGTTGATGACGATGGTGTCGCCGTGCAGAGCGGGCGAGCTGCCCTCGCCGAACGAGTTGCGCGTCTGCATGTCGCCGAAATCCTTCTTCCACTTCACGTGGCCGTCCAAATCGACGCTATACAGGCCGCGCGAACCGAAATACGCGTAGATGTGCTGGCCGTCGGTGATGGGCGAGTTGGATGCCTGAGTCGAGTCGGGATGCAGGGATTCGTGCGGCCGCTCCTCACAGAGCGCCTTGCGCCAGGCGATGTTGCCCGTTGCCCGCTCGATGGCCAGGAGTACGAACTCGTGGATGTGCGTCGGCGCCTCCTTGCGCTGCCGGCCGCGACGGCCCTCACCGCGTCGTCCGTCACGGCGTCGGTCCGGCGGCGGTTGATTGGACTCGACAAACGAAGCCGGCGACGCCTCGCCCATCGGCGCGTCCAGCGCTTCCGGATTCGCCCGCGCGTCGCCCTGCGGCTCGGCGGCCTTTCTCTCCGTCTTGATCGCCGCCTGGATATAAGCGAAATCGCCCCAGACGATCGGCGTTGCCAGCCCATCGCCTGGCAATTCGATCTTCCAGCGAACGTTCTTGGACTCGCTCCACTCCACGGGCGGGTTCGCCGCGGGCGCGACGCCGTCGGCCTGCGGTCCGCGCCACGCGGGCCAGACCGAATCTCCCTCCCCGGCGATCGCACCGGCCGACGCCATTGCATAAACCCATCCCGCCACGATGACGGCGAATACGCATCTTTTCATTGTTCATCCCTCGCTCGTTGAATGCAGTTGTTCGCAGACGCCAACCGAATCTGCCGAGTGCGAACAGTGTAACGGAGTTTGCGGGACGAGTATTGACCGCGCCATCGCGGAGATATGCAAAGGAATGACGGTGTCGATGGTCGGCGTAACGCGATGACTGACAGTGAGTTATGAGCCCGCGCCGATCAGTTATCACTCACTACTGATTCAGCAACTGCATGACGAAGAACTGCACGTCGGTCCCGTCGACGTTGCAGTCGTCGTTCATGTCGCCTTTCGGGCGACCCTCGCCGTCAACGATCAGCCCCGGCGTGTTGTTCGGGCACACGTCGTCGGCGTCCGGCACGCCGTCGGCATCGGTATCCATCGGCGGAGCCACGTCGTTGTACGTCGACACGGCGCGGACGCCGCCGAATTCCAGAAAGCCCCCGCCGGCGTCGACGTTGACGCGTCCGATCGTGGCGCCGTCGACGGCGAGAATGCCCCAGCGCCGGCCCACCTCGCCGTCTACGTCGGCCCCGAGCAATTGGCCGACCATGTTGCCGTTGTTGTCAAAGACCGTGATGTCCACGGACATCCCGCCGCCCAGAAGCTGCTCGTGAATCGGCGTGAGTTCCATCGCCGTGTGGCCCGGATCGAGACTGAACACGTCGAACGTGTCGGTGTCGTTGTTGGACATCAGCGTGTTGGCCGACGGCGAAAAGGCCGACCCCGGTCCGATGCCGACCAGTCCCATGCCGCCCGGTCCTCGTCCCGCCGGGCCGCCGACGCCGTTGGGATTGAGATTCGAGTCGAACGCCAGGTCGTCCGGGATGTCGCCCGGCGAGAATGTGCCGTTGTCCGTGGCCGCGTCGACGGGCCCGTCGAACTCCGTCAGGCCAAAGTCGGCCAGCGCGGCCCAGTCGGTGCCGCCGATGAGGAAGTGCCCGCCGCCCGTCAGCGCCGCATCCCAGGCCGCCTGATCGCCGCCGTCCAAGTCGAAAAACATGATCGATCCCTGGACCCCGCCGTAGGTCTTGACGCCCATGACGCCGCCGAATTCGTTGGGTCCGACGGCTTCGATGTTGACGCGACCGATCTTGTCGCCGTCAGTGGCCAGGATGCCCCAGCGCCGGCCCGCGGCGCCGTTGGCCTCCGCCGCCAGAAGCTGACCGATGAGCACGCCGCCGTTGTCGTACACCGTGATGTCCACCTTCGTCGAGACCATGTCGCCGAGGTGCAACGGGTTGACCTCCATGGCCGAGTGCGTCGGATCGTTGCTGATGATGTCGAAGCTGTCGCCGTCGTCGTTGGCGATCAGGGCGTTGGACGCCGGGGCGAAGACCGACGCCGGTCCGATGCCCGCCAACCCGGCGCCGCCCGGCCCGCGCCCCGCCGGTCCGCCGACCCCATGCGAGTTGAGATTCGAGTCGATCGACAAATCGGCCGGGATGTCGCCGGGCGAGAAGATCGCGTTGTTGGTGGTCGAGTCCACCGGTCCGTCGATACCGGTGACGCCGAAGTCCGCCAGCCCGCCCCAGGCCGTCGCGGAGATCAGAATGTGTCCGCCGTTGGTCAGCGCCAGGTCCCACGCCGCCTGCTGGCCGCCGTCCAGATCGAAGAACATCACGCCCGCCTGCGCCGTTTTCGGGACGCAGACGATCGTGGCGACACATGCGAATGCTATGAGATTCTTCACCGCCGGGCTCCTCAATTTGATTGTTGCGAAGGAATGCGACCTAATCGTTTATCGGAGATCGGAGCGGGCTTCTCGATGATGGATTCGGAGAATCGCCCCTTGCTCAGGGCCCTCTACGGGGCCGGGCCGCGTGGAATCTGGGACCCGGGATTCCGCCGCCGTCGACCGGGCGTGACCGGCGTCGGCGGTTGGAGACCGACAAGACACCACGGGGAGCATCGGCGCCCCGCCGGTGCGAATGGACACAACGCGGAACCGGCGATGGCCTCCCGCCGATGCGAATGGGCGCCTGCGGTTGCCACGGCCGGGCGGACGTGATAGATTCTCATCGTCGTAGGAAGCGACTTGCGGCGCGACTAGCTCAATTGGCAGAGCAGCTGACTCTTAATCAGCGGGTTCGGGGTTCAAGTCCCTGGTCGCGCATTACCATCCCGGGCCGCTCGGACACAAGCGGTCGATGGGATCGGCGCGTCGCCCCACCTGGTTTCACTTCGTCGGCGCCCCCATTTCTGTTACTGCCCGCCGAGCTACGATCTTGCTGTGGGTCCTCGGCGCCGATTATGGAGGACGCCCTGGCGAGCACTCCGACGACGAGCCGGGGGCTGAACCCCGCCACGAATCCCAGAAGTGATCCCATCCCGGCCAGGTGCAGGTACTGGTCTACCGTGGGAGCAGCAAACTGATTCCCGTTCAACGCCAGCACCCCGGCCAAGATCGCGACGAACATGCAGAACCCGCGGAGGAACGCGCCCGCCACCGGTTCCTGCTTTTGGCCGCGCGCGTCCGGCTTGATTCCGCTAACCACGCGACAGGTCTGTGCGCCGATCGCGCCGGACAGACAGCACAAGAGAGCCACATTGGGCGGCGTGAATGTGAACACCGTCAGGAGAATTGCGGACGCCATGTCGCCGTTTTGCGCCCCGCTCAGTACATTTCGAAACGGCTGCGACGGAATGGTGGCTCCCGCCGTAAACACGACCACCCACGTGAACACCAGTAGCGTGGCCAGGACGACCTCGGGCAGATTGCGGCTCAACAGCCGAAGCCACCCCGACGCGTCGGTTGCCGGGAGCGACGGTTTTCCGCTGGCGCACGTTTGCAGCGCCCGTCCGTTCGATCGATCGACTGTTTGTTCCGTTGCAAGCATGTCATTCTCCATCCGCCCGGGTCTTTTCCACACCACGACCGGGCGACATACCTGTTGACAGGTTGACTCACGACATTCAAACCTGAATCTCAGGCACGCTCATCGCCGCCGCTTTCGTCATCTTCCTGCCGGGCGACGTCAGCGGACTCGCTACGCCCAGGCGGTCGCGCGGAGCGGCGACCGCGAGCGGCCGCTCCGTCTGCGCCGCGCGGCCTCTGCCGGCTGCGCTTCTGGCGCAGTCCAGGATGCTGTAGGAGCGATAGGCGGCGCTGTCCGCGGGAAACTGGATCTCCCGCCAGGAAAAGCAGTCGCGGATCGTCTCTCTCTGCGCGCCGCCTGTCAGTTCACGATCGACGGCCAGCAGGGTCAGCCCGATCCTGGCGTAGGTCAGGAAATTCGGATTCAGCCGGTCCCAGCACTTCGCCAGGAGGGTGCCCAGATAGTCCCGGGCGTTCATCAGGCAGGTCTTGAACTCGAGTTCATGCCCTCGATACGCGTCATTGAATCTCGCCTGAATCTCGGCGTCATCGACGGCCTCCTGCGGACCGTGATACGACAGGTCGGCGAGCTGCTGACTGATCAGCTCGGCTGCGACGAGTTCCTTCTGAAACGCCTCGACGAAAACGTCGAACAGCGCGCCGGTCAGCGGGTTGGACAAATCATGGGGCTCCGACGAGACCGTCGACATCCGCTCATAGTTGAATGCTTTTCGGATTTGCCGGCTCTCGCTCAACTCCCCGATCCGGCTCAGTTCATTCTCGGTAAATAGGTTGCCGCGGCAGTGCGCCAGCAAGTGATCGATGACCAGATTCGAGTGCAGCGCCGTGACCAGGGCCACGAGGTCGCCCGCCGATTCCCCGAATCCGCCGAATTCGTCGGTCACCGCCAACGCGTGCTCTGGAAACCCGACGGTAGCAAAGTGGATACTGTGTCCCAGTTCGTGGGCCAGCACGTCGAAGTTCATGCAGTGGGGCTTGTCCGGGTCAATCGCACCGGTCGGCGTCCTGCCGAAGCCGAACTCCAGGAACCCGTACCCCGAATGGGCATTGTCCCACGAGATCAGGGGGATCAATTCGATGCGGCTGTAATCCAACGAGAAGTGCCACTCGATGGTGTGCTCGAAATAGTCTTCCCAGATATCGAGCGTCCGCCGCACCGTCGCGTACATCTGACAGGCCGCAAAGGAGCGGGTGTCCGGCTGAAGGTGATCAAAGTGACCCGTCCCCGGATCGGGCGGCGGCGGTGGATTGTGGGCGCCGGTATGAGGCGGCAGATAAGGATATCGATACGGGCTCTTGTTGAGCGCGTCCACGACGTAGATGCGATCGTCGGCCGGCCCGGGCTGCATGTCTTCGGGCGGAACGGAAACGACAATGGTCTCGGGCTTCTCAAACCCGCGCAGGTAGCGGGGCTGGGGGAATATGCGAAACCTGGTTCCCGTTTGACGAACAGCGGCGTCGAGCTTCATCGACATGATTCATCCTCCGAATAAATTGACCGTCGTCGGTGTGGCGACCCTCGCCGCCCTGGAATTCGTTGGTCTCAAGATGCGCCGTGTTGCCGCCCGTTTCCTGCTCCCTGCGCTTCGGGACGGCGCGGACGCGCCCGCCCCCCGGGGGAAGAGGGAACGGGCGGGCCCGAGTCGCCTCCAATCCCAACTGGGAAAGAGCGGCGCATCGCCTTGGGATCACGATCGCACCCCAGTGGGCTCCTGAGTGTTAAGACACCCATGGCGCGCAGCGCGCCCAAAAAAATCGCAATCTGCCCTCAAGGATTCATTTACAGATCGCCTCGGGACGGGGTTTCAACCTCACCGCCGACACAGTGGGCACGGGCGCAGCCCGCATTACCGGTTGGACGATCATTTCTGGTAGAATGCACGGCGATGAGGGGTGAACATGTCGTGCCCGGATTTGCGGGCAACCGGCCGAGGCCAATGGATCCCGGACAGTTCGATACAAAATTCCTGACTCGGGCCGCGCGGGGGGACGCCGACGCCCTGAAGTCCCTGCTCGCCGAAACGCGGGAGCAGCTCAGCCGCCATCTGGCGGGCCGCGTTCCGCGCGACCTCCGTCAGTGCTTCGACGTGGATGACATCGTGCAGGAGACGCACATCAAGGTCTTTCAGCGGATCGACGGGCTGCGGAATGTCCATACCCGTTCGTTTTATCGATGGGTCGCGGCGATCGCCCTCTCACGGTTGCGCAATGCCATCCGGCATCATCGGGCGGCCAGGCGGGGAGGCGCCGCGGGGACGATCGGACAATTGCAGGGTAGAGAAGATTCCGCCGTGGCGCTGCTGGACACCATGGCCGGCCCCGGCGAGACACCCAGCCGGACGGTGGGGAGGCGGGAGATCGTCGCCGCCGTCGATCGGGCACTGGCGGCCCTCCCGGAACACTACCGACAGGCGCTGTGGCTCGTGCACATCGAGGGACTGCCCGTGCGCGAGGTAGCCGACCGGATGGGCCGTAGCGAAAGAGGGATTCACGGCCTCTGCCGCCGCGGGCTGAAACAGATGCGCGACACGCTCGCCCCTGCGGGTTTTTTCTACAGCACCTCGGGATAAACTGGGTGTCGATGCCGCCGTCGATTTGCGCCGTTTGGAATCTCTTACAGCAGGCCGCCGACAGGTTCTGCGCCGCGGTCACTCCACTTCTGCCGATTCGCCATTCCCAGAGTCTACCCCCGCCCCCCACGCGAAGGTCCTCGACTTCGGCCTGGCTCGCAATCTATGGCTCATCCTGCTCGCAGAACAGGTCGTCATGGCCAGCGCGCTCCACGTTCCCATTGTCGCCGGGCGCAGGTTCTGACGACGAATCCGGCCGCAACGCGGCAATGAACTGCGCCGGAGACTCTTGCGCCTTCGCGAGGATTCCCCTCTTCATCATTGCCACGAATATCGCGCACGAACGAGCCTGACAGTTGAGGGACTTGCCCGGATTGAACTCGATGTCTGTGAATCCCGCGTACGATTCGAGACGCCGCAGGAAGTCACGGTGCGGAAAGATGGCGCGCGAATAGAGCCAGTCGTAGAAGGCTGTCTTCGGCTCCGTGGGAAACTCACAGTCCTCAAACCGGAACGCCACGATCCGACCACTCTCCCGGATGCGCGTGTCTTTCTTGGCTTCGCGAGCATCCGCAAGATACAGGTCCGTGAAGGGACCGCCGCGCTCGAATACTTTGCTTCCTTGGTAGGCACACTCCAAAGGAATCGGACCGTGCTCCTGGCTCTCGACCTTAAGGCTAAAGGCGCTCAATCGCTGTCCAAGCTTCTCTTCCGACTTCGTTGATACCTCAAGCAGCGGCGAGTAGCCTTTCGCGGCGGCAGCCTGATGGAGCGCAACAACGTTCTTCTTCTTCTGGGCCGGCGCGAATCCTGGATTCCAGTGGAAGTCGAAGCAGATCTCTCTGACCAGTCGATGGCCCGTAGTCCAGGGGATGAAGATTGGGCGTTCAGCCATTCGGCAAATTCCGGATGTACTTCAATGCGACGTGCGCGGGCACCAGTAGTTCGGCCTTTTCGGCACTCTGGAGGCGAGCCTGGATCGCGGGGTCCTGCCAGTTCGTCCTCGTGTAGAGAACCTCGAAGTCAATCAACTTCTTCGCCTCCGCCAGCGAGTGAATCGGCATCCCCGACTTGTTCGACACACCGGGCGAGAACATCACACCGTCGATCGCAAGCACGTCCGGATGGATTTCGAGGAAAACCGACTGAGCGATTCGACCCTCCCCGCGTGCCAGATACTCCATCGGGTGATTCGGTCTGAAGCAGAGATGGACGTACTGATCCATGCCCTTCATTCCGTCTGCGTCTTGACTCCACTCGTTCCCGCCGGGGTACGGGCACGTGATGTTCCGCTTGCGCAGTTCTGCCATGGAGAGGAGCCCGCCATTGCTCCGTATCAACGGGATGTTCCGCGTGTCCGTAAAGTGGTAGAACGCGGTTGCCCGGTGCTGTTGAAATGGATCGAGCGGCGGCATCTCGGGCATTGTACGCGATGGCCTCGGACTTTTTGGGGATGGAGGTGCCGGAGGAAGGGGCTTCCCCTTCCTCTGGCATCAGCGGACGATCGACGTTTCGGGGCGGCCGACGTGCGGGAAGGCGACACGCTCGACGAAGCTCAACTCGCCGGTTGGAAGCAAGCCAGCCAATTGCCCGGCTGGGGCAGGGCCTGACGAGGGTGAACTTCGGGTCGCCATCGTTCACAAGACCGGGTGAAGAGCTATGAAGCAGTCGATGATGGTCTCGGCGGCAGCCGACGGCAGGGTGGTCACGACGGGCGTTGCCACGACGGCGACGGCCAATAGCACGGGGGTCTTGTTCATGGTTGGTCCTTCGATCTCCTCGTAACCCCCGCCACTTGTCACAAAACTCGACAACCTAACCGGGTTGATGGAGCGGGCGGCGCGCCCCCTCTCCCGCTCCAAACCTCACTCTCTGCCCCCCACGAGGCGGCTCGCTCGCGGGCGGGGACGCCCACGCTACCCACAGGCCATGCCGATAGACGGCCACCGCCGTGACGCGGGCCCTCGTCCGTGACCTGTCGGCCTTGCCCTCATGCGACGTTCACGGTTTCACAGCCGGCAAAAGCCGCTCGCCACGGCGAGTGAACTGTGGCAGGCGCCCAAGCCCGTATCCCCTGGACAAATGGTTCAACTGGCGTGCTGTCGCCCCGAGTCTTTGGCCGACGTTGATTTTGCCCGTTCGACCGGGGTTGACCAAGCGGCTATTCCGGCAAGACCACTTGCCAAATCCGCGCTTCAGACACCGCCATCGGTTACCAGACGGCACCGGATTGCGTTGCGTCCTTGAGATCTCGCCTGATTCTCAGTTCGGCATGAGGCATGCTTAAACACGCATACGGCCGCGCGTTCACGGAAGCCGGCCGACGCGGAACCCGATGTCGCTGAACTGGTCCGACGAGTGATACTCGATGGGCCGCGACCACGCGCCAAGCAGGTCGCTGCCCCACAGGAACGCCCCGCCGCGCAGGCCGCGGCCGTTAAAGAGGGGTATCGATTCGTTCCACTCCACCACGTTGCCGCCCTGGTCGAACGCGCCGTAGGGGCTGGCGCTGTTCTCGTGCTCCCCGACTTCCGTACGGTAGTAGGGAGCGCCGATGGTGAAATCGTTTGGATGGTTGTAATACGTCGCATGATTGCCCGGATCGGGGTCCGTCAGATCGTTGCTGATTCCGAAATCGTTGCTCATTGGATAGTTGAAGTAGTTCCCGGTCACGCCGTCGTTGGCGTGATAGGCCGCCTTGTACCACTCGTCCTCGGACGGGACGACCCAGGTGGCGTCCGGCTCGCGGAAGACGTCCTCCAATTGGTCGTCGGTCGTCTTTCCGTCGAGGAAATACGAGCCGTCCTCGGTCGTGGTCAGGTCCGGTGAGCCCGTCGGCTGCCCGTTGTGCAGCCAGTTGGCGAAACGCATCGCATCACCAAAGGAGACGAAGTTCACCGGCCGGCTCGCCCAATCCTGCGCCACGCTGTACGCGTAGCTGCCCGGCGAGCCGGTGCGTTCGATCTTGCAGCCCTGTTCGTGAGTCGACATGGACGGGTTGTAAAGCGCGTAGGTGTCCGTCGCCGCGATGGCGTTGAGGAATCGGGTGTACTGTTCCGCCGTCACTTCAAATTTTCCGATGTAGTATTCATATGCCACGCTACCGAAGGCGCCGTCCAACTGAGGATCGCCCGCGTTTCCAGGGTTCCCGACGGCAATGGACTCGACCACGAGGCAGGAGCCGCAGTTGCCATTGAGGAGGCAGTCGACAAACAACGGGATGTCATCCACGTCCACTTCCACGTCGCAATTCAGGCTCGCGCTGAGCAGCTCGCAACCCGGGTGGGCCGCTTCGTAGTCTGGCGGGTCAAGCAGAGCCAGCACGAACGCCGCAACGTCGTTGCCGTCCACCGAAGAATCGCAATTCAGGTCCCCCGGCGAAGCCGGGGCCGATGCAACGAATGCACAGGCAGATGCCGCTACCACGGCTGCCGCGATCATCATGCAATTGTTCATCGGAGCGACCTCTCTGTAAGGCAGGCCCGCCAATGAATATTTTCCAGTCGGGGAGGTCAAAATTCAATCGAACACCCACGCGACTGGTTCAAAACGCGGATTCCGGCCAGGAAAAGGTCAACTCCGGCGCGCCGGGGTCCAGTCGCTCCGATTGCTGCCGCAGGCGGCAATAGAACAGGAGAGGGGAGAGAGGGGAAAGTAGAGAAGGCACTGCCCGCGCTCGCGGCGAGAGAACGCCACACCAACAGGGGAGTCCTCTACTGCGGTCTCCTCTCTCCTTTCTCCTATCTGCTCACTGCCCCTGTCTTTTTCCGCGGCTTGCCCCTGGAGCGCGGCGAAGCGGGGTCGGTCTCCTGCTTTTTCTTCACCGCGGCACTCTCCGGACGCCGCTGGTGCGCGAATCCCATCTCGGACGAACCGCCGACGGAATCGTTTCCGGCGAAACAAACCTTCCCGGCCGCAGGGCATGGCCTCGAGAGGATTCGCGGAAGCGTTTCTTCCACAGCGGGTCCCAGGTCAACGGCTGATTTCACGAATTACCAATCGCCTGCAAAGTCAGAACCCGCTCCCTCACGGCCGCGGCCCGGATGAGCCACGGACGGGGGAACCGCCTTGATCCGCGCTCGGCGCGTCGCGGATCGATCTCGCCGAAACTTCAAAGACGCGACCGCGGCGGACGCGGCGCACCACGAACTCAAAGCCGCCGCTTTGCACGGACGCGCCGGGCAGGGGCGCGCGGCCCAATTCTCGCTCCAGCCAGAGGGCGAGTGAATCGGAAGCCGGGGGGGGTCGGCCTCCAAGCTTGTTGAACACCTCATTGACCGGCACGCCGCCGCCGAACATCCAGATACCGCTGGTCAGGGCGTGGATGTGCCGGGGCAGCCGGTCAAATTCGTCTTCCAATTCCCCGACCAGCTCTTCGATCAGGTCTTCAAGCGTGATCAGGCCCAGGCACCGGTCCTGCCCGTCGCGCACGATGGCCATGTGTTCGTGCTGGTCGATGTAGGTCTTCAACAGTTCCGAGGCGGATTTCTCAGGATCAACGAAATGAACGGGACGAACGATTCCCTTCAGACTGGGGTCAATCGGATTCGTGCTCATGTAGTAGATCATCTCTTTGAAGTTGACATATCCGACGACCCGATCGCGGTCTCCATCCTGGCAAATCGGGTAGCGGGTGTGGGCGTCGATGTGGGCGGCAATGACGGCCTGGTGAAGGGTCTGAGAAGTCGAGAGGACCGATACTTGCTCCATCGGGATCATGACCCGACGAGCGCTGACGGCTGAGAGTCTGGCGGTTCTCTGGATGATCCGTTCCTGATGCGCGCCGATATCGCGGGAGATGCGGGCCATGGCGGCCAGCGATGTGATCTCCTCGAGCGCCGCCGTCCGCCGCGTCGTCGAGCGGGGCGCTTCAAACGGGCGGTTCAGGACGTGCAGGACGTGAATCAACGGCGTGAAGAGGCGAACTCCCAGAGTCAGAGGCCCGGCGATCCACATCGCGAGGCGCTGGTTGAAGTGGACGCCGAGCGTCTTGGGAAGGACCTCGGTATACTGAAGCATGACGAGCGTGAACAGGATCGAAAAGACCCAGATCCATTGATCGCCGAACAATTCGTCGAACTGCGAACCGGCCACGGTTGCCCCAATCGTGTGCGCGGCGGTGTTCAGAATCAGCACGGCTGCAATGGGCCGCTCGATGTTGGCTTTGAACCGTTGCCAGATCCCCCCGATCCTCGGATGTCGCGTGGAAATCTCCGCCACCTGGCTGGGGGTGAGACTCAGGAGCGTCGCCTCCATCAATGAGCAGAGAAACGAAACGCTGAGCGCAGACCCAACACTGAAGATGAATATGACCACGACGCTTGCACCTCATTATCGGCGTGTCGGTGTTCTCATTCCGCAAAGCCGCACGACTCGCCGGTCGTGCGTGCAAGGCCCTCCGCGAGCATGGCGCGGAAATCCCGTTGGCGGATGGTTTCGCCGTGGAGTGTATGCGAATCGGAAAACGGCGAGGAGCCGGCGACGAGACGTCGCGGCCAGCGCCCCGCTGAGCGAGAATCCAACGCCAAAAAAAACGAGGCGGACTTCAGCGGATCGTCGGCGGGCGAAGCCGGCGCGAATGTTGATTCGGAGAGGGAGGGATTCGATCTGAGCCGATTCCTCAACCTCTGCCGATGTCTCAGTTTATCGCCCAACCTCCTTACCGACAATGACTTCGCCCGTCTTGCTGATGTTCTCTTCCTCCACGGTTTTTTACCGTCTCGTGATGCGTTTTGAGGACAGTTTGAGGGCAGTCGTTGAAGCGAAGCACTCTATGGGCATGAACTGCCCGCCAACAGATCTGCGACGAAGACGTCAGCATCAGCGATGGTGACGCCGCCGATTTGATCGACATCCGCGCACGAGCAATCGCCGCCGGCCAGGAGGCACGCGACGAACTTCTGGATGTCGCCGCCGTCCTTGAGCCCGTCCTGATTCAGGTCGCCGAAACAGAAGCACGCCTGGGTCACGGTCCAGAAGCCGCCGGTGAGTTCGAACGTCCCGCCGGCGAGGGCCGGGCTTGACGAGGCATCGGGCTGGCCCACGGTGCCGACTAATTCGAATGTTCCACCCATGCTTGTCGCCCCGCCGCCATCGATGGTATGCCAGTCGATGGAGTAGATTTCTCCCGCCGTGAGGGCGCTGGAGACGAACAAGCCGGCCACAAGAGCGATGGCGATGATTGCCTTTTCGGTTTTCATTGGTTCTTCCTTACCACCCGGGGAGTTTTAATGGAGCCGAGTGACTGATCCGGCAATGCCTTTCAAACGCAGTTTGCGGTCGAGTCGCAAGGTTCCAGGTGACACGTCGCACGAGCCGCCCTTGAACTTAATGAGGAATGTCTCGTTGGGAACAGGCGAGGTGCGATCGATTCGATCCAAGGCCCCCTGAAGACATCGGTATGGCAGAAAGTAAGTGCCGCGCTCATCGCCGCCGTGGGAATCGTGAACGTAAATCGGGAAGGGGGCGTAGGTGCCGCTCTCCCAGGTGAAGTCCGCGGTGATGCTGTTGACGTCGAGATAGGTCCATCCGTTGTCAAGGCTATTCTGCCATTCATTTGCTTGCTCGAAGTTGGGATCGTTCCAGTAGCGATCCGGAAAGCATCTGAACAAGACTTTGTCGCCGGGCATGGCGTTGTCTCCAATCTGGGATTCTCCATTCTCGCGGGCAAACACATTTGTAACGGGGGAAATCGGCTGATCATTGAGACTCATCTGGAAGAAGAAATCTAGCTCTGAAGAGTAGGGGCGATTCAGGGTTACGGCGAAGTTTTTTCCGCGCGCGATCAGTTGAGGAATGGTCGGCCACTTCTCCATGTCGACATTCTTGAATTCCTGGTGGCGGTAGATATAGGGACGGTCGATGTGAGCGGTAATGAGATTAGTGACATCAGTCACCAATTGATCGAAATTGCCGCCCTGGGCCCAGTCGGGGTGCTGACAGCAGAAGCCGACGTTTCGCGCCTCGATATTGATAATCGTGAACCGTTCAAAGATCTCCGGGTTGGAAACCAATTCGTCCAGGAGCGCGTGGGGATCGAACACCGCAGGCAGCAAGCAGTCGTGAATAACTATGATATCACCTTCGGATGTCTTGCACAGGTCGAGTTCGACGCTGTAGCAGTTGTACTTGAGTACCTGTTCCCAGAGGGGGATGCGAGGTCCGAGATACGGCAGGGCCGGAGGCGCAAGCGGATGCATGCCGCTTTCGTATGAGTTGTGCGAGCCTTTGTAGTGAAAGCTGTCCAGGTATTGGGGCTGGGCCGAAACCTGCGCGGCGCTTGAGAGGCCGCAGAGCAGTGCGGCGACCAGCGTGCGGCGGATGACCCATGTCAGGGATTTCATGGCGATACTCCGTCTATATCAAGGATCACTGAAGCGTAACCAGAACGAAGACAAGTCCCGTGCCGCTGTTCAGTGATGACATCGCCTTGCCCAGAACGGCGCCCTGGGCTTGTACGCGGTCGCTCACTTTCATGGCGTGGCCGGGTGTGCCGCTGGTGGTGAGCAGGTCTCCGGGTTTCACCGGTCCGCCGGCGTCCGCGTCGACCCAGCAATAGACTCGGCCGGTCAGGGCGACGGGGTGCCTGCCGTCCGCAACCGTCCGGGACTGCCGCAGCAACATGCCGGGCTTGACGCCGCCCGCGCCGCTGATGACTCCCGCAACGGTGCGGTCGTTGGCGCTGCTGCACAGCTTCAATTCCCCGGTGCGCTGGGGATCGATACAGACGACCATGCCCGGCGCGACGGCGTTTGAGCGCTCGTCGGCGGCTGCGACAGGGTCGGAGTTGACGTTGAACGGCTCGGCGATGTCCGAGCCGCCGGTGATTTCAAGGACCGAAACAGTGACGTCGCCGTTGGACTCGGCGGTAAGGACCGTCGTTCCCGCAGTCTGATTTCGGATCAATAACTTGCCGGGTCCTTCGGCATTGCCCGAGCCGGTTGACACCAGCGACCACTGATGGCCGCCGGCACTGGTGTTCACTATGTTTGTCCATGTGCCGGCCGTGTCGGCGCTTTCGAATCGGACTTGAGAAGCAAAAGGGCCGCCCACGGTATGGAGTTGCGCAGCGGGGGCGGGTGTGCCGATGCCGACGCGGCCGGTTCCCTTGATGCGCATGGTTTCGGTGAGACTGGCGCTGCTTCCGAAACCAAAAGTGACGTCGGACGAGGACAGATCGGTGTGGATCTGCATACTCGCGCCCTGAATACCGAATCCGAAGTTATTGCCGGACGATCCGTACATGATGATCTTTTCCCCCAAAATACTGGCAAAGCTGAGCGGGGCCTCGGGCGACGCATTGCCGATTCCGACATTGCCGGAAGTGTCAATGGTCATTCGTACTGTTCCGGCGGCCCGATCCACGAAAAGTAGTTTGCCGGGCCCTTCGACGTTTCCAGGCCCCGAGGCAACAAGAGCCCACTCCCTGCCGTTCGTATCCGTATTCTCCAGATTCAGCCAGGTCCCGACGGCATCGTCGCTTTCGATTCGTGCATGATTGAAGTCAGGACCACCGGCGATGTGGAGCCGGGCCGTCGGGACTGTCGTGCCGACGCCCACATCCCCGCCGTTCTTGATAACGAATCGGCGGGCCGCACCGTCCTCATCAATGTAGAAATAATCTTCGACGGAGTCGTAGGCCAGTTCATAGTATTTACTGTCGGCGGAGTTCGACAGGCGCATGGCTCCGTCATGGATATCAAGTTTGCTGGCGGGACTGCTTGTCCCGATGCCGACGTTGCCGTTTCCTTTGATGCGCATGGTCTCCGTGAGGCCAACGCTAATACCATGGCCGAAGGCGATGTCTGAGTTGGCGGAGTCGGTGTGGATTTGCAGCAGGTTGCCCTGAATGCCGAAGCCGTAGTAGAAAGGGGGATCCCCAAACAAGCTGATCTTGTCGCCCAGAGTATTGGCGAGACTAAGAGGGTAGCCGGGGGTTGTCGTTCCGATGCCCACGTTCCCAATGGGATAGGCGATATCGGCTCCATTGGTCAGCCATGGTGCGGCCGAAAAGCGCGCATGAGGTGCAGGGGTAAGTTCCTGGCGCGGCGTGAGCGGAATGCCGTCGACCGTGATGTCGAGCCACCGCTTGTCGCCGTTGTACAGCGAAGCGCCGAAGTCGAGCTCGACGGTGAACAGGCCGTTGGTAACGGTGATCTGCGGGAGGATGTTGCCGTCGTGGATCAGCGTCGGACCGACCTGTGAGCCGCCCGAGGGGACGGAGAAGAGGCGGAACTCCATCGTATGCGGCCCATTGGCCGGGCTGCCGGCGTTCTTGAGCCGGCCCTGATAGGTGATGGCCGAGCCGAGCGGGTCGGCGAAGGCCGGCAGGGTTACGAGAAGCGTGAGCGCCAGCGCCGCGGTCAATCCCAACCGAATGGATGCCATTGAAGTCTCCTGAATTTGGAATGTCTCCTGAAACAGGTTGTCGTGATTTGGTGCCGCGGCCCGGTGTGGGCACGCGGGAACCGATTGAATGCGCCGCTTCATTCCCCGGCAAGCACACCTTGTCGGCTCCTACAGGCAGCGCCCGACGAAGTTATCAAGAGTACAGGCTTCAGGGGCCTGATTCAAGCCCGGCGGGATGCACCTGCAAGTTGGCCCGTCTTCACCCGCCTCATCCAGGGCCGTGCGGGCGGTTGCCACGACGCCGATCGCTTCGACCGCATCGCGTTCTGAGGGAAGTCTGCCTGTCAGCAATCGAAAGAGGCTCACAAACGCGAGCGTTTCAAGGAACGGCGCTCAGCCCGCGAATAGAATCGGAGAGGGAGGGAATCAATCTGGCTCGATTCGCCAACCTCTTCCGAAACCTGACTTTATCGCCGAACCTCCGAAGCGACAACGACTTCGCGCGTCTCGCTGATGTCCTGTTCCTCCACGGATTCTTACCGTCTCGGGATGCGTTTTGAGGGCAGGTTAAGGGCAGTTTCTCTGGGCGTGTTCTGGATTGCCGCGAATCGGTGCCGTCAACTACCAAACTGCGCCTCATTGACAGCCGCAGCTTGTGGTCAGCAGACAATCCATGAATGGCTGAATATCGAGCGCGTTGAACAAGCCGTCGCAGTTGGTGTCGCCGTTGCCGATTCCACAATTCGCAAACGCGATCCCGTAGGCATCAGCGTCGGTCAGCGCCAGGGCAAGGGGCTCGATGTCCAACTCGTCGACCAGGCCGTCACAGTTCATGTCGCCCGGCACGACGGGGATCAGGGCGACGTCGTTGCCGCCGCTGAGCTGACCGCTTGCACTGTCGGCGTGGTAGTAGATCCGCCATTGAGCGAAACCGCCGAGCCCCGCGATGGCGGGAACCGGCGTGCCGGCCGCGCCGCCGTCGGGCAAACCGAGAAACGCCCCCGTGGTCGTACCCGCACCGGTGTTGTCGATGATGTAGAGCCGGGCCGTCGGCGCGAAGGCGCCGGAGGGAGCCGGAAACGTCACCTGTGTGACCTGCTGCCCGAGAATGACATTGCCGCCAATGATCGTCAATTGGTCGTATTCGATTCCGGGCGTCGGGCCGGTGATCTCGATCTCGAGCGTGCCGCCGGCATCCTGCGTGTAGCTGATGGCCGACAGCGTTCCCGCCGAGTTGCCGGGTGCGACCGTGCCGCCGATGACGAGGAGATTGCCCACGGCGCCGGACCCGCCGAGCGTGGCGCCGGCGTTGACGACGACGCCGGAATTGCTGATGGAGCCGTTCACAATCAGGGTGCCGGCATCGAGCGTCGTCGCCTGGCTGTAGGTGTGGTTGCCGGTGAGGGTCGTTTTGCCGCTGCCAAGATGATTTACTGCCGTCTCGGCGGTGATCAGCACGGGCGTACCGCCGTCTGTGCCGTCGTTGGTGAAGAAGTAGTCGGCGTCGTTGTGATTGAAGTTAACCGTGGCCGATCCGCCAAGGCCGCCTTCGACCGAAGCGGCGTTGACAATCCCCGCCGCGCCGCCGCTGCCGATGTTGAGCGTGCCGGTGCTGAATGCGGCGGCCATCAAAAAAATGCCGTCAACGTCGACCGTGCCGCCGCTGTCGACGGTAAGCTCGCCCGTGCCTTCGCCGCCGAGGATCATGTTGCGGCTGATTGTCCAGCGCGAGCCGCCACCGGAAACGACGGCCGAGCCGTCGGCGCCCGCGGATAACCCCAGTGTTCCGTCGCGGCTCTCCACCGTGCTGCTGCTGTTTACGTCGAGCGAGCCGGTGCCGCTTAGGCCGAGGTGAAGATCGTTGAAGTCCGCGCCGTTATGATGCGTCCATGTTCCTGCACCGGTCACTTCGACGTGCCCGACGCTTCCGGCCCCGAAGCCGACGCGAGCAAAATTGTCGGTGACGGCTCCGGCACTGATAACCAGCGTGGCGTCGTCGCCGTTTTCCTCGCCGACCAGCGTCAGGGCGGTCGGATGGTTGATCGAGCCGACGTTGACGCTCAGCGTGCCCTGCCTGACCGTTGTGCCGCCGGTGTAGGCGTTGCTGCCGGTGAGCGTCAGCATCCCGGCGCCGGCCTTGGTCAGCAGGCCCGTACCCGACACGACGCCGCCGAAGCCGGCGCTGTGCCCGTTGGTGTCCACCGTTCCGCCGCCGGCGCCGAGCGTCACGGGGCGCGAATTGGCAAAATCAGTGATGTATCGTAGCGTGCCGCCATCGAATGTAAGCCCGCCGGCTGGTGCGCCCAGATTGTTGTTGGTAATCACGTTCAACGTTCCGGCCGCGATCGTCGTGCCGCCAGTGTAGGTGTTGTTGTTGGTGAGAGTTAAAGCGTTGCCGCCCAGTTTGGTGAGGCCGCCGCTGCCGCTGATGAGGTTAGCCACGCTCACAGCGTTGCTGCGGTCGATGACCAGGGCGCCGTTGTTGATGACGTTGCCGCTGCCGAGCGTGCCGCTGACGCCGCCGTTGCCGATCCGAAGTGTTCCGACGCTGATGGTAGTCGTGCCGGTGTAGGTATTGCTGCTGGTGAGGGTCAACGTGCCGCCGCCCAGTTTGGTGAGGCCGCCGCCGCCGCTGATGGTGTTCCCGACGGTGAGATTATCGCTGCGATTGAAGACCAGGGCGCTGTTGTTGATGACGTTGCCGCTGCCGAGTGTGCCTGAGGTGCCGCCGTTGCCGATCTGAAGTGTTCCGGCGCTGATGGTAGTCGCGCCGGCGTAGTTGGGGTTGGAGGTGAACGTCGTCTTTCCGCTGCCGAGTTGGTTGACGGCCGTGCTGCCGGTAATGTGCACGGCGGTGCCGCCGGCTGTACCGTCGCTCGTGAAAAAGTAGTCGGCGTCGTTGTGATTGAAGTTAACGGTCGCGCCTGGGCCGCCGGAAACGCCCAGTGTGTCCAGGAATCCGGGCGCGCCGCCGTTGCCGATATTGAGGGTGCCGGTGCTCCCGCTTTGGGTGGCGAGGTTGCAAAACGGGCCATTGACCTCGCCGCCGGCGCTGATGACAAGCGTGCCACTACCAAGAATTCCCACTTCTATCGAGAAGCCGGACAAGAGGGAGCCCGCGCCATCCACGGTGACCGTGCCGCTCCCCAGCGTCCCGTTCCCGATAGCGGCTACGAAGCAGTCGACGGTACCGCCATTCAAGATGTCTAGCGTGCCGGTTCCGAGATTTGAGGCCACGAATAGAGTATTGAGCACATCGACCGACCCGCCGTCCCTGACGATGAGCGTACCGTTACCGCTTGCGCCCACGACGAGGTCACCGCCGGGTTTGGGATCACTGCCAATGTTCCAGGTCGCGCCTGCGTTCAAAACCGTCACCCTGCCGGTGCTTCCGGGCTGGTTGCCGATGCGGCCGCGACGGACGGTCAGGTTGCCTCCAGTGATAAACAACTGCCCGTCATTGAAGTCGCCAATGACTACGAGACGTGGCTCACCGCTAGGTTCAGATACCTCTGCCACGCCGCCGTTATCGACGTACGCATCGTCGTCGAGAGGGAGGGTGGGCACGCCAAGAGGCACCCAGTTCTCGGCTACGTTCCAATCGCCCTCGGCAATGTCCCAGAAGTAGTCAACTGCGTGGGCCGGCGCGGCCAGCACGAGAAGCGAGAACGCCGCGACCAGGCATGTGGGGCGGCGGCCGGCAAGGTCTTTCGCATGTGTGAACATCGGTGATTCCTCTTCGCCCATCCTGTCGGAGGGCTCTTGTCAGGGGTCCGTGGCCCGCCGCTCGGATGCGGTGGGTTCACCCTCGTATGCGGAATCGAGCCCCGAAACCCTTCACCCCTTTGCAAAATAATTTCGCCGCCACCGAGAGCGGTTGGAAGCCATCGCCGGAAATGCGGTAATATGCAGGAGATACGGAGGGCAGACCCGTGGACGCCTCACCCACGCCGAAAGAGGTCACCGTGCTCCTCGCCGAGCTGGCCGGCGGGCGGGCCTCGGCGGCCGACCAGTTGCTGCCCCTGGTCTATGAAAACCTGCGGGCCCTGGCCAGCGACTATTTTCGCCGCGAAAGAGCGGACCATACCCTCGAGCCCACGGCACTTGTCCACGAGGCCTATCTCCGGTTGGTTACGCCATGCGATGAGCGGCCGCGTGACCGAGCCCATTTCTTTGCCCTCGCCGCCCGCGTCATGCGCCAGGTCCTGGTCGACCATGCCCGGAAGAAGCTGGCGGGCAAGCGCGGGGGCGACCGGCTGAAGGTCACATTGAACGAGTTGGTGACGCCGGCCGCTGACCGGGCCGCCGAGATTGAGGCCGTCGATCGGGCGCTGGCCGAACTCGCCGAACACGACGAGGCGTCGGCGAAGCTCGTGGAGATGCGGTTTTTCGGCGGGGTGACGTTCGAGGAGGCGGCGGAGGTGCTGGGCGCATCGGTGTCGACGGTCGAGCGCCGCTGGCGATTTGCGCGGGCCTGGCTGGCTGATGCCCTGATCGAGGACACCGAGCCGTGACGCCGACGCGATTCGACAGGATGCGCGAACTGTTTGACGCCGCGCGGTCGCTGCAACCGGCAGCGCGGGGGCCATTTCTTGAGGAGCGCTGCCCGGAGGATGCCGCCCTGCGCGCGAAGGTCCTGCGGCTGCTCCAGCGCGACGACGCCCACCGCACGCCGATAGACGAGCCCGTCGCGCCGGACGCCGTGCGCCAGGTCGCATCCATCCTGGAGCCCGAGGCCGCGCCGCAGCGAATCGGTCGTTTTGAGGTGATTCGGCGCGTCGGCAGCGGCGGCATGGGTACGGTCTATGAAGCCCGACAGGACAGTCCGCGCCGCACGGTGGCGCTGAAAGTGCTGCGTCCGGAGGTCGCTTCGCCGAGCATGCGGCGTCGGTTCGAAAACGAGGCCCAGATTCTCGCCCGGCTTCGACACCCCGGAATCGCCCACATTTATGAGGCCGGCGTGGACGACGTCGGCCGCGGCCCCCAGCCCTGGTTCGCCATGGAGCTCATTCAGGGCAAGCCGCTGCTGGAGCACGTCGCCGAAGCGAAGCTCGATCTGCGAGGCAAGCTCGAACTGTGCGCGCGAATCTGCGACGCCGTTGAACACGCGCACGAAAGCGGCATTGTCCATCGCGATCTCAAGCCGGCCAACATCCTTGTGGATACGGCGTCCGGCCCCAAGATCGTCGATTTCGGCATCGCCCATTGGACGCAGGATGGATTGGAGGCGCTCACGCGGCATACCACCACGGGACAGGTCATCGGCACACTCTCGTATATGAGCCCGGAGCAGGTGGGCGGCAGGACGCAGCTCATCGATCGCCGCTGCGACGTGTATGCACTCGGCGTCATCCTGTATGAGATGCTCACTGGCCGGCTGCCGTACAATCTGACCGGCCGCGGGCTCGCCGACATGGTGAGCTGCATTTGCGAGCACGAACCAACGCGGCTGCGCTCCATCGACCACTCGCTTCATCCGGACATCGACACGATTGTCGCCAAGGCCCTGGAAAAGGATCGAACGCGGCGCTACGAATCGGCCGCGGCCCTGGCGGAAGACATCCGCCACTTCTTGCGTGATGAGCCCATCGTCGCCCGCCCTCAGACCTGGAGTTACCAGTTCCGCAAGTTTGCGCGCCGAAACCGGGGCCTGGTGGTTGGCGTGGTCCTCGCCTTTATCGCCATTACGACAGGAGGTTTGGTCGCGGTGTACCAGGCAGTCTCCGCCACACACGCCCGCGACGAAGCGCGCCGGCGCGATACCGCGAGCAGGCAGCAGGCCTATCGCGCGGCCATGACAGCGGCGGCGACCGCGCTCGAGCATCACAACATACTGCTGGCCAGAACGAGTCTTCAGCAAGCCCCCGCCTCGCTGCGGGGCTGGGAGTGGCACTATCTCCATGGGCGACTCGACGAGAGCATGATGACATTTCGCTTCGGTGGCACCTTGGGGCACGCATACCCTCGGTTCCTTGACGAAGATCGTGTCATCGCAACGCCCAACGGCGAATCGATCGAATGCTGGGACCTGGCGACAGGCCGATCGCTTCCGAGTCGTCCCCGGCCGACGCCCGAGCTGGTCTTGAACCAGCCGGGTTCGGCGAGCGTGGGAACGATCGAAGGTGGATTTGTGGTCCGCGACGAGACGACAGGCCGGCGGACGCGCTATGCGTGGAGTGAGTTCGGCGTCGGAAACTCGGTCCGCGACATCCTATTCAAGCCGCTTCTCAGCGACGATGGGCGAAGCGTGCTGGCCCGCTACAACCTGAGCGACGACGGGCCGTGCTGGCTGGACCTGGAGAGCAAAGAGAAGATATGTGTGCCGATCGTCACCGCCGGCACAGGTGAGTACGCAATGTCGATCGACGATGATGACCGGGTCGCCATCGCCGAGGCCGTCGAAGGCCGCCCTGCCGTCTGGGACCCGCGCACCGGCGTATTGCTGGCACTGCCAGGCGCCGAATCGACTGGCTATTGTCTGGCCTTTAGTGCGGATAGACGCCGGCTCGTCGCCGGCATGCGAAATGGTGCGATCATCATGTGGGATGCACGAACGCTCGAGAAGATCGCCGAGGCGTCGGGCCACAACGACCTGGTCAACAGCATCATCTTCCGCCCGGACGGCCAATTGGTCTGTTCGACCAGTCACGATCGAACCGTTCGATACTGGGATGGGCACACGCTCGAGCGTCGTCGCGTTCTTCACGGTCATGAGGCAATTGCGGCCTGTACCACCTTCTCTACGGATGGCAAACTGCTCGTCACGCGCGGTGGAGACGACACCCTGCGCATCTGGGACACAACTTTTGTAGCACCTCCGGAAATCCTGCGGGGTCACACCAGTTACGTCTATCCGGCGATCTTCAGTCCGGACGGCTCGATAATCGCCTCGGGCGGCTGGGACCACGCGATTCGGCTGTGGGACGCGTCATCCTTGAAGGAGACGGCCGTCTTGACGGCACACGAGCCCTACGTCGCAGAGCTGGCCTTCTCATCGGACGGTCGATACCTGGTCTCGTCAGGCGGAGACGGCATTCGGTGCTGGGATGTCCGGGCGCGGCGCCAAGTAGGCCACCTTTCCAAAGGCGCGTACGCTCGCTTCGGCATCCGATCGGACCCCCTGACAGTCGCCCTCTGGGCGACCTCCGAGGACGTGCGGGTCTGGAATCCGACGACCAGTGATGTGAGTTCAATGCAATCAACCGGGCTGGCGGCCTTCGTCTCACCGTTCATATCGCCCGATCGCACATGCTTCGTCGCGCGGGACGGCTCAGGCGCACAGGGGCATTTGTCGCTCTTCCGCGTCGACGACGCGGTGGCGATCAGTGGCATCAGTTGCTGGCGCGCCGTTGCCTTCTCTCCCGATGGCCGTCGTTTTGCGGCGCGAGATTCGGACGCGTTGAACCTCGTGAACGTCTGGGAGCTACCGACCGGCCGCCGGCTCGCGACGCTCACCGGCCACGCCGGCGAGGTATTCTGCATACGGTATCACCCGGACGGGTCGCGGATAGCGACCGCCGGCCGCGATCAGATGATTCACCTGTGGGATGCGGAGACGTTTGAGCAGATCGTGCCACTCGTTGGGCACACGAGTTACGTGTGGTCGGTCGATTGGAGCAGCGATGGATCGCGCCTGGTGTCCGGTTCCGGCGATCATACCGTTCGCGTATGGGATGCTTCAAGGTCGGCGGGCCAAAGCGCGCAGATTCGTAATGACGAGTGATGGCCGTCGATGATCAGGCCCAGCCTTAGATGAGCCCAGCCTACGGGCATGTCCCGCCCGCAAACACGTCGTCGACGAAGATCGCCGCGGCCGAACGGCATCCTTCGTTTGTCGAGATTCGCTACTACTTCGAACGGGCCGATATGCGCGATGGGCGCCGCGATGATGCCGAGCGACTGCTTCTCGCGGCCAGCGAGGATGCGAACGCGTTCTGGTTGCCGGCGATCCGACTCAAACTGGTCGGATTGTACGAGGCGACAAATCGACCCGAGAAGGCGGCGAAATTGCGAACCCCACCTGCCGGCGCGCTCGGGGTAGCGCCGGCTCGACGGAGACGAGAAACATGAAACACCAATTCGAAGTCGAACACCTCAAACCGACTGTGATTCGCATTCTGAGGGCAATTTGAGGGCAGACGGGCAGTCAAGAATCGGGACACTCATATAAGTCGAAGCGCGACGAAGTGTTGCGATATTTGCGTTGGCGGTGGCGGAGAGTGCGATGCTCTTCTGCGTGCGCAATACGCCTGTACGCACATAACTTCGTGCCGGAGGGCGAGTTACGGAAGCGAGGCGCTCCGAAGGTTGAAATATCGGAGAGGGAGGGATTCAATCTCCCCCGTTTTCTCAAACTCTGCCGCGCGCTCAGTTTATCGCCTAATCTCCGAAGCGACGACGACTTCGCCCGTCTCGCCGATGTCCTGTTCCTCCACGGTTTTTTACCATCTCGTGGCGCGTTTTGAGGGCAGTTTGAGGGCAGTTTGAGGGCAGTTCCGTACATGTAAGCACCATGCGAACTTTTGAATTCGGACTGCGATCAGGGGTCGGTTATTGCCAGAGGAGCACCTTCCTGCTTGACGCATCCCCGGCCGATCGCCCGGCCTTCACATCACTTCGCGTAACATAGCCTAGGCGCGCTCCATGATTCTCAAAGACTGCTGTTTCCACATGAAAAACCGGCCGGAGGCGCCAATCCGCAGATCGGGCCTCCGACCGAGTATTCGCAGATGGGGGTTACGAACCCAGCAAGGCATTCACGAACGGCTGGAGGTCAAGCCCGTTCACGTCGCCGTCTTCGTTCATGTCGCCGGTGGCGATGTCGCAATCGGGGTACTGGGCGGCGTATTCATCGGGATCGATCAGGGCCAGAACCATGGCCGGCACGTCGTCGAGGTCGACCACGCCGTCGCAGTTCATGTCGCCGGGCACGTCGCACTCGGTCCCCGGCACATCCGGACACGGATCGCAGGCGTCGGGGATGCCGTCGCCGTCGGTGTCGAGGGTGTCGTCGCCGCCGGGGCAAACGTCGCAGGCATCGGGCGTTCCGTCGCCATCGCCGTCGATGTTGTCATCGCCCCCCGGGCAAACGTCGCAGGCATCGCCTACGCCGTCGGCGAAGCCGAAGCCCCCCGCGGCGACTTGCCGCGCGATTTCAGACGTGGTCAGCGCCCGCGCGAATATGCCGGCCTCGTCTATAACCCCGCTGAAGAAGAACATGGAACCACCGCGGTTGCCCAGATAGAGCGCGGAGGAGTTTGCGGTCACGCCGATTGTGGTGTCGGGCGTCGAGGCCTCAAGCAGCCCGTCCAGGTAGAGATTGAGGACGCTGGCCTCGCGGACAAAGGCCACATGGTGCCAGGTGTCGTCGTTGATGGTCGATACGGACACGACCTGGGGGGAGGCGCTCCCGTCAAAGCGAGCAGCGAAGATCTTGCCGGCGTTGGGACCGCCGAGCTGGTTAAACAGGCGGATGACAAACGGGTAGCCACCGGCGCCGCTCCACTTCTCGACGATGGAGGTTTGCTGAACAATGGGCCCGACCTGCGTGGGCGGCGCCTTGATCCAGATCGAGAAGGTGAACTCATCCGCAGGGCCGAAGTTCAGGTCGGCGGCGTCCGGAACGACCACTTCGCCGCTCACTCCGTCGAGTGTGACCCCGGTTCCCTGGATGCCGGCCCCCCAGCCCGCGCCGTTGACAAGCGTGCCGTCGTGGCTGCCGACGGAATCGGCCGCCGTGGTGCCGCTGCCCTCCCCGAACTGCCACGCGGCGACAGGACTGAAGGTGATGTCGAGCAGATCGCGGTCAAGCTGATCAGGGTTGTACACCGCCGGGCAATTGTCGCAATCATCAGGTACGCCGTCGCCATCGGTGTCGATGGTGTCGTCGCTGCCGGGGCAAACGTCGCAGGCATCGCCAACGCCGTCCCCGTCTGTATCCTCCTGACCGGGGTTCGCGGCGAGCGGACAATTGTCGCAGTCGTCGATGACGCCGTCGCCGTCGCCGTCGGGATCGCACGCATCGAGCACGCCGTTGGAGTTGCAGTCGTTGCCCGCCAGCTCGCACTCGTCGAGCACACCGTTGGCGTTGCAGTCGGCGGAACGGAATCCATAGGCGGAACCGGAATCCGTCCCCGCATCGTCGTCCCCGATTGCCCCGACCACCGCCGTGTCGCCGGAGACTGCGACCGAGATGCCGAGCTGGTCGCCTCCCGCTGCATCCGCGGCGGTCCGCTTGGCCTGCTGCGTCCAGACGCCGCCGGTCCGGGTGAAGACGTAGGCCGAGCCGGCGTTGGTCCCGCCCGCGTGGTCGTCGAGGTTCGCACCGACCACCATCGTGTCGCCGGAGACCGAGACGGAGATGCCGAATTGGTCGAACGCCGCCGCATCCGCGGCGGTCAGCTTGGCCTGCTGCGTCCAGACGCCGCCGCTGCGCGTGAACACGTAGGCGGAGCCGGAATCCGGCCCCGCGTCGTTGTTGAAGTACGCCCCGACCACTACCGTGTCGTCGGAGAGCGAGACCGAGACGCCGAACTGGTCGTTCGCCCCTGGATCCGCGGCGGTCAGCTTGGCCTGCTGCGTCCAGACGCCGCTGCTGCGCGTGAACACATAGGCGGAGCCGGATGATGTCGCCGCATCGTCGTCCCCGTGTGCGCCGACGACCGCCGTGTCGCCGGAGACCGAGACGGAGATGCCGAATTGGTCGAACGCCGCCGCATCCGCGGCGGTCAGCTTGGCCTGCTGCGTCCAGACGCCGCCGCTGCGCGTGAACACGTAGGCGGAGCCGGAATCC
>Ga0299906_10000448_pt1 | contig 38561 bp, 55 predicted proteins | sample RVTome_14_FD_200259 | JGI IMG/M metagenome (GOLD analysis project Ga0299906, IMG submission 200259) | Soil microbial communities from uranium-contaminated site in the Upper Colorado River Basin, Wyoming, United States - RVT145D125 (version 2) ... | reverse complement strand
ATGATGGCCGGCCAGAATAGCCAGGCGTAGCGGTTCGTACTGTTCATTGTCGCTTCCTTTCGGGTTGTTGCCCTTTCCGGGCGGCAGCTGGCTGATCCGTCGCAGTGGTGATGCTGGCGTCTTGGCGACTCCCGTCGATCATTATCGGCTGCTCAGGGTCGTCGTCGGTGCCGCCGCAGTCGTCCGGAGGCGGGGGCGGGTCGACGCACACCGCCTCCCACTCCTTGCAGAGCGGGGTAGCCCCCAGCGCCAGGCACTGATCGACGACGCCGGGGCAGATCTGGAGCGCCTGCGCACAGGTCGCGCAGGTGATCGGGTGAGGCCGTCCGTCGCTGGTGCAACCGGCGAGCAGCGCCAGCAGCACCCAGGTGAGAACGGCCCACAGAGCGGCAGTTATCAGCCTCACCGCCTCATCGCCTCATCGCCCGCCGCAGGAAGCCCAGCCCGAGCAGCCCGAGCGCGACGCTGATGGACTCGGTCGGGTCCTGGACGATGTCGAGCAGCTCCGGTCGAAACCATTCGAGCAGCGACAGCACCAGCAAGGCGCCGCCACCGAGGTAGCCGATGATCTGGGTCCGGGAAGCGCCGTCGCTACCCGGCGCCGAGGTTACGTTGAATCCCATGAGTGGCATGATCTACTCCTTTGCTCTGAGTTGCGCCCTCACGAAGCAGTCCTTCGCTTCGAGGAGCTTCCGCAGCCCCGCCGTCAGCTCGGCGGGGTGCTGGGTCCGCCGCTCCAGAGCCGCCGTGAGTTGCTCTGCCAGCTCGCCAAACGGCCGGCTGATGGCCTGGAACCCTTCCGGTAAGTGATTATAGACGAAGAAGCTCAGCAGTGAAACAACACCCGGGTGACGACGAAATTCTTCCATGATCTACTCCTTTGGAAAACCCGCGGCTCCGACTTTCTGACACGTCACTCCGAGACCACACGTCCAGAGCAGCGAGTAGTGCTATCCCGCGGAGCCGCGGGCGAGAGGCTGGCCGGAGTGGCCGAGCCGGACCAGGAGGATGCTGGCCAGCCCCTCGCTCGTGGCTCAGACGTGGCAGTCGTTTGTCACCGCCCGTCGGCCTCCTCTGCTGTCGCGCTGAACAGCGACAGCAGCGGCAGCTTGAGTTTCGCGCGCAGGAGTTGTTTTGTGCTCCTACGCACCTGTTGTTTCAGGTCCCGGTTGGACAGCCGGTTCAGCAGCGTACGACCGGGCGTCGCCTGACTCTGGATAGCCTCCCTTTCGGAGTCCGCCAGTGCGCCCCAAGCGTAACGCAACAACTGCCCGTCGAGTTCTTGCAGGGCAGACTCGACGGCCTCAGCCTCACCCGACAGGGCACGCACGGCCGCTGCGATCTCCAACCCGCCCACCAAACACTCGGGGATCGCATCGGCAAGCGCCGCGCACCGCTTCGGGATGTCGAGCGGCTCCGGCTCGACGGCAACCCGCGGTGCTTTCCATCGGTCTTGCCGGAAGTGCTCGTCGAGGTACCTCCAGTTGATGCCGCTCCAGCCGCCCTCGGCGGCGAGCTCGACGAGAGACCTGACGTCGGCGCCCGACCGTCCCGCGCCAAGACCCTTCTGGAGTTTCTTCAGCTGCGCCACCTGGCGCGGGACGTTCGGGCGCTTGGCCCTGGCCGTCTGGTCGAGACGCCGCTTCCACAGCGCCGCGAAGTCGGCGAGACCCTCGACGGCCGCGAGCTCCTTGACGATGCGATCGCGCTGCTGCGCGTAGGTCTCCCTTGTAGGATCTTGCCGCGTTTTCTCGGGCAGCGACTCGCGGGGGACGGGCTCCGACCCCGGCCGCATCACCTCCTCTTGCTCCTCGCGAAGCTCGTCGTCCGGTCGCCAGGCCCGCATCATGACCACGGGGTCGTGCTGGTGGCCGTGGGTCACCACGACTTCATCGCCTCGAGTCCGCACCTGGTATAGCAGCTGGCACAGGGACTTGTGCAGCTCAGTGACCGTGACCGTGATTCGCTTCACTGCTGACTCCTGACGACCCCGCGCAGTACGGCAAACACGGTGGCGTCGGCGTCGGCGTCGGCGGCGTAGACGACGTAGAAGTAGGCGGCGGCGGCGGCGTCGGCGGGGCGGGAGACGTAGACGAGGCGAGCGGCGGCGGCGGCGGCGGCGTCGGCGGGGCGGGAGACGTAGACGAGGCGAGCGGCGGCGGCGGCGGGGCGGGAGGCGGCGGCGGCGGCGCCGAGCTCCTCGTCGGAAGCTTCGCCGCGCGCGTAGCGCCGGGCTACTGCGACGGCCGCCCACGACCGCTCGTCTTTCCACCCTACCCGTCGCATCAACCTCTCGACAATTGCACAGGCAAAAAGCCCCAGGACCTTTGCCGGCAAGACGCTCTCGCGGAGCAAAACCCACCTGCGATCCCGTGGCGGCACTCCCCGGAACCGCCGCAGGTCCATCAGATCCAGCGGGGTGATGCCTTCGCCGATCAGGCGCTCCAGGCGCTCCCTCGGGTACCTCCCACAAGGCGGCTTCATCGCCAGGACGTCGATCCGCTTCATGGGGAGCATACTACACAAGGTCTCAGCAGCTGTCAACACCTTTTCGCAGATCGGATTGTGGACAGGTGATTCCTGCCGAGCTTCAAGCAGTCCAGTATCCTTTCTTGAAGCCTCTTCCCCGGCCATCAAGCCCGCCTGCCTGCCCTGACGGTCCCGCGAGTAAGCTCCAGCCCCGCGGGACACCCTTACTGACCCAACTTCGCCCCGAAGCTCGGCGCGAGAGGTGCTCCAAGGTCCAACCCGGACGTCACTGGTGAGGAGGTAGCGATCGAGTACGCTTCCGGTGCCGGGAAGACACGTCGGCTGCCGCCGACGCGCCGCGCTGGTTTGGGGCTGTCAAGGTTGCGGCAAGCTCTGTTCCCGCCGCTGGTGTCTGCACGTGGATCTACTGCGGCACTTGGTCTGCGCCCCGCTGGTCTCAGTACGGCGCCGGAGACGACGACCACCTGGTCGCCGCCGAAGCCGTGGCTTTGGCTTCGGTTAATCATGGCGGCGACACTACCAGAACGACGAAGGCCCCCGCAAGGGGGGCCTTCGAAGATGATCAACCGGAGCTGTAGCGCGGCTTGCGCTGAAGGAATCAGATCACAGCGCAACGTCGTTGTCAAGCCCCCATAGCTCGCCGCAGCCGGTGCCCGATCCACTCGATCACGGGTCGGGCAGCGCCGTCGCCCAGGGCCTGGCATCGCGGTGTGTCGGCGAGCTCGGTGCCGTCGCAGTCCCACCGCGTCCAGTCGTCGGGCATGCCCTGGAGCCGCTCGTACTCCCGCGGCGTCAAGCGGCGGACGCCGTCGAGGGTGACGGCCTGGCTGACGCCACCGCCGCTTCCACCAGAGGACCGGAGAGAGGCGCCGGTAGCGAAGCCCGTCCCCGTCTCCTGAAAGACGAACGGCACGCCTCCCGTCGCGCCTTCGGTGTGGAGCGGGTTGGCGCGGTTCTCAGGGCTGGTGATCTGGGTTAGCGGCGAGGTAACAAGCTGGCCGATCTCGCCGTCATCGAGACGGTAGCCACCAACGCCTCCCGAAGTGAGCGTGGAAGAGACCGCCCCCGCTTCCAGGCGCGCCGGAGAACCCCCAGGCAGGCTTTCGGGCTCAAGAAGTACTTCTGGTGCACAGCGGGTTCGAGGACCTGCGACAAGGAACAGGCGACGGCGTCGCTGGGCGCAGCCGAAGTGTTGAGCGTCCAGCACGCGCCAACAACACCACCGCAGGGGGCCGACAGCGAATCCGGTCCCTCGCCATCCGTTGAGCGGGAGGCCGGGGCGGTACCCGATGAAACCCTCCAGGCATACGGCGAAGTCTCGCCCTGCGGTGATGGACAGGACGCCAGGGACGTTCTCCCACAAAATCCAGGCGGCAGGCTGTGAATCAGCGAGACGTACGAGGTCGTAGAACAGTCCGGACCGCTCTCCATCCAGACCCTGACCGCGACCGGCCACGCTGAAGTCCTGGCACGGAGTGCCTCCGGCGATGAGGTCGACAGGGGCAAGGCCAGCTGCATCTGCGATCTCCGAAAGGTCTTCGTATAGGCTCACGCCCGGCCAGTGCCGGGCGAGGACCGAACGGCGTAGCGGGTTGATCTCGCACTGCCACGCCGGCTGAAACCCGGCTTGCTCCAGGCCGAGGTCGATGCAGCCGACACCTGAGCAGACGCTACCGAGCATCAATCGGGCAGCTGCCATTTCTCAGTATCCACGGAGGACCCGCCGGGATTGACGAAGCGTAGCTTCTTACAGCCAAGGGCTACCCCTCATTGTAGAACGCTTTGAAAACCGATCGCATCGACAGGAGTCTCTCCAGTGTGTCAGCGAACGATCCCACTATGTCGGGGGCGGGACATTCGCAATCCGGCGTGCCTCCGAGCCTCCACGCCCGGAGGATCGAGATCGCGTCTTGCACGTCTCGGACGGTCACGTCTCTCATGACGACTCTCCTTTCAGTACCCACGGATGATGAACTGCTCGACTAGACGCACATTCGAGTGGCGCCACGCGTCAGGATCCCCGAACTTGTCGACGACTGCTGCCCACGGCACGCGGCGCAGGTGGGCGAAGGACTTGAGCGCCGCCGCTTCCTGCCGTGGGCTCAGAAAGGGATGTCGTCGAAGTCGTCGTCGTCGAGACCCTCGGCGTTGCCGCCACCGCCAGTACCCCAACCGTCCCCGGGCGGCGCGGCGCTCTCGACACCTTCCACCACGTCGAAATCGTCGATCTGCGCCACGCTGGTCCCGCCCAGCGCTTCTCCGTGGCCGGCGAACTGGACTCCCAGCAGCATCGCGCTGATTCTCTTTCCGAAATGGTTATCCATCGCCCAGATATCGCACCTGGCGTTGACGTAACACCCGGAGTACAGTACGCCGTCCTGGGCCGCCACGAGGTTCTTCTCGTGGTCGATCGCGAGCGGCCGGACCCGGTTGTAGGCGTTGACGTACAACATCCCGCCGTACTCTGGGTACTGGTCCGCCTTGTTGTTGCCGTCGTGGAGAGCCACTTTGTCGGTGGCCCGGAGCTGCTTGTAGATAACTTCGGCCTTCTCCCCCCACTTATCCCTTGCCGCCTCAGCCATCGCGTTGACGATGGCCTGCGCGTTGCTGGACTTGGGCTCGATCAGGAACGCGGCGCCGAAAGTCGGCTGTTTCGTGCCGTCGTCGCCTTCCCGGCGACGGGCCTCGAAGAGGTTCGGGAAACAGAGACGGGCCTTCTGCAACATAACTAGTGCCATTTTCAATCTCCTGATCCAAGCCTGATTTCGAACCGATAAGAGTTAGTGGTGATCGCGGCGGCAAGAGCATCGGCGATCTTCTTGGCACCGGTGGCGGTCTGGATGTGCTTCTTTAGAGCCGCTTTGATCTGCGGCGCCTGCTCTTCGAGCAGCTCCTTGAACACTTGCCTAGCGGTTTGTGCGATGAACTCTCGAATCATCGACTGGTAATGGGTCTCCTTTCCGTAGCTCCTCTCTGTTCCCGTAGCCAGGTACTTGGCCACCAGCTCAGCGAGAAACGCCGGGGCGTCCCCGCCGCCGAGCTGGTTCGTGAGCTCGTTGAGCACGGTCGATCGGACGAGCTCTAGAGGTATCTGGATCTTGACTTCGCTTTGTGCCATCTTCCTACTCCTTTCGGTGCTTCTTCAGGAACCGCTCATGTGCGATCCCCAGCTTCTTCTTCGGCCGGCCGGTTGCGAGCTTCTTGGGCTCGACGACCTCCCAGCATTCATCCCACTCCTCAGCGGTGAGAACCGCTTCGCAACTTCCATGCTTCAAGGCGTTGGCGCTGAGGAATGGCTCGAGAACCCCGGCGAGCTTCTCCGGCTTCTCGGCCCCAAGAGCGCCGAGTACCTTGCTGAGCGCTCTGCCGGCCGCCCTGCGGGTCAACGCGGCCTGGTCCGCGGTGTTGCCCTCGCCGGCGCCGCGGAGCTTCGTCTTGCGCTCCAAGGTGGGCCAGATCAGGACCTTATCCGCTCCTGCCCCGATCTCGAAGCTCTTGACGTCGGCGTCGTTGTCGCTGAACCAGGTCAGTAGCGCGTCTTCGCGCAGCTCCTCGATCCTGCTCTTCAGGGCCGCCAGGGCCGCCAGGCGCTCCAGGAGCCATGACAACTGAATGTAGAGCTCCTGGGCATCGGTGGTATCGCTTTGCGGCGTCAGAGCCACGCAGAGGTCCTCGGCGCCCTGGGAGACGCGGCGGCACACTCGCGCCAAGGCGCTCAGGCTCGGGCCGAGCTCGTTGGCGCTCCGAACCCTGGGGCAAAGCTCCTGGGTGTCACAGAAGCTCCTGGGGGCCTTCGGGTTCATCGCATCACCGTGCGCTTGATGTGCCGTTTGGGTCCCCTTACCTCCGCGATCACGGCCAGATGGGAAACCGCCCCTTCGAGGGCGAGCCGCAGCTGGGCGAGCTGGGCGGCGATCTCGTAGAGGGCTCCTTCGGAAAAGCACCGGTCGGATGTTTCCACGTCTCCTCTCTCGGCGAAACAGTCTCCACTGTGTCGCAGCTGGCGCGCCCGCAACGCGAGCGTCTCCGGCCCTTCAATCTTTTGATTCATCGTCGAATCTCCTTCTGCAGTTTTCGGCTCCGTTCCACCCGAAGCCGGCGTAGATCTGCGACTCTAGCAGCAGGATGTGCAGTTGTCAACAGCAACCTGTCCTTGACACTGCACCCCAAGCCGGTGTAGGGTCGCCGCCATGGACATGGGAAAAGTGCTGAGGAACTTCGGCTGGCACCTCCGCCTAGTGCTCGGCAACGCCGCCGACCGCGACGAGCTTGCTCGTCGCGTTGGCGTCCACCCGACGACGATCGAACGCTGGCTGCGCAGCGGCCGGGAGACCCGGCTGACGATCGGGCAGCTGGTGCGGTTGGTGACGGCCGCCGGCGCCTCGCCGGAGGTGATCGGGCGGAGCTGGCTCCGGGCACTGGAAGATGAACGGTTTGGACGGTGGAAGGAGAGCGAAGATGGCTGACAGCCCCCTGATCCGAAGGGTCCTTGCTTTCGACATCGGCACCGGTTTGCGTGGGTCCGGGGTCGTCGAGATCGAGTCGACGGCGTCGGCAAAGAATCCGGTATGTGCCGCTAACACCAGGGTCACGTACCGGGCAATGAAGAGGAACAGCGTCCTCTTGCGGGGGCCGCTTTGCCTCGCTCGAACCGAGGTGGTTTTCGAGGGTCTGGCCTCCTACACCGGCGGCAAGTCTGTCGACCGGACACTGCTGTGGATCGGTCGCCTGTGGGAGACCTACAGGCACTATAAGCGTGCGATGGTGCTCCGCCAGACCGCCAGGGCACACCTGGTCGGCGCCTCGAAAGGGGCCGACGCGAAGATCAAGCAGGAGCTACGCAACCGCTTCGGTGGCGTCGGGGCAACGGACCGGGACGTGAAGGGCACAAGGGACAAGCCTGGTCCGCTCTATGGCATCAAGGCAGACATGTGGTCAGCACTGGCCGTCGCCGTCGCCTACGTCGAAGGGGCTCGGCAGGAATATCCCTTCGGAGAGTTTGCATAATGAACGAGTGGAGTGACCGCGAAGGCGAAGAGATCGACCAGAATTGTGACCTGTGCGACGGCTACGGCTGGGTGGCCGTCGGGGACCTCGACCCGTACGCCGACAACATGAATCTGGAGGGCCTTGACGATGACGATATCGTCGAGTGCCCGGGGTGCTCGCGATGAAGAACCCGGAGGCTGACATGGTAAAGACTTATACGAGCACGGGTGCCGGCCAGCGGATGGCACAGCGCGAGTCCGACCCGGCCCGGCGCTTCGGCAGGCTCTTCAGGGCGGCCGAGGATCTGGACCTCGGACGGGACGATATCGGCCTGCTGATTAAGCTGCGGCCCGACCGATACGAGGCCTTGAGACTCTTTCACCTCTACCTCCCGCTGCCGGCATGAAGCTCGGCCCGCCGCCGGCGCACCTGCCGGTCGGGTGGACGACGGGGCTATCGCCGGCGAGAATCCTCCGAGTAGCGCTCGTCGAGCTCCACGGTCGCCCGCTCGCCGTCTTCGACCACCACAAGGGGTATAAGCGGGTCTACCTCGGCCGCGGCAACCCCTACGCCGACAGCAGCGGCTGCACGACGTTGCACCGCTGGGTCATGCAGCGGACCCTCGGCCGCCGGCTGCCGTGGTGGCAGCACGTCCACCACCGGCCCGGTGCCCTGAAGACCAGCGTCAACGTCAATGACCTGGAGATCCTGGAGATGGAAGATCACGGGCGGTGGCACTGGCGCCGCAGCGCCGGGCGTCTCGACATCGACTGCAACTGCCGGTTTAGCTCGGAGGAGTTGGCCGTCGAGGCCAACAACTACGCCGCTGCAACGCAGCCGGCAAGAGAGGAGTGGTTCTGACGAAAAAGGAAGCGCGTTTTCTGGCGCACCGCACCCAGGTCGCCGCCAGCGGCCGTCACCGGCACCGCGCCGGCTTGGTTCGCGCACGACTCGCCGGCGGCGCCAAACGCGTCGAGATGGAGTTCACCAGGGAGTTGGAGGCGGACCTGGTCAAGGCGGTGCTGCCTCCGAACCTCAGCGAGAAGGTCGACTTCGTGGTCTTGTCGAAGAGCCCCTGGTGGGAGTTCTCGACGTTCGCGAAAGCGGAACGCGAAGAGCGCCGCCGGAAAGAGGCGCCGCCGATGCTTCCGCTGGACAACACGGGCCACAAGGATGCCGACTGAGCTTCCCTGGCACCCCTGGCCCGGGCGCGAGCCGAAGGAGCACTGCCAGCGCGCGGTGCTGCGGCTGAGCGACGGCCGCGAGGCCTCTGGTGCCTTCAACAAGGAAGAGCACGAGTGGTGGGTCAAGGACCCGCGGTACGGCTGGGCGCCGGCCGTCGAGGGCGAGGTGGTGGAGTTTCGGCAGGTTCTCGAACGCCGGCCGCCAGGCCCGAGCCAGGAGTTGCTGGACGACCCGTGGAGCGTCGGACTCCGGCTCTACTGGTTTCTGGTGAAATGGTGCCCGAAAAGCCGACTCGCATCCAGATTGAAAGTGTGGTAAGAACGCCATGCTATGGCCTGGTTCGACCTGCTCCTCGCCGCTGCCGGCGGCGGTGGTATCGCCGCGGCACTCCGGAGGGTTTGGAAGGAGCTCCGGGAAGCCCAGCAGGACATCCTTGCGGCCGAGCGGCGGGAGGACGAGTGCCAGCGCCAGCTCGCCGACCTGCGGGGGCGGATCGAGGCCCTGGAGGCCGGCGGGTGAGCGACGTCAAGCCCAACGGCAACGGCCGCTCCATCATCTCGAAGGAGTCGCTGCTGCCGCTCGGCGTCGTGATCGGGCTCGTCTACGCCGCTTTCAGTGCCGGCGCCGAGTGGACGTCCCGAGGCGCCTCGATCCGGGTGATGGAGGCGCAGGTCGAGAAGCTGGAGAAGCGGGTCTGGACGATGGAGTCCGGACTCGAATTCTTCCGGCGGAACGTCGAGCGGAAGCTCGGCCCCCTGCCGGACTACAAGCCAACGGAGAACGAAGATGAGCGAAGAAGAAGAGATCTGCAGAATCATCAAGCAAGGAAACGCCCTGAAGGGCAACATCCAATCCCTGCTCGACACCCAGGGCCGCGGCCTTCTGCCGCGGCTCAAGATCCAGATGGCGATCGCCATCGCTGAGAAGGCGAACCGGCAGCTGGAAGAGCTGCTGGACGCTATCTGAAGGCCAAGGGACGCCGGCTGTGACCCTCCGCGAGAAGCAGAGCCTCTTCGTCTGCCTGCTCGGCAGGCTGATCGCACATGTCTACGGCCGGGGCTGGGAGCTGACCCTCGGAGAGGGCTACCGCGGCGACCGGCAGGGGCACATGCGCGGCAGCCTGCACTACGATACAGACCCGGCCTGGCTGGAGATCGGCGAGGAGTGGGAGCGCATGCACCAGCTCTGCCGGTGGGGCGGGCGCTTCGGCGACGCGAATCACTTCAGCCTCGCCGACAGTAGCAGGGCTTGAGGCCGCCATGGGCGACCCCGTACAGCGCTTCTTTCTCTTACTCGCCAAGAGCATCCGCGACGCCATGCTGCGTCTGGTGGCGCTGGTCATGGCAATTATGTTGGCGGTCGGCGCGCTGATCTACTGGCTCTGGTAGCCTGAAGCCCCGCTCGGAAGCGGGGCTTCAGGGGCAGAAACCGGTTGCCGGCCGTCGGAATACGGGTTGTCGAAATCGTGGTTGCGGGGACCGGAATCGAACCGGTGGTGTCCGGGTTATGAGTCCGGGCTGACTACCAACAGCCACCCCGCGTCAAGCGGCGCCGAGCTCCGGCCAAGGAGGAGGTGCGAGAGACCCTGCGGCTCGGCGCCGACCAGATGATAGCAGGTCTGTACACGACCCGCAACGGGTGGTACAATCGGCGGGCCGGCACCAGAGAGCTACCTCTGACGCCGAACTGAGGAAGAGAGGTTCCCCATGCCCGCCGAAAGAAATCTTACCACCGATCAGGCACGAGACTGGCGTTACCGAGACCCCAGCGACCCGGCCAAGATCGTGCTCTACTCGTCGGACGAGGCCGCCGAGCCGGTCAGGGTGAGGCTCTCCTCGCTGTGCCCCAAGAGACGGGGGCCAATCCCTGGGTTCGTCGACGCCTGGTTGAGTCGGGCCGGCCGCCTCTACACAGGCGGGGAGGCCGAGCGCCTCGCTCGGTACGACGGATGCACGCACCGGGAGTGCTCGCGCTGTGGTGAGCCGGCACCGAAGCTCCGGACCGCCTGCGAGAAGTGTATCGCGGCCGCGTCCCGGGAGAGGCACCTTGCGCTGCCGACCGCCAACTACGGGGATTGGCCGGTCGATGCGCTCTTCGTCGGCGACAGCTTCTTCGCGGACGAAGACGAGCTGCTCGAGTACCTGCATGACGAGGGCCTCCACCCCGCAGGGGTAGAGATCCAGTTCTGCAAGGCGGCGCCGCCAGTTCTCCTCGACGTTTGGTGGGAGGGGATCGACGCTCCGGAGGAGTGCGACCCGCCAGAGGCGCTGCTTCGGGCTCACGCGGTGTGGCGGGAGGCGGTGCAGCTTCAGTGGCCCGAGTGGTACGCTCCTGGTCCGGCTCGGCCACTCCGGCTGACGGCCGGCGTCCGGCCGGATGAGGCGACTATTGCCGCCTGGTCAAGCGCTCTAGGGTGGCACCCCGAGGAATCTCACGCCGCCATCGCCGCCGCGAGAAAGGTCGGCAATGACGAAGCGTGAGATCAAGCGGCTCGCGTGCTTCTTGTGTTCGCGGGTTTTGAAGAACGCGCTCGACAACGGCTGGGAAGTCGGCGCCGTAGTCAGCGACGAGGTTTATGGCAAGAAGATCCGAGACGCGGTCGCTGAAGTGGTTGAAGAGCTCGCCTCGCGGGGACGGGGACGGCGGTGACCGACTTTCCGGTTATCCACCCCGAGGCCGGCGGCGCGGGGGCGTGGCAGTGAGCATCTGGAGCGAGCCACGGTCTACAGGCCAGCGTTGCGGAGGCTGTGGGAGGATTACACCTCCAGGACCGTATTTCCCCGCCATTCACCCCGCCGAATATGTGTGGGGCGAAGGGTCGATCGAGACGCTGGACCGGATGCTACTGTCTGCGGTCAGGGCCGCTCGGCTCGCCTACCTCAATGAACCAGATCTGCAAGTCGCTGCCCGCGGCTACGGCTACAGCGCAGACCTGATCGATCCGGGAGGGCGCGGCGACGCGCAGGCGGTGGTGCTACGCCGGGCAGGGCTCGTCGTGATCGCCTATCGCGGATCGAGCTCGCGCAGCGACTTCCGTGCCGACGTCCGCAGCCTGTGGCGGCGCCGGTACCGTCACCTGCCGGTCGGGCGCATGGGCGCCGGCTTCGCCGACCAACACGATGAGCTGGAGGCCGCCATACTCCGCTACGCGTGGCGGGCGGCCGATAGCGGCGACGAGATCGTGCTGGTAGGGCACAGTCTCGGCGGCGCGCTGGTGCTCCCCGGTGTGCTGACGCTTCGCGCGGCCGGGATCCGTGTTCGTCACGGGATCACCATGGGGGCGCCGAGGGTGCTGAACACCAGGTCGGCGGCGTGGTGGATCGAGAGCGTCGATACTCCGCTATGGCGTGTTGTCCACGTGCGCCACGGAGCGGTCGACATCGTCACCCGAGCGCCGCCGTCCTCCTTCGGCGCCCGGCACATGGGGCTGCCCGTGATGATCGCGGGCTACGAGACCATCTTTGGGCGACCGCAGTGGCGGGAGTACAAGCGCAGCCACCCGGTGCCATGGTGGAAGAGCCTGCAGCCGGTGAGTCGGCTCGTGGGAGCGATCCAAGCGCACCTGGCGGCGTCACTGGAAGAGACGCTGGCGGAGCGACTGGCCGTGAGCGTCTCTTGACGAGCCCCTTGACGTCTGTGCTACCCTTGGGGGAGGCGGCGGGGGGAGGGAGGAGACACGCCATCCCTGCCCTGGAGTCTGCGACCAGAGCAGCCGAGCGAGGGTCGCCGCCGAACCAGCGGTTCGCGACTGAGGCGCTACGCGGGCGCGCGTGGTGGAAGCGGTAATGGCATGGGGCATCCAGGACGGCGGATGGGGCTCGACCCACCCCTCTTACGTCGCGTCACCGCCTTGCCGCCTCACTGCCGCCTCACTACCGCTTCATCGCCTCATGCTACTGCCGCGCCGACTTCCCCGCTCACGCCCGTAACTGTTGACGCTGCTCGACTTAGTCCGAATAGCTGAGTTGACATAATGTACCATTATCGGCGCGGCAGCTGTTCCGGCGGCGAGGCGCTGGCAGCAGGTGGGGGGTTTCGGCCAAGGGGGAGAAACCAGATTTCCCGCGGTAGATTTCCGTCCGCCCGCTCCAAGTCACTAGGCCACAGCTCCGGGGAGAAATCGTCTCTCTACACTGTCTATTGCTATCTGCTGAGATCTGCTGATACAGTGTCACCAGGTCGCCGATGCTGGCGGCCAGAAGCCAGGAGGATCATGACCAATCAACCCATGACCAGAAACCTCGAAGAGCTCGCCGCAGACGTCGACCACGACGCGCGGCGTATCGACCGGATCGACGCTGCCCTGTTGGCTGCCGCCAAAGAGCTCGCCTCTTTGGCCCGCGACGAGCAGGCCGACATCACCGAGATCCGCCTCCGCGTGCTGCGGGTCGCGCAGGTCCTAGGAGCCGAGTAACGGAGGAATCGCCATGACCCATCTAGAATTCGCCGCCCTGGAGTCCAGGGCTCTTGACATCGGCCCATGGGACCGATGGATCGAGGAGGCCGAAGCTCTTGCCGGTCACAGTCTCGACGGCGACGAGCCGTCAGGTGACGGGTACAGCCTCGACTCCGCTCACTATGCATACGAGGCCGGCTACTCGCCGGCCGAGTATGTCGAGCAGGCCGCCTGCACGCCGCGCCGCGCCGAGTGACTAGCGGTCAGCGCCGGACTACCACGGCGCTGGACGGTGGGCACTGACGCGCACCAAAAGGAGGATCAGATCATGGACACCGAATCCACAGCACTCAGCCTCGCCCGCATCTGCCGGCTCGCATCCCTCGCCGCACTCTGGGGGACGTTGCTCATCACGGCCGCTACACTGGCCCTGGGAGCGGGGCGATGAACAGCCATCGACTCAACATGAACCGTCAAGAGCTGGACTGGCTGCTCAGCGACGGGCACGCGCACTACTCCCTGGACCGCCTTGGGGGCTTCGTCCTCGCGATACTCGCGCACCTGATCGACAAGGAGGCGGCCGACGAGCGTCGCGAGTCCCTGGCCCTTGGGCCGGGGACAACCGACATCTCGGACCAGGGCGGTGGGCGCGGCCGGAGGGTACCGCCGAGGCCACCAGCCGAGTGACTAGCGGTCAGCGCCGGACTACTACGGCGCTGGACGGTGGGCACTACAGCACCACCTGACCTGACCCTCCCGGCCAGCGGCTCGCGGTATCCTCCGCCGAGCTCGCTGATCGAACCCACCCCACCCCCGGCGGCTGGCAGACGGTCGCCGGGGGCCTCCCAGGCCCGACAACAGGACCGGAGGCCGGCTCGCCGGGGCATGCTAGACTCCTTCGGCCAGCCCGCTACGCCCTGCGGCTCTTCCTGCCGTAGCGCTTTCGGCCGGCACCCGAGGAGGCAAGATGTCGAAGAAGCTTGTAGCCTTCAAGATCGCCGAGGAGCTCCACGTCCGGCTTTGCGAGCAACGTCGGGCCGATGGTCTGACCTGGCCAGAGTGGGGAGAGCAAGCCGCCAGGGCATATCTGGGGGGTATTCCGGAGTTGTGCTCCACTACCGGCGACCACGGGCAGAGCGTCCCCCGCAATGTCGCCGTTCGGCTCGTCCGGGGGTTTTTGAAACGAGACATCGACCACAACCGCCGCGGCACCGCGCACCTCGACGCCGAGGCCGAGCGAGTCGTCGACCTGGCCCTGGCGCCGCTAGAGACGGCAATGGTACCGGACTGCTGCCGCTACGAGCCGGAGACGGACAAGTTTCACGTCGTGGTCGACGGCGAGTCCTACGAGCTCGGTCCCGGCGAGACGCCGGCCAAGCACGCCACGACCCGCCTGCCGCCTTCGGGGGGTCTCGGCGACCGCATCGCGCTCCTGGTGCGCCGCGACCATCGGAGTCGTTCTGCTGGATAGCTGCGCCTGTCCGGCGCCATCCAAGGACGAGCGGTATTGCGGGTGGCTCGATCCCGGCCGCCCCGCGGTGTTCTGGCACGGGCGACATGGCGAGCTGTGCTCTTGCGGGTGCCACGACGGCACCCGGACGCCGAAAGACGCGTGGCCAATGGCCTCCGCCACCGCGCCGTCGTCGCGCTGACCGGGTTGACACCGACCACCCCGTCTTGATATAGCTGTGCCCAGGGTGTTCGATTCCTGAACACCCCACGTGTTCGGAAGCCGAACACGTGTAGCAGAAAGGGCACACTCATGGACTACATCAAGGGCCTCGGCAGCGGACGCTCGCAGGGCGGCCCCCACGATCGCGACGACGGCGGAGGCGCCAGCGTCACCAAGCGCAACCGGATCAGCTTCGACGGGCTCCAGACTTCGCAGCCCTATGCAAAGTCTGGCAAGTCGAAGCAGTACCGCAACCCCAAGCGGATCACCGACCGCGGCCAGACGCGGGCGTAGTCGTGGAGCGAAGAAGCTCTCAGGAGCTCCACCGCGTGGTAGTGGAGTGCATCGAAGAGCTCGAAGGGCGAGCTCTTGCCGGGGAGCTTGTCGCCGTCCACAAGGTCATCAGCAAACACCAGATGCACCGGTGGGTCTTCTACCGGCATCTGAAGGAGCACCCCGTGCTCCTTCAACGTTTCAACGATTTGAGCCTCCACCTCGACACAGAGCTTATGGACCGCGCCTTCGAGCTCACGCTGCAAAGCGCCGACAATTTGAAGGCGGACGGCTTCGACTTCAGACAGGCCAACCAGGTTTTGCAGCATCTGAAGCTCAGGGCCGGCGCGGCGGCCTACCACGGCAGGGATACGCCACTCATCGAAGCCGGCCTCGAGATCCGGCGTCTCGAAGGCAACGTGACGCACGACCTCGGAGCCAGGGCCGTCGAGGCGCTGGGGGTATTCGCCTCGATCAGCAACCGTCTCCAGCCGCCGGCACTGCCGGCGAAGCTCGACGCGGAGGTGCTTGAGGCCGAGGTCGTCGGGGTACTCGACCTTGACTCGGGGGAGATTCGCCAGGAGGCCTTCGATGGCTGACCCACGGAGCGCCTGCCCGGTGCAGTGGCTACGCACCTTCAACCTCGGCGGCCACCTGAATCTCTTCGCTTGGCGTCGGCCCGTGCGCGGGATGCCATGGTTGAAGCACTGGCACTCCCTCGCCTATAACCGCCTGGAGCGCCGCCTCGAAATTGTGGAGCTGTGGCGGTGAGCGCCCCGTTCCAGATTTTGCGGCCGTCGTCGCCGCTCGGCTACCGCCGGGTCATCGCCGACCTGGTAGACCTGCTGCCTTGGAAGCAGGAGCCGGATTCCGAGACCCCGGAGTCGATCCCGCACGTCCTCGCCCGCAAGGTCGGCGGCGCCGAGATGCAGCGCCGGGCGCAGCGCTTTCTGGTCGCGTGGAACGCCTACGCGGAGACCGACCTGTTCTTCTTCGGGCGCTACTGCACCCGCACAGGGGACCGGGTTCACCCTCGGTATGGGGTGCAGATGGACCGCCCGCGGCTGGACGACCCGGGGCGGTACTACCTCTTCGAGATGTACCGCGAGCTGGAGCGGCTGCTCCACGAGCGCGGCAAGGACGGACGGCCCCTGCTCCACAAGCTGTGGATCTACCACACGAGGCGCGGGTTCAAGTCCACGGCGATGAAGGACCTGATCCTCCAGGCCTACCACCGCATCCCAGGGTATTCGGTGGTGGTGTACTCCAAGCGCAAGAAGCCGCAGGCGACCGACCGCGTTGCCTCTATCCGCCTGGAGTGCGAGACGAACCGCCTGCTTCACCGCATGCGCCCCGATCTCTATTGGGGAGCCGCCTTCGAGGGGCCTGAGGAGCAGTTGTCCGAGGTTGTCCGAGGCGAAGCGTCGAGCGCCGGCGTCGAATGGAGCTCCTTCCAGTTCGGGCTGAAGCGCCACGGTGCCGACCTGACCCGGGCCGACCCGTCCTGCCGCGCCGCCGGCATCCTCGCCGGCCTCTACACCGGAGCTTCGACGTCGATGCGCTGCTTCGACGACTGTGTCGACGACGAGAACGCCAAGGACGGCACCGGCAGCGAGCTCGCGACGCAGACGCTCCAGGCGTTTCGCCAGGCGCAGAAGATCACCGACCCGGCGCTGGATCCGCTGGACGTCTACGTCGGGACGGATTACGAGGGGAAGACCCCCTACCAGATGGCGATCCAGCAGGGGATCATCCGCCGAGTCTGGAGGCTCGGCGCGCTCAACATGGACATGCCGGACCGCCAGTACGAGGACATCGGCGGCGGCACCCCGATCTTTCTCGACGCCGACGAGCTCCGTGAGCAGCGCGGCAAGGACGAAGAGGCGTGGCTCGACTTCGTGCGCCAGTACCTCTGCGACCCTTCGCGGGCCGGCCACAAGCCGCTCGACGCGGACGGGATCGCCTTCTACAGCGAGAGCCCGGAGCGTTTCTGCGCTGGCTGCCCGCTCGTCGCCACAATGGACCCAGGCGGCAGCGGCTACCACCTCAGCAAGAAGGGCATGATCTCGGACAGCTCCTGGGGGATCTGGGCGTTGCTGCCCGGCGGCCACTTCGCGCTGCTGGACGCCCAGGTCGACATCATGACGCCGACGCAGCGTGCCGAGGCGCTCGTCGCCGCGGTCGCGAGCTGGACGAACAGGGGGTTCAGCTTCCTGCACGCGATCGTCGAGCAGCCGGCCCAGAACAGCGACGGCGAGCACATCGCTGCCGAGCAGGACCGCACCAAGGTGTACTTCCCGGTCTACTCGATCCCCCGTGGGGGCCGGAAAGAGAGCTCGAAGAAGGAGCGGCTCTACCGCTGCCTGGAGCCGATGCTCTCGGGCGCTCGACTGCACTTCCCAGAGGGTCTGACGCGCTCGCGTCGCCACCGCACCGTCAACCTCGGCACCTACATCCGGGACAAGGTCGGGGAGTTTCCTGCCGGCAAGTGGCTCGACGCCCTGGACATGGTCGCGCTCCTCGCCGAGCCCGAAGGTCGGCGCTGCTTCCTGTACCAGGGCGGCGTGAAGCCACGTGAGCCGAAGCACGGGCTGCCGCGGCTTTCCCACCCGGCCCGCCGGCGCAACCGCGTCTTCGGCCCGTCGAAGCCCAAGAAGACCCGCGCCAGCAAGCACAGCTTTTTGCTCATCGGGGTGCCCGGGCACCGGAGGGCCGTCGCATGACCCCCAGGACCATGACGCTCGCCAGCATCGAGCAGCTCGCGAGGGCGCTTTCCGAGGCCGCCATCGGGTTGCTGGAGCCCCACAACGGCACCTACTACGTGCGTGTTCATCCCAGCCTGGTCTCGTCTCCTGAGCGCCGAGAGGCGTTCCTCGTCTACTGCGAAGCCCATGGCGTCGAGCTGTTCGACGAGGGAGACGTTCCTCGGGAGGCGATTCTCAATGGCTGAGCTGATGGACGCCGACGTCCTCTCGGTCGAGGAGCTCGAGGCCGAACAAGGGTCGCTCGAGGACCTGGCGCTGACTCGCTGGAGCCGATTCCTAGAGGAAAACGGGCCGGCGATGGAACGCCTCAAGGAAGAAGCGCAGCAGATGCAGGCGATGGCGTCGCCGAGGGGCAGTCACATGCCGCCGGAGATTCAGAAAATCTTCGAGGAGCTCTCCCTGCCGTGTCTGAGCCTCAACGACATCGACCCGATCATCGCAAACCTGGCCGGCCGCGAAGTCGTCGCCCGAGCGGCGCCCAAAATCGTAGCTCGCGACGACGACAGCGGCCCCTTCGCCGACGCGTGCCATACTAGCATCACCTCTATTCGCGAGGACGGGGACTTCGAGATGGAGATCGCCGCCGCCTACCGTGAGGCGCACAAGGCCGGCTTTTCGGCAGTCGAGTACCCGGTGCGGATGGGAAGGGTTACCCCGGAATTCGCCGCGGAGAAGGTGCCGATCGCCGAGCTGCTGTTGGACTTGACGGACAACAGCCCGAACTACCGGAAGGGCACCGGCATCGCCCGCGGACGCTTCCTGTCGCTCTCGCGTCTGAAGCGCGAGTACCCGGAATTTGCCAAGTTCTGGGCCTCCATCAAAGAAGACGACACCTACCAGTTCAGCGGTCCCGGCAACGCCTGGCTGTGGGGATCGTTCGGCGTCGGGGCGATCGACGACGGCTTTTCGTGGAGAAACTCGACGCTGTCGTCCAAGTTCTACAGAAAGCAGACGAACGAGTGCTTCTTCGTCCGCTTCTTCTACTCGGACTCGAAGCCGATGCGCGCAGTCCGAATGCCAGGGGAGACCGTTCACCTCTTCGATTCCGAGCTGCCATACGACGATTACGCTTCGGGCGCCATCCCCGACGAGCTCCTGACCAGCATCCTGGCTGAAGGGTACCTCGGCGCTTTCGGGCCTGAAGGCCCGACGGTACCTGCCGCCCTCGGCTGGGCGGCCCACCAGGCCGAGGTGGTCGTGCAGCAGCAGGAGCTCGCGGCGCAGCAAGCCGCCGCTCAGGCCGAGCAAACCGGCGACCCGCCGCCACCGCCCTACGCGCCGCTGAAGAAGATTTTCCGGCAATTCACCCCGAAGGAGTTTCTGGAGTTCAAACGGGGCTACCTGCTGGCGTCGGGGAAGTCCTTCGTCGACGTCTTCGAGGTCGACGAGGACGAGTGGTGGGAAGCGATCATCGTTGGGCGCAAAGTGCTCCGCGTCCGGAAGATGCGTCACGGCATGCCGTCGATCCTGGCGCTCGTCTGCTTCGCCGACGAAGGGCCGGACGGCCAGACGCCGGTCGGCACTGCCCGCAAGCTCCGCGACCGCCAGATGTGGAAGAACGCCGTCGCCAACAGCTATGCCTACGCCCTGGCGACGATGACGAAGGTCCAGTTGACCGGCGACCCGGACATGTTCACTCCGGAGGAGCGGGAGGAGCTCGAGGACAACCTGACCTCGGCAGCCCCGATCCTCTGGGTGAAGCCGGAAGCGCTGACCGAGGCGCCAGGTCGGCGCGATATCCCCCGGGGGATCGAGCAGGCGTTCGAGCGCTTCGACAGCATCGTCCCCGGCGGCATCGGCCAGACCCAGGCGACGCTCGGACAGCTCTCTACCGTCAGCCGCACAGCCTACCGCCTCGTGTCTCAGCAGCGCGAGGATGCTCAGACCGCAGTCAGCGAGCCCGTAGACCACCTCCGCGTCCACCGCAAGATGGAGACGCTGCTGTTACTAAGGTACATCTTCACCTATTGGGGGCCGGAGGACTTCGCCGAGGCCGCCACGGCCGACTACGCCGACGCCATCCCGAAAGACCGCTCCGACTGGTGGCGAGCCTTGAGATTTCGCATGGTCTACGACGAAGAGCCAAAGACGCGCCACGCGAGCCTTGCGACGCTCGAAGTGCTCGGCAACTCGGTGCTCGGAAGCGTTGTGCCGCCAGAAGCACTGATGGAGATCTCGCAGCCTGCGATCGGGTCGAAAGCCTACGGTCGCTGGCGCGAGAAAGTCGAGGCCGAGGAGCCGCAGAAGGCGCTGCAAATCGTCGCCGCCGCCAACGGCATCACCCCTGAGGACTTGATGGCGATGATCCAGCGAGCTCAGCAACCAGAAGGAGCCCCCGGATGAGCGAGATGCAGATTGTCGAAGACCAGGAGCCCGTCGACCTGCGCCCCGGAGAGTTCGAGGACGTAGAGGCGGACCCCAACCACCGCCTCTACGACGACGAGCCTGAGGAGCAGGTGGCCGAGCCCGAACCCGAGCCGCCTGCGCAGCCGAGCTTCGAGACCCCGCGCGAGCACGGGTTGTACCGGGCGCTGCGCAAGGCCGAAGAGCGACGCCAGCACGAAGTCGGTGAGCTCATGCAGGGGTTCGAGACGCTGCAAGAGCAGGTCTCGCGCCTGACCAAAAACCTCGACGACGAGGAAGCGGCCAGGCGTGAAGCCGCCGAGACGCCCGACGGTAAAGACCCGATCGAAACCCTGACCTACCGCATCCGCAAGGAGGTTGGGGGCAAAGTGCTCGGCGAGCTCGGCGAGCTGCGAAACGCGATCACCAGCCTCCAGGAGGGCCGGCAGCAGGAGGCCGAGGCGCAGCGTCAAACCTACCTGCGTGAGCTCGAAGGCCGGGCTGTCGCCGAGACCCGGCAGCACCTCGAAGCCGCCCCGGAGCCGGTCAAAGAATCGATCCGCGGCTGGGCACAGCGCAACCACACCCAGATGGTCAGGGAGGGTGCCGACCCGGCCGAGGCCGCGGCGGTCATCCAGCAGGAGATCTTCAACTACTCGCTGGAGGCGACGAAGCGCGGGATGACGTTGCCGCAGCTCTGGGCGCACGCCCACGGCATCGACGCCGCCGGCAACGGCGGCGGACCGGCGGCGGAACCGCCACCGCCGGCGGCAGCGGTTCCCGACGACGTGCGTCGCCATCAGCTGGCGCGGCGCACCGCACCACAGGCTACACCTCGGGGGCGCGGTCCGTCACCGGACGGCAGCAGCCCGATCGAACAGCTCGCCGCCAGGGTGGGCGAGCTGGATACCGAGACCTTCTACGAGAGGGTCGAGGAAATCGCGGAGGCGTTGAGGCTTTCTCCGGAGGCCGTCGAGCAACGGGTGGAGACCGTGATTCGACGCGCCGCCAGAGGGGGCCAAAAGGGCTGACGCTCCAGGGGCTCGACTCGCGCGACGACGAGCCCCTCGTACTCTCCAGTCGCGCTTCCCCGCTCAGGGCGTTACTGAGCTTCGCGTACCAGACGCTGTATTTCTGGCAGTAGAAGCCCCTCCCGACCGTGGGGTCAGGGGGAACGTCCACACTGCACAGGAGCAGCCTTATGGCAATCGAAAGTTTCCGCGCAGGCGACGTCGGCGTGAACGAGCTCTACCAGAAGAAGATCTGGCGGCGAGCGACGCAGGCGACCGCGATTTTCAACCCAAAACTTGGATTGTGGGGCAAGCCGGGAAGCGGCAAGCCCTTCATCATCAACAACGACTTCAAGAAGGGGTCAGGGCGGCGCGTCGAGTGCCGCTTGCTCGGCAAGCTCAAGGGCGACCCCTACACCGGCTCCGCAGATCTGACGGGCCTCGAAGGCAAACTGCCGATGGAGACCTTCAAGTTTGAGATCAGCACGATGAAGTCCCCCCCGCTGGGGATCGACGACGAGGAGTCCGACCAGGCCGTTCCGTGGAGCATCAGCGACGCCCACATCGACGAGAACGCCGACTATTGGGCGTTGCTCATGGAGGCGGGGGCGCACATGCAGCTCGCTGGGAGCACGTTCACGTCGGCGATCGACTACTACCGGCTGAACGGATTCGACATCCGGGCCGGCATCACTTCCACCGGCATCCACCCGCACGCCTACACGCTCGGCAACCCTTCGCTCGTCCCCACCCGGGAGATCTTCTCCTCGGTGTCGGGCACGATCGCGGCGAGCGAAAACCTTACGTCGACCGACGTTTGCAACATCACCCTGGTCAACAGGCTGATCGCGCAGGCCGAGGGCGCCAACCCACCGATCCTGCCGTGCAGGGTCTTCGGCATGTACTGCTATCTCGTCTTCGTCCACAGCGATTGCTGGGGCGACCTGATGGCGAGCGCCGGGCAGTACGACAACTTCGCGATGGCCATGCTCCAGGGTGGCCTGGACCCGAAGAAGTCGGTTTTCACCACGAGCAGTCTGCACCCCTGGAGAAATTGCGTCTTCATCCAGACCCGCTTCAACCCCCCGGCGCAGCACAGCTCGACCGCGGCGCCCATCGCCAACACGCGGAAAATCTACCTGGTGGGACAGAACGGCCTGGTTTGTGGGTGGGGCAAGGGGCACGACAAGTCCAAGGTCGTGCTCGAAGAGGAGGCCTACAACCTCGGGGCTCACCGGATGAACAGCCGCATGCTCTGGGGCGGGTCCAAGATCTACTGGACCGACGCCGACGCGAACCTGCGCGACAACGCCATCGTCGTCGCGAACTGCTACGCCGCCAACACCGGCGACGCCAACTAGGAGGACATCATGCTGAAGAACATCCTCTACAGCCTGGGCGCCGCTCTCAGCGACGTCCTGTTCACCGCCGCGGCGCGCCGCGGGCTCATTCTGTTCGTCGCCGCCGACACCAACGCGAGCACCCTCTCTTCAATGCCATCGGAGGGGCTGCGCCCCGCCTTCGGGCGCGGAGCGCAGACGCTCGAGTTCTTTTTCGACGAGGACATCACCGGGGAAGTAGACGACATCGGCACCAACCTGGAGGAGGCGGGTGACACGTTCATCTTCCTGCGACTGGCGAGGAACACCAGCGTCCTCGACGTGCGCGGCTTCTGTTCCGCTTTCGACAGCGGCGGCGGTGAGACGTTCCTCTTCGACGTCGTGTTGAACGCCGCGGTTGACGGCGCCGCCGCCGCCGACTTTCACCTGGTCGACGCTTCGGATGTCGCTCAGGGCGGCGGCCGGTTCCAGGCCGGGGACGGCACGTCGCCGGTCATCTCCCCGCTCGGGAAGCGAATCGAGGCCGACGGCGCCACCCTCTTCATCCAGACCGACACCGCACCCAATTCGGCGCCGGCGAGCGGACGCCAGATGTGCATTCTGGTCGACGTCGGAGACGTCCCGCAGAGCCCGGTGGCGAGCTGAGAAAGGAGCACATCATGAAGAAACAGCTCGTTGTGTTTTTGGCCCTGACGGTCTTCGCCGTGCCGGCGACGGCGCAGAACCTCAACCTCCAACAGCTACGGACCGCCATCGAGGCCGGTACGCTCGGCACGTCGGCCAACGTCGGCACGGCTGCGACCGGATCGACGGCGGCCGAGCTCGGACAGGGCAAGACGCATCGAACCGCCTTGACCGTCTCGACGACCTTGCCGGCGATTGCCGGCGGCGCCGATCTCGCGGTAGGAAAGCTGCTCTACACTTTCCCCGCGGGCGAGATCATCGTCACCGGCGCCTACATGTCGCTGGCGATCACGCAGACGCAGGGCAACATCACCGCGGACACGCCGGACGGCGGCCTCGGGACGACGATCGGATCGGGGGTGGTCGCCGAGCTCAGCGGCACCGCCGGGAACATCCTCACCGGGCAGACCTTCAACGACTGCAACGGCACCGCCGAGGTCAAGACGGCGACGCCGACGGCCGCGGCACCGCTGGTGATCGCCGCCGGCGGCGCCCACACCGTTTACTTCAACGTGGCGGATGGGTGGGCGGCGAGCGGCGACGCAGCCGCAACGCTCACCGGTACCGTCATCCTTCTCTGGGAGTTCGTCGTATGAACGTTCAACAGCTTCAAGAGGTCGTAGCAGATCTCAAGCGGCGCATCGAAGCGCTTGAAGGCGACGTCAAGAAACCGGCCAAGCCGAAGAAGGACTGAGCCGTGGACTTCCTCACCGTGCGCGCCTACGTCCGCGACGCCTGGAAGATCCCGGACGCCGCGGCGGAGAACACGCGGCTCAACCGAGCGATCTGCGAAGTGCTGAAGCGCGTGCGGAGCGAGGAGACCAGTTTCAACCGCGGCCAGATGAGCTTCACCACGGTGGCGGCTCAGGCGACCTACGCCAGGGCCAACGGGGCCGGGGGAGCCAATCTCCTGCCCTACGACTACCGTGGCGTGCTCGGCCGCGATCTCTTCAACACCACCAATTCTGTGGAGCGGCGCATCGAAGCCCGGGGGCTCCGGCAGGTGCGCCGTCTCCACAATTCTGCCGGCCCCGACACCGGGCCGCCGAGAATCTTCGCCTCGGAGAGCCGGACGCTCGACTTCTGGCCGACCCCTGACGGCGCCTACTCGATCGAGGGGCCGTACCTCCGTGACCTCGGCACGCCAGTCCCCCGCTACATGGATTCGAACGCCACCTACGACGTCGTGGCGGCCTTCCGTTACGACGCCAGCGAGGGCACCTACGTCGACCTCCTCGCCGACCTCCTGAACCCTGGAGAGAGCGCGCTGCCGTTCCCGGCCGGTTCCGGTGACGGCGACGCCTTCTTCATCGGCTTCAGCGCCGTGCCGTCGACCCCGCTCGTCGTCGTCGTCGGAGACGCCGGCGTCGGCACCTACACCCTGACCTACAAGTACTGGAACGGTTACAGCTTCACGGCTCTCTCAGGGGTTACCGACGGCACCAGCGACTTCCAGAGCGCCGGCGCCGCGACGGCGGCTTTCACCGATCCGACGAACTGGAAGCCGACCGTCGTCGACGGCTCGAACCGCATCTACTGGATGAAGATCGAGCGCGACGGCGGCACCGTCACTACCGACCCGACGATCACCGTCGTCGCTTTCACCGGCAACGACACCTGGGAGTACTACCTGCTCGAGAACAGCGGCGCAGAGCGCATCGACGCCGACCTCTACAGCAACCAATGGTTCCACGAAGCGCTCCAGGTGCTGGTTCACGGCACCGCGTACCAGTACTTCATGACTTACGGCCAGGACGAGGTCAAGGCCGCCGGCGCCCAGGCTCGGTTCAGCGACGCTCTTCAGAACGTCAAGAAGAGTGAAGGAAGCTTTCTCACCCCGCCGAAGGTGCGGATCTCGCTCGGCTACCCACGGAGGATCTGATGCCGGTTGAGCTCGTCCGCCCACAGCTGGTGCTCCCCGACCGCGGCACGCTGCCGTCGAATCCCGGCTGGGTCATGGTGCTGAACGCCGTCCCCTACGGCGAGACGGCATGGATCTTTGATACCAACCTGGCGCCGCGGGCGGTGCTGACGGACGCCGAGGTGATCGGCGCCCACGTCAACCGCCAGAACGGTACCGGAGGATGGAAGATCTACTTCGGCACCCCGACGCGCCTGGGGGAGATCGAGCCCGCGACGTGGACCGAGACGATCCACAACAGCGGCCTCACGGGGGTCGACCCCGACACCGGGTGGCAGTTCTGCGGCTTCGGCTCGAACGAGGTCGCCGTCGGGGGCCACGGGATCGAGTGCAAGCTCCGCGCCGCGGACGCCGGCACCTTCGGCACCATGATCACCAACGCCGAGCCCGAGCCGCCGGGGCACACCGCCTCGGGCAACTGGCCGCCGAAGGCGAAGTTCTGCGCCGCCTGGGGCGATGTCGTCGTCCTCGCTAACCTGACCGACGTCGGGCCGGCGGACGCCTTCGGCAACACCTGCGGATTCCTGTGGTGGGTCACCGCGGACGACAGCGGAGGCGGCGCGAACGTGCTCGGCACCGTCGACACGCACCCAGGGGTGCAGACCACCTTCGGGTACCTGGTCGACGACCACGGCGACATCACCGCCACGGCCGGCGGCGAGAACTTTGGCGCCCTCTTCAAGGCGACGGCTACCTACCGCTCTGAGTACCGCGCCGGAGACCTGATCGTCGACATCCACAACACTGGCGGCCACCTCGGCACCATCTGGCCGAACAGCGTGCTCGTCGTTGGCGACGAGATCTTTTTCATGTCGCTCGCCGGCCCCGCGGTCCTCGGGCGCACCGGGGCGCCGGTGCTCCTCGGCGAAGGCCAGATCCTGAGGACGTTGTTCGACGATGACACCTGGGTCACCGACGGTTTCACAATCTCGATCACCGACGTCCCGCACCTGTGCTGGGCGACCTACCACCCGACGCAGGACATCGTGACGTGGTACTACCGCGTCACCTCCGACGAGATGGAGATGGCGATTCACTTTCATCGAAGAACGGGTCGCTTCTCTTTCAGCCAGCGGAGCAACATCTTGACTCCCACGGCGACGACCCAGGCCGGGCGCCTACGGGCGACGCTGGTGTCCCCCCGAAGCCACCTGGCGCGCTTTTCGGCGCAGCAGGGCGGGGTCTACTTCGATCTGCTCGGCAACGTCTGGGAGGCGGTCATCGACGGGACCTACAAGTGGCAGCACCAGCCACAGTTCCTGACCCCCTACCTCGGGGTGGCCAGGGACGAGAACGGCCACCTGCTGAAGTACGGCCCCCAGGCGATCATGCCCTATTGGGAGCTGATCGCTGGCGCCAACAGCCGCCCCGACATGCAGGTCACCGTGCTGCAGAAGGCCGAGCTCGGCTCCAACGAGCTCGTCGCCGCCGAGGTCGCCGACGTCATGGACTCCGACGGGCGGATCAAATTTTCCGCTCTCGTCGAGACGCCGTGGGCTCTCTACACGATCCTACTCGGCGACGCGAGCGTCACCGACCTCGACAAGGTCGCGAGCTTCGACGGCTTTGACCTGTACTACGACCCGGGGGGGAGGGTCTGATGCCTACCCCGCTTCTCGCAGTCGGGCTCCCGCTCGACGCCTCGACGCAGCAAATCGTCGAGGCGCTTCGTCAGATGGCACAGCAGCTTCCAATGGAGAAGGAGTTCGACATCCCCTCGACGACCGTAACAGCAACGTCCTGGACGTCAATCGACTCCTGGGTCCTCGGGTCGGCGCTGACTGAGCGCCAACTCACGATCGAGGCGTGGCTCAAAGTCACCGCCGACGATGCCGGCGGCGAGGAGATCCACCCTCTGGAGCTCCGGCTGCTGCTCGACAGCACCGCACTCGACAGCGATTGGCGCTTCGCCCTCCCGGACGCGTCGCTGCTGCGCCCGGCGCCGACGCCGCTCTCGGAGTTCTTCCTCGTGTTCTCGCCGCCGATTCAGACGATCGGCCGCGGGACGCACACCCTCGAACTACAGGCCCAGACGGGCAGCGGAGGCAGCTGGACGTTCAGTTCGACGTCGCGCATCCGCTATTCCATGAGGTGAAACAGCCATGCCCTGGTACACCAACCCAGCTTTTCTTGGACTCGTCGCCGGCGGCATCGGCGCTTACCAGGCGGGCCAGTCGAACCGCGGCACCAGCTCCGACAGCTCAGGATCCCGCGAGCCGTGGGGTCCCGCGCGCCAGGACCTGGTCGACATCCTGGGTCTCGGGCGCGACGTCTTCGAGGACCAGCGCGACTTCCGGCCGCCGCCAGCGCTGCGCTCAGGGGGAGGCGAGAGTCGCTCGGCGCTGCGCGAGCTCGCGCAAGAGGCCCAGCGGCGAGCGATGGAGTCGGACTTCGTCCCCCGGGCGCAGGAGATGGCGTTGTCGCTCGCCGGCGGCAACCCGCTGATCAACCGCACCTGGGAGATGGCGTCACAGTTTCGCAGCCCCGATCCCGGACGAGCGATGGGACACAACTCTGCGCTCCAGGAGCTGCTCGGCAACCTGATGGCCGGGCAGACGACGCTCGGGCAACCGCCGTTCGGTGCCGGTGGGCTGAAACCGCCGCCACGACTCCCACCGCTCGGCGGCGGCCCGCCATCGCTACCCGCTCCACCGTCGGGCAAGCCACCCGGCTCCGCACTCGCTCTGCTGGCGCAGCTGCGAGGCAGCGGAGGCGGTGTTCCGTCCCTACCGGCGCCGCCGAACATCCCGCCGATTTCCGACCCCTACATCCCCGACTCCGTACCCAAAGCGATGGAGTCGCGTCGCTTCACCGCTTTGTAGGAGACCGCCATGCCGTACATGAACAACCAGCAGCTCGCCCAGATGGCGCAGGGAAGCGGCCGTACCCTCGACCAGGTGCTCGCACACTTCGGCCTGGGGAGCGGCAACCAGACCGTGCAGCCGGCCGGCCCTCCAGGGCAGACCGGCGGCAGGCCCACGGTCAAGCCGCAGCCTGCGCCCTCACCGCCGTTCAACCCCAATCCCCCGCCTGCGCCCTCACCGCCGTTCAACCCCCCACCGCCAGGCAAGCAGCCGACCGTGCCGGGCGCAGGCCCGCTCTCTCCTACGGCGCCGGGTTCGAGCAGCGGCGGCGCGCCGACGAAGCCGGCTCAGCCTTCCCCGGCTCAGCCCGCGGCGCCACCGTCCGACCCGATGCTGGTCACGCGCGGCGGCAAGACGTACCAGCGCGGAGTCTCTGGCAAGGGGAACCCGATCCTCACCGCCCACGGACCGAACTACCGGCCGCCGGCGGCGGCGCCGGCCGCGCCCGGCCCCAGCGCCGAAGCGTTGGCTCTCCAGCAGGCGCGGGGGGGAATGACGGCTACTCCGGCCGCGCCCGGCCCCAGCGCCGTAGCGTTGGCTCTCCAGCAGGCGCGTGGGGGAATGACGGCGGCGCCCGGCCCCAGCGCCGAAGCGTTGGCTCTCCAGCAGGCGCGTGGGGGAATGACGGCTACTCCGGCCGCGCCCGGCGTTCCCTACCCGCTACCGGGCATGTCTTCGCCTGGGACTCTCTCGCCGCCGACGATGCCGGTTCAGCCTCTGGGCGTGGCGGGGCAGACCAGCGGCCCGGTGACGGCACCTGGTGGCCTCGCTGCGCCGCGGCCCGCGAAGCCGGCAGCGCCGGTGATCGCCGACCCGCGGCTGAGCGTACCGTTCCCGATGCCGTCCCCGGCGCAGAACGCTCCGCCGCCGATCAGCGATCCGTACTTCCGGCCCCAGGTGAGGTAGCGCCATGCCCCCTCCGCCCACCACCACCAACCCGAGCTGGCAGCAGTATGCCGGGCGGGTTCTCGGCGACGAGTTTCTCGACGCCGAGAACCCGCACTTTCAGGGCGCCGTCGTCGAGCCGTTGCGTCGCGAGTCGCAACGCAACCTGGCGCTCGAACGCCAGCGCCTGAACCAGGCCGCCGGCGGCGCCGGGCGCTTCGGCGGCGACGTCTGGTCCTCGCAATTCGGCCGGGCCGGCGAGCTGTCCGACCGCAACTTCAACGAAGTGGTGTCGTCGAGGGCGCTCGAACAGTACGCCCTCGAACGCCAGCTCCAGAACCAGATGGCGCAGACGGGTGCCGGCTACGAGCAGGGCATCCGCACCGCTCAGATCGGCGCCGACGCCGCCCGTCAAACCGCCTCGACCAGCGCCAACGCGGGAATCCGCCAGGCCGAGATCAATGCCGAGCTCCAGCGCGAGCTCCTGGCCGAGCAGCTCGGCTTCTCGCGCGAGGAGCTCGCCGAAACCTTCGGTTTCGCCCGCCAGGGCCTCGCCGCCGACATCGCCCGCATCCAGGGCGAACAGGGCCTCGATTGGGCAGCTCTGGAGCAGCAAGGCGGGCTTTCGGCCTTGCAGCTCATGGCCGGGCTCGCCGGCGAAGGCGGCCAACAGCAACTCGCCGCGCTCGGCCTGGTGCCAGGCCTCGAGGCCTCCGGCTACACCGGCCTGACCACCGCCGGCAGCATGTTCTCGGACCTCGGCCGTCAGGAAGCCGCGGCGGCTGGCACCGCCAACCAGAACGCGATGAATCAGTGGAACTACGAGCGCAATAACGAGCAGCAGGCCCTGCTCGACTGGCTCGGCATCGCGCTACCGATCTCCGGCGCCGGCGGCTCCTCTACCGGCACCGGCTCTCAGTCGGGACCGCAGACCGACCCGCTCGCCGCCGGGATCTCCCAGGGGCTCAGCGGCTACCTTCAGGCGCGGGACTTGTTCGGCGGCGGGGCTTCGAGCGCCGCCGGCGGGGCTTCGAGCGCCGCCGGCGGGGTCGGCGCCGCGGGACCGGTGTCGACCGCGTCTCCGGGGAACCCTTTTGCCGGCGTCGGGTACGACCCGGCGACCGGGCCGGCGGGTAGCCCCGCCGCCGGCCAGTCAGGAGGCGGGGCTTCTGCCGGCAGCGGCGGCGGGCTGAGCTTCGGTGGTGACAGCACGCCGGGAGGCGCACAGGCCACAGCGAGAGGAATGCCGAGCAACGACCCGGCCGGTGAGATCTCCGAAACCATCGGCGGCCTCGCGCGGCTTGGCCAGCCCGGCTACTACTACCTGCCGTCCGGCGACACGTCGGCCCCGCAGATGGGGCCGTGGTGGCTCATCAACGACCCTTACGTCCAGAATCGAGGAGGCTGGTAGATGCCCCCGCACAATCGGACTTTCGACCTCCAGAACGCTTCGACCGACAGCGGCGGTTTGACGCCCAATCGCTTCGGCCTCTTCGGCGCCGCCAGCGCCCTGGAGCAGTTCCCCCACGGGCAGAACCCGATCCTCGCCTACCTTTCCGCTCGCCAACAGTACGAGCTCTACGAGCAGGAACGGCTGCGCAAGGAAGAGAAAGAGCGCCGCGAACACAAGGATGAAGAGGAGCGGACGGCCTACGAGCGGCAGCTCTCCGCCGCCCGCTTCGCCGACAACCCGGAGATCGCCGCGGCGCTCGGGCTCGACCCCGCGCTCGTCGACCGGCTGAAGGCCCAGCGCGAGGTGGAGAAGGCGGAGAAGGAGCGCTCGTCGGCCGGAGTTTTGCGGGCTCTTCTCGGCGAAGACGTCGACCTTGCTCAGCTCTCCCCCGACGACCAGATCCGCATCGCCCAGATTATGCGCGAGGAGCGCGAAAGCGAGGACGAACGGGAGGAGCGGCGACACTACTTCAACTACGAGTTCAAGGCTCGCCGCCAAGCTGCCCAGGAAGACTTCGAGCGGCAGCAGCGCGCTCTCGACCGCAGGGCCGCGCGAGACATTGTAGCCGAGCGCAACAAGCCGGACGCGTCCACCGAAGCCCCGAAGCAGGCCGTCTACAGCGCCATCAAGGCCGAGGCTGACTTGCTCTTCCTCCGGCAGTTCGGGCGCGATCCGGAGGACGGCATGACCGGAGAAGAGCAGGCCGCCTACCTCCGGCTGCTCGACGCCACGGCGTCAAAGCGAGGCGTGGACCTCAGCGCCGCTCTCGGTGGCGGTGGCGGTGAAGAACCGCCGCCGCAATCCAGGGACCAGCTGGTGTCCAGGCTTCGGGCGGCCGGGGCGCCACCGCAGGTTATCGAGAACGCCCGTCGGGAGCTTGCCGCAGGCCGCAGCGTCGAGGACGTGTGGGCGCTCTTCATCGCCGGGCCCGGAGGGTAGGCGGTGCCCAACCCCCTTTGGGAAGGTGTCAGTCAGCCGAGAAACCCCCTTTGGGAGGGCCTTTCCGAGCCTGAGAGCATCGGGCTAGGCAGCCGCGCGTGGAGATCTTTTCTGTCTTCCGCGGCGACAATCCCCGGAGTCGCCGCCGAGGGCCTCCAGACGCTCTCCGAGGTGTCCCGCTTCTTCAACCCCGGGCAGTGGATCCCTGGCATGCAGGGTCACATGCGCGAGAGCTTCGACCGGTTCGACGAGTTCCTGGACCCGTTGGAACAGCGCGCCAGGGAGATCGCCCCGCCGCCCGGCGAGACGTTCGTCGAGAAAGCCGTCGGAACGGTCGCCGGAGCCGTGCCGCAACTCGCCGTCACCGTCGGAAGCGCGCTGGCCACCGGCGGCGCCACAGCCCCGGCGGCGATCGGCGGCCTGCTCGCCGCCGGCAGCAGCCGCCAGGAGGCCGAAGCCCGCGGCGTCGACCCGACGACGACGACGCTCAAGAGCGTGTTTTCCGGGATCGGCGGCGGAGCGCTCGAAGCGGTCGGCGCCGGCGCCGTCGCCCGACTCTTCCGGCAGGTGCCGACGTCGCTGCTGCGGCGCACCGGGGAGGCGATGATCGCGGAGGGAGCGACCGAAGTCGGCCAGGAGCTCCTCGAGATGACGCTCGAGCGGTCGACCGGCAGCGAGACCGCTTTCGACAATGCCGGTGAGCGCTTGGCGCTCGCCGGTATCGCCGGCACCGTTCTCGGCGGCGCCGCGGCGGGGCCCGCAGCGCTCTTCCACCGCGCCTCGCCGCCGCCGGCACCGCTTTCCCCCGAGGAGACGGCGCTCTTCGACGACGTCATCAACCCAAGTTACGAGCAGTTCCACACCCCGAAGCCAGTTGAGCAGGAGGGTCTCGCGGAGCGCGTCCGGCAAGGCCTGCGGCGGGCGAACTACGAGATTCTGAATCAGGAAGGGCCGATCGAGGAGCTCGCCGTCAAACTCAAGAAGGAAGGGCTCGGTGAAGAGGCCGCGCAGCGCATCACGGAGCTCTACACCGGGATCGCGTCGAAGCGTGGCATGGGGTCGGTGGCGACCGCGGCCATCACCCAGCGGCCCTACACCGTCGACCCGTCCAACAACCGGAGCACAGTGCTGATCACCCAGGTCGACATGGGGCCCGGCGGCGTCGTACAGCGCCCCGAAGGTTTCCGCTCGCCGCTCGAAATCCTCTCCCCCTACGGCAACGATCCGCAGCGTCTGCGCGGGCTCTCGGAGTTCCTGGCGCACCAGCGCAACTCGACGGACCTGCTACGGCGCGGCAAGGTGACGCCGGCGCAGGCCGCGGCGAGCCAGCAAGTGGTCGACGCCATCCGCACCCAAACCCCGGACCTCTACCAGCGCTACATCGACGACGCCCAGGCCCTGCGCGAGTGGTCGGTACTGGCGATCCTGGACCCGCTCGTCGACGTGGGCCGCATCACCGCGGATCAGAAAGCGCGGGTCCTCGCCGAGAACCCGCACTACGCGCCGTTCTTCCGGCTCGAACCCGGCGGCGTCGAGGCGGTCGGCGCCGACACCGCTTCGCTGAAGCGCATCGAAGGCGGCCTCGACCCCGACAACCCGAGCATCGACCCGATCGAGGGCTTCGTCCAGAAGGCGATGAGCGTCACCTCCTGGGTGACGCGCCAGCGGCTGCGCAACACGATCGGCGCCGTCGGCGTCGAGTTCGCCGACGTCTTCCCTGACCTTGCCCCCGTGCCGCCGGCGATCGAGCGCGTCGCGACTCAGGAGGTTCCGGTCCTCGAAGACGAAGCCGGTCAGCGTCTGAAGCCGTCACAGCTCGCCAAGGCCGAGGGGCTGCTTCGTGACACCGGCGAGACCGATCTGGAGAACGTCTACCGGCCGCGCCGCGACCGGCCGCCCAACACCTTCCAGGTGTGGAAGGACGGCAAGCCCGTCAACTTCACCGCCGACAAGCTGCTGCTCTCGGCGATCGAGCGTTTGTCACCCCAAGAGCTCGCCTGGGGGTGGAAGCTGCTGCGTCCGGCCGCGGCCATGCTTCGCGCCGGCGCCACCTCGACGCCGGAGTTCATACTGACCAACATGCTGTTTCGCGACACGGTCGCTTCGGCGGTCTTCGCCAAGGGCGGTTTCGTGCCGTTCTGGGACACGGCGATCGGCATCGCCGAAGCCCTGAAGCGCGGGCCGCTGCTCGACGAGATGGCGCGCTCTGGCGGCTTGATCTCCAACCTGGTCGACGTCGACCGCGACTTCTACGTCCACGACGTCCAGGACCTGTTGGCCTACGACAAGTCGAAGAACTTCCTGCAACGCGAGCTCGGGCACTTCAGGGCTGCGCTCAAGAAGCCCGGGCGCAGCGTCCTGAAGTACAAGAAGGGTCAGTCGTCGCTCCTCGATCTGGTGACCGACATGCCGACGGACTTGGTGAACATCGTTCTGCACCCCCTCCAGAGGCTCTCAGCGGTCGCAGAAATGGCGAACCGCCTCGGCGCGGCCAAGAGGGCGGCCGAGGGCTCGCGTGTCCTGGGGCCGATCTCAGAGCGTCTGGCAGGCGTTGTGGGCGAGAAGTGGGCGCCACGGTTCCGTACCGAGGGCCTCGGCGTCGAGGGCGTCCTCGAAGCGATGCGCGAGCCGTCGATCGATTTCGGACGTATGGGGGCCTGGGGATCTCGCGTGAACAGCGTCGAGGCGTTCGCCAACGCCAACCTCCAGGACGTCTCGAAGTACGCCAGGGCGCTCAAAGCCGCCCCGGGACACACGTTGCTGGCGTCGACCGTCATGGTAACGATCCCCGCAATCGTCAATTGGCTCGCCAACAAGGATGACGAGCGGCACGCGGAGCGCTCCATGCTGGAGAAGACGCTCTACTACCACGACCCTGGCGTCCTGAACGAGCACGGCGAGAGTCTGCGGTTCCCGCGGCCGATCGGCGTCTTCAACTTCCTCCACGGCGTCCTGGTCGAGAAGCTCCTCGACAAGTTCTACGAGAGGGATCCGTCGATCAAGGAAGAGCTCTTCGAGGCCCTGCAACGCGATACGCCGGCCGGCATGGTGTGGCCGCCGACAAACATGATCCCGACCGCCCTTCAGAGCCCCTTCGAGGCCTTCGGCTCCGAGCAGGGCTACGACAGCTTTCGCGATCGCCCCCTGGTCAACCAGGGGATGATGCGCCGTGCTCCGGAGCTGCGCTACTCCGAGTGGACGTCGGAGACGATGAAGCAGCTCGGCGAGTTGACCGGCGTCGCTCCGGTCAAGCTGGAGCACGTCTACCGCAACTGGACCGGCACCGCCGGGCGGTGGCTGACCGACGCCGTCGACGCCACCGTCTTCGGCGAGCAGCCCGGCGAGCGCCCCCCGGGCATCGTCGGCCAGGCGCCCTTCGCCCTGCGGGGCATCGCCCGCCGCTTCATCTCCGCAGCGCCGGCGGGCCCGGGGAGCCGGCCGGTCTCGGACTTCTACACCTTCACCAGGAAGGCCGAAGAGCAGCGCCAGAGCATGAAGTTCGAGCTCGACCGTGGAGCCGCGCGAGATGCCCTTGCGGAGAAGTACCCGCTCGCGCTCTACTCACGAGGCCTTTCCCGCGCCGCCCGGAACATGAGCGAGATCTCGAAGGATCGGGCAGTAGCCGTCGAGGATGGCGACTTCGACGAAGTCAAGCGCCTCGACCGCCTGATGACCGAAGAGGCGCAGCGCCAGCTCGAGCGCGCCGGCGTCTACCGCTCCCGGAAAAAGCCGGAGCTCGACGCCGCGGTAGAGAAACAGCTCGCCGCCTGGATCAGGGTTCACCCCGACGCGGCGCCGTGGGAGCGCATCGCGGCTCGGAAGCGGATTCTCTCGGAGCTGTCCGAAAGATAGCCAGGCGGTACTGCCCCGGCGCTCCCTGGCGCCGGGGCAACGGGGATTCCCTGATCTTCGCAGAACCTGCGAATACGGGCGGTGGCGGCGCTCAGATCGTTGTTGATAAACCCGTGTCCGAATGGCCAGTCGGAATTCCTGTTGCCAAAGATAGCCGAGGCCGCCAAGCTACTGATGCCGAAGACGTCGGCTATTCTGTCTATGTGGAAAACGAGTCCCTTCATCTTATCAGGCCCCTCCCTCCATTCCTCGCATTCCGCCTTCAATCCGGCTCGGCGAAAGAAGGGGTGCAGCGAGAGCCACCCGATTGAGCAGCCCGAGAAGCCGCAACGGCTCGCCCCACTGAAGGACGTCGGGAGCTCGGCGCCGACTCCCCACAGGTTGAGGTCGAAACTCGCCCCGTCGTCGAGCCACTTCGGAACCTCCTCCTCCAACACCGAAACGGCCTTCGGCAGCCGCCCCAGCGCCCTCCTCTTGTTCCGGATCTCTTCCCCTGTCTTCATCGTTCACCTCCTGTAGGCCGGGTACCCTTGCGCTACCAGACGAAGCTCCGCGGCGCCGCTCGATCTATCAATTTTCGAGTAGCTCATCGGGAGCACCGCCAGCCTCGGCAGCGACCTTCCAGACCGCCTCCTCGGCCAGGTACTCGATCTGGCGTTTGACGAGTGGCATTTCGTCCATCAGCGCCGCCAGGCTAATCGGCACGGCGACCGCCTTGCAGACCGACACTTCGCCGTACCTCGCCTCGACCTTGATGCTGCGTCCCATCATCCTCCTGCCCAGCCGGCCCAGCAACCCGCACTCGATCGTCAGCACGGGCACCTGGAAGTAATCGTGGGCAAGGTCGAGCGTCTGCACTTCCGGTAAGTCGACCGCCTCCATTCTGTGGTCGTAGCGAGTTATAGATATCCGGCTCAGGTGGTCAATGGCGGCCTCGGCCGGAGACCAATCGTCAGGGAACATCTCCGCAATGGCCTTGCGAAGGTGTGCCAACTTCCAGTTGAGGAGGGCATGCTTCTTTCTCACCTCGGCCTTCTCGGCCAACAAAAACGTTTCGCGGCCGTTCAGCTCGACCCGGCGTTGCTCAGCCCAGACATTCAACTCCCGGCGACGAAGCTCCAGGGCGACACCGCCGATTGCGGCTAGTGCCAAAGCCACGAAGAGCGGCTCCCAGGTCACCATCACTTCTCCAGCGCCAAGATGACGTTGCGTTGGTCGTCATCGTCGAGGTGCGGGAAACGGCCTCGCACGTAGGCCAAGTCGCCGTCTCCGAGGTCGTTTGCGATCTGCCAGAGCTTCGGGTCGACGTCCGCCTCGACGACGACAGCGCGGATGCGCTGGCTCGCCTGCTCGAAGACGAGTTCGATCTCGCCGGCGGTGCCGTTGTAGGCGGAAACCGCGAGTCCGACGACCGCTCCTTCCGGAAACTCCCAATACGGCGGCCCCGGCTGCGGGAACGTGGAAGCAGCCCCCGTGTTCGAGTCATAGAGGCCACTGATGCTGAGGTCTTCTGTGCCGCTCATGTGCAATCTCCTGTGTGTTTTTCATCGTTGGAGACGAACGTGGTGCCGTTACAGAAGCAAATCTTGCTGGTACCGCTGCTGTCGCAGTACGACTCTCCGGCCGTGGCCCCGCCGCAGACGAACGGCGCTGCCGCAACGCAGGGGACGGACCATCCGCCGGATCCACCGAAAGAGTACGTCTGGGCGCCGACCACCAGATCGATCTGATCCGCCGCCCCTCCAGTCGCCGCAATCGTGAGAATTCCCCCCGCCTGGCTGTAGGTGAGAGTAGCTCCGGCGTTCGACGTCGGCGACCCGAAGTAGACGCCGGCGGTGCTAGCGTCGGGGACCAGGATCGAGATGCCGCCACTGCCGCTGTTCTCGATGACGAAGTCATCAGCCGAAGTGGACGCCGTCACGCTGCCGGCCGACGCCCGAAAGACGTGCAGCAGACCGTCAGGGGTCGTGGTTCCGAGGCCCCAGCCTGGGGTTCCCGCGTCACCGTACCAGAAGGCGGTCCCGGATAGCCCCTTTTCGATCTGGAAGGCGTTGTAGCCGGTGTCCTCGTCGCGCACCATCCAGTTCCCCGACGTCGCATTCGTCGAGAAACTCCAGGTCGACGGCGTGGTGCCGCCAGTGTTTTCCATCATGACAGTCAGCGACCCCCCGCCGCTGTCGTCCTGAAGGGTGAGATCCCCCCGGAAGAAGCCGTCGCCCTCGACGTCGAGAGGGAAGTCCGGGGTCGTATCCCGGATGCCGACGCGATTGGCGCTCGAGTCCACGAACAGCGCGCCGGCGGCCAGGTCGGCAGCGAGCGTGACGTTCTGACTGGCGTCGATGCCGAGCGCCGCCGTGCCGTCGCCGCTGTAGACCTGCACCGTCCCCCCAGCCGTCGACGTCCCCAGCTCCATGAGAGTCGCAGTGGGGTTGTAACTCCACCAGGATCCGGTGGAGTCGTGCCCCGGGTGCCCGAGGTTCCACCCTACACGCCCGCCGATACCGGCGCCGAAGATCGTCGCGCCGCAGGCCACGTTGCCGCAGTCGAGCACTAGCTCGTCAAAGCCCGCCGGCGCCGCGGCGCCGCTGTCGGCGATCTCGATCTTGAGACCCGCCGTGAGCGGGTCATTGGACGCGTCCAGCAATAGAAAATCACCCCCGAGCAATGCCGACAGCTCCCCCGCCGTCGCCTTGCAGCTGGTGGTCGGGCTGTACAGGCCGAAGACGTGGCTGGCGTCGAGAGTGCAGGTCGGCAGGTTGGGGCCGGGCTGGGACTGCGCCAAGGCACAGCCCGCGGACAAGAGCAGTAGCAGGAAAAAATGTTTCATACGTCCTCCAAGTTGGTTTCGAGCACCGGTCGTTCGTTGGCATCGTCAAGAGTTCCGGGGTCGGCCGGGTCGCTCCGCAGCTCGTCGAACTCCTTCAGCAGCTCGCCGAGCTCCTTCAACCTGGCGTAGCGCCGCCGGGCGCCGCCGACCCTCTGCATGACCACGGAGTCGAGCCACTGCTGAATCGCTTGGTTGCGCTCCAGAGGGCTCTTGCCAATCGAGACAAAAATTTTTCCCGTGAGATCACTTTCCGCGATCAGCCGCTCGTCCGCAGCGTTGACCAGTGCCTCGCGTAGAGTCTCGTCGTCGACCTCGACGCGGACGACGAAGACCCGCTTGTTCTGTGCGTACTTGGTCATTTGGGATCCATTCTCGTGAACAGGTTATATAGGATCGACTCCTGCTCCGGGGTGACCAGGCCCCAATTGATGAGCCTGTCGAGCAGTTCCAGGCCCTCGGCGACGCGCAGGGCAACGCCACGGATATCGAGGAGCTTGTCTCGCGCGTGGACGCGCAGCGGATCACCCTCGGTACACTTGTGGAACTGGCCGTCGGCTTCTCCGTAGGCACTCATCGCCCCGCCTCCGAGGTGACCGCCAACGGAGACCAGCGGCCGAATGCCGAATCAAGTGGTGGGTCGGCAGTCGGCTCGCCGGCAGCGCTCGCCTCGAAC